>Ga0247843_1000117_pt1 | contig 173799 bp, 163 predicted proteins | sample LaCruzMarch2017__FD_192420 | JGI IMG/M metagenome (GOLD analysis project Ga0247843, IMG submission 192420) | Freshwater microbial communities from meromictic Lake La Cruz, Castile-La Mancha, Spain - LaCruzMarch2017_8m | ecosystem: Environmental > Aquatic > Freshwater > Lake | place: Spain... | reverse complement strand
TCCTGACCCTTACCTTGCTGCGGCGAACTTTCTTGCGAGAGCTTTGGCGGTGGGTTTGAGGGCTCTGGGTTCGTGGTAGTTTCCGTTGACCTGTGTTCTTGCGATGACGTGTGCGCGGAAGCGGTTGAACAGGGCGTCGTCTGGGGGCGTGGGGTTGGTCCAGAAGGTGTCGAGGGGGTTCTGGTCTGCGAGGCCGTCGATGTCGAAGAAGGCGTCTCCGAGGACCTTGACGGGGGTCTTGAAGCCCATGGCCGAGAGGGCGGCGGAGGAGTTGTTGACGACCATGCCGTTTGAGGCGCGGCAGAGCTGGGCGAGGTTTCCGCCGTCGATGAAGTCGACGCGGTCTGTGAGGCCGCGTTCGACGGCGAGGACCTGTGTCATGCGTCTGAGGTCGACCAGGCCGGGGTCCAGCGGGTGGTTCTTGACCACCAGCCGGGCGTCTGGCGGGGCGTGTCGGGCGAAGGAGGTGAGGATCTCGGCGAGGAAGGCGGTGTTGTCGGCGTAGTGGGAGTAGCGCAGGAGCTGGGCGTCGCCCTCGCGCTGGAGGCAGGCCAGGAAGAAGGGCCCGCGCGCGCGCAGGGATTCGGCGTCCGATTCTGCCGTGCGCTGCAGCATCAGCTTGAAGTAGCGTCGCATGTGGCCGGCGCACTGCACCCAGGCCGGGGTGATGTAGGGCTGGGCGTAGCGACGGTACAGCGGCCGGCCGAACAGCTGGACCAGGTGGTAGAGGCTGATGTTGACCACATGGTGGGGCAGGATGCGCCCGGCCGGCCGGGTCGGCAGGATCTCGGGGATGGGCGGATCATAGGCGCTGCGCTCGCGCGGCAGGTTGGAGGAGGCGTTGACCCCGTTCTCCTCGACCGTGATCCAGTCGGGGCGGAAGTAGCCGTTCTCCAGAACCCAGATTCTGAGGGGGTGGGCGCTGGCACCCGCGCTGTCGTTCGCCGCGCGGCGGCTCTCTGCCTGGGCGCGGCCCTGCTGTGTGGCGCTACCGCTCGCGACGCGGTCGCTCGCTGCCTGAGCGCGCCTCTGGCCGTCGCCATCCCCTGTGGCTTCGACGGCGGGCGTGGCATCACGCGTGGCCGCCCGGGCGGCCTTCAGCCTGTCGCGCTGTGAGAGGACGCCCTGGTTGTAGGGGCCGCCCTCGCCGAACACGATCAGGTCGGTCAGGCCGTGGTCCTGGACCAGACGGGCGAGGCGGGCGGGCCAGCGGCGCACGTCGCCGGTATAGGGGACCGCGCCCGGGCGACGCCAGTAGGCCGCATCCCCGGCGTTGAACAGCATGCGCGCCACGCTCGCGCCCTCGGCCGCCAGTTCATCGGCCAGGGTCCGGCCGAACGGGCCGAACGGGGCGGTCACGATCAGGAAGCGGCGACCGGCGAGGCTCTGGCCCGGGGACGGACGCAGCCCCGTCACAACCGGGGCCGATGCGACCGGGGCCGTCGCGACCGGTGCCGGAGCCGCGACGCCGGCGTCGGCGACCCGGAGGGGTGTTCGCAATCTGGAAGGACGGACGTCCGTCATGATCGGGACCGGCTCACGCGAAGTCTGGGGCGGACGGGTTGAACGCAAGACCGTGGAACATGGGGCACCAGGGCGCGATCCCTCGGGGCCGGCCTCATCCCTCAACGCGGGGGATGGGCGGTTCCGTCGAGACCGGACGGGAGGCGCGCGCTCGGACATGGACGTCTTTGTCGTCGCCTCGCCGTCCCGGATCAACCGACTTGTCCAAAAAAGCGAAACCGCCGGCCTTCAACGCGAAAACCGGCGGCTCTGCATACGGATCAGTGGATGCGATGACGGGGCTTTGGGCCGCCCATCGCCTTCCGGACGAGGGTCGGGGCCCGGACCCGAAGGCCCGGACCCGTCTCCCGTATCCTAGAAGTTGATGCCGATGGTGGCGCGGCGGTTCAGGGGCTCGCGAACGCCGTCGGCGGTCGGGCGGGCCAGCTGGGTTTCACCACGGCCGTCCAGCGAGATCACGCCGCCGTTCACACCCTGGGCGACCAGGGCATCGGCGACCGTGCGCGCACGGCGGTTCGACAGACCCACGTTGTAGGCGGCCGAGCCGGACGTATCGGCGTGACCGACGACCAGAATGCGCGTCGGACGACCCGACTTGGCGTAGTTGGCGGCCTGGGTCACCACCGAGCTGGCTTCCGACGTCAGGTTCGAGCGATCCCAGTCGAAATACACCACGAACTCACGCGCGACCGGAGCCGGCGGAGGCGGCGGCGGCGGCGGGGGAGGCGGCGGGGGCGGGGGAGGCGGCGGCGGCGGCGGGGGAGGCGGCGGCGGGGGAGGGGCGTCTGCGCCGAAGGCGTAGCGCAGACCCAGCGTCACCGTGTGCGACTGGTCGTAGTCGCCTTCCCAGGTGCCGAGGTTGGAGGCCGCCGTCGAGGTGAAGGAGGCGAACTCCATGTCACCCGTCAGATAGCGGTACGTCAGGTCGATGTTGGTCCGGTCGCCGACCGCATAGGCCAGGCCCGCGATCGCCTGGGCGGCGAACTTGGTCGAGCTGTCATCGGCCGCGAACGACGGAGCGCCCGTGCGGTTCGGCTGGCGCAGAACCCCCACCGCGTCGGTGTTGACGCGGTTCACACCGACGCCCAGACCCACGAACGGACGAACGCCCCAGTAGGCGCTGCCGAAGTCATAGATGACATTGGCCATCAGGGTCGTCGATTCGATGTCGCCTTCCGGAGAGGCGCACGCACCCGTCGCCGGCGTGAAGTTGCACAGGCCCGACGGCGCATTGTTGTTCGAACGACGCACCGTGCCCAGATCGCCCGAACGGTAACCGCCCTCGAGCTCAACACGCCAGTTCGGGTTGAACCGGTAGCCAAGACGCGCAAACGCCGCCCAGCCGTCGTTGACTTCGTAGTTCCAGTTGATGCCCGTCGTCGAGGACTCGGCGTTGATGTCGTCCATCTGATGATAGCCGGCGTCAACCGCGCCATACCAACCATCCGGCTCAGCCGAAGCAGCACCAGCGGCGAAAAGCCCTGCTGCTGCGACACTGGCGAGAAGTTTCAGCTTCATATCTGTCCTCATTTCGAATTGAATGCCTGAAGGTCCCGCTTACACGTGACGCTCTCCGGGCCGAACGGGAGAGTCGGCACGGGGTTCCTCGTTAAGGGTAGGAATAGGACGACTGTGGCGCCGTTTCAACACATATCGCCCTGTTGGCGAGCGGAACCGGGCTGATATCAGGGCGAAGCGAAACAAGGGAGGCTGATCGAATGACGATCCGGTTTGACGGCAAGGTGGCGATCGTGACGGGCGCGGGAGGAGGACTGGGCCGGGCCCACGCCCTGGCTCTCGCGGCAAGGGGCGCCAGGGTGGTGGTCAATGACCTTGGTGTCGCCCGGGACGGCTCGGGCAGTTCGCAATCGCCGGCCCAGGCCGTGGTGGCCGAGATCGAGGCCGCGGGCGGGCAGGCCATGGCCAACGGGGCGTCAGTGACCGATTTCGAGGCTGTAAAGGCCATGGTCGCCGAGGCTTCAGCGCGCTGGGGCTCGGTGGACATTCTGGTCAACAACGCCGGGGTGCTGCGCGACAAGACCTTCGCCAAGATGGAGATCGAGGATTTCCGCTTCGTCGTCGACGTCCATCTGATGGGTGCAGTCAACTGCACCAAGGCTGTCTGGGACGGTATGCGGGAGCGAAACTATGGCCGGATTGTGATGACGACCTCATCGTCCGGTCTCTATGGCAACTTCGGGCAAGCCAACTATGGGGCGGCCAAGATGGCGCTGGTGGGCTTCATGCAGACCCTGTCGATCGAGGGGGCCAAGAACGACATCCGCGTCAACTGTCTGGCTCCGACCGCCCACACCCGGATGACCGAGGACCTGGGCGCCGCCCTGCCGCTGGACGCCCTGGGACCGGAGCTGGTTACGCCGGGACTGCTTTATCTGGTCAGCCAGGATGCACCGACCCGTTGCATTCTGGGGGCGGGCGCGGGTGGGTTCGAGCGCGCCTACGTCACCCTGACCCAGGGTATCCGGGCCGTCGGCGACGACGCCCCCGAGCAGATCTCCGCCCGTTTCGCCGAAATCAGCGACCGCACCGGCGAGATCATCCCCGAGATGGGTGCGGCCCAGGGGATGATCGAACTGACCAAGGCACAGAAGGCCCTTTAGTGCGCCCACCGCTCGGCTCGCGGCACCTCGCTGCCTGAGGCGCAGGCCGGTTAGGGCGGCTCTCTCCGCCGCGCCTACGCCCGGCTCGCGGAGTCTCGCTGCTTGAGGCGCAATCGCGTCTTGCCTTGCCGTCACGGCAGGTGCGTAAGTTCAGTTATTGCAACCCGGCACACAGAAGGCGGGAGCAGACCGGAAACCGCGCTCAAGCAGCGAGGCGCCGCGCGCCGAGCGTTAGCGCCCTGAGGAAGAATGCCATGCGTGAAGCGGTTATCGTATCGACGGCCCGGACTCCGATCGGGCGCGCCTATCGCGGGGCCTTCAACGATACCGCGCCCCAGCAGTTGGGTGCCCACGCGGTCCGGCACGCTGTCGCCCGGGCCGGCGTTGATCCGGCCGAGATCGAGGACGTGATCATGGGGGCGGCCCTGCAGCAGGGCGGGACCGGCACCAATGTGGCGCGCCAGATCGCTCTGGCCGCGGGTCTGCCGGCGACAGTTCCGGGCATGAGCCTCGACAGGCAGTGCGCGTCGGGCCTGATGGGGATCGCCACAGCCGCCAAACAGGTGGTGTTCGACCAGCAGAAGATGGCGGTCGGCGGAGGGCTGGAGTCCGTCTCGCTTGTCCAGAACCAGCATATGAACCTTTACCGGATGAAGGACGAGGCGCTGCTGGCCGTGTCGCCTCACATCTATATGTCGATGCTGGAGACCGCCGAGGTGGTCTCTCGCCGATACGGCATCTCGCGCGACCGCCAGGACGAATATGCGCTGCAGTCCCAGCAGCGCACGGCGCAGGCGCAGGCCGAGGGTCGGCTGGATGCCGAGATCGTGCCGATGACGACCACCATGCTGGTGGCGGACAAGGCGACCGGCCAGACGTCGTCGAAGGAGGTCACCCTGTCGAGGGACGAGGGCAACCGGGCCGACACAACGCTGGAAGGGCTGACGTCGCTGAAGACCGTGTTCGGTGGCGGCGAGGAAATCCAGCAGGGCGAGTTCATCACCGCCGGAAATGCCTCGCAACTGTCGGACGGAGCCTCGGCCGTCGTCGTCATGGAGGCGGGCGAGGCGGTGAAGCGCAATCTGCAGCCTCTGGGTGCGTATCGCGGCATGGCCGTGGCGGGCTGCGAACCGGACGAGATGGGTATCGGCCCGGTCTATGCCGTGCCGAAGCTCTTGAAGCGCCACGGCCTGACGGTCGACGACATCGGCATCTGGGAGCTGAACGAGGCTTTCGCCGTGCAGGTGCTGTACTGCGTCGACACCCTGGGCATTCCGATGGACCGGCTGAACGTCTCGGGCGGGGCTATCTCTATCGGCCACCCCTACGGCATGTCGGGTGCGCGGATGACCGGCCACGTCCTGATCGAGGGCAAACGGCGCGGCGCGAAGTACGGCGTCGTGACCATGTGTGTCGGCGGCGGCATGGGGGCCGCGGGACTGTTCGAGATCTACTGAGTCACGCCGCCTCGGCCCTGTCGCCCCTGTCATCGCCGCCGGCCATGTCAACCGCGGCGAGAGCCCCGACATAGGCGTCACGCCACAGACCGACGTCCGTATCGCGCACGACCTGCATCAGTGCGGTCCACTTCCGGATCCGCTCTTGCAGCGGCATGGTCAGGGCCTTCGTGATGGCGTCGGCGACTTCCTCGCGGCTGAACGGATTGACCAGCAGGGCCTCCCCCATCTGTTCGGCCGCGCCTGCGAAGCGCGACAGGATCAGCACGCCGGGATCGTCGGGGTTCTGGGCACAGACGAATTCCTTGGCCACCAGGTTCATGCCGTCACGCAGCGGAGTGACCAGACAGACTTTCGCCGCAAGATAGATGCCCGCCAGCTGGTCCCGGCGATAGCTGCGGTTCAGATAACGGATCGGCTGCCAGTCCATGTCGGCGTATTCGCCGTTGATACGGCCTGCGAGCGAATCCAGCCGGGCGCGAATGTCCTGATAGGTGTCGACCTCGTCGCGGCTGATCGGGGTGACCTGGACAAGGAAGACGTCGCCACGCAGGTCGGGATTGTCGTGCAGGAATTGCTCGTAGCCGAGCATCCGTTCTTCCAGCCCCTTGGAGTAGTCCAGCCGGTCGACCCCCACCATCATCGAGCGGAACGCGGCCGAAGCCGCCATCCGGTCGTAGGTCCTCAGACCTTCACGCGAGTTCCGCGCCTCGAGGAAGCCCTCGACGTCGATGCCGATCGGGAAGACGCCGATCCGGACACGGAGTCCGAACGCCTCGAGCCCGCCGTAGCCGGCGAGCTCGCCGCGCGCTTCGGAAATCACATAGTCGCGGAACAGGTCCAGCCACTCCCCGGTCTGGAAGCCCAGCAGGTCGTAGGCGAACAGGCTCTCCACCAGCCTGCGATGGTGCGGCAGGGTGACCAGCAACTGCCGGGCCGGCCAGGGCGTGTGCAGGAAGAAGCCGATGCGGTTGGTGATGCCCAGCCTGCGCAGATCCCGGGCCAGCGGGATCAGATGATAGTCATGGACCCAGATGATGTCGCCCGGCTGGATCAGGGGGGCCAGAGTCTCTGCGAAACGACGGTTCACCCGCTCGTAGCCCTCACCATAGGACCGCTCATAGGCGGTCAGGTCGACCCGGTGATGGAACAGGGGCCAGAGGGTTTTGTTGGCATAGCCGTTGTAGTACTCCTCGACATCCTGGGCCTCCAGGTCGACCAGGGCGACCTGCACGCCGGCGCGGTCCTCGACCTGCAACTCGCCGGTGAACTGCTCCACGGTCTCGCCGGACCAGCCGAACCAGAGACCTTCATACTTTCGCAGCGCGGCCGACAGGGCCATGGCAAGGCCGCCCGCAGAACCGGCAGCTGGATCGACAGGGGCGGAGACGCGGTTGGAGACGACGATCAGGCGGGTCATGACCCACGCTGAACGGCAAAGGTCGGCGGAGGGCTCTATCGCAATCGCGTGATGCCCGTGTGTTCGTTCATCGCACGTCCGTCCAGGAGCGACTGAGCAGGACCGCGCAGTTGATGATTCCGACGAGAGAATAGGTCTGCGGATAGTTGCCCCAGAGCTCATTGTCCTCGACACGGATATCCTCGCTCAACAGGCCGGCATGGGTCCGGCGGTTCAGCATCTGCTCGAAGATCTCGCGCGCTTCGGCGTCCCGGCCGTTCTGGTGCAGGGCCTCGATGAACCAGAAGGTGCAGAAATTGAACGCCGTCTCCGGCTCGCCGAAGTCGTCGGGCTCGACGTAACGGAACAGATAGGAACCCTTTTTCAGGTCCCGTTCGATCGCGTCGAAAGTGGCCAGCTGGCGCGGGTCGCGGGCTTCCAGAAAGCCGAGGTCGACCAGTTGCAGGAGGGACGCATCCAGTTCCCGGCCGCCGAAGCTGGCCCCGAAACGCCCTTCGGCCTCGACGAAGGCTTCCGCTTCGATCCGCTTTCGGATGATCAACGCCCGTTTGCTCCAGACCTCTGCCCGTGCTGCCAGGCCCAGATGCATCGCCGCCTTGGCGAGGCGGTCGCAGGCGGCCCAGCACATGACCGAGGAATAGGTGTGGACGCGGGCGATGGTCCGAAACTCCCACAGGCCCGCATCGACCTGGTCGTGCATGGCAAAGGCGCGGTCTCCGACCTTTTCGAGCGCATGGAAGTCGTCGAGTGAGCCCGGTCGCAGCAGCCGCTGATCATAGAAGCTCTGGACGAGAGGCAGGACAATCTGTCCGTAAACGTCATGCTGAAGGTGCTCGCGCGCCTGGTTCCCGACCCGCACCGGCTTCATGCCGCGATAACCCTCGACCGAGGTGACGATGCGCTCGTCGATGTCTTCCTCCAGCCCCACGCCGTAGACCGGCTGGACATGGCCGCCCGCCGAGGCATCGACCAGGTTCCTCAGATAGGCGAGATAGTTCTCGAGGATATCGACCGCACCCAGACGGTTCAGCGCGCGGACCGTGTAATAGGCGTCGCGAATCCAGCAGTAGCGGTAGTCCCAGTTCCGGCCGCTCTCTTGGAACTCGGGCACCGAGGTTGTCATGGCCGCGACGATGGCCCCGGTCTCCTCATAGACACAGAGCTTGAGCGTGATGGCCGCCCGGATCACCGCCTCCTGGTAATCCAGCGGGATATAGAGGGTCCGGACCCAGTCGTTCCAGTAGGCGACCGTTCGGTCCAGCGTCGCCGAAACGCCCGCCCCCACTTCCTGATCATAACCCTCATCGGGTCCAAGGAAGAAGGTGAGCGGTCGTTCGAGCCGGAAAGTCCGCTCGTCGAGGACATGCGACACCGGGCAATCGGTGGTCAAGCGCAGGACGAGATCCGTACACTGATAACGAATGTGATTGGACCTCGACGTGCAGTCCGCCCGTCGTGCGCCCCAGTCGGCGGAGGGCCGCAGCCGCATGCGTATACGGGGGGCACCCCGGAGCGGCCGCAAGATGCGTGCAAAGGCCAGCGGGCGATACGTTCGGGAGTGCTTTCTGTGGCGGGGCGAGAAGTCGAGAATCTCGACCGAGGTTCCGTCCGCGGCGGTCAGGACGGTGCGCAGGACCGGGGTGTTGCGGACGTAGGACTGGTCGGCGGAGACCTGACCCTCCAGCTCTATCGACCAGAAGCCGTGTTCGGGTGTGTTCCCGTCCATGAGGGCGGAAAAGACCGGATCACCGTCGACACGGGGCGCGCAGGCCCAGACGTATCGACCCTTCCGGTCAACAAGGGCAGAGATGGCGCAGTTGCCGATGGGTGCGAGGTCGAGGTCCGGCCGGACGCCTGCGGCGGGGCTCATGCGCGCGCAGCCGCGACGGCTTCCAGCCAGTCCAGAACCGCCGGGACGTCGGGCAGGCCGTAGCGGGCCGCCGTCTCACGCATCGGCCCCACCAGAATACCATAGCCGCCCAGAGTTTCGGCCACCCTGAACCCGGCTTCGTCGGTCAGGTCATCTCCGACCATGACCGGCGTTGCCCGCAGAAATGGCGGCTCGCTCATGAAGGCGGACAGGGCCCGGCCCTTGTCGGCTCCGGGCGTCTTGAGCTCCAGCACCATGTGGCCGGGTTGAAGGTCCAGCCCTGTCTCCCCGGCCAGTCGCTCCGCCAGGGCCATCGCGGCGCGCGCGGCCGCCGGCGCCTGACGGTAGTGAAGGCTGGCCGAACCGCCCTTGTCCTCCACGAGTGTGCCAGGATGAGACCCGGCAAACTTGCGGAACGCATCAACCGCCCTGGCTACGCGCGGGCTGGCGTCTGTGTGGTCCACGCTACCGTCCCTTCGGCGCCGTTGAAGGCCATGAATGCCGGACGCAGACAGACCCACGATGCCGGAAATCCGATCGATCTCTGAAATTGTTCGTCCACTGATAATCGCAATCCTGCCTTCCAGAGCCTCGTCGAGTGCTTCAAGCACCGCTGTCCGCCGCATGTCCGCAACAACCGCCTCCGGCGTCGGGGCCAGGGCGGCGAGGACGCCGTCCATGTCGAGGAACAGGGCGAGAGCGCCCTCGGGCCTGAGGGGCGGTGCAGGCAGGGTACGGGTGATACTCCCGGCGGATAGCGGCATGGTCCCTCGGATGCTGGTTATGGGTTGAGCGCGAGGACACAACGCCCGACTGCGGCAAAGGTTGGCCCCGGCGATCTGAACTTGCTTAACAGCCGCGCGCATTGTGGAACCCGCCAGCTTGGGTTTACACCGCGCGCCTGACTGCGAAAGAGCCGGTTCGATGCCTAAAGACGCTTCGCTCGCCACGCCCGACGCCGTCGGTGCCATGACCGATCACGCCCGCGCCGTCATCCAGCTGAACATCGCGGCGCTGGAAGCCCTGGAGCGCACCATTGACGGTTCCCTGGCGCGCGCCGTCGAGGTGATCCTGTCGCGCCCCGGCTATGTCGTCGTGACCGGCATCGGCAAGTCCGGTCACATCGGTGGCAAGATCGCCGCGACCCTGGCGTCGACCGGCACCAACGCCTTCTTCGTCCATCCGGCCGAGATGAGCCATGGCGACCTCGGCATGCTGCGGCACGACACGACGCTGCTGGCGATATCGAACTCGGGCGAGAGCCGCGAGCTGCGTGACCCTCTGCTGTTCTGCCAGCGGAACAACATTCCCGTGATCGGCATGACACAGCGCGGATCATCGTTTCTTGCCCGAATGTCGGCTGTGCCGCTGGTCATGCCCAGTGTCGCCGAGGCCTGCCCCAACGGCCTCGCGCCCACCACCTCGACGCTCATGACGCTGGCCCTCGGCGACGCCCTTGCCATGGTGCTCATGGATCGCCGCGGGTTCTCCGCCACGGATTTCGGCATGCATCACCCCGGGGGGTCGCTGGGCATGAGCCTTCAGAGCGTGCGCGAATGGATGGGCGACAACCATGCTCCACCCCCGACCGTGCCGCTGGACGCCGCCTTTGCGGAGGTGGTCGCCGCGATCACGGCGGGCCGCAAGGGCGCGGCTGCGGTCCTTGACGGCGACGGGGTCCTCGCCGGCATGATCACCGACGGCGACGTCCGCCGCGCCTTCTCCAGCGACGTGTCACGCATCACCGCCGCGGACATCATGAGCCGAAAGCCCATCACGGTGGGACCTGACCAGCGGATGAGCGACGTCGTCGACCTGTTGTCTGCCAACAAGATCTCCAACCTGTTCGTGGTCGATGATCAACGCCCCGTGGCCATCGTCCACATCGCTGAACTGATGCAGGCCGGTTACGTCTCGTGATGGCGGGTTGCCCGCGGTTGACCCCCGTTGGGCAAGGGTCTAGGCCCCGAAGCAACCGACGTCCCGCCATGTCGCCGGCAGATTTTACAACCACGTCGAAGGCTGCAGTTGAATACGACGGCTGATGTCGTGGAGCGTTCGCGCCCCACCGAGTTGACGACGACCGCCCCGGCCGTGCCCCACGCCGTGAGCGATACAGGAAAGCCGATGACCGGGCCGACCCTGTGCATCGACGGCTACAACATCGCCATGACGCGCGGCACCGGCATTGCCACCTACGGGCGCAACCTGTTGTCGGCTGCGCGGGGCATGGGCTTTGACACCCAGGTTCTGTATGGCCCGCCCCGCAAGCGGTCCAAACGGCCCCTGCTCAACGAGACGGCCCTCGTCGACGCGGAACGGCCCCAGAAGAACCGGCGGATCGCCCGCTATATCCAGACCCTGACCAGCCGGAACGGCGTACCGGCCTGGCCGGTAACCCCCAGCGGCGAGGTCTTCTGGCCGACTCGCGCCGGCGGACGCCCCGACGCCTCGTCCTTCTGGGCGGCGCACGACCTGTTCTTCCGGGCCAATCGCTCGTTCTCCGCCTACCGCAAGGAGACACCGGTCGATTTCGGCACCGAAGACGGCGGTCGCAGGCCCGACCTCATGCACTGGACGGCGACGTTGCCGCTTCACGCGCGGGGGATGCCAAACGTCTATACCATCCATGACCTGATCCCGCTTCGCCTGCCCCACACAACCCTCGACGACAAGCCGGCCTACTATGCCCTGTGCCGGGCCATCGCGCGCCGCGCCGACCATATTGCCGTCGTCTCCGAGACGACGCGCCAGGACGTTATCCGCATGCTTGGCGTCCCCGAGGATCGGGTCACCAACACCTATCAGGCCGTGGACCTGCCTGCGTCCCTGACCGGTCGGCCCGTGGCGGATGTGACGAGGGAACTGGAGGGTGTCTTCAACCTCGGCTGGAAGGACTATTTCCTGCATTTCGGAGCAATCGAACCCAAGAAGAACCTGGGCCGAATCGTCGAGGCCTACCTCGCGTCCGGATCAAAAACACCCCTCGTTGTCGTCGGTGGGCGGGCCTGGCTGGACGAACCGGAGACGGCGCTGCTCAATCAGGTCATCGCCGATGACGGGCCCAGTGCGGAGCGCATCCGACGCTATGAATATCTGCCCTTTTCGATGCTGATCAGCCTGATCCGAGGGGCCAAGGCGACGCTCTTTCCTTCCCTGTACGAGGGCTTTGGCCTGCCTGTGCTCGAGTCCATGGCCCTCGGGACGGCGGTTCTGACATCTACCGGAGGATCGTTGCCGGAAGTGGCGGGAGAGGCGGCCATCAGCGTGGATCCCTACGACGTCCAGGCTCTGACGCGCGGACTGCAGGCGCTCGATTCCGACGACGCGCTGAGAGAGGACCTCGAGAGGCGCGGCCATGCGCAGGCCGCGCGGTTTTCGGTTGAGGCCTACAAGGGACGTCTGGCCGAGCTCTATGCTCGCGTCGGCTTGTCGTGACACGTTCGGTCCTGTTCGACGCCAGTCGCCTGCTCAGCCGGGCGGAACGAACGGCACCGACCGGGGTCGATCGGGTCTGTCTGGCCTATGCCGAGTGGTTGTTGTCCATGCCGGGCGTCTCGGTGACACCTGTCAGGACCCGTCAGGACCAGTTGGTCGCCGTCGATGAGCCGTGGTTTCGCAAATGCGTGAAGACCCTGCGCTCGCGCTGGACCGGGGATTTCTTTGAGCGATCGCTGACTGCCGATGAAATGCGCCTGATGACGGCGCTCGCCAGCGGAGCGAGGGCCACGGAGTCGGTTATCGGCAAACCTCCGACCGACCCGGCCCGGACGCCGGGACGGCGCGCCAGAGTGTTCAAACAGCTGTTCCGCTCGCAGTGGATCCAGAACCTCCCTGACAGCAGCCTGTACTTCAATGTCGGCCACACCGGTCTGGGCGATCCGGGCATCCTGAAGCAACTGGAGGCGCGGGGCATCGGGCGGATTGTCCTGCTCCACGACCTGATCCCCATCACCCATCCTGAGTTCTGCCGGCCGGGCGACGACCTCAAACATCGCGATCGCGTCCTGACGACCCTGCGTCACGCCTCGCGCATCCTGGTCAACTCGCATTACACGGCATCGGAGCTGGCGGCCTTCGCCACGCGCGAGGCGATCACTCCGCCGCCGATCAACGCCGTTCACCTCGGGCTTGAGCCGACCTTTCTCGTGCCCCCGGCCGCGCCCACGCCGCGACCCTATTTCGTCCATGTCGGCACCATCGAGGCGCGGAAGAACCTGGCCTTCCTGCTCACCATCTGGCGGCGCCTGTATGAGCGGATGGGGGACGCCGCGCCGCAACTGGTCCTTGTCGGCCGCTACGGATGGGAGAACGAGGCGGTCCTGGATCACCTCGAACGATCTCCGGCACTGCGCGGTCTGGTGCACCAGGCCTCCGACCTGCCGGATTCGGCGCTGGCGACCCTGATGGCCAGCGCCCGGGCCCTTGTCGCGCCCTCCTCGGTCGAGGGCTTCGACCTGCCGGCGGTCGAGGCTTCGGCGCTGGGTGTACCCCTGATTGCATCTGACATCCCGGTGCACCGCGAACTGGTTCCCAACGCACGACTGATCGATCCGCTGGACGGGCTCGGCTGGCTGGAGGCGCTGGAAAAGGCCACCCGGAGCCCCCCCAGGGCCCCGTCCTATGCCGCTCCGACCTGGGATCGGCATTTCGCCGAGGTCGCCGAATGCGTCGGCCTGACCGGGCCGGCCCGAACGCGCTCTAGCCGCGCGGCCTAAAGGCCGGTAATCACGACCGGGATTTCAAAGCCTGGACGCCATGACCCGTAAACTGTTTGCTCTCGCGCTCGCGGCCATCCTCTCGGGTTGCTCGACCCTGCCTCGTGACGGCCCATCGGGCCGGGCGGTGGATCGCGGAGCGATCGAGGACGCGGACGGAGCCGACTATGCGATCGTCGAGCTGGATTACGCCGCGGTCGAACGCATCCGCGCCGTACCGGGTCGCTTTCTTGGTTCGCTTTCCGCCGCGTCCAGTACGCAGCGCGTCGATGTGATCGGCGAGGGCGACGAACTCGCCATCTCCATCTTCGAGCCGAGCGGAGCCCTGTTCGGCAGCGGGCCATCGGGCCAGGGCGTGCGGTCCGGCAACCAGGTCCTGCCCGGGGTCGTGGTCGATCGCGGCGGGACGGTCACCATACCTTTTGCGGGAGCCGTACGCGTCATCGGTCTGACCACGACCGAGGCCGGTGCGGTCATTCGTCGTGCGCTCGCCGGGCGGGTCGGCAACCCCCAGATATCGGTCACGATCGCGGAGAATGCCTCCAACACCGTCACGGTGCTCGGCGAGGTCAAGCAACCGGGCCGCGCCCCGCTGTCGGTCAATGCCGACACCATTCTGGACGTCATTGCCGAGGCCGGTGGGGCGGCCCGTCCGATCGAGGACATCCAGGTGCAGGTCCGCAGGGGTGACCAGACCTACTCTGCCCCCATGACCGCCGTCACGACCGACTTTGGTGAAAATGTCCGACTGCAGCGCGGAGACCAGGTCAATCTGGTGTTCCAGCCGCGTCGGTTCCGCACCTTCGGAGCCCTGGGATCGGTCAGTGAGGCCGACATGCCGGCCGGCGACCTGACCCTCGCGGGGGCCCTCGGCCGGGCCGGGGGGCTGAACGACAACTTCGCCAACGCCCGCTCGGTTCTGGTCTTCCGCTTTGAACGACCGGAGGTCGCGCAGGCGCTCGGGATCACCCAGCCGCCGACGATACGGGGCGTTCCGGTGGTCTATCGCCTGAACCTGGAAGAAGCGTCAGGCTTCTTCACGGCCGGATCCTTCCTGATCCAGCCCGACGACACCGTCTACGCCCCGCGGGCCACGGCGGCGGAGGTGCGCAAGTTCTTCGAGTTCGTCCAGCAGATCTCGCGGGTCGTGTACGACATATCGGTGACCAGCGCCCTTAACACCAACTGAGGCTCCACGGTGTCCTGGCGCAGCATGCTGACCGGACGACGTGGCGACCCCGGTGCCGCCGCGGCCGTCGCGCGGGCGGCCGATGTCTGGGAGAAGGCCGGCCGAAGGGCGGCGGCCAGCCTGCCGACCATGGCGGAGGTCGAGGCGACCGCGCTGAAAGTCTATGCCGAACACGACCTGCCCACCCGGTCCGGCCATTACCGGCGTGGACCGGGGTCCAGCTCGTGGGATTATCTGGGCGAGGACGTCGGGATCGAGCGCCGCTGGGACATGGTGCTGGAGCGGCCCTCCGAGGCGGGCTGGCGGTTCGCCACCCTTGAGGACATCGGGCGATACGAGACCGCATCGGCCGAGCTGCGGGCGGCCGCCGCCCTGCTCGCGGCCTGCCGTCACCTGAAGGACCGCATGCACGGTCGCGCCGTAGGTGACCCCGGCGACGACATCGAGCGCGCGATCCGGTTGGGCGTCGACTGGCAGAGACTGAAGGATGCCCAGGCGTGGAAGGAGACCTCCCGCCTGAAGCTTACCAACCCCGAAGACGTCTTGCCCGGCCCCGCGCCGAAGCTGCCGGCCAAGCCCCGGGCCAGGGCGGCGGCCAAACCACGGGCGTCGAGAAAGTCGCGCAACGGCGAATAGCCGGTGCCCGGGCAACGGACGGGCGTGCCGTTCGCGGGGGTCCGAAAAGGATGGCCGGACGTGAAAAAGCCCGCTGCGGGGGATACATCGCAGCGGGCTTTCTCGCTCTCTGAGGAGCGGACGTTTCCTCCCCGAAACGCCTTCGTCCAGCGGCTGCGCTTTGAAGCGCCGCGCCGTTCGAGTGGCGGCAGATGACCGTCTCGAAGCCCTCAAGTCAATCAAAGCGCAAGCGAAATCCGACGGTTTGATGACTAAACGTCGATCAGTCAGTCGGGGCAGACTGCATTATCGACGAAGCTTCGATAATAGTTCGGACAGTGTCCACCAGCGCGGCCCGGGCGACCGTCTGCTGCCCCGGTCGGACAGCCTTCCAGGCCTCGTTGTCCGTCAGCCCGGCCGCCATCGCCCGGCCCACATCAAGGTCCTTGATGGTGACCTCGCCTGCCGCGATTTCGTTTCCGCCCAGCATGATGGCGGTCGGCGCGCCCCGTCGGTCGGCGTACTTCATCTGGGCCTTCATCCCGGCGCGGCCGAGATACATTTCCGCAGCGATCCCGGCGCGCCGCAGTTCGGCGACAGCGTCGAGGTAGTGCTGCATGTCCGCCTCGTCAAAAACGATGACGACCACCGGGCCGCGCCTTGCCGTTTCTGCTCGACCTGCCGCCCGAAGCGCCGACGCCAGCCGGGAGACGCCGAACGAAAACCCCGTCGCCGGGGTCGCCTCGCCGGTGAACCGCGCCACCAGGTCGTCATAGCGTCCGCCCCCGCCGATCGAACCGAACCGGACCGGCCGGCCCTTCTCGTCGATGGTGTCGAGCAACAGCTCGGCTTCGAACACCGCGCCGGTGTAGTACTCGAGCCCCCGCACGATGGTGGGGTCGAATGTTGCGCTTGAGACGGGCACCTTCATGCTCGAGAGCGCGGCATCGATCTTGAACATCTCAAGCAAGGCTTCGTCGCCCTCCGCTGAGGTGCCGATGACGTTCGCGAGGTTGTTAATTGTGCTGATCCGGTCCACGCCCCCAGCACTGACATACTGAATCACGCTCTTCACAGCGGCATCATTCAGTCCAGCGCCTTCGGTTTTGTCACCCGACTCATCAAGCCGCCCATAAAGTCCGAGCAGCATCTCAACGCCTTCGATCCCAAGACGGTCGAGCTTGTCGATCGACCTCAGGACGGCCAGGCGTGCCCACGGGTCATTGACGTTGAGAGTCGAAAGAAGCGCGTTGAGAAGCTTCCGATTGTTGATCTTGATGACGGCCTGGCCGTCCGACAGACCCGCCGCTTTCAGCCCCTCGCAGGCCATGGCGATGATCTCGGCGTCGGCTTCGGGGCGGTCTGAACCGACCGTATCGGCGTCGCACTGGACGAACTCGCGGAACCGCCCGGGTCCCGGCTTCTCGTTTCGCCACACCGGCCCGAAGGCATAGCGGCGATACGGTTTGGGCAGGGTTTCCCAGTTCTGTGCGGCGAAGCGGGCGAGGGGCGCCGTCAGGTCGTAGCGCAGCGCCATCCACTGATCGTCGTCATCCTGAAGGGCGAAGACGCCCTCGTTCGGACGGTCGGCGTCGGGCAGGAATTTGCCGAGCGCATCGGCATACTCGAACGCCCCCGTCTCCAGCGGCTCGAACCCCCAACGCTCATAGACCTCGGACACGCGCGACACGATCCGGCGCTCTGCCGCCACGTCGGAGCCACGCCGGTCCGCAAAGCCCCTCGGGCTGCGGGCTTCGGGGCGGGCGATCGTCGGCGAGGCGTCTGTCATGGCGCGCTGTTTAGAGGGGCCACGGTCGAGGGTCGAGGGGCGAGGAAGGTCGCACCCCGGTGGTCTGCCAGCCTCAGCCCTCAGTCCCCGGCCCTTACTTCCGGATCGAAACGAACCGGCCGTAGGTCAGCGAGCGCCACAGCCATTCCAGCGGCCCGTTGGAGAAGACCGACAGCAAGAGCGGCGACCAGATCAACTGGGCGACCCAGACGGCGACGACGACGGTCCAGAGGGCGGCCGGATCGTAGCTGCCCATCCACTGTGGGCCCCATGGCAGATAGAACAGGCTGGCCATGATGAGGGTCTGGGTCAGGTAGTTGGTAAAGGCCATCCGCCCGACGGGGACCAGCATGCCCGTCACAATCTTCAGGCCGAAGCGGGTCATGAGGATCAGCAGGGAGGCGTAACCGAGGGTGATCAGGGGAGCCAGGCCACCGGCCGCGTCATCCAGACCGGCAACCGGCAAGGCGGCGGCATTCTGACCGGGCAGGCTGGCCCAGCCGTCGATCGCCAGCACGGCACCGGCCACAACGACGGCGAGGAGATAGAGCAAGGTCGACGACCGCCCGACGAAGAAGCCGGACTTGTAGAGACCCAACCCCAGCATCATCAACGGCAGGGTCACCGGGATCAGAAACAGCGACAGGGCCGCCAGCATCAGCCACGCCTTCAGGTTCTCGATCCAGGGCGCGGCCAAGCTGGTCTTGTAGGCGGCCACGGCGGCATTGACCGTTTCCATCGTCACCTGCGGGCTGCTGGCCTGCATCTGCTCCTGGAACTCGGGCCCGAGCAGACCCAGGATGAGCGGCCCGGCGGTGGCCATCGCCATCCAGAGCACCGAGATTGACCCACCTATCCAAAGCAGCCGCTTCGCACTCCAGGACCGCATGAGCAGCATGATTGCGCCGCAGTAGGCGTAGTGCAGCAGGATATCGCCGTACCAGAAGGCGGCCCCGTGGATCAGGCCAAAGACCCCGAGCCAAAGAATGCGGCTACGCAGGAGCTTGCCCCGCGCCTCATCTGATCGTTCGCCACCGACGAGGAAGATCGATACGCCGAACAGCATGGTGAACAGCGTGCGGAACTTGTCCTGAAAGAAGACCTCGGTGACCCAGGCGCCCCAGGCGTCCGCGCCGGTATGGTCGAACGGATCCGTCGTCGCTGTTTCGACGACAAGGGGCCAGGCGAAAGCCATGGCATTGACCGCCAGAATGCCCAGGATCGCCCACCCGCGCAGCATGTCGAGCTGGAATATCCGGTCCTTCGGCGCGACAGGCGCGAGCCCCCCCGTTGCAGCCAGAGGCCGGGTCTCGGCGGCGGACATGGACATGTGCTTTCCCCCAAAAGCATGAAGACAAGCGACCTTTACGCAGTCCGGCGGCACCGTAAACTGAATTCGCCTTAATTCGGAGGGGGTGTCAGACCTTGCCGCCCAGGACACCCAGCCGGTCGCGCACCCGCTCGGGTGCCGGCACGAAGGCGATGAAGGCGGCACAAAGCCCGGCCCACAGGGCGTAGGAGACGCCCACCAGAATCGCGGCGGGCAGGCCAGCGACGCCGTAGATCAGCAGCGTCGTCTCGGTGGCTCCCACGCCCTGCAGGACGTCACCCGAAGCCACCAGGCCGATGACCACCATCAACAGTGCGACAAGGGTCTGCAGCCCGGCCGCCAGAAGTCCGCCGTACAGCATGAAGCGCCAGACGATTCCCAGCCGCGTACCGGGTCGCCCCCGGCGATCCCGCTCGCGCCGGATGACCAGCAATCCTCCCGGGACGGCCATGGCCCCCAGGGCCAGGAGCACCAGCCGCCAGTCCATGTCGGCTCCGGGAACCCAGTTCCGGGGCGGCCAGATCAGGAACGTCAGGACCAGCGGCGGCCAGGCCACGCCGGCGAGCGCCGCCAGAGGGATCGCTGCGCGGGTCGCCCGCCAGGTGACACGGGTCTGACCCGGCAGGGCCTCGATACTGTCGAAGCGCGGCAAGCGGCGGGCCATCACCGTGTCGGCACCGGCGTGTCGCCGGAATAATCGTAGAAGCCGCGGCCGGACTTGCGCCCCAGCCAGCCCGCCTCGACGTATTTCACCAGCAGGGGACAGGGCCTGTACTTGCTGTCGGCAAGGCCTTCGTACAGCACGTTCATGATCGCCAGCACGACGTCCAGCCCCATGAAGTCGGCCAGCTCCAGCGGCCCCATCGGATGGTTGGCCCCCAGTTTGAGCGCCTTGTCGATCGAAACGACATTTCCGACGCCCTCGTACAGGACATAGATCGCCTCGTTGATCATCGGAACGAGGATGCGGTTGACGATAAAGGCGGGGAAGTCCTCGGCGTTGGTGGTGGTCTTGCCGAGGCTCTCGGCAAAGGCGACGGCGGCGTCATAGGTCGCCGCCGAGGTGGCAATGCCGCGGATGATCTCCACCAGTTTCATCACCGGTGCCGGCTTCATGAAATGCAGGCCGATGAACCGGTCGGGCCGGTCCGTGGCCGAAGCCAGACGCGTGATCGAGATGGACGAGGTGTTAGACGCCAGCAGGGTGTCGGGACCCAGATGCGGGACCAGTTCGGAGAAGACGGCCTTCTTGATGGCTTCGTCCTCGACCGCAGCCTCGATGACCAGGTCGGCCTTGCCGGCCTCGGCCAGGGTCGCCACCCCGGACAGGGCTGCCATGGCGGCGTCAGCCTGGGCCTGCGTCGTCGTCCCGCGTTCAACCGCCCGGGCCAGACTTGCCCCGATCACGCCGAGGGCGACCGGCAAACGGGCGGCATCGACATCGTAGAGGCTGACCCTGTAACCGCCCAGCGCCACGGCCTGGGCGATACCGACGCCCATCTGGCCTGCGCCGATGATGGCGACGGATTTGATCGAGGAAGTCATGCGGTCGTGGTCGTCTGCGGCGGTCTCGCCCGGGCGATGGGCACCTTAGAAGTGTCCGCCTCGGGCGCAAGGCCGGATTGTTGCGCTGCGGCGAGCCCGTCCACGGACTGTCACCCCAGAATCGCGATCAGGGGCCCGGCCGCGGAGTTGTTGAACAAAATGCGCGCGAAGTTGAGCAACAACAGAACCACGATCGGCGAGATATCGATGCCCCCCAGCGGCGGGATGATCCGGCGGAACGGCTCAAGCAACGGCCGGGTCACAGCATCCAGAAACCCCGCCAGCTGGCTGACGAAGCGGTTCCTGTGGTTGATCACGTCGAACGCGAACAGCCACGACAGGATGGCAGAACCAATGATGAACCAGATCATCAGGCTGATGACGCTGTTGACCAGCCAGACGAGGGCTACGCCCATGGGTTGCTCCTGAAGCGGAAGGGTTGAGCCCCGGTTCTAGCGAGGCGACGGGCAAAGGCCAACGCCGATCGACATGGCGAAGCGTCGCGTGGTCAGGCGGCTTCTTCGCGGATGATCGCTTCCAGCCCGTCCCGCCATCCGGGATATAGCGGCCTCCACCCCAGTTCGGCCTTGGCCCGGGCGTTCGAGAGGCGTTTGGAGTCCAGGTAGAACCGCCGCATGGCGTCAGACACAGACGGATCCGTCCAGCAGACCTCTGGCGGACGCGGCAGGCCGAGGCGGTCTGCGGCCCATTCCATGACCACGTCGGCCGGGGCCGGCTCGTCATCGGCCACGGTGTAGGCGCGGCCGGGGTTCGGTCGGGCGATGGAGGCGAACACGGCCGAGACCGCATCGTCGACATGGATACGGTTGAAGATCTGGCCGGGCTTTCGCACCAGCCGGGCCGAGCCGTCCCTGAGACGATCCACCACCGATCGCCCGGGTCCATAGATGCCCGGCAGGCGGAAGACCTGAACGGTCAAACTCCCTCTTTCGCGCTCCCCGCCGCGCCCCATGTCCAGCCAGTCCGCCTCGGCCCGGACGCGACGCGCACCTTCCAGGGACGAGGCGTTCATCTCGTCGTCCTCGAACGCCCAGCCGCCGTCGCGGTCGCCGTAGACGGCCGTTGAGGATATGTAGCCGATCCAGTCCGGACAGGCCCCCGCGGCCTCGATTGCGGGCGTCAGCGCCCTCAGCCCCGGACAACCGGACGCGTCCGGGGCGGCCGTGACCAGGACGGCTGAAGCCCTCGCCACGGCGGTGGCCAGGGCCTGCGCATCGCCCGGGTCTATGGCCGTGATGCCTTTGGCCGCCAGGGCTGCGCGCCGATCTGCATCGCGCGAAGTCGCGGCCGCCGCCATCCCCTGACGAAATGCGCCGCGTGCCGCGCGATGGCCGACGTATCCGCCGCCGAAAACGAAAAGTGATCCCGCCACACCCGTCCTCAGACGGCGCGCACGCGCGGCGCGGCGGGCGGAACCGGACGAACCGCCTCGGTCTCGATCGCCCTGGCCCGCCCGGCGTTCCAGGCCGAAACACACGGAATTTTGGACCGGTCGGCCCGGTCGGCGTAACGGCGGGCCACCTCGGCGACATCAGCCATGAGACCCTCGGCAAGGGTGATCGGCTTCAGGCCCAGATCGCGAAACTGATCATTGGCCACGATCAATTCGTTCTCGTCGGCCTCCTGGCGTGGGTTGGGCACATTGTGCACCTCGGCCCCCGTCATGTCGGCGACAAGGGCGGCGAGGTCCCGCACCCGGCGGCTCTCGGTCATCTGGTTCAGGATCTTGACCCGGTCGCCGGTGCTCGGCGGGTTGTTCAGCGCCAGCTCGACGCAGCGCACCGTGTCCTGGATGTGGATGAAGGCCCGTGTCTGGCCACCCGAGCCATGCACCGTCAGCGGATAGCCGACCGCCGCCTGCATCAGGAACCGGTTCAGCACCGTGCCGTAGTCGCCGTCATAGTCGAAGCGGTTGATCAACCGCTCGTCCTGGCGGGTCTCCTCGGTCTGGGCCCCCCAGACAATGCCCTGGTGCAGGTCGGTGATCCGCAGGTTGTCGTTCTTGGCGTAGAACTGGAACAGCAGGGCGTCCTGGGTCTTGGTCATGTGATAGATCGAGCCCGGATTGGGCGGGAACAGGATTTCCTGTTCGGCCGGGCCAAAGTCGGTATCGACCGTAACCTTCAGATAGCCCTCGGGAATGCGCAGGCCGGCCGTCGTATAGCCATAGACGCCCATGGTCCCCAGGTGGGCGAGGTGTACATCCAGGCCGCTCTCGACGATGGCGGCCAGCAGATGGTTGGTGGCATTCAGGTTGTTGTCGACGGTGTACAGCTTGTGCCGCGCCGACTTCATCGAATAGGGCGCGGCCCGCTGCTCGGCGAAGTGGACCACGCTTTCGGGGCGCTCGTCCCGGATCAGGGCGACCAGCCGGTCGAACTCCTTGCCGACCGTCATGTTGACGAAGCCGATGTCGCGCCCCGAAACCTCTTTCCAGGCCGCAATGCGCTCGCCGATCGGGCGAATGGGGGTCAGGGACTGGACCTCCAGCTCGTTGTCGATGTTCCTGCGGCTCAGGTTGTCGACGATCACAACGTCCCAGCCACGCGCCGACAGATGCAAGGCCGTCGGCCATCCGCAGAAGCCGTCGCCGCCCAGAACCAGAACCTTCATCGTCCGCATTTCCTCTTGTCGTTCCGCCCTGACTAGCGGAAGCGGCGCGAGGGGCAAAGCGCGGCTTTCAGCCCTCAGCGCGGCGCGCGCTTGGCGAGGATGCGCTGCAGGGTGCGGCGATGCATGCCGAGCCGCCGCGCGGTCTCCGAGACGTTGTGGTCGCACAGCTCATAGACGCGCTGGATGTGCTCCCAGCGGACCCGATCGGCGCTCATGGGGTTTTCAGGCGGCTCAGGCGCGTCGCCGGTGGCGAGGAGGGCCTTGACCACATCGTCGGCGTCGGCCGGCTTGGACAGATAGTCCACGGCCCCCGCCTTGACGGCCGCCACGGCGGTGGCGATCGCGCCATAGCCGGTCAGCATGACGATGCGGGCGTCTTCGCGCCGCTCGCGGATCGCCTCGACGACCTTCAGGCCGTTGCCGTCCTCAAGCCGCATGTCCAGCACCGCGAAGGCCGGCAGCCTCGCCCGCAGTGCCTCTGTCGCCTCGCTGACCGATGCGGCGGTGGTCACCTCGAAGCCGCGCGCTTCCAGCGCCCGGCCCAGCCGCGTGCGCAGCGCCTGGTCGTCGTCGAGCAACAGCAGGGTCCGGTCGGCCAGGGCCGTGATCCGGTCTTCAACCGTCGGGTGGGCAGTGGTGGTGGTCGGCATTTCAATGATCTCCCTGCCCGGCAGTTCGGGCCTGAGGGCCCGGCTTTCAAGCGGTGCGGCGATGCGTCGCCTTCGGACAGTCTATCACGCTTCGAGCGCCTCTCGCGGCCAGCGAATGGTGACCCGCGCGCCCCGATTGCCCCCGGGGCCACCGTCGCCGTGACCCACGGCAACCTGTCCCCCGGTCCGTTCAAGCAGCGTCCGGGCGATAAAGAAGCCCAGTCCCATACCCCCCTGGCTCGGGATGGCCTCGGCCAGCAGGTCGACCGGGGCGGGTCGCGCCTTTTTTGGAGCGCGCGCCGCCGCCGTGGCTGCGGCGAGCTGGGCCGCAACGGCCTGACGCGCCTTGCCGTGCGGGCGAGACGTGACATAGGGCTCACCGAGGCGAGGCAGGATGTCGGCGGCAAATCCCGGCCCGTCGTCGGTAATGGTGACCGTGATCCAGGCACGGTCGGCTCTCGCCTCGACCCGCACGCCGGTGGCCGCGAAGTCAGCGGCGTTCTCGACGATCGCAGACAGGCCGTGCACGACCTCGGCGAGGCGCTTCACGTGCGGCTCGGCCATGCCCGCCGGGGTCGTCACCTGCACCGCGATCTCCAGATCGAAGCCCAGATGCGGATCGACGACCTCGTTCAGAAGGGCCTTCAATCCGACCTCGGTATAGAGCGCGTCACCGTCCTCGGGTCTTTGCGACAGGCGTTTCAGGATGTCGCGGCAGCGATCGGCCTGAACCAGCAACAGGCGTGCATCCTCGGCGACCGGCCCGTCGGCCGGTGAGGCGCGCAGCAGTTCCTTGGCCACGACCTGGATGGTCGCCAGCGGCGTGCCCAGTTCGTGCGCCGCCGCGGCTGCCAGGCCACCCAGGGCCGCCAGCCGCTGCTCGCGCTGCAGAACATCCTGGGTCGTGGCCAGAGCCAGCTCCAGCTTCTCGGCATCGGCGGCGACCCGCCAGGCATAGGCGGCGGTGAAGACCACGCCCGTGATCAGGGCCAGACCGATCCCGAACCGGTAGAGCGACGGCAGCTCCAGACGCGTCCCGGCCTCCCACGGCAGGGGCATGGACCAGAAGAACAGGCCGATGGTCGCGATCAGCACCAGCAGGCCCAGCAGCAAAGCCTGCCGACCCGGCAGGGACGCCGCCGCCACCGTCACCGGCGCCACCAGCAACAGGCAGAACGGGTTTTCCAGGCCCCCGGTGAAGGCCAGCAAGGCCGTCAGCTGCAGGATGTCGAAACCGAGGTGGATCGCGGTCTGGCGACCGTCCGGCAGCCGCCCGTCCACCTGTCTCAACCTCGCCATCGCCAGGAGGTTGGCGACCACGCTGGCGAAGATGACGGCCAGACACTCCCACACCGGCAGGGGGAAATGCAGCATGGCGACCAGCACGATCACGGTCGCCGTCTGCCCCATGATCGCCAGCCAGCGCAGGATGATCAGGGTGCGCAGGCTCAGGCCCCGGCTGCGACGACGCAGGCCGGGACGCCCGCCGGGCGCGCCGGGATAGGCGTTGGGGGGTTGCGACGAGACGATGGCTTCGCTGGAACTCACGACCGGTCTATAGACGCCCGCCACGCCCCTGTCGGCCCCCGCTTTCGGAGACACGATGCCACGCCGTTCCGTCCTGCTGTTCGCCGGTGCCTGCATCGCCATCGCCGCCGCCCTTGCTACGGTCACGGTCGTCGTGGTCACGGGGCGTGAGCGGGCGGACGCGGTCGCGGAAGGCACGGCGACGGGCCAGCCGTCGGTCGGCGGCGATTTCCGGCTGGTCAACCAGGACGGTCAGGCAGTCGACCAGACCATTCTGACCGGCAGGTGGAGCCTTGTTTTCTTCGGCTTCACCTATTGCCCGGACTTCTGCCCAACGACCCTGACGGCGCTGGAGGCGACGCGACAGCGGCTGGGTTCCGCGGCCGACGAGCTCCAGATCGTGTTCGTCTCCGTCGATCCGGAGCGCGACACGCCCCGGGCGCTGAAAGACTACCTGTCGTCCGACGGCTTTCCGCCCGGGGTCATCGGCCTGACCGGCACGCCTGGCCAGGTCGCCGACACCGCCCGCGTCTACCGCGCCTTTTACGAAAAGGTCGGCGAGGGCGACGCCTACACCATGAACCACTCCCTGACCGTCTATCTGATGGGTCCCGACGGCCGCTTCCGCTCGGCGATCGCGCATGACCTTGGGCCGGAACGTTCGGCCGAGCTGATCCGGAGGGTCATGGCGCGGGGGTGATCATCAGGACGGTCACGCTTCGTAACCATCAGGGGCTATCAGCGATAATCCTTTTGCAGCGCAGCGCGTTCTATGGTGCCCTGCAGCCATCCGGCTGAGGTCGACGACAGGATCCCATGCTCTACGCGCTTCACGAGTTTGCCTATTCTTCGGCACAGCCTTTCCGGATCGGGGCCCAGTTCGCCCGCAGGTTCTGGACATCGCCCTTCAACCCGGCGTCCCAGACCGCCATCGGCCGCACGGCCTATGCCTCGGCCGAGCTGTTCGAGAGCGTCACGCGCCGTTACGGCAAGCCCGCCTGGGGCCTCGACGTCGTCAACCTCGGCGGCCATCCGGTGCGCACCACCGAGCAGGTGATATGGGAGAGCCCCTGGGTTCGCCTCGTCCGGTTCGCCCGCAACGTCGGCGACCTGAAGCGCGCCCGAAAGCCGGTCGCGGCCCCCAGCGTTCTGATCGTCGCGCCTCTATCGGGGCACTATGCCACCCTGCTGCGCGGCACGGTCGAGACCTTCCTTCAGGATCACGACGTCTATGTCACCGACTGGATCAATGCCCGTCAGGTGCCGATGCTTGAGGGTCGCTTCGACTTCAACGACTACATCGACCACGTCCGGACCATGCTGGCCCAGATCGGCCCGCGCGCCCACGTCGTGGGCGTCTGTCAGCCCGGCCCGCCGGTCCTGGCCGCCGCCGCCGTGATGGCGGCCGAGAACGATCCCAACCGCCCGGCATCGATGACCTTTATGGGCTCGCCGATCGACGCGCGTCTGTCGCCGACCGTCACGAACCAGCTGGCCGAGGCCAAGCCCTTCGCCTGGTTCAGGTCCAACATGATCTACACCACGCCCTGGCCCTATCCGGGCGTCGGCCGTCGGGTCTATCCGGGCTTCGTCCAGCTCTACAGCTTCCTGTCGATGAACGAGGCCCGCCACACCGACGCCCATCACGACTATTTCCGCCATCTGGTCGCCGGTGATGGTGACGGGGTGGAGAAACACGAGCAGTTCTACGATGAGTATCTGTCGGTCCTGGACCTGACCGAGGAGTTCTATCTTCAGACCATCGATATCGTGTTCCAGCAGCATCTGCTGCCACGCGGCCTGCTGAAGCATCGTGATGTTTTGGTCGATCTGACGGCGATCACCGATGTCGGCCTGATGACGGTCGAGGGCGAAAACGACGACATCTCGGGCGTGGGCCAGACCCAGGCCGCGCACGGCCTGTGTAGCGGCATTCCTGACGATCGCCGCGTGCTTTACGTCCAGCCCGAGGTCGGCCACTACGGGGTCTTTAACGGGCGTCGGTTCCGCGAGGAGATCTACCCCCGCACCCGGGACTTCATCGCCGCCAATGAAAAGCTCTGCGTCGTACCGGACCGGTCAGCGACTGCCGCTTGAGGGGGGCGGGTCCCTTCGGCTGAGCGTCAATCCGCGCGCGCGTCGCATCTCCATTCGCATCGACGGGCTCCGGGGCGAAGCTGTGGCGGTCGCCCCGTCCGAACGGCGCCTGGTCGACGCCGTCGCCTTTGCCCGCTCCCGGTCCGACTGGATCGCCGAACGCCTGTCGGCCCGTCCGGCGGGCGCAGCGCTTGAACCCGGCGCAGTGATTCCGCTGGAAGGTCGTCCGGTCCGGCTGGAAGCGACAGGGGGGGGCGGGGCCGCCCGGCTGGTGCTTGATTCCGAGGGACCCCGGATCGTCTCTGGCGGAACGGGCGAGGCCTTTGCCCGCCGCGTGCTGAACCTGCTGAAGCGACTGGCCCGTGAGCGCCTTGACGAACGGACCGAAATCCACCGCCTGGCGCTGGGCCAGCTCCCGGTCACAATCGCCATCAATGACGCCGGAACGCGCTGGGGCTCGTGCACGCCGCGATCCCGGTCGATCCGCTATTCCTGGCGGGTGATTCTCGCCCCGCCGCAGATCCTCGACTATCTGGCTGCCCACGAAGTGGCCCATCTGGTCCACGCCAACCACAGCCCGGCCTACTGGTCGGTGGTGCGCGGCCTGATCGGGGACCACCGCCCGCACCGCGCCTGGCTGCGTGCCAACGGTGCGGCGCTGCACGCGATCGGGCGCTGATCCCGGATCAGACCGGGAACAAACCCGTCTTATTGTCCCCGGCCCAGCCCCATGCATCCTGAGCGTACGGAGGGTCATCATGACGAAGGCGAAATCGGCGCTCGATCACCTCAACAGCGGGCGTGAGCCGCACATTGTCCACATCATTCCCCCGGGTGCGCCCGGATACCGCGAAGCCAACGGCGGGGCGATGGTCGTGTCGTCACCCGCCGAGGTCGATGCCCTGGTCCGGCGGGTCGAACCGGGAGAGGTCGTGACGCTGGACGATCTCCGCGCCGCGCTGGCCCGCCGTCATGGCGTGAGCACGGCTTGCCCGGTGTCCACCGCGATCTTTGCGGGCATGTCCGCCCGCGCCGCCGAAGAGCGGCGTCAGGCCGGCCATCCGGCGGAAGACCTGACGCCGTGGTGGCGTGTCCTGAGGCGCGGCGGTTTGCTGAATCCAAAACTTCCCGGCGGCGTCGAGCGCCAGCGCATGCTCCTCGAGGCGGAAGGTGTGAAGGTCTCGCCGCTCCGCAAGCAACTGGCTGTCTATGATTTCGAGCAGCGTCGCCCGGTGCGGCCACTCGATCAATGAGACAGGGAGCTTCGAGCCCCTATTCCACCACTGTCAGCGTCGGCTTCAGCCGTCGCCCGTCATCCAGACCCAGTCGCGCCTTGACCTCGAACAGGTCGGCACCGGCGGGTACGATCAGCAGTTGCTTGGGCTCCATGGCGTTGATCGCCACCACCGCACCCTTGGGACAGATGTCGAAACAGCCCGTTTCGATCACCGCCAGCTCGGCCTTCCGGCCCTTGCCGTCGCCGGGCCTGAGGTACTTCTTGAGCGCCTTCTTCAGGGACTTGTCGCCGTCGGGGCCGAAGCCGCCGTCGAGCTTCTTCTGACATTTCTTGCAGACCAGGACGACGTCCTTCCAGCGGGTCTTGGACGTCTTGATGGCCATGGCCGACAGATCAGGGCATCCGGGCCTGAACGCAAGCGACTTGCGTCCGCGTGACACCCCGGACCATCATTCGAGCGACCCCTTTCCGGAGCCCGCCATGATCCGTCCCATCGCCCTCGCCGCCCTGCTGAGCCTCGGCGCGGCACCCGTCCTGGGGCAGACCGTCACGGCCGACGAGGTCCGCGCGGCCGCTGACGGTGTCGAGGCGGATGTCATCGCCTGGCGTCGTGACCTGCACCAGAATCCCGAACTGGGCCTCGCCGAGGTCCGCACCGCCGCCTTCGTCGCCGAACGCCTGCGCGGCTTCGGCCTCGAGGTGCGCGAGGGCGTGGGCCGAACCGGCGTGGTCGGCATCCTGCGCGGCACCGGTGCAGGCCCGTCCCGCGTCGTGGCGCTCCGCGCTGACATGGACGCCTTGCCGGTGCAGGAGGCGACCGGCCTGCCCTTCGCCTCCACCGCCACCGGGACCTACCTGGGCCAGACCGTGCCCGTCGCCCACGCCTGCGGCCACGACGCCCATGTGGCGATGCTGCTGGGGGCCGCCGAGGTGCTGAGCGGGATGAAGGACCGGTTCGCCGGGACGATCGTCTTCCTGTTCCAGCCGGCCGAAGAAGGCGTACCGCCCGGCGAGCGGCTGGGTGGAGCGCGGCTGATGATCGAGGCGGGCGCGCTGCGCGATCCGGCGGTCGAGGCCATCTTCGGCCTGCATGTCGTGCCGGGGCGTCCGGGAACGATCTTCTATCGGCCGGAGGGCTTCATGGCGGCGTCGGACCGCGTCGACATCACCCTGACCGGCCGCCAGACGCACGGGGCCTGGCCATGGCGCGGCATCGATGTGATTGCGGTCGCGGGGCAGGTGATCTCGACGGTCAACACCCTGACGGCGCGAACCGTCGATCCGACCACCACGCCGACCGTCTTCACCATCGCCACGCTCGACGCCGGCGTCCGCTACAATATCATTCCGGACACGGCGACGATGTCGGGCACGCTGCGCACCTTCAACCGCGACCAGCGCGCGGCCCTGGTCCAGCGGGCCGAGGCCGCCATCGGCCATGTCGCAGAGGCCTATGGCGCGACCGCCGCCTTCTCGGTCACCGAGAACGCCGCCCTCGTCTACAACAACGCACCCTTGTCGGCCTGGCTGGCCCCGGTGCTGGAGGAGGCGGCCGGGGAGGGCAACGTCAATCCGGCGACCCCGCCGACCACAGTGGCCGAGGACTTCTCCTACTTCCAGAATGAGGTGCCGGGGGTCTTCTACCACCTGGGCGGCACGGCCGACGGCGTGGATCCGGCCACGGCCCCGCCCAACCACTCGCCGCAGTTCGACGTCAACGAGGAGGTCCTGGTCCTGGGCGTCCGCGCCCATGTGCTGAGTGCCCTGCGGTTTCTGGAGAGCGGCGGGGCCTGATCAGGCCAGCCAGACCATCATGCGCGTGTCGACCGCCTCACCCCGGGACAGGCTGAAACGCGGGCGGGTTTCGCCGGTATAAAGAAACCCCGCCTTTTCCAGCACGCGGCCGGACGCCGGATTGTCGGCGAAATGACCGGCCATCAGCGCCCGACGCTTCCACCGCTTTCCGGCCCAGACCAGCGCCCCCTCCAGCGCCTCGGTGGCAAAGCCGCGACCCCAGAAGGGGCGGCCGATCCAGTAGCCGGTCTCGGGCGCGGCGCGCTCCAGTCGGCCCTGGCCGTCCTCGAACAGGCCCAGCACCCCCACCGGCCCCAGATCCTCATGCTCGATCAGGAAGGTGTTCGCCCGGGCCGGGTCCTGGCCTGCGACCTGGGTCACGAAGGCCTCGGCGTCGCCCTGACCAAAGGGGTGCGGCATGCGGCAGGTCATGCGCGCGATGTCGGGGTCGTTGGCCAGCCGCGTGATCGCGGGAATGTCCCGGGGGCCCGGGCTACGCAGCACCAGCCGCCGGGTCTCCACGACGGGAGAGGTTTCGATCACGCACATGGACGCCTCGCCTGGATCAGCTGTCCGCCTCCTTGGGGGAGGGCTCGGGCGGACATCGAGGCGGGGAACGCAAACGGGGAGCCTGGTGATCCAGACTCCCCGCGGAAAATTTCCCTGGTCCGGATCGGCTGCTGTCTGGAGGAGAGCAACGCGATCCGAAGGCCGGTTTCGCGTTACTCGGCGGCGAGCGCCTGCTGATCGTCGTTCGCCGGAAGGATCGAGACGTAACAGCGGCCACCGCGTTTGGTGGTGAATTTCACCGAGCCATGGGCTGTGGCGAACAGGGTGTGGTCGCGGCCCAGGCCGACGTTGTCGCCCGGATGGAAGGTGGTGCCGCGCTGGCGGACCAGGATGTTGCCGGCCAGCACGCGCTCGCCGCCGAACTTCTTCACGCCGAGGCGCTTGGACTCGGAGTCGCGACCGTTGCGCGACGAACCACCGGATTTCTTGTGTGCCATGGGAGAACTCCCCTCAGTCTTTCAGTGATCAGGCTTCGTCGGACGAAGCTGCGGTTTCGGCGGGGGCGGCGGCCTTCTTGGCCGGTGCCTTCTTTGCGGCGGGCTTGGGAGCCTCTTCAGCCTCGGCCGAGGCCTCGACGCGCGCGGCCAGGCCACGGGCACGAAGGTTGATCTCGGCCTTGGTCATCAGGTCGACCTTGCCGTCCCACCTGGCGGTCTCGCCGGCGCCTTCGATGCCGGTGATGCGCAGGACCGATTCCATCTGGCGATGGCCGTTGGTGCGGCGATAGCCCTGGCGGCGGGTCTTCTTGAAGATCTTGATCTTCTCGCCCTTGCGGGTCTCGATCAGGGTCGCGGCCACGGCAGCGCCTTCGATCATCGGAGCGCCGACGGTGACGCCCTTGTCGCCGCCCAGCATCAGGACACTGCCCAGGCTCAGGACGTCGCCCGCCGCGCCGTCGAGCTTCTCGACCACGATCGTGTCGCCCGGTTGAACCCGGTACTGCTTGCCGCCGGTTTTGATCACCGCGTACATATTGAGGCCTCGGCTTAACGCGAAAAAGAATGCGCCCGCCGGGAGACCCCGCGGGCGAAGAGCGGCGACATAGACGGCACCCGGGTCGGAGTCAACGCGAAAGGCCCTTGTCGTGGTGGGTGACGCGGCCGTCGACCCCCCTATATTGCACCCGATGACCCCGGAGCCGCCCACCCTCGAAACCAGCCTGCCGCTGGTCGCCGCCGACCTGATCCGCGACGAGGCGAGGCGCGCACCGGACAAGCCCGGCGTCTATCGCATGTACGGCGAGGACGGGGTGTGCCTCTATGTCGGCAAGGCGAAGTCGATCAAGAAGCGCATCCTGCAGTACGCCCAGGGCCGGTTCCACACCCAGCGCATCGGCCTGATGGTGTCGCTGACACGATCCATGGAGCTGGTGGTCACGGCGTCCGAGACCGAAGCGCTCCTGCTGGAATCCAACTTCATCAAGAAGCTGAAGCCCCGCTTCAACGTCGTGCTGAGGGACGACAAGTCCTTCGCCGAACTGATGATCCGCAAGGACCACCGCGCGCCACAGGTCAGGAAGCACCGCGGGGCCCACACCACTGACGGCGACTATTTCGGGCCCTTCGCCTCCACCTGGGCGGTCAACCGCACCCTGACGACCCTGCAGAAGGCGTTTCTGCTGCGGTCATGCTCGGACAGCGTCTACGAGACCCGCACCCGCCCCTGCATGCTGCATCAGATCAAGCGCTGCTCGGCCCCCTGCACCGGACTGATCAGTCTCGAGGACTACGGCGATCTGGTCGAGGAGGCGTCGCTGTTCCTGCGCGGCAAGTCCCGCACGGTGATATCCCGCCTGTCGCAGGAGATGACCGAGGCCGCCGAGGCCATGGACTTCGAACAGGCCGCGCGCGTCCGCGACCGCATCCGGGCGCTCTCGGCCATCGCCATGGAGACCTCGGTCAATGCCGACAGCGTGGCCGAGGCCGATGTCTTCGCCCTGTTCAGCGAGGGCGGCCAGGCCTGCGTGCAGGTCTTCTTCTACCGCTCGGGCCAGAACTGGGGCGGCCGGGCCTATTTCCCGCGCGTGGACAGGTCCGACACCGACCCGGAGATCCTCGCCGCCTTTCTGGGTCAGTTCTACGAGGACAAGCCGGTCCCGCGCCTGATCCTGTCCAACGTGCGCCCTCACGAACTGGAACTCCTGGAAGAGGCCTTCTCGATGAAGGCGCGACTGGTCGACGGCCGCCGGGTGGTCTCGATCGAACGGCCCATGCGTGGCGACAGGAAGGGCTTGGTCGACCACGCCCTGACCAATGCCCGCGAGGCCCTGGGCCGCAAGATGGCCGAGGGCTCGGCCCAGGGCAAAATCCTCGACGAGGTGTGCGAGGCCTTCGGGCTCGAGAGCCGGCCCGAGCGGATCGAGGTCTATGACAACGCCCACATTCAGGGTTCGAACGCCGTGGGCGGCATGATCGTGGCGGGTCCCGAGGGCTTCCAGAAGTCGCAGTACCGAAAGTTCAACATCAAGGACACCGAGCTCGCCCCCGGCGACGACTACGGCATGATGCGCGAGGTCATGCACCGCCGCTTTTCCCGCCTGGTCAAGGACGAGGAGGAGGGGACCGAGGCGGTGGTCCGACCCGACCTGCTGCTGATCGACGGCGGGGCGGGGCAGCTGGCCGAGGTCCAGGCCGTGCTGGCCGACCTCGGGCTGGACGACATCCTGGCGATCGGCGTCGCCAAGGGGCCGGACCGCGACGCGGGGCTGGAGAGGTTCTTCGTGCCGGGCAAGCCGCCCTTCATGCTGCCGCTGAAGTCGCCGGCCCTCTATTACATCCAGCGTCTGCGTGACGAGGCCCACCGCTTCGCCAACGGGGCCCATGCCAGGCGTCGCTCCATGGACATCAAGAAGAACCCGCTGGACGAAATCGAGGGCGTCGGACCGGGCAGGAAGCGCGCCCTGCTGCACGCCTTCGGCTCGGCCAAGGGGGTGGGGCGGGCGTCTGTGGTCGATCTGGAGAAGGTCGACGGCATCAACCGGGCCCTGGCCGAGCGGATTTACGGCTTCTTCCATCCCCGGACGCGGGGGTAGGGTGACCGGGACGACCCGTGGCCGGGAGGCATCGGATGACTGAGCTGGCGCAGGGCACCGTCCATACCGTCGGGCCCGATCTGGATTCCGCCCTGCGGTCCGACGCCGAGGTCCTCGCCCTGTGGCAGGGGATCACGCCGCTCGGCCGCAACGAGTTCATCTGCTGGGTCGAGGACGCCAGGCAGCCCAAGACGCGCGAACGCCGCATCGGACGCACGCTGGACGAACTGCGCGAAGGCAAGACCCGCCCCTGCTGCTGGGCCGGCTGCATCCATCGCACGGACAAGGCCCCCGGCCCGTGGCAGCAGGCGGTGCTGATCGACGGCAAGGGTCGCGCCCCTCGATAGAGGTGCCGCCAGCCTCTCCCCCAAGCGCCACCGATTGCCTATACGGGCGGCATGTCGACCGATTCCTCCGACCCCCTGATCACCGGTTACCGCCGCTTCCGTGTCGACCACTGGCCCCAAGCCAAGGCGGAGTACGAGGCTCTCGCCGCTGACGGCCAGACGCCCCACACCCTGATCGTGGCCTGTTCCGACAGCCGCGCCGACCCGGCCCTGATCTTCGACGCCGCGCCGGGCCAGCTTTTCGTCGTGCGCAACGTCGCCAACCTGGTCCCGCCCTATGCCCCGGACGGCCAGTTGCACGGGGTTTCGGCGGCGCTGGAGTTCGGGGTCAAGGTGCTGCAGGTCCGCCGCATCGTGGTCATGGGGCATGCCCACTGCGGCGGCGTCGCGGCCATGCGCGACGGCGCGCCAGACAGCGTCCGCGACTTCGTCGAGCCGTGGATCGCCCAGGGCACGCCCGTTGTGCGCCGCGCCGCCGCGACCGTCGCGCCGGATCAGATCGAGGCCGCGACCGAAGAGGCCGTGGTGCGGTTGTCGCTGGAGAACCTGCGCACCTTCCCCTGGATCGCCGAGCGAGAGGCGGACGGGCGGCTGGAACTGACCGGCCTGCATTTCGGCATCGCCGAGGGAATGTTGCGAAAACTGGGTTCGTCGCCCCGATTTGAACCGCTAAGCTAGGCGCGCGTTCGCCAGACGACCCGAGCGCCAGACCCGGTCCCAGCTGAAAGCTCCGCAGTGCCCCACGCCCATCACGCCAATCCGATCCCCAACATCCTGACCGGTCTGCGTCTTGTCGCGGGCGTGTTGATGTTCCTGATCCTGGCCGGGGCGACCGGGGGCGTGCCGATCCTGTCGTCCTATCTCAGCCCCGAGGACCAGTTCGGGCTGTACCGCGCGGCCTTCTACATCTTCGTGGTGGCCGCCTCGACCGACTGGGTCGACGGCTATCTGGCCCGACGCTGGAACGCCACGACGCGGTGGGGGGCCATCCTGGACCCCATCGCCGACAAGATTCTGGTCACCGGCGCCATCCTGGGCGTGCTGACCTCGGGCAGCGTGCCCCAGATCGCCATTCCCTGTGGCCTGATCCTGTTCCGCGAGTTCGCCGTCGCCGCCCTGCGCGAGACCATCGCCGGGCGGGTGACGCTGGAGGTCACGACCCTGGCCAAATGGAAGACCACGGTCCAGCTGGTCGCCCTGGGGGCCCAGCTGTTCGCCCGCAACTGGGACGGCTTCGGGCTGGAGTTCGACTACCTCCCGTATTTCCAGCTGTTCGCCGATACCCTGATCTGGTTCGCCGCCATCGCCACGGTCTGGACCGGCTGGCAGTATTTCGATACCGCACGCCGCTCGCTGGCCGAGCCTCACGCCTGATCGATCGCGCCGGACCGGGAACCCGACCATGACCGTAGATCGCCGGGTCCAGGCCGCGCGCCGGATCGTCTCGCACATCGCCGGCCATCTCCAGGCCGACCTGTCGGTGCAGCTGTGGACCGGCGAGATCCTGCCGTTGGGTCCGAACGCGCGCGACGACATCCGGATCGTGCTGGCCGATCCGGCGGCCGTGCGGCGGCTGATCCTCAGGCCCGGACTGATGACCCTGTTCGAGCTCTATGCCACCGGCGACGTCCGCATCGAGGGCGGCAGTCCGCTGGAAGCCGCCGACCGCTGGGACCACGGCCGGGCAGTCCACCTGCCGCGACGCGTCAACAGGGGGCTGATCGCACGCGAGCTGATCCCGTTCCTGCTGGGCGGAAAGACACGGGGCGTCGGCGACGCCGCCTATGACCCCACCGGCGAGGCCGGCCAGCGCCAGGACAAGGCGGCCCGGCGCGACAAGGATTTCATCTCGTTCCACTACGACGTCGGCAATGATTTCTACGGCCTCTTCCTGGATCCGGAGATGGTCTATTCCAGCGCCTGCTACGCCGACGACGCGACCCCGCTGGAAGAGGCCCAGACCCGCAAGCTGGACCTGATCTGCCGAAAGCTGCGGCTCAAGCCCGGCCAGACACTGCTGGATGTCGGCTGCGGCTGGGGTGGTCTGTCCTGCTGGGCGGCGCAGCACTACGGCGTCACCGTCCATGGCGTCACCCTGTCGGAGGAACAGCTGGCTTTCGCCCGCGCCAAGGTCGAGCGGCTGGGCCTGTCGGACAGGATCACGCTGGAGCTCAAGGATTACCGCGACCTGACGCTGTCCGAGCATTTCGACGCCATCAGCCAGGTCGAGATGTTCGAGCATGTCGGCTTCGCCAACCACGACCGGCACTTCCTCGAGATGAAGAGGCTTCTGAAGCCCGGCGGGCTCTACTTCCATCAGGCATCCGTGCGGCGGGGCGGCCGCGATCCCGCCAACATCGCGCCACAGACCAACGCGACCCGTACCATCGGCCGTTTCATCTTCCCGGGCGGAGAGCTGGACACGATCGGCATGACGGTGACCAACCTGGGCCGGCTCGGCTTTGAGGTGCTGGACGTCGAGGACCTGCGCGAGCATTTCCAGCGCACCACGGCCGAATGGTCTCGCCGCCTGATGGCGCGGCGCGACGAGGCCGTCGCCATGGTCGGCGAGGAGCGGACCCGCCTTTGGCTGATCTTCTTCGCCATGTGCGCCAAGGGCTTCGAGCGGGGCTCGATCCTCGTCTACCAGACCGTGGCGCAGAGACGCCGTGCGGGGCCGAGCGGCCTGCCTCTGGATCGGGCCAGCCTCTACGGGTGAGCGAAAACGCCACGCCCTATCGACTGTTATAAAGTAACACGCTATAGCGTCCTCGATGTCGCCCTCCGACCTTGAACAGCCGGTCCTGCTCTCCCTCGTCGGGGGCGGGTTCGCGGCGGCCTTCCTGCACGCGGCGCTGCCGACGCACTGGTTGCCGTTCGTCCTGGTGGGGCGGGCGCAGCGGTGGAGCGTGACCCGGGGTCTGCTGGTCGTGACCGCAGCCGGATTGGCCCACGTCGCCTCAACGGTGATCGTCGGCAGTCTGATCGTGGCGGCGGGGCTGGCGCTGAATACCGTGATCGCAGGCCTGCTGCCCTGGCTGTCGGCCGCCCTGCTGTTCGGCTTTGGCGGCTTCTATCTGATCCGTGCCATGGTCCGCCGTCCCGCGACGGCCGGCGGGCCGGGTATGGATCTGGCCGAGCCGACGGTATCGCATGCCGCCGCCTTCTGGGGCCTGGTCGGCGTCATGGCGCTGTCGCCGGGCGAGGTGCTGCTGCCGATCTATCTGTCGGCTTCGGGCGAGGGTCTGGCGGTGCTGGCGCTGCTCACGCTCGTCTTTGCCGTCGGCACCGTCACGGGCATGGCCCTGTTCACGATACTGGCGCGCACAGGGGCTTCGATCCTGAAGCTGGAGCGCTGGGCCCGCTACGAGGGCGCGGTGCTCGGGCTGGCGCTCATCGCGATCGGACTTCTTATCGTGTCGCACCAGCACTAGGGTTGCCCCATGGCGGGCACCGACTCCCACGCAGACCGTGCGCACGACGTCCCGGATCACGGCGATCACGGTCATGGGCATGACCATGGCCACGGCCACGGGCACGGGCACGGCCACGCGCACGCCCATGGTCACGGGCATTCGCACGGTCACGCCCACGGCCCGGTCGACACGGGGGATTGGCGATATGGCGTCGGGCTGGTGGTCAACCTGGCCTTTGTCGTCTGCGAAGCGATCGCCGGTGTGATCTCCGGATCGACGGCCCTGCTGGCCGACGCAGGCCACAACCTGTCCGACGTCCTGGGACTGGCGATGGCGGGGGGCGCGGCGGTGTTGGCCCGGCGGGCCGCGGGGCCCAGCCGCACCTACGGCTTCGGCAAGGCGACCGTGCTGGCGGCCTTGGCCAATGCCTTGCTGCTCATCTTCGCCTGCGGTGCCATCGCCTTCGAGGCGGTGCGCCGTATCGCCGAGCCGGCCCCCGTCGAGTCCGGCCTTATCATGGCGGTGGCGGGCATCGGCTTCGTCATTAACCTCGGGACGGCCCTGCTGTTCATGAAGGACCACCACGACCTCAATGCCCGGGGTGCCTATCTGCACATGATGGCCGACGCCGGGGTCTCGCTGGGCGTGGTGGTGTCGGGGGGTCTGATCCTGCTGACCGGCTGGAGCGTCGTCGATCCCCTGGTCAGCCTGCTGATTGTGGTCGTAATCCTGCTGGGCACCTGGGGCCTGTTCCGGGATTCGCTGAACCTGGCGCTGGACGCCGCCCCCGCCGGCGTCGAGGTATCGGCCGTCCGCCTCGCCCTGGCGGACCTGCCGGGCGTCCGTGCCGTTCACGACCTGCACGTCTGGGGCCTGTCGACCACCACCACGGCCCTGACCGCCCATCTGGTGCACGACCGCGGTGATCCGAAGGCCCTGCTTTCCGAGGCGCAGGGCGTCGCTCGTGCGCGCTTTGGCATCGCCCACACGACCTTCCAGCTGGAAACCGACGTCATGCCCGATTGCCCGGACTGCTGATCTTCACAATCCGGGTCCGGCGCCCCATCTGCCGGGCATGTCCGATTCCCGCATTCCCGTCACCGTCCTCACCGGCTATCTCGGCGCCGGCAAGACCACCCTTCTGAACCGCATCCTCACCGAGGATCACGGCAAGCGCTATGCCGTCATCGTCAATGAGTTCGGCGAGATCGGCATCGACAACGATCTTGTGGTCGGGGCCGACGAGGACGTGTTCGAGATGAACAACGGCTGCGTCTGCTGCACGGTGCGTGGCGACCTGATCCGCGTCGTCGCCGGCTTGATGAAACGCCAGCGTCCCGGTCAGCCCGCGTTCGATGCCATCATCGTCGAGACGACGGGTCTGGCCGACCCCGGGCCGGTCGCCCAGACCTTCTTTGTCGATGACGACGTCAAGGCAAAGACCACGCTGGACAGCGTCACCGCCCTGGTCGACGCCAAGCACGTCATGGCACGGCTGGACGACTCGAAGGAGGCGCGTGAACAGGTCGCCTTTGCCGACCGCATCATCCTCAACAAGACCGATCTGGCGACGCCGGAAGAGCTGGCGACGGTCGAGCGGCGGCTGCGTGGCCTGAACCCGCTGGCGCCCATCACCCGGGCCGAGCGGGCCAATGTGCCGCTGGATCAGGTGCTGGACATCGGGGCCTTCGATCTGGAGCGGGTCCTCGACCTCAATCCGCAGTTCGCCAACCCGGCCCATGGCGAGGACGGCCACGTCCACGACGAGCACTGCGGCCACGCGCACGATCATGACCACGATCACGCCCATCACGGGCACGACCATGCGGACCATTCGCACGATTCAGACGGTTCGCACGCCGAATCGGGTCTGAATCCCGGGCCTCGGGGGCACAATCATGCCGACGACATTCGGGGCATTTCCCTGTCGCTCGACCGCCCCCTGAATGGCGTGAAATTCACCCAGTGGCTGGACCAGCTGCTGGGCCAGCAGGGCCAGAACATCCTGCGCGCCAAGGGCATCATCGACGTCCAGGGCGAGGACCGCCGTCTGGTCTTCCAGGCCGTCCACATGATCCTCGAGGGCGATCTCCAGCGCGAATGGGGGGCTGCGGAACGCCGCTGGAGCCGGGCCGTCTTCATCGGCCGCGATCTCGACGAGGCGGCGCTGAGGGCCGGATTCGAAGCCTGTGCCGCCTGAGGAGACAGCGCGTGAACCAGACGGCACTGATTGTTGGCGCGTCCCGGGGGCTGGGCCCGGGCCTGACCGCTGAATATCTCTCGCGGATGGAGCGTCATCGCCACCGTGCGCGACGTCCCGGGCGATGGGGCGCTGAAAGGCCTGACGGGTGGGGAGCGTTTGATCATCGTGCGAGCCGACGTGACCTCGGACGCGGATATCGCCCGGCCGGGTCGGAGGTCGCGAGGCCGCTGGACCTGCTGTTCATCAACGCCGGCATCATGGGGCTGACTGACAGGCCCTCGGCTTCGGCGGGTGAGATCGCTCCGGTCACCCGGATCGCCGCCAACGCCGGTGCCCACGAGCATCGCTTCATCGGCTGGAACGGTCTGGAGCTTCCCTGGTGAGCCACGTCGACCCGACCCGCGAGATCATGGCGGTGTTCCGCGACCTGCCGTCGAACCGGCCGATCGCCATGATCAACCTGCTGCGGTTTCGCGACCACGCCCACTACCCGGTCGATCACCCCGAGCACGACAAGGGGATGACGGGAGGCGAGGCCTATCGCCTGTATGGCAAGGCAGCGGCCGGGCCGTTCCAGCGTGCCGGTGGTCGGCAGGTCTGGCTGGGGCGGCCGGAGCTGACCGTCATCGGTCCGGTGGATGAGGTCTGGGACCTGGCGTTCATCGCTGCCTATCCGTCCGGTGACGCCTTCGTCGCCATGCTGCGCGATCCGGAATACCGGCTGGCCGTGGCCCATCGTCAGGCCGCGGTGCTCGATTCCCGTCTGATCCGCTGCGAGCCACGCGGGCCCGGCGCGGCCTTCGGCGAGGAAGGGGTCGCGTGACGTCCTTCCAGTTCGACGCCCAGGTCACCACGGTCCATTTCGACGCCTCGGGCGCTGTCTTTGCACTCGGTGACGGGTCCGTCCGGTTCGAGGGCGGGAACATCGAGGCCGTGCATGACGGGGCAATCCTGTGCGCCACCGTTCATCCGTCTGGCCAGGGTCTCGTCACCGGCGGGGACGATGGCCGGGTGATCTGGTCAAGGAAGGGCGAGGCCGGCGTTCTGGCGACGGCCAGGGGCTGGATCGATTCCCTCGACGCCTCGGCCGAGTCCAGGCTGATCGCCTTCTCGGCCGGGCGGACCGTGTCGGTGATTGACGCCACCGACGCCGGGTTCCGGCGCGATTTCCAGCACGAGCGCACGGTATCGGGCGTCGTCTTCGATCCCAAGGGCCGCCGGGTCGCGGCCTCGACCTATGGCGGGGCCTGGTTATGGTACGCACGGATCGCCGACCAGAAGCCGGTGAAGCTGAACTGGGCCGGGTCGCACACCGGCGTGGCCTTCTCCCCCGACGGGGCCTTCGTCGTCACGACCATGCAGGACAACCAGCTTCATGCTTGGCGACTGAAGGACGCAAAGGACCTTCGTATGGGAGGCTATCCGGGCAAGATTCGCAGCCTCGCCTTTCTGTCGAAGGGGCAGTTGCTGGCCACCTCGGGGGCGCAGGGCGCGGTCCTTTGGCCCTTCACGGGAGCCAACGGGCCGATGGGGCGCGAGGCGTCCGAGATCGGCTTTGATGACACCACCCTGGTCAATCTGATCGCGGCAGGCACGGCACACGGGCGACTGGCAGCGGGGTTGGCGGACGGCCGCGTGTGGATTGCCGATCCGGCCGCCCAGGGGCTGAATTTCATCAAGGCCGAGAAAGGCGCGCCGATCACGGCGCTCGCGCTCAGCCCGGACGCCGGCCGGGTCGCCTGGGCCGACGAGGACGGTCAGGCCGGTGTCGCCGACGTGGTCATCGACAGCCTCTGACATCGCCCGATAGTTTCGCCACTGGATCGGGGGATTCGGCATGATGGACGACGGCAGTGATCTGGGGCAGCGGGCGGCCTTTGGCTGTCTGGCCGTCGTTATCCTGCTGGCCGTCGCGGCAGGTCTGTTTGGGGTCGTGTTCCTGTGGGACGTCAATGGCGTCGATTGACAAGCTTGGCCGTTGCGAGGCCGCGCCGTCGGGCCTAGCGTTCTCCCATGGATGAGGGCGCTCCATCGCAATCAACGCCACGTCGCCGGCCGCGGCCGATCCTGATCGCGCTGTTGATCCTGGCCCTGCTGCCGATCGGCGGTGTGCTGATCCATGCCGTGCTCCCCCCACCCATGACCCTGCTGATGATGCAGCAGAAACTGAAGGGGCAGGGGCTCGACTATCGCTGGCGGTCGCTTGACGAGATTTCGCCCCGTCTGGTGGCGTCCGTTATCGCGGCCGAGGACGCCCGCTTCTGCAGCCATCGTGGCTTCGACTTCGAGGCGATCGAACAGGCCCTGAAGGCCAATGAGCAAGGCCGCCGCCTGCGCGGTGGCTCGACGATCAGCCAGCAGACCGCCAAGAACGTGTTCCTCTGGCCAGGCCGTGACTGGGTCCGCAAGGGGCTGGAGGCCGGCTATACGGTGCTGATCGAGACGGTCTGGGGCAAGAGGCGGATCGTCGAGGTCTATCTGAACGTCGCCGAGATGGGGCCGGGTATCTACGGTGCCGAGGCGGCAGCCCGGCACTGGTTCGGCAAGTCGGCGGCCGATCTTACGTCGCGAGAGGCGGCGCGGCTGGCCGCGATCCTGCCCAGCCCGCGCCGCTACAACGCCGGCACCCCTGGCCCCTATGTCCGTCGGCGCGCCGCGCGGGTGCAGGCCGCGGCCGGTACGGTGCGCAACGAAGGTCTGGACGACTGCGTGTCCACCTGACCGAACGCGGGTTGATTCCCTGCCGGATTAACCTTCGGTGTTGGTCCTTCCCTTAACCGCGTCCTGCTAGAGCAGGTCGATTGCGGGTCCAACCGGCTCGCACGGAGGGGACTGCCGGGGCCGCCATGACATTCGTCGCTCGCATCAGAACCACCATCGGAGACGCCCGTCGCTTCGGACGCCGCTTTGCGCGGGACGGGCAGGGCAATGTCGCCGTGATCTTCGCGCTCGTGCTGCCTTTGCTGATCATGATCACCCTGGGCGGGGTCGACATCAGCCGCGCCTCGACGGTCAAGATGAACCTTCAGGACGCCCTGGACGCCGCGACCCTGGCCGCGGCCCGGTCGCAGTTCGTCGAGGATGACGAGATCACAGAGGTCGGGCTGGCGGCGCTTCAGGCCAATCTTGCGCCCTTCCAGGACATCATCCTGCTAGCGGACCAGACGACCTTCACCCTCGACACCGAGACCGGGGCCGTGGTCGCCGACGCCGCGGTCAATGTCTCGACCCTCGTCGCCAACATCGTCCTGCCGCCCTATGGTCAGATCCTGGATGACCAGCTGCCCGTGCGCGCCCATTCGGAGGTGCTGCGCTCCAACAACCGGATCGAGGTCGCGCTGGTGCTGGACAACACCGGCTCCATGTCGGGCACCAAGCTGGCAAACACCAAGGCGGCGGCCATTGACCTGATCAACCGCCTCGAAGCCGCCGACGGACGCTCTATCGAGGAGGACGCCGTCAAGATCTCGCTGGTGCCGTTTTCCCAGACGGTCCGCGTGCACCAGGGCGGCACGAACAGCCCGCCCAACTGGATGACAACAGCGGCGACCCATACGGGTGGTGGCGCCTGGCATTCCTCGACCAATCCGTACAGCGTATTCAGCACGGCCGTCGGGCGCTTCACGCTGTTCCAGAATCTGGGCACCACTTGGGGCGGCTGTGTCGAGGCAAGACCGCAGCCTTTCGACATAAGGGACACCGCGCCGACGGGCGGCAACCCGTCCACGATGTTCGTGCCCTACTTCGCTCCGGACGAGCCGGACCGGGACGACTACCCGAACTTTTCGACCTGGAGGAACTGGCAGTACGAGGGCAACAACTATCGAGACGACGGTCGGCCCGGTTCGAACGCCTCCAGCCCTTTCGCCAACAATACGGCCCGTAACAACGAGTGGTTCGCGCGTGTCAGGAACACGGCCAAGTATGTTTCGACGTCGGGCCTCAATACCGGGTTCGGACCCAACAAGGGATGCAACCTTCAGCCGATCATCCGCCTGACCGACGACTACACCGCGCTGCGGACAGCGGTGAACAACATGATCGCCAGCGGCAACACCAATGTGCCGCTGGGGGCGATGTGGGGTTGGCATACCCTGTCGCCCAACGCGCCGTTCGGCGACGGTCTGCCATACAATTCAGAACGCCTTCAGAAGATCATCATCATCATGACCGACGGTGCGAACGTCATGAGCGACACCAGCAGCCCCAACGACAGCTCCTACAACGGACTCGGCTATATCTGGCAGAACCGTCTGGGGATCACCTCGGGAAATGACTCCACCCGACGCAGCCGGATGGACGACCGGATGGATCATGCCAACGCCGGGACCGAGGATCTGTGCGGCAACATGAAGAACTCAAGGGTCGAGATCTATACGGTCGCCGTTCAGGTCGACAGCCAGGCCCAGACGGTCATGCGACGGTGCGCTTCCAGCAACGACCACTACTTCCCGGTCGACAGTGCCTCGGGCATCGGTGCCGCGTTTGACCGGATTGCCGGGCGGATCGAGAACCTGCGGATCTCGCGCTGACCGGGTCCACACTGGACACGGGGGCAAGGACGGGGCGAGATGCAGGATGCAAGGCCCGGTCCGGAACCGGTCCTTGTGCAACGGTTGTGTAAGCGCACCCGTTGGCTCGCCATGACATCCAAGGAGCACCCATGACCTATGTCACCGGCTTCCTGACCCCCGTGAAGACGGAGGATCGTGAACGCTATATCCGTTCTGCCGAGGTCGCCTGGCCCATTTTTCAGCGTCACGGCTGCCTGAAGCACATGGAGACCTGGGGCGTGGATATCGCCGACGGGCACACCACGGACTTCAATCGCGCGGTCCTGAAGCAGGAGGGCGAGGCCGTGGTGCTGGCTTGGCTGATCTGGCCGGACAAGGCCACCGCCGACGCAGCCTGGGCCGCCATGATGGAGGACCCGGCCATGCAGAACATGGACATGCCGTTTGACGGCAAACGCATGATGTGGGGCGGTTTCGAAACGATCTTCGAGCGTTCCTCGGGTTAGCCGCCGGCGAGGCCGGGGCCGACCAGGGCGGCGACGGCGATCACGCTACCGACTGCGGTAACCGCCGTGCCGGCGATGAACATCATCAAGGCCCGCGCCTTGCGGCGGCGCAGGGTGCGGCTTCGGACCTTGCGGATCATCAGGGGCGGCGTGCGGTTGAAGGCTTCCGAACCGACGATGTTGTGCTGGGACATGAACGCGCTCCCCGGGGCTGGCTGTCCGGACTGGACAGGTCGCGAAAGGCGGGGCCGCGAAGGCGGAAAGATGGCGAACGCGGGTAGGCCGCGAATCCGTGATCGGGTGAACGCCGGTCGATCAGCCGCAGAAGATCAGGCGGCCGGAGTAGGCCCGATAGTAGCCGCTTCCGGGATCATAGGACCGGTAGGTTGACGCACACCATGCCGTGCGGCGAGGGTCGCGCCCGCCGCCCGCCTGATAGCCAATGTGTCCACCGTAGCCCGAACCCGGATAGACTTGGTCCGGTCGACCATAGGCTCCCCAGTACTGGGTCCCCTGGTTGTACGGCTGGTAGACATAGCCGCCCCCCGCATGACCGGAACCGCGGGTGCGATATCCCGAGCCGTAGTGCCTGACGAGCGGCCGCTGGTCCCGCCACGAGGCATCGCAGTCGTCGCGGTCCCGATCCCAGTAGGCGTCGCATCGAAAGTCCCCGGGACGGTCGGCCTGGCCATTGAAGCTGTGGCCCCCGCCGTGGCTCGACCATGTACGCGCCCCCTGGGCCGACGCATCATGGCTACGCCAGTTCTGGGCGGTGGCGGGGGCGGCGGCGAGACCGACCAGGACGAAGACAGCGGCGACGGCTTTCATGACGGTTGCCTCAAACGGGGGCGGGACCAGCCCGCGTGGTGACGTCCTAGAGCGTGATGTTGGCGGTGGTCCCCTGACGGGTCCGGATGTAGCGCATGAGCACGATTCGCTCTCCGCCAGCGCTGACCGGCGTGATCAGAAACCAGCCGCCCTCCGGCAGGCCGTCGAAGCGGAAGCTGCCGGCCGAGCACGCCGTCGATCGGACGTAGGTGCGGTAGTCGGCGCTGGGATCCGCCACCGTCCGGGCACGGACCACGGCCTCGGGCAGGGCGGCGCTTTCGGTCGAGCCATACAGGGTCTGGAAGCGCTGGCGGGTGTAGGGCGTGTCCGGCGTCAGGCCGACCGAGCCGGTGCAGTCGAAGGTCCGGCCATCGCGGTTGAACGTGACCCGACCGGCAATGCCGCCGGTGCCCGCGCCCGCCGACCAGGCGAAATCGGCGTTTGAAAAGACTGCAGGCGGACCATAGGCGGCAGGGCCGGGCACAGGCGCGCAGGCACCCAGCGCGGTCAGAGATGTCAGGGTGATAACGATGGAACGGATGGCCATGGCTCTCTCTGGAAAGGACTGGCGGACTCGCTTCATGTGAGCTCCACATGACGCCAAACGCAGGCGTAAGGTCAAGGTTGCGACCCCGCACGCCGGGCGCCACAACCGCGGGTGACACGGGGGCCGGACGCGACCGCGAGCCGACCTGCCACGGAAACGCTACAGGATACCCATGACAGTCGTGTTTTCCGACATTGAGGCGGCACGGTCGCGTATCGCCGGCCAGGTTGACCGCACGCCGACCCGTCATTCGCGCCGCCTCTCACAGCTGACCGGTGCAGAGGTCTGGGTAAAGTACGACAACCTTCACTTCACCGGCAGCTTCAAGGAGCGGGGTGCCCTGAACCGGCTGCTGTCGCTCGGCGAAGACGAGCGAAAGCGGGGCGTGGTCGCGGCCTCGGCGGGCAATCATGCCCAGGCTCTGGCCTATCACGGGGGCCGGCTGGGCATACCGGTGACCATCGTCATGCCCGAGGGTACGCCCTTCACCAAGATTGACGGCACCCGCAGCCACGGTGCGACTGTGGTGATCGACGGGGCCGACTTCACAGGTTCGACTGCAGAGGCCCATCGGCTGCGGGACGAGAAGGGCTATGTCTTCATCTCGGCCTTTGATGATGCAGGCATTGTCTCAGGCCAGGGCGTCTGCGCCATCGAGTTCCTTGAGGATGCGCCCGATCTGGACGCGCTGATCATCCCGATCGGTGGCGGTGGCCTGATCGCCGGCTGCGCCATCGCAGCCAGGGCGATGAAGCCGGACATTCGCGTCTTCGGCGTCGAGGCGGCGATGTACCCCTCATTCAGTGCCAGACGTGCCGGGCAGACCCCGAAGTGTGGCGGAGCGACCATTGCCGAGGGCATCGCCATCAAGGCCGTGGGCGACATTCCTTTCGCCCTGGCAAACCCCCTGGTCGAGGACATTATCGTCTGCGCCGAGGAAGATTTCGAAAAGGCGGTCGCCCTGTTTGCGACCCTGGAGAAGACCGTGGCCGAGGGGGCCGGCGCTGGAGGCCTCGCTGCGCTGCTGGCCCAGCCCGACCGCTTCAAGGGCATGAAGGTCGGACTGGTCCTGTGCGGAGGCAACATCGATGCGCGGATGCTGGCCGTGGTGCTGAACCGGGAGATGGTCCGTGAACGGAGGTTGATCGTCTATCGCATTCTGGGCGACGATCGTCCCGGCATGCTGTCGGCCATGGCGGCGGTGATCGGAGGGCTCGGCGGCAACATCATCGACGTGGTCCACAACCGTCTGGCGCTTGACGTGCCGGCCAAGGGCGCAGAGTTCGACATCATGGTTGAAACGCGCGATAGCGCCCACGCCGACGAGATCGGACAGGCATTGAAGGACAAGGGTTATGCGCTTCGTATGGGCTAGCGCCGCCATCGTCGGGTCTCTGGCCCTGGTCGCCTGCGGTCCCGGACAGGAGGGGGTCGATGCCGAGGCCAATGCGCGGGCTTCAGCCTTCTTCATGGAGTCGAACGCCAATGCCGACGGAGTCCAGACGCTGGAAAGCGGGCTGCAGTACAAGATTGTTCAGTCCGGTCCGACGGGCGCAACCTCGCCTGACCGCAACGATCTGGTCCGCGTTGACTACGAAGGGGCCCTGACCAACGGCACGGTGTTCGACAGCTCTTTCAGCCGCGGCCAGCCCTATGTGACGACCGCCGAACAGGTCGTGCCCGGCTGGACCGAAGCGCTGCAGCGCATGAAGGTCGGCGATGAATGGATCCTCTATGTGCCACCGGCGCTGGGCTACGGCGAGCAGGGACAGGGCTCCGACATCCCGCCGAACTCGGTGCTGGTGTTCCGCATCAAGCTTCTGGATGTGGCTCCGGTGCCGGGTGGTGGACGCGGGGTTGGGCTGGCGACAGGGTAGGGGACCATTCCGCCCGCACCATTTCCTCAGGCTCGCTGGCCAGCCGTGGCTCGCGTATCCGCGCGAACGCTGCCTTCTGCATCAGCTGCGACAGTGCCCAGACCGCGGCTCCCCTGACGAGGGGTGAGGGGTCGTCGAGCAGCCGCATGCTGCAGTCGACCAGCCCGGGATCATCACTGTTGCCGATGGCGTAGAGCACGTTGCGGATGAACCGGTCGCGTCCGATGCGCTTGATCGGGCTTTTCGAGAACAGGGCGCGAAAGGCCGCGTCGTCCAGCGCAGCAAGATCCGACAAGCGCGGTGAGACAAGCGCTTCGCGGGCGGCCAGCCGCGCCTCCCGGACCGTTCCGGCGAACTTGTTCCAGGGACAGACCGCCAGACAGTCGTCGCAGCCATAGACCCGCGAGCCTGTCGCCAGACGGAACTCCACCGGCCAGGGTCCCGCGTGCTCGATCGTCAGATAGGACAGGCACCGCCGGGCATCCAGCTGGAACGGGGCCGGGAATGCGTTTGTCGGACAGGCGTCGAGACAGGATCTGCATGACCCGCAGTGTTCGGTCTCGGGCGGGTCAGGCTCGATGTCTGCGGCCGTCAGAATCACCCCGAGGAACAGCCAGTTGCCGAACTCGCGGCTGAGCAGGTTGGTGTGCTTGCCCTGCCAGCCGAGCCCTGCGCGCTGGGCCAGAGGCTTTTCCATCAAGGGGGCGGTGTCGACGAAAACCTTGACCTCGGCCGCAAGGCGTGCGGCGAGCTGGCCCGCCAGGGTCTTCAGCCGGCCCTTGATGACCTCGTGATAGTCATCGCCCCTGGCATAGACCGAAATGTATCCCGCCGACCTGTCGGCCATACCGGGCAGGGGATCGGCTTCCGGGCCATAGTTCATGCCGACCACTATGGCCGTGCGTGCGCCGTCCCACATGGCCGTCGGGTGTGCGCGGCGCTCGAGCGTGGTCTCCATCCAGCCCATGTCGCCGTGTCGGCCGGCCTCGACGAAATGGGCCAGCCGCTCACCGGCGTTCCATGGCTCGGAAGCAGAGGCGACACGGCACACGTCGAAGCCGAGCGCAGCGGCGTTGGTTCGCAGGATGTCGCGGACGTCGGACATGGGGAGGTCTTACGCAATCCCCCCGGACGTGAGGATCAAAAATCGAGATCCGCGTAACAGGCCGCCGGAGCGAGCCCCTGAAACCGGTCCGCCAGCAATGGGCGAAAGCACGGCCGCGACTTGATCTTCATGTACCAGGTCTTGAGCGCCGGCCATGACGCCCAGGCGATCTCGCCGAAATAGTCCAGCGTCGACAAATGTGCCGCCGCGAGGATGTCAGCTTGCGAGAGCCTGCGCCCCGCCAGCCAGTCCCGACGCGTCAGCAGGCCGTCGAGCACACCCAGATGGTACTTCAGAGCCTCGCGCCCCTCTCGCAGCATCCGCGCCTCGGGTGGACCGAGGCGCAGCAGCGGCTTTTCCATTCGTTCATGCAGCAGAACCGCGTTGACCTCGTCGGTGAAGCGGCGATCGAACCAGGCGGTCAGGCGACGCGCCTCGGCACGCCCGGCGGCATCGGCGGGCATCAGAAGCGGGGTGGTCCGGGCGTCCTCGATCCAGCCGAGGATGGCCTGCGCCTCGCACAGGGTCAGGGCGGGCGGCCCCTCGACCTGCAGGACAGGCGGCATGCCGGAGGGGTTCAGGTCGCCGACCGGACAGTCAGCTTCCCACGGGCGAACGAGCACCTCGGTCCAGTCGATCCGCGCTTCGCCGAGCGCCAGACGGGCGACGCGAGACCCCGGGTCGAATGGGAAATGGAACAGGACGTTCGCCGACATGGGCTGGTCCTGCCCCGGTGGCCGTTAAATCCGCGTTTACGGTGATGGCGAAGGCGTGGCCGGGACCGCCGGGCTCCATGGTCCACGCGGGTCGGCGTGGATCAGGACGTCGGCTTCGGGAAAGGCGGCCCTGACCCGTCTCTCGGCCTCGACGACGATGTCGTGAGCGGCCTCGAATGACAGGCTGCGGTCAAGATCGACATGCATCTGGGCAATCAGGCGGGTGCCGGACATGCGGGTCCGCAACTGGTGCAGCCCGCCGACGCGCGGGTCAGCCAGAACCGCGGCGGTCACGGCCACCCGGTCGGCGTCCGAGGCCTCCCGGTCCAGCAGCTGTCCGCCGGCTCCTTTCAGAAGACCGATCGCGCCCCAGAACAGCCAGACCGCCACCACAAGGCCGGCCGCCGCATCCAGTCCGGGCGCGTTGAGGAAAGCCCCGGAAATGACGCCGATCAGCACGACGACACTGGCCGCCAGGTCCGCGGCGTAGTGGGCGCGGTCTGCCTCGATGGCAAGCGAACCCCTGCCTTTGAGGGACCGGGTCTGGAGCCAGACGAGCCCTGCGGTCAGGATCATCGAAATGACGACCACACCGGCTGCCCAGGCGCCGCCCGAGACCGGCCGCGGGTCGAACATCCTGGCCAGGGCTTCCCAGCCGATGAACATGGCCGAAGCGAAAATCAGTCCGGCCTGGACGAGGGCCGCCATGGCCTCGCCCTTGCCGTGCCCGAAACGATGGGTGTGATCGCCCGGTCTTGCGGCCCATCGTACAGCGTAGAAGGTCGTCAGTGAGGCCGCGAGGTCGAGCGCTGAATCCGCAAGGGAGGCCAGTATGGAGACCGAGCCGGAGGCCCCAAGGGCGAAGGCCTTGAGCGCGATCAGAACGATCGCAACTCCGACCGATACCGTCGTCACCTGACGGGCATCGAGCGTCGTCAGGGTGGCAACGGGCGGCGGCGCAGCAGGGTCGGTCATCGACGCTGTTCTGGCGGATCGCCCGTGGGTTGCCAATGGTCGCAGAGTCGCGGATCGCTGTTAGTCTTTCGGCCACAAAAGTACTGCAACATCCTGAACAGATTGGGTTGACGGCAGGAGCGACGATGACGCGAAGCCTCGGGGAGGTGCGGGACGACGCCGTGGACCGCTGGGTTCCACGCGGTGAGGCCCTGTCACTCCTCGGCGTCAAGACCCAGACCCTCTACGCCTACGTCAGCCGGGGTCGGATCGCTGCCCGGCCTGATCCCGACCATCCCCGCCGAAGCCTCTATGCCGTGGCGGACGTGGTCCGGCTGAAAGGCGGAGCGGCGCCGGAGCCGACCGCATCGGTTGTGCCGTTCGAGCCCGAGGTGAAGGGCGAGGCCCGGATCGTCTCGAGTGTCAGCCTGGTCGCGGATGGCCGGCTCTACTACCGCGGTCGTGATGCGGCCGAGTGGGCCCAGACCGCGACCATGGAGGAGACCGCGCGGCTGCTCTGGGGTTGCGGTCCCGACAATCCCTTCGCGGGTCTGGGCGTGCGGGTCGATGCGGCCGGCGGTGCCTCGCATCGGGCGCGTCTGTTTGCGGCCCTGTCGCGTCGGGCCGAGGAGGACGCCTCCTCAATCGGGCGCGATGCATGGGCCTTGCGCGTTGAGGCCGCGGCTGTGCTCAACGAGGTGATCGACGCGATCGCCGGATCGGGGCCACGCCTGTTCTTTCATCAACGGCTGAGTCGCGGCTTCAAGATGCTGGAACGGGACAGTGTTCACCTGCGCCGGGCACTCGTCCTTGCGGCCGAGCATGACATGAACCCTTCGGTCCTGGCCACGCGCGCCGCAGCCTCGGGCGGCGCGTCGCCGGCCGCGGCAACCATGGCCGGCCTGTCCGCGCTGTACGGCTCGCCCATCGTCCGGACGTTGAAGCGCGCCGTGGCCTATGTGACCGAAGCCCGACGCGATCCGGCCATGGCTGCGCAGCGACGGATGGCCTCCGAGGAGAGTATTCCGGGCTTCGGCAGCGACAGCTTTCCCCACGGCGATCCGCGGGCCGAAGCCCTGCTGGCACTTGTCGATCTGCCGCGCGATCTTGCCACCCTTGTCCGCGACAGCGAGGCGGCGTCAGGCCAGCGCATCGCCTTCTCCGGTGCTCTCGCTGTGATGGCCCGACGTCTGGAGCTGCCGCGCGACGGAGCCCTCGATGTGTTGCTTGCGGGACGGCTGGTCGGACTGATGGGTCATGCACTGGACCAGATCGTCGAGGGCGGCCCGATCCGGGCGAGGTTGCGCTATGTGGGGCCGCGCCCCACAGACCGGGCCTCTTGAAATCATTGGTCTGATCGCGGATCAGGCGACGGTCCGTCCGTGAAGAGCTCCGGACGGCAAGTGGAGACTTCATGTCGGACTGGCTGGCGGCGATCATTCTGGGCGTCGTCGAGGGGCTGACGGAGTTCATACCCGTCTCGTCGACCGGCCATCTGCTGCTGCTTGGCCACTTCATGGGGTTTGAGAGCGAAGGCAAGACCTTCGAGATCGTGATCCAGCTGGGGGCGATTCTGGCCATTGTCAGCGTCTATTTCCGACGCTTGTGGGCGCTGGCGACCCGCTGGCCGCACGACCCCAAGGCCCGACATTTCATTTTCGGCGTGCTGCTCGCCTTTCTGCCGGCGGCCGTTGCGGGGGTCCTGATGTACGACATCATCAAGGAGATCTTCTTCGAGACACCGGTCATCATCTGCATCGCCCTGATTGTCGGGGGCATATTGCTGCTGCTTGTCGACCGCATGAAGCGCGTCCCGCGCTATCTGGACGTGAACACCTATCCGATGCGGGTCTACGGGCTGATCGGCCTGTTCCAATGCCTGGCTCTGCTGCCGGGTGTGTCCCGGTCGGGGGCCACGGTCGCGGGCGGTCTGTTGCTGGGGACCGACAAGCGATCGGCTGCAGAGTTCACCTTCTTCCTCGCCCTGCCGACGATGGGCGGGGCGGTGGCCTATGACCTGTTCAAAAGTCGCAACGACCTGGACTTTGCAGACGCCGGCCTGATCGCAGTGGGCTTTGTCACGGCCTTTGTGACGGCCCTGTTCGTCGTCAGGTTCCTGCTGGATTTTGTCAGCAAGCATGGTTTCGCTCCCTTCGCCTGGTGGCGGATCGCGGTGGGAACGCTGGGCCTGGTGCTGATCTGGAGTGGTGTCGGAGCCTGACTTGTCAGATCGCCGGCTTTGGGGTCATCGTTCGCGCATGACCAGCCAGCCCGCTCAAGGCGAACGCTTTCAGTCGTTCGAGGCCTTTTACCCGTACTATATCCACGAGCACTCCAACCGGACGTGCCGGCGTATCCACGTCGTCGGGTCGGCGCTGGTGATCGTGGCGGCGCTGCTGGGCTTGTTCGTCAGCGCATGGTGGTTCTTGGCCATGCCGCTGGTCGGCTACGGCTTCGCCTGGGTCGGGCATTTCTTCTTCGAGAAGAACCGGCCCGCGACCTTCAAATACCCATTGTGGAGCCTGATGGGCGACTGGCGGATGTTCTTCGAGACCGTGAGCGGCAAGCGGAAGTTCTAGGCCCCGCCTAGTTCGAGGCGCTTTCCCACGCCGGAGGACAGCCGTCGAAGCGACCAGCCTGGGTGATGGTCAGGCGACGCTGGTTGAAGCGCATCACGGGGTCCATCGAGCGGCGGCCGTGGCCCGTATAGAGGTCAACCCTCTGGCCCCGGATGGCGCCGCCTGTATCGGACGCATACCAGTAGCCGTCGTGGACCGTACCATCAGGCAGGCGGATACCCACCGTTTCGCGGATGAAGACGCGTGTCCGGCGGGGGATGACGCGGGGATCAGTGGCAAGGGTCCTCATAGGGACGGGCCGGCACCCGAGCGAATCGTTGCCCGTCGCTCCGCCCCCACCGGCGTGATAGAGGCTCGCGTGGGCGCTCCAGTCGGGATCGCGGGCCATCAGTTCGGCCTGTTCGGCGCTGAGGTTCGCCATCGAGTCCGTGGAGCCGTCCGGCGTCCCGGTGCCGTCTACGACCACGGGATCGGCCGCGACGGCCGCTTCGTAGGAGATGGGATCGGCGACCGGGAAGGCCGCGGCCCAGAGCATGGCGAACGCCGCGACGGTGCTGAACACAGATCGGTCTCATGATGACGTCGGCCCGGTCCTTGCCGACGGCCAGGGTGTCGATCCCGACGATGGCCAGAATGTGGCCTTGGCCGACCCTGCGTCGGTCTGCTCCCGTTCAAGGAGGGTTCGGGCAACGGTTGGCGGCTCGCGGCGCAACCGCGGCTTGGCAACGCGGCGTTTCTCTTTAGCAGTATCTCCAGCACATCGATTCTTTGCTGGGACATGATGCTCACTCTTCACGGTGATATTCGCTCGGGCAACTGCTTGAAGGCCAGGTGGCTGCTCGATCTCCTGAGACGAGATTACCGCTGGATCGACACCGACGTCACGACCGGAGCGACACGAACGCCGGAGTTCCTGGCGTTGAACCCTGCGGGGCAGGTGCCGCTGCTGGTTCTGGATGACGGCCGCACATTGGCCCCATCGAATGCCATTCTGCTGCATCTGGCCGAGGACACTGACCTTGTTCCCCAGGATGCCTACGAGCGGGGGCGCATGTTCGAATGGCTGTTCTGGGAACAGTACAGCCATGAGCCCTGCATCGCGGTCGCCCGCTTTCAGCGGGTCTTCGCCGGCAAGTCGGCCGAAGAGATCGAACCCCGACTGATGGAGCGCGGCCGGGCGGCGCTCGACCGGATGGAGCGAGCGCTGTCAGCCGACGCATGGCTGGCGGGCGGGACAGAGGCGACGCTCGCGGACCTCGCTCTGGTGGCCTATACGAGGGTGGCGCACGAGGGCGGCTTTGTGCTTTCGCCCTACCCCGCGATCCGCGACTGGATCGGCCGGACGGAGGCTGTTTTCGGGATCAGACCCCGGGCGGGGCCATGCCGGCGATGACGGCAATGACGCCGAACCGCCAGGTCCCCGGGGTCACGCAGGGTCAGGCTCATTTCAACAGCGACGGCAGCCAGAGCGACAGCTCGGGAATGAACACCACCAGAATCAGCACGGCGACGCAGGCCAGATAGAAGGGCCAGATCGATTTCAGCGCCTGGGTCATGGGGATGCCGCCGATGGCCGAGCCCACGAACAGGACCGAGCCCACCGGCGGGGTGATCAGGCCGATACCGCAGTTCAGGATCATGATGACGCCGAAGTGCACCGGGTCGATTCCAAAGGCGCGGGCGACCGGCAGGAAGATCGGCGTCCCGATGATGATCAGCGGAGCCAGATCCATGAAGGTGCCGAGGATCAGCAGCACCACGATGATCATCAACAGGATCAGGATGCGGTTGTCGGTGACGCTCTGCAGGAACTCGACCATCATCGTCGGCACCTGAAGATAGGCCATGAGCCAGCCGAACGCTCCGGCGGCGCCTATGATGAACAGCACGGCACCCGATGTGCGCGCCGCCCCAAGGCAGGCCTCCTTGAAGGCCGCAAACGACAACTGACGGTAAACGAGTCCGGTGATGACGGTCGCGTAGACGACCGCGATCGAGGCGCTCTCGATAGCCGTGAAGATGCCTGCCTTGATGCCGAAGAAGATGATGCCGATCAGCAGCAGGCCGGGGATTGCGGCGATGGTGCGCACCAGGACCGCCTGGAAGCCGGGGAAGGGATCGGCGGCGTACCCGCGCCGGCGGGCCACGACATAGGCGGTGGTCATGACCGCTATGGCCAGCATGGCGGCCGGGATGATGCCGGCAGCGAACAGGTCCGAGATCGACACCCCGCCACCGGCGGCGGCCGAGTAGAGGATCAGGTTGTGCGAGGGCGGCACCAGCAGGGCCACCAGGGCCGCCGTGATGGTGACGTTGACCGCGTAGTCGACGTCATAGCCCCGCTTCTTCATCTGCGGGATCATGGTGCCGCCGATGGCCGAGACGTCGGCCAGGGCGCTGCCGGAAACGCCGCCGAACAGGGTCGAGGCGACGACGGACACCTGGCCGAGGCCACCGCGCATGTGGCCGACCAGCGACGCGGCGAGCGAGATCATGCGGTCGGACAGCCCGCCCTTCAGCATCAGCTCGCCGGTGAAGACGAACAGGGGAATCGCGAGCAGCGCCACCGAGGTGATGTCCGAGCCCATTTGCTGGACGACCACGATCGGCGGCAGGGCGAGGTAGAGCACCGTCGCCACTGTAGCGGTCAGCAGCGAGAAGGCGACCGGCACCCCGATCAGCAGGAGGACGGCGAAGACGCCGAACAGAATGACGAATTCCATGCTCAGTCCTCCCGCGCGGGGACGTAGTCGCCGGTCAGCAGCCGCTCGACGGCGAACACCAGGATCAGGGCACCGCCCACACACAGGCCGACGAACTTCAGGCCGGACGGCAGCTGCGCGCCGGCCAGCGGCACGGCCCAGTCATCGATCATCAGCTGGCCACCGAGCAGCATCAGGGCAGCGCCGGCCGCTGCGGCGATCAGGCGTGACACCACCCGGCTGAAGGTGTTCAGCGGCCGCGGCAGGGCATCCCGAAGGGTTTGAAAGGCGAAGTGGGTCTCGCGACGCACGGCCACGGCCGATCCCAGCATCACCGCGAGGCTCATGAACAGCAGCGCCACCGGTTCGGTCCAGCCGGGGCTGTCGTTGAGCACATAGCGGGCGAACACCTGCCACGCCTGCACCAGGGTCATGATGACCAGGGCCACCGCGGCCAGGATCATCGAGGCGCTGGCCAGATGATCGAGCAGGCGACCGCTTCCTGAGCGGGGTTCAGACATGGACGCCCTCCCTCGGCGTTTGGTGATGGCGCGGCCGTTCAGGCCGTCGTGACGATACGGTCGTAGAGGCCGCGCAGCCCGGGCGACCGCAGGTACTTGTCCAGCACCGGGCGGGTCGCCGCCACGAAGGCCTCGCGGTCGACCTCGACGGCCTGGACGCCGGCGGCAACCACCGCCTCGCGCGCCTCGGCCTGCCGTGTTTCCCACGCCGCCCGCATGATCGGTACTGACCGCTGGGCCACCTCCCGGACGAGATCGCGGTCACGCGGCTCGAGCCGGTTGAGGCTGGCGCGCGAAATCAGCAGCGCGTCCGGCAGATAGGAATGCTCGGTGATACTGAGGTAGCGCGCCACCTCGAACTGGCGGCTTGACTGGTAGCTGGGCCAATTGTTCTCGGCCCCGTCGATCAGGTGCGTCTGCAGCGACGAGAAGGTCGCGCTGAATCCCAGAGGTGTGGGATTGGCTCCCATCGCGCGGAGTGTGTCGAGGAACACGTCCGACTGCGGCGCGCGTATCTTCAGGCCCTGCAGCTGGCCCGGTTCGGCGACCGCCTTGCGCACGTTGTAGATATTGCGCGGCCCGGCGTCGTAGTAGGCCAGCCCGACGAGGCCCCGGCCCTCGAAGACGTTGAGGAGATCGTGGCCGATCGGGCCGTCGATGACGCCCCGGATATGTTCCGGCGAGCGATAGACGTAGGGCAGGGACAGGAGCACCGTTTGCGGGAAGGCGTTGTTCAGCGCCGCCACAGACACGCGGCAGATGTCGATCGCCTCGAACCGGGCCAGGCCGATTGAGTCGTCCTCGGAGCCCAACTGGCCGGACGGATACTGGGCGATGCGCACGCGGCCGTCGGTGAGCCGGTTCAGCTCCTCGCCGATCCAGCCGACGGCCGTGACCGTCGGATAGTCCGACGGGTGGACGTCGGCGGCCTTGAGCGGCGCGCCGCCGGCATTGGGGCGGGAACAGGCGGCCAAGCCGGCGAGACCGGTCAGGGCGAAGGCGCGACGGCTGAGGCTCATGTGACGGCTCCGACAGCGGGCACGGCGCAACAGGCGATCCGCCCGTCGTCTCCGAAATCGGCGACGGCAGACTGACCGATCTCCATGCGGTGCACGCCGGTCGCGGCCCCGGTCGAGATCAACTGACCGGCGTCAAGCCGGCGCCCCCGCGTCTCCAGCAGGTTCAGGAGAAAGGCCAGCGAGTCCAGGGGGCCGCCGGGGATCGAGCGGGCTCCACCCTTTCCGATCTCGACGCCGTCGATCTCCATGCGGCAGGTAAGGTCGTCGAGGCGCTCGCGCCAGTTGGCGATCGAACCGCCAAGGATCAGGCCGGCGTTATTGCCGAAATCCGAGGCGGTCACGGCGGGCCCGTGGTCATTGATGCCGCTGAAGGGGCTGCCGGCGATCTCGATCCCGATGTGGACGGCCGCGACATAGGGGGCGACCGACTCCGCGTCCCACGGCTCTCCGCTGCCCGGGCGAACCGTCGGGCGCTCGGCGATCTCGAGCACGTATTCGGCCTCGACGGCGGTAAAGCCCCCGAGGATGGCCCCAAACGCCGTCGGTTCAGGTCCCGCCCGCCAGACGTTGCGGCTGAAGACAGGTCCCGCCAGCCGGCCCGCGCCGAAGCGCACGTCCAGGGGAGCCGGAATCCGGCCCAGCTTCCAACCGACGATCCGGTCAGGCCAGGCCGCGATCGCCGCGTCCTGGGTGGCGTAGGCCATGGCCATGTCGACCGGGGCGGGACCGGGATAGGCCGAGAGGGCGCGGCCGGCCAGGCGCGCTTCCACGAAGCGGGCGGCCACAGCCTCGGTCCCTGACCGGACCGCCGGGGCGCTGGCGGCGTTCACGCCGGGCCCGCCGAGATGTTCGAGATGCCCGTCACGCTGAGTTCCGTCGCCCGTTTCCCCGCCGGTCTTGCCGCCGGTCGAGCGATGATTGAAGGGTTAGGAAACCGGTGTCAACGGGGTGTCGCGGCGAGGCCGCGAGCGGCGCGGTTTCATTGGCGAACGAACGACGACGGTTGTATGGCTGAACGCAGAATACGGAGAGGTCGAGCTTGACCGACGACGACACCCCCGCCGGCCGGGCCGGAATGAAGCCCGGAAAGCGGCCGACGATCAACGACGTGGCCCGCATCGCCGGGGTTTCCAAGAAGACGGTCTCTCGCGTCATCAACCAGTCGCCGTTCGTCCGAGAGGAGACGCGGGTCAAGGTCGCGGCAGTGATCGACGAGCTGGGCTTCACGCCGGACGTCCAGGCCAGGGGGCTCGCCTTTCGCCGCTCGTTCCTGGTCGGCCTGATCTACGACAATCCCAGCCCCAACTACGTCGTCAACATGCAGCAGGGCGTCCTCGATGCGTTGAGGGGGTCCGGCCTGGAACTGGTGGTCCACCCCTGCGATCGTTCCAATCCCAGTCTGGTCTCCGAGATCCGGGCCTTCGTCGAGCGCCAGAAGCTGTTCGGCGTGATCCTGCCGCCGTCGGTGTCGGAAGACGAGGCCGTCATTGAGGTGTTGCGCGAACTCGACTGCCCCTATGTCCGGATCGCGTCAGTATCGCTCGACGCGCCGGAGCGGATGCTGGTGACCAACGACCATCTCGGGGCCGCCGAGGCCGGTCGACATCTGGCCGACCTCGGACACCGCCGCATCGGCTTCATCTCCGGCCCGGCCCTGTTCCGGTCGAGTGCCGTGCGGGGCGGGGGCCTGCGCGATGCCCTGACCGAGAAAGGCGTCGCGTTGGACGAAGGCCTCGTCGCGGAGGGCGCCTATACGTTTGAGAGCGGCGTGGAGGCCGCAAAGTCTCTTCTGGCGCTCGATCCACGGCCCACCGCCATCTTCACCGGCAATGATGAAATGGCGCTGGGCGTGTTCAAGGTCGCCCGGGACATGGGGCTGGAGATTCCCCGCGATCTGTCTGTCGTGGGTTATGACGACCTGCCGATGGCCTCGCGCGTGTGGCCGAACCTGACGTCCGTGCGCCTGCCAATCCGCGATATGGGGCGCATGGCGGCCGAGAAGCTCCTGGCCCCGATGCGGGGGCTCGACCCGGCAAGGCTGGACCAGCCCGAAGTGCGGCCGTCGCTGGTGGTGCGGGACTCGGCGAGGGCGATCTGATCGGGTTGCCCTCAGCTCTGACACCGGTTACCAAGCCGCAATATCGTCATTCCCGGAGCCTCATTCATGTACGCCAAGGTCTATCACTCGACCCATCCGGACATGATGGAGGGTGCATCCAATGACCAGCTCCGCGAACGTCACCTTGTGGGAGGCCTGTTCCAGCCGGGAGCTCTGGTGCTGAACTACTCCCATGACGAGCGCATGGTGATCGGCGGTGCCATGCCGGGCGGGGCACCGCTCTGGTTGCCGGCACACAGTGAACCGGCGTCCATGTCCGGCAAGGCTTTTCTGGCCGCACGCGAACTGGGCGTCGTCAACATCGGTCCGGGATCCGGGCGGGTCATTGCCGACGGCGAGAGCTTTGATCTGAATGAGCGCGACGGTCTTTACCTTCCCATGGGCACGACCGAAGTGTCCTTCGAAAGCACCGATTCTGCCGTTCCCGCCCGATTCTATCTCATCTCGACCCCGGCTCATGCCCGATACGAGGCGGTCAGGATTTCTATCGACCAGGCCGTGCCCCTGGAGCGCGGCGCGCTTGAGACCTCCAACGAGCGGACCATCTATCAGTACATCGTGCCGGAGAAGGTGAAGTCCTGTCAGCTGCTTCTGGGCGTAACCCTGCTGAAGCCCGGCAGCGTGTGGAACACGATGCCGCCGCACCTGCACGACCGTCGCTCGGAGGTCTATCTGTACTTCGGCCTGGGCGAGAACGACCGTGTGTTCCACTTCATGGGGCGTCCCGAGGCCGCGCGGCACATCGTCATGGCTGATGGCGAGGCGGTGATGAGCCCGCCGTGGTCGATCCATATGGGTGCGGGCACGTCGAACTACGGATTCATCTGGGCCATGGGCGGGGAAAATCTCGACTACACCGACATGCACGTCCTCGACATCTGCCAGCTGAACTGATGATGGCCAACCCCTTCGACCTGACCGGGAAGGTCGCCGTCGTGACCGGCGGAAACACCGGCATCGGTCAGGGCATCGCCCTGGCGCTGGCGGATGCGGGGGCCTCGATCGCCTCGGTCGCGCGCCGGCATTCGGATGACACGGTCGGCCGCTGTCTCGCCAAGGGCGTGAAAGCTGTTTCGATCCAGGCCGATCTCGGCTCCGTTGAACCGATCGAGCGGATCGTGGACGAGGCGACGTCGCAGCTTGGGCCCATCGACATCCTGGTCAACAATGCGGGCATCATCCGCCGCGCCGACGCGGTCGACTTCACCGAGGCCGACTGGGACGCGGTGATGGATGTGAACCTCAAGTCGGTCTTCTTCCTGTCGCAGGCGGTGGTCCGGCGTCTGATCACCGACGCGCGGGGCGGCAAGATCATCAACACCGCCTCGATGCTGAGTTTCCAGGGGGGCATTCGCGTGCCGTCCTACACGGCTTCCAAGTCGGGCGTCGCGGGCCTGACAAAGCTGATGGCCAACGAGTGGGCCAGGCACGGCATCAACGCCAACGCCATCGCGCCCGGCTACTTCGCGACCGACAATACCCAGGCACTGCAGGACGACCCGGTCCGCTCAAAGGAAATCCTTGGTCGCATCCCCGCCGGACGATGGGGCCAACCGTCCGACATCGGCGGAGCGGCGGTGTTCCTCGCCTCGTCGGCGTCGGACTATGTCCAGGGCATTACCCTTCCGGTCGACGGCGGCTGGCTCGCGCGCTGATCAGCCGCTAGCGTGACAGCATGACCATCCTCTGCTTCGGTGAGATGTTGCTGCGTCTTGCGCCCGACCCTGGCGAGCTTCTGCTGCAGTCCCCCGGCCTGACGATTCGCCCGGGCGGGGCCGAGGCCAACGTCGCCGTGTCGCTTGCCCGGTTCGGGGCACCGGCGGCGATCGCAACGGTGTTGCCCGACAATGCCCTCGGCCATGCCGCGCGCGACGAGGCGAGGAAGCACGGCGTGGATACGTCGCGCGTCCGGTTCGCGCCGGGCCGGATGGGTCTCTACTTCCTGACGCCTGGTGCCGTCAGGCGACCGTCCGAGGTTCTCTACGACCGCGCGGCCTCGGCCTTCGTTCGCCACGCAGAGACGGCGTTCGACTGGCCGGCGCTGCTGCACGGTGTGGAGTGGCTGCACCTGTCCGGCGTGACCCCGGCGACGGGACCGGGGGGCTCCGCGGCAGCGCTGAAGGCGGTGCGAGCCGCCGAGGCCGCCGGCGTGAAGGTCAGCTTCGACGGCAACTTCCGCGGCAAGATGTGGTCCGAGTGGGACAGCGATCCGTCCGCCGTCCTCGGCCAGCTCCTGGCCGGAGCCGATCTCGCCTTCGCCGATGACCGCGATGTGGCTCTGGTGCTGGGGCGGACCTTCGATCAGGCCGACCCGGCCCAGCGCCGCCGCGCCGCGGCCGCCGTGGCCTTCGAGACCTGGCCACGGCTCCAGAGGCTCTGCTGCACCCTGCGGGTCAATGACAGCGTGGCGGACCAGACCTTGTCGGCCGTGATGATCACGCGCGACGGCGAACACCAGGCCGCGCCGGTCAGCTTGACCGGGGTCGTGGATCGGGTGGGGGGCGGCGACGCCTTTGCCGCCGGGGTTCTGCATGCCCTCTGGCGAGGATGGCCCAACGACGAGGCCCTGGCGTTCGGCCTGTCTGCGGCGGCGCTGAAACACTCCGTGGCAGGCGACTTCAACCTGTTTGACGAGAGCCAGGTGCGGGCCGCCATGTCGGCTGACGGCTTTGATATTCGACGCTGACCCCGCACAACGTCGCTTTCCGGATTCCTTAACCTTGACCATTCACCATGCAGGCTGGCCGGGCGTATCCGGCTGTCGGAGAGCGCAATGGCCGAGCTGTCGGTCGCCCAGCGTGCCGTTCTGGCCCAGATGGTCGAACGGCTGCCGGACAGGACGCTGAAGACCCTGTCCCTGGCCGTCGCGCAGATGCCGGGTGAGCGAGCGCGTGCGCTGGCCGCCATGCTCGCCGAGGAGGGCATCGACCGCAACCGCCGGGCCGTCGCCTTCGCCCCCATGATGCCGCTGTTTGCGCCCCGCGCCGACGGCGTCGAGGGGCTGACCTTCCCGGCCGTCGTCCTGCCTCGCCTGTGGAAGGCGGCCTCGGCGACCGAGCTCGAGCTTCTGACGACGCTCGATGATATCCGACTGCGGGAGGATGATCCGGCGGTGGTCGCCGTCGCCGACCGGTTCTGCGTGGCGGCGTCCGGCGTGATCCGCGACCGGCCTGACATCATCTGGCCTCCCGTGACCGGGGACGAGGTGAGACGTGAAACGGGCCTGGCAGAACTCGCCCGGTGCTTTGATCTGGCGGTGCTGGCGCGACGGGCGCTGCGCTGCCTGCCGCACTGGATCCTGCGTCCGACGCCCGACCAGCTCGCCGAGCTGCGCCTGCTGATCCGGGACGCCAGCGAAATCTCGCCGGACAGCGGCCCGCGCATGCTGGAAATCCTGTTCGCGCACCTTGCGGATGCCTGTCTGGTCCTGCGTCTGGTGGTTCACTCGTCCCGGTCCGCCAGCAAGGAGGGGGTGCTGTCAGGGTCGGAGATGGCGGTGTTCGTCAACCGGCTCCTCGCCGAGGTCGAGGCCCGCGTGGCCCGGATCGTGGCGTTCAAGCCTGCCGCGGGCGTCGATCCGGGTGCCGGCATCAAGGCGGACATCGCATGGTGCGCCGATACGCTCGCCGAGCTGGACATGACATTGCAGCTCGATCCCAACGGGGAGTGGGGAAAGGCCGCGATCGCAGCCCGCACCCGCATCAACCGAAGTCTGTCCAATACCCTCAGAACCACGGAGAAGGCGCTCGACAAGGTCCTGCCTGTGAAGCGGGTTCAGACGGCCGGTCGAATGACGCGCGAGGCCGCTGCGCTTGAACAGGTGGTGTCGACCGAAGCTGTCGAGGCCATGACCGCACTCCTGACTCTTGTCGGGGCCATGCGCAGCGCGGCCCAGATTTTCGGTATTGAAAGCCAGCGGTCGCAACTGGTGCAGACCGTGATCGACCGGATCAGCACCTTTGTCGATCTGACAGTCGAGGCCGTGAACACGGGCGAGGCCGGGAACGAGGCTCATGCCCTGGCGCACATCGAGACGCTGGCCAGTTTTCTCACGCTGATCGACGCGACAGACCCTGCCAAGACTGTACGCCGCCGCGCCGCCGCCGCCGGAGCATTGGCCCGGTCGGCCTGACACTGGTCCGAAGACGACATGGGGTCGCGGGGTCTCGCAGGCAGGCCGGCGATCCGCTAGACCTCGTGGATGATCGTTTTCTGGACTTTGACAGGGCTGGCGGTCGCGCTCGCCGGCGTGATGGTCCTGACCGCGGCCCGACGGGCAACCGGGGCGGACGAACAGGCTGCTCCGACCGCCACGGCAGAGCTCGCCGAGCTGGACCGGCTAAGGATGCGCGGCCTTCTCGACGAGGACAGCTGGGCTGCCGCCCGGGCCGAAGCCGGCCGTCGGCTCCTCGCGGAGCCGGCTGCCCCGATGCCGCTGGTCATCGGACGCCGTGACCGCACCATTGCGCTCGGCGCGCTTGTCGCGACAGCGGCCGGCTCACTCGGTCTTTACTTCGTCGTCGGCGAGCCAGGCCTTCCCGACCGCCCCTATGAGCGTCGCATCGACGAATGGGCCGCCTCGGCCGAAACCCTCGACGCCCCACGCATCGCCGCTGTGTTGAGCCGGGCGGTCAAGCGAGAGCCCGAGAACCTGACGGCCCTGACCATGCTGGGAGCGGCCCGGTTCGAGGCGGGGGACCCGATCGGGGCGGCCACGGCCTTTCGCCGGGCCCTGACGATCCAGCCCGATGACGCGACCAGCTGGGCGCGGCTGGGCGAGAGCCTGGTCCGTGCCGCAGAGGGCGAGGTCCAGCCGGACGCAGAGGCGGCCTTCGCCCGGGCCCTTGAGCTCGACCCGGGCCAGCTGGGCGCGCGATTCTTCCTTGGGGACGCAGCCCTGTCTCGCGGCGAGCGAGAACGGGCGCGTTTTCTGTGGGGGCCGCTGATTGCGGCACTGGACCCGGCCGATCCTCGCCGCGCGGATCTGGTCGCCCGCCTGGACGCGGCGGCATGACCCGTTGGACCCCGTGCGAGCCGAGGCTATAGCGACCCCATGAGCTGGCTACCCAAATCTCCCAAGGCCCGCCGTCGTCTGTGGGTCGTCGCCGCCGCCGCGCCGGTTCTCGCGCTGGCTGTCGGCCTGTCGCTGTGGGCCATGCAGGACAATGTGACCTTCTTCTTCTCGCCTTCCGAGGCGACGGCCGAGGCTGCGCCGGCGGGTCGGACCATCCGGCTGGGCGGTCTCGTCGAGACCGGCAGCGTGGTCCAGAACGGCGCGACCGTCAGTTTTGCTGTCACCGACAACGCCGCGACCAGTCGCGTGATCTACGAAGGGGATCTGCCCGATCTGTTCCGCGAGGGGCAGGGGATCGTGGCGGAGGGCTCCTTCGGTCCCGACCGAGTGTTCCGCGCCTCGACCGTTCTGGCCAAGCACGATGAGACCTATATGCCGCGCGAGGTGGCCGACCGGCTGAAAGCCCGCGGCGACTGGCGCCCGGAGGGCGAAGCGGCGGCCGAGGTGCCGGCCCGGGGGCAGCAAAGCCTGTGATCGTCGAATTCGGGGCCTTCGCCCTCGTCCTGGCGCTCGTTCTGTCCGTTCTCCAGACGGGATTGGCAGCTGTTGGACGCGCGCGACGCAGCCCGCTGCTGGCCGGCGGAGCCGACGGGGCTGCTCTGGCTTCGGCGTTCGCGGTGACGCTCGCGTTTGCGGCCCTGATCTATGCCTTTTCGGTCTCGGACTTCTCGGTCGAGAACGTGGCGCGGAACAGCCATACCGACAAGCCGATGCTCTACAAGGTCTCCGCCGCATGGGGCAGCCACGAGGGGTCGCTGGTCCTGTGGTGCGGGGTCATGGCGGTGTTCGGAGCGATTCTGGCCCGGGCGCGAGGTCTTCCGTTCGGACTGAAGACCTCGGCGGTCGGCGTGCAGGGCGCCCTGACGACGCTGTTTCTCGCTTTCGCGGTGTTCACGTCCAACCCGTTCAACCGGATTGCAGACGCGCCGGTGCAGGGCAACTCGCTCAATCCCCTGCTGCAGGACCCTGCGCTGGCGATCCACCCGCCGCTGCTCTACCTCGGTTATGTCGGGTTTTCGGTGACCTTCTCGCTGGCCGTGGCTGCCCTGATCGAGGGGCGCGCCTTCTCCGGCTTCTGGCCGGCATGGGGACGATGGGTCCGACCCTGGGCCCTGGTCAGCTGGGTGTTCCTGACCGCCGGGATCACACTGGGGTCCTTCTGGGCCTACTACGAGCTGGGCTGGGGCGGCTGGTGGTTCTGGGATCCGGTCGAGAACGCCTCCTTCATGCCGTGGCTGGCGGGCGCGGCCCTGCTGCACAGTGCCGTCGTGACCGAGCGTCGCGGAGCGCTGGCCGGGTGGACGGTGTTCCTCGCCTTGCTGGCCTTCAGCTTCTCGATGCTGGGCGCCTTTCTCGTCCGATCCGGCGTCCTGACCAGTGTCCACGCCTTCGCCGTCGATCCGGAGCGCGGGCTGATGCTGCTGGGAATCCTCGGCGTCGCGGCCGGCTCGGCCTTTGCCCTGTTCGCCTGGCGCGCGCCTCAGCTGAAGGGCGGAGGCATGTTCGCGCCGGTCAGCCGGGAGGGCGCGCTGGTGCTCAACAACCTGTTCCTGACGGTCGCGGCCGCGACGGTCCTGCTCGGCACGCTTTATCCCTTGATCCTCGAGGCCGCGACGGGCCAGACCATCTCGGTCGGCCCACCCTATTTCGCCATGACCTTCACGCCGTTGATGCTGGTCGCCTTCATCATCCTGCCGGCCGGCCCGCTGCTCAGCTGGAAGCGGGCCGACGCGAAGGGGGCGATCCAGAGGCTGGCCCTGGCGGGCGGGCTGGCCATCGCCTGCGGGTTCGTCTTCTGGCTGGCGTTCGAGCCGAAAAAGGCCCTGGCCGCCGCCGGGATCGCCATCGGGGCCTGGCTGATCCTCGGCGCTCTGGCCGAGGTGATCGAGCGGATCCGGCTGTTCCGGGTGCCGGTCGCCGAGGTGTCGCGCCGTGCCCGTGGTCTGCCGCTGGGGGCCTGGGGCATGACCCTGGCCCATGCGGGGCTGGGCGTCTTCGTTCTCGGGGCCGTGGCCGAGACCAGCTTCAAGCTGGAGGCCGCCGACGCCCTGCCGATCGGCGGCAGCGTGATCACGGGGCCCTGGAAGGCGACGCTGACCGATGTGCGCATCGTCGAGGGCCCAAACTATCTGGCCGAACAGGGGGTGGTCACCGTGACCTCGGTCGACGGACGGGCGACACCGCGAACCGTCACGTCGGAGCGTCGCTTCTTCCCCGCCGGAGGCCAGACGACGACGGAGGTCGGGCTCGATTTCCGGGGTCTGGACGACGTCTATGTCGTGATGGGCGAGCGGCGGGCAACGCCGGGCGGCGAACAGGCCTGGTCGGTGCGGCTCTATCACAACCCCTGGGCCCGGCTGATCTTCCTAGGACCCGCGATCATGTGTCTGGGCGGTGTCCTGTCGCTGATGGACCGGCGCCTCAGGCTGGCCATGCCGGGGCGTCGCAAGCGCGTGGCGGCATGATCGGACGCGGCACCCTTCTGGCGCTTGTGCTGTTCTTGGCCGGCCCTGTCCTGGCCCAGGAACCCGCCGCTCCGCCGGATCGGCCTCTGGCTTCGGCATCGCAGGAGGCCCGGGCCCAGGCCATCTTCGAGGTCGTGCGCTGTGTCGTCTGCCAGCACGAGTCGATCTCCGACAGTCCGGCGGGCATCGCGGGCGACATGCGCCGCCTGATCCGCGAGGAAATCGCCGGCGGAGCCAGTGATCAGGCGATCAAGGACGACCTCGTGCGACGCTACGGCGACTATGTGCTGTTCACCCCGCCCGTACGGACTGGAACATGGCTCCTGTGGTTCGGACCGGCCCTGCTGGTGCTCGCGGGCGGGGCCGCCCTGTGGGCCTTCATGCGCCGAACACCGGCCGGCACCGCGCCGCTTTCGCCGGACGAGGAACGTCGCCTCGCCGATCTTCTCCAAACGGAAACGGTTCGCCCCGATCCTGACGCATCACCGCCTCACGAGGGGCGTTGAGGTTGGTCTAGCCTGAAACGGCAGCGGTTGGCCGAGCGGGTAACCGCCCTATATTCAAGAACGAAGCCGGGTCACTGGACCCAGACGGGATCGCACGAAAGACGATGATGAAGCGCAAGGAATTCATCCTGGGGGCCGCCGTCGGCCTGACCTTTGCCGCGGCCGCAACGGCCGGGGGCGTGATCGAATGGCCCGGAGCCCAGGCCCAGGAACGGCCGGCTGCGGGTCGGTTGGTCCCCTCGGCGGGCGCCGCGGGCCTCGCCTTCGCCCCCCCGCAGGGCGCGCCGCTCAGCTTTGCCGACATCTTCGACCAGGTGTCACCGGCGGTCGTGCAGATCGATGTGGAGACGCGTGTCCAGCGTCCGCAGGGAATGGTTCAGATCCCCGGCCTGCCGCCAGGCTTCGGCTTCCGCCTGCCCGAGGGGCAAACCCCGCCGGGTGCCGGGGAGGACGAAGACGCCCCGACGGCCCAAGGGGCAGGCTCGGGCTTCTTCATCTCGGCCGACGGCTTCATCGTCACCAACAACCACGTCGTCGAGAACGCCATCAAAATTACGGTCCGCCTCAACGACGAGCGGGAACTTGAGGCGACCCTTGTCGGGCGCGACCAGGCCACGGACCTCGCTGTCCTCAAGGTGGAGGGCGATAGCTTTCCCTTCGTTAGCTTTGAGACCCAGGCAGAGCCACGGGTTGGCGACTGGGTCATCGCCGTCGGGAACCCCTTTGGTCTTGGGGGCACGGCGACGGCAGGAATCGTATCGGCCAAGGCGCGGGATATCGGTGACGGGACGACGCCCTATACGGACTATCTGCAGATCGATGCGGCCATCAACCGGGGCAACTCCGGCGGCCCGACCTTCGACATCTATGGTCGGGTGATCGGCGTAAACTCGGCGATTTTTTCGCCCACTGGCGGATCGGTCGGCATCGGCTTTGCCATTCCGGCCTCGATCGCCAGGTCGGTGACGGAACGCCTGATGCGCGGCGAGACGATCCAGCGTGGCTACCTGGGTGTGCAGATCTCGAATCTGCCCGACGAGTACCGCGAGCCGCTCGGGCTGTCGGACGATCAGGAGGGTGCCTACGTCGCCGAGGTCACGCCCGGAGGGCCGGCCGCCCAGGCGGGACTGCGCGAGGGCGATATCGTGGTCGCCCTGAACGGCCAAACCATCACAACCTCGACGGAGTTGACCCGTCAGGTTGGTCAGGCGTCGCCCGGAGATGTCCTTAGACTTGAAGTCCTTCGCGAGGGGCGCCGCCAGACCATCAACGTTCGCTCGGGCACGCGCCCGGCGGATGTGAATGCCCTGAATGACAACCAGGATGAGGAAAACGAGGCACAGCCGGGCCGGCCCCAGGCTCCAGCCGGCGAGGTGGTCGAAGGCATGACCGTCGCGCCCCTCACAGAGGCACTCCGTTCGCGATACTCGATCGACGAGCGTATTCGCGGACTGGTGATCACCGCTACGAGCGAAACGTCCCGCGCGGGCCGGGCCGGCTTCCAGCCGGGGTTTGTGATCCTGCAGGCCAACAGCCGGCCCGTGACGACCGTCGCCGAACTGCGATCGATCATCGCGGAGGCGCGCGCGGCCGACCGGAAAAGCGTTCTCCTTCTGGTGCGCATCCCCGCCGGTAACCGCCCTGTCCTTCTCGAACTCTCGGACAACTGATCGTCCCGACCCTGAACAAGCCTTAACTCCCTAAGTCGCCGCCGATGGGCTACCGTCGGCGGCGATTGTGATTCCGGAGGGTGGGCTGATGAAGATTCTGGTGGTCGAGGACGACGCGGAAGCTGCCCAGGCGATGGCGCGGGGCCTGACCGAGGCGGGCCACGTCGTCTCCCATGCGATCGACGGGGCCTATGGCCTGCTGGAGGCGCAGAAGGGCGACTGGGACGTCTATGTGGTCGACCGGATGATGCCCCGGCTGGACGGTGTCGGCATGGTCGAGACCCTGAGGAAGAACGGCGACCAGACGCCGGTTCTGTTCCTGTCGGCGCTCGGCGAGGTCGAGGACCGCGTGGTGGGCCTGAAAGCCGGTGGCGACGATTATCTGGTCAAGCCCTACGCCTTCGCCGAGCTGATCGCCCGGGTCGAGGCCCTGTCGCGCCGCCGCGAGACGGGCGGGGTGCAGACGGTGCTGAAGGTCGGCGATCTCGAGATGAACCTGATCGCCCGCACCGTGCATCGTGGCACGACCGAGATCGACCTTCAGCCGCGCGAGTTCCAGCTGCTGGAGTTCCTGATGCGCCACGCCGGCCAGTCGGTGACCCGCACCATGCTTCTGGAGAAGGTCTGGGAATACCATTTCGACCCCCAGACCAACGTCATCGACGTCCACATCAGCCGCCTGCGCTCCAAGATCGACAAGGGCTTTGACCGGGCGATGCTCCAGACGGTGCGCGGCGCGGGATACCGGCTGGAGGCGTAAGCCTCCGCGATGCGCCTCCCGTCCCTCTTTCGCCGCACGCCCTTCCGGCTGACGCTGCTGTTCCTCGCCCTGTTCGCGGCGACGGCCAGCGCGATCCTCGCCTATGTCTATGTGGCCTCGGCGCAGGAGGCCCAGGCCCGGGCGCGGGCCGAGGTGGAAAAGGAACAGGCCACGCTCACGGGTGTGTTCCGCGAACGTGGCCCTGACGCGTTGAACAGGCTGCTGATCGAGCGCCTGCTCACCGGGGGACCCTTCCTGTATCTCTACATGGACCCCGGCGGTGCCGTGATCACGGGAAACCTCGTGGTCACAATCGAAGGGCCGGACGGAGAGTCCCGGCGTCAGACCCTCAATGAATCGCCAATCCCCGACTACAGCGGCGGGGAACAGTGGGCGACGTTCCGGTTCACCGACACGGAAGCGGACGGCACCGTCGTCGAGAAGGAGACGTTCGGCGTGCAGATGACGCTGTCGAACGGCCAGATGCTCTATGTCGGTCAGGACCTCGGGGACACCGAGGCCTATCTCGGTCGCCTGACCCAGGCGCTGTGGATGGCCATGGGCATGGTGCTGCTGCTGGGGGCAGGCGGTGGTCTGCTGATCAGCCGCAACGTCGAGCGGGCCATGGGACGGCTGAACACCGTGGTCGATGCCGTGCAGGAGGGCGATCTGAAGGCGCGTGTGGCCGTCCGTCACTCCGGCGACGAACTGGACGAACTGGGTGCCGGGCTGAACCGGATGCTGGACCGGCTCGAGGCTTCGATGGCCTCGATTCGCCATGCGGGCGACGCCATCGCCCACGACCTCCGCTCGCCCCTGACCCGGATGCGGGCCAGGCTGGAGGTCGCCCTGATCGACGCCGAGGCCGGTCGGCTGGACGGCATCGACGCCCTGCAGGTCGCACTGGACGAGGCCGATGCCCTGCTGAAGACGTTCAACACGGTCCTCGCCATCGCCCGGCTGCAGGCGGCGGCGGGACGCATTCCCGACGCCGAGGTGTTCGATGCCGCAGACCTGGCCGCAGACATGGCTGAGCTTTACGAGCCCGCCGCCGAGGACAAGGGCCTGGACTTCTCTGCCGAGATCGAGCGCGGCCTGATGATCGAAGGCGCGCGGCCCTTTATGGCGCAGGCCCTCGCCAACGTCATCGACAACGCCATCAAATACACCCCGACCGGCGGGGCGGTGAAGCTGAGAGCCCGCAGGCGCTCCTCGGGCGAGATCGAATACTCCGTCACCGACACAGGGCCCGGTGTGCCGGAGCAGGACCGCGAACGCGTCATCCAGCGCTTTGTTCGCCTGGACAACAGCCGCACCGAGCAGGGGTCCGGGCTCGGCCTGTCCCTGGTCGGTGCCGTCATGGAAGCGCACATGGGCCGCATCCAGCTGGATGATGGGCCGGGGGCTTACGGCGGGCACGGGCCGGGCCTGCGGGTCGCCCTGGTCTTGCCGCCCGCGAGCGCGGCGTGAGCAGCGTCCCGCTCGGGTCACGGCTCGTTCCATGCGGTCCGGTTGTCGACACCGATGCGGCGGATCGGGTGCTGGAGAGGCTGTCGGCCGTCGCCGCGGAGGGCGGATGGTCCGCGTTGCTGGACCACGCGCGCCCTGGGCTCGCCCCCGTTCTGGCCGCTTCGCCCTACCTCGCAGGCTTGATGCGTCGATGGCCCGATCAGCTGCGAGCGGTGCTGGAGGACGATCCGGGTGACCGGCTCTCGGACATCCTCTCGCGCACCGCAGCGCTGGGGGGCGGGGCCGATGAGGTCCGGGCGCCCCTGCGCCGGTTGAAGGGCGAGTTGCATCTGCTGACAGCGCTGGCCGATCTCGGCGGGATCTGGAATCTGGATGCCGTGACGCTGGCGCTCAGCCGGTTCGCCGACGCCTCCGCCACCGCCGCCCTGCACGCCGTCGCCCATGACCAGCGCGAGCGAGGCAAGCTGGTCTCGGCACCCGACGATCCGCGCGGGCCGGTGCCCGGCCTGTTCGGCCTGGCCATGGGCAAGCACGGCGCGAACGAGCTGAACTACTCGTCCGACATCGACATCAGCCTGTTCTGGGAACCGGAAGCCGTGATACCGGCGCTGGCCGAGGGGGTGGAGCCCCAGCGGTTCCTCGACCGCCTGGCCCAGGCCTTCGCCCAGCTGATGCAGGAGCGGACAGGCGACGGCTATGTGTTCCGCGTCGATCTGAGGCTGCGCCCCGACCCGTCCTCGACCCCGCCCGTCGTCGCCCTGCCGATGGCGCTGGACTACTACGAAAGCGTCGGCCAGAATTGGGAGCGCGCGGCCTTCATCAAGGCGCGGCCTGCGATCGGCGATCTGATCGAGGGTGCGGCGTTCCTGAAGGCCCTGACGCCCTTCGTCTGGCGCCGCAGCCTCGACTATCAGGCTGTGCTCGATATCCAGTCGATCAAGCGACAGATCCACGTCCACAAGACCGGCGACGGACTGGAGGCCGCGGGGGCGAATCTGAAGCTGGGACGGGGCGGCATCCGCGAGATCGAGTTCTACGCCCAGACCCAGCAACTGATCCTGGGCGGGCGCGACCCGTCGCTGAGGAGCCAGCGCACGGTCGATGCCCTGAAGGCCCTGGCCGACAAGGATCATATCCCCGCCGAGGTCGCCGCCGAATTGACCGCGGCGTACGAGCGGCTGCGCGCGCTGGAACACCGCGTCCAGATGCTGGACGACGAGCAGACCCATATTCTGCCGGTCGATCCCGCCCGCCGGGCGGCGGTGGCGGCCCTGGCCGGCCATGGCGACCTCGCGCGCTTCGACGGCGAGGTCAGAGGTTTGCTGATCGAGGTCAACCGCCGCTACGGCGATCTGTTCGAGGGCGAGGAAGCCTTGTCCTCGGACCTCGGCAGCCTGGTCTTCACGGGCGTCGAGAACGATCCGGAGACGCTGGCGACCCTGGCTCTCATGGGATTTTCCGACCCGGCCCAGATCTCGGACGCCATCCGGTCCTGGCACCATGGCCGCATCCCGGCGACCCGGTCTGCGCGGGGGCGGGAGCTGTTCACCCGATTGGCCCCGCGCCTGCTGACCGTCGCGGCCCGGACCGGGGCGGCGGACGCGGCTTTTCGCCGGTTCTCGGTCTTCTTTGCGGGTCTGTCGGCTGGGGTGCAGGTCCAGGCCCTGTTACTGAACCAGCCCGAACTGTTTCAGCGGATCGTCAGCGTCATGGCCTTCGCTCCCCGGCTGGCCCGGACGCTGGGTCGCTATCCGGCCGCGCTGGACTCGATGCTGGACGTCCGCTTCGAGACCGAGCTGGGCGTCAACACCGGCCTGTTCGACCAGATGGAGGCCGAGGCCGCCGATGCCGGCGACTTCGAGGGCGCGATGAACGCGGTTCGCCGGCTTCACCGCGAACAGGTGTTCCGGATCGGCATGCAGACCCTGTCAGGCCGTATCGGTCCCCAGGCCGCCGGACGGGGCTTCACCAATCTGGCCGACGCCGTCATGCGTACCCTGTCGGCGGCTGCCCTGGCCGAAACAGTGCGACTGGGCGGGGCCATGACGGGCTCTGTCGCCGTGATCGCCTTCGGCAAGGCGGGCTCGGGCGAGATGACGGCGGGATCGGACCTGGATCTGATGACGGTCTACGACGCCCCGCCCGAGGCCGTCTCGGCGGGCAAGGGATGGGCCGCCGATGTCTTCTATGTGCGGTTCACCCAGCGCCTGATCTCGGCCCTGTCGGCTCACACGGCCGATGGCGGGCTGTACGAGGTCGACATGCGGCTGCGCCCCTCGGGGTCCAAGGGGCCGGTATCGGTGCGGCTCTCCGGCCTCGACGCCTATTACGGGTCAGAGGCCGCGACGTGGGAGTTCATGGCCCTGACCCGGGCCCGGGTGGTCTGGGCCAGCGATCCGGCTTTCGCTGCGCGGGCCGCGATGGCGATCGAACAGGCCCTCCGGCGGCCCCGCCCCGGCATCGACGTTGCCGGCGACGTCCGGGCCATGCGCGACCTGATGGCGCGCGAGCGCCGGCCGGAAGGCTTCTGGGATCTGAAGCTCGTGCCGGGTGGGCTGATCGACGCCGAGTTCGTGGGCCAGTACCGACAGCTGCGCGCCGCCGCTGAAGGGCGGCCGCTCACTGTCTCGACGCTGGAGCAGCTGTCGAACGATCCAGCCCTGCACGAGGCATGGCGGCTTCAGCAGGGCCTGGCCCAACTGCTGGCCTGCGCCTTCGACGACCGGGCCGACGTCGAGGCCGAGCCTGCGACCTTCCACGCCAGGCTCGCGGCGGCGACGGGACAGACGGACTTCGCGGCCCTGATCGCGCGACTGGAACAGGTCCGCGCCGAGGCGCGCGCCGCCTTCGAGGCGGCTCTGCCATCGATCAGCGACGGATAATCGCGGACGTCGCGTTACAAGGTCCGGTGGGGATGAACGGGCTGCGGTGACCGCAGCCCATCGGAGAGACGACATGAAGATCAAGACCCTGACCTTGCTGGCCATCGGCACCCTGGCCCTGGCCGGCACCGCCAACGCCCAGCAACGCGGGCTCGGCCGCGCCGACGCTGACAGGGATGGCCGCATCAGTCAGGCCGAGTTCGTTTCGGCCCGGACGGCGCGTCTGACCGAGGCCGACGCGAACGGGGACGGTGCCGTCTCGCGGGAAGAAGCCCAGGCCGCGCGACAGACCCAGCGTGCCGAACGACGCGGCCAGATGTTTGCCCGGCTGGACACGGACGGGAACGGCTCCATCAGCCAGGCTGAGTTCGCGGCGCCCCGCGCCGGGCGTGCCAGTCCCGAACGGGCCGGTCGCGGCGGCCAGCGGATGCAGCGTCCGGAGCGTCGCGCAGGGCGCGCCATGGCGCGGGGCCCCGTGCAGATCGAACAGGCCAGGGCTCGTGCCGCTCAAGGCTTTGCCACACTGGACGCCGACCGCGACGGCTATCTGAGCGAGATCGAGCGCCAGGCGGCCCCAACCCGGATGCGGGAAGCCCGCCGGGAGCAGCGCGCTGAGCGCCGTGCCGCACGGCAGGCGTCGCGTCCGGCACCCGCTTCGGAGTAGGGTCCGTGTCGGGACAGGCCGGGTTCGCCCAGCCTCCTCTGGTGCGCGGAAAGGGACCGATTGGCAGCCGTCGCCGACCCCGACGAGGAACTGGTGCGCCGCGTGGGTCAGGGCGACCCCGCGGCCATTCAGGCCATGGTGGCGCGCAAGCTGCCCCGCATGATGGCGCTGGCCCAGCGCATGCTCGGCGACGCGGGCGAGGCTGAGGATGTGGCACAGGAGGCCATGATGAAGGCCTGGAAGCAGGCACCGCGCTGGACACCGGGCAAGGCCAAGTTCGACACCTGGCTGCACCGCGTGGCGCTGAATCTCTGTTACGATCGGCTGCGCCGACGGCGAGAGATTTCCGTCGAGACGCCGCCGGATCGGCCCGATCCCGGTCCCGCTCCCGATCGGGGGTTGCTGGCTGCGGAACTGGGTCAGCGCGTAGACGGTGCGTTGAAGGCTCTGCCGGAACGCCAGCGCGAGGCCATCGTGCTGTGCCACTATCAGGAGCTCGGCAACATCGAGGCGGCGAGCCTGATGGGCGTCAGCGTCGAGGCTCTGGAAAGTCTGTTGGGGCGGGGACGTCGCGCGCTGCGCGCCGCGCTCGCCGATCTGGCGCCCGGTGCAAATCCGGATGCCGTAGGAGCAAGAGGATGAACGCCGACCGCATGCGGGATCTGGCCGAGGCCTGGGGCGGCGACCTTCGTCGTTGGCCACTGACGGAACGCGAGGCCGCCGAGCAATTCGTCCGGACACGACCGGACGAGGCCGGGCGAGCCCTGTTCGCCGCGCGCCAGCTGGACGCCGCTCTGGATGCCGCGCCGCGTCCGGTCGTCTCGGTGGAGTTGCGCGACCGTGTGATCGCTTCGGCGGCTGCGGCGAGCCTTCGGTCGCACCCCGTCTGGCCGGGCTTGCGGCGGCTGTTGTGGGTCGGCGGGGCCGGCTGGGCGGCGGCGGCCTGTGCCGGCATCGCCTTCGGCATGTCGCTGACGAGCGACTTTGAACGCCAGGTTCAGCTCGACGTGGTCCTGGAACAGGCATCCGTCGGCGGCCTGGACGATGAGGCCGTGCTGGGATGAGCCCGCGCCTGCTGGCCATGCTCCTCGGGATCGCCCTGGCCATCTCGGTCGGGATCAACCTGTTCGCGGCGACGGCCGCCTATACCGCCCTGTCCGGTCAGAAGACGATCGAGCGCGCGCTGGAGAGCCGCGCGGAGAGAGGGCGAGGGCCGTCTGCTCGCGAACTGTTGGCGACGCTCGAGCCCGAGACCCGAAGGGAGGTCCGTCGGGCCCTGCGCGAGGCGGGTCTGCGCGCCCGGCCTGACTTTCAGGCTGCGCGACAGGCTCGGGCCGAGGCCGTCGTGGCCGCGCGCGCCGAGCCGTTCGACCGGGCCCGGGTAGACACTCTGCTGGCGCAGTCCCGCCAGGCGGAGTTGCGCGGGCGCCAGCGGCTGGAGACCGACGCCCTGGCCGTACTGGAGACGCTGGACCCCGAAGATCGCAGCGTCGTCGCCGGCATCCTCGCTGGCCGAGGCCGGGGCGGGCGCGACGGGGATCGCTCCGGGCGGGCCGACCCACGCTCAGGCAGTGAGGCTCCGCGGGCCGAGCGGTAACGCCCCTACCTGAACGGCGGCTCGTCGAAGGCGCGGAGCTTGCGGCTGTGCAGGCTGGACCCTTCCTTTCGCAGCAGATCGACCGCCTGAATGCCGATCTGCAGATGCTCGGAGATCGACCCCTCGTAGAAGCGATTGGCCTGACCCGGCAGCTTTATCTCGCCGTGCAGCGGCTTGTCCGAGACGCAGAGCAGGGTCCCGTAGGGTACGCGGAAGCGGTAGCCCTGGGCGGCGATGGTGGCGCTCTCCATGTCGATGGCCACCGCGCGTGACTGGTTGAAGCGCAGGGCGGACTTGGAATAGCGCAGCTCCCAGTTCCGGTCGTCGGTGGTGACGACGGTGCCGGTGCGCAGTCGCCGTTTGACCTCTTCGCCCGGCATGCCCGAGACGGCCTTGGCGGCGTCATAGAGGGCGCGCTGGACCTCGGCGATTGAAGGAATCGGTATGTCTGGCGGCAAGACGGCGTCCAGCACGTGGTCGTCCCTCAGATAGGCGTGGGCGAGGACATAGTCGCCGATGGTTTGGGACGGGCGCAGGCCGCCGCAGTGGCCGATCATCATCCAGGCGTGGGGTCGGGTGACGGCCAGATGATCGCAGATCGTCTTGGCGTTGGACGGACCCACGCCGATGTTGACGAGGCTGACACCTTCCCAGCCCGGTGCGGTCAGATGATAGGCGGGCATCTGGTGCTTCCTCCACGCCGCATCGGCGATGGCCAGCTCCGGATCAGGGTTGGAGCGGTCGATCACCACACCGCCGGCGCAGGACAGGGTCTCATAGGGGGAGCCCGGATCGGCCAGCTGCGCGCAGGCCCAGCGCACGAACTCGTCGACGTAGCGATGGTAGTTCGTGAACAGGATGTAGGACTGGACGTCCTCGACCGGCGTGCCGGTATAGTGGCGCAGACGGGCAAGGGAGAAGTCGGTGCGCAGGCCGTCGAACTGCGACAGGGGGAAGTCCTCGCCCAGGTCGAACAGGCCATCGGAGATTTCATCGCCGATATGGGCCAGGTCGGTGGTCGGGAAATGCCGGGCGATCGCGGCGGTCATCGACCGGTCGAGGACCACTTCCGACCCGTCCAGCACGTAGGGGAAGGGGATCTCCTGCGCGGACGCCTCGACCTCGAAGGTCGCGCCGTAGTCCGTCTCGAGCAGCCGAAGCTGCTCGGCGATGTAGGGGCCGAACAGGTCGGGCCGGGTGACCGTCGTCGAATAGATGCCCGGCTTTGAGATGCGGGCATAGGCGCGCTGGACCAGGTTCTGGGGCCGCTCGCCGAACCAGCGCATCCTCAGGCGCGGGTAGCAGAACAGGCCACGCGCCCTGATCGTCGCATCGGGGGTCTGTCCGGTCTGGAGGTAGGTGCGGACGGCCTGACGCAGATTGGCGACGGCGTCGGCATAGAGGCTGTTGAGGCGCTCCAGCGCCTCGGGCGCCGAAAGCGCCCCGGTCATGTACTCTGTCATGGCCTCCTCTAACGGACGATGATGACCTTGGCGAGACGGGCATTGTTGTCGGCTAACGCTCGCGACGCGGTCGCTCGCTGCGTGAGCCGGTGGAGCCCAGCTCACGCCGGAAGAAACCGCTGACGTCGGCCAGCACGGGTGCCTTCTTGCGGAACAAGGGCGAGAAGGTCGCGACCAGGTCTTCGTGGGTCAGGCCGGGATAGAGCTTCAGCTCCGAGCGGCCGCCGAGCTCACGCGTCCGGGCGTCCAGCAGGATGGAGTCCTCGTCATGCACCGTCACGTCGGCCGTGCCATGACCCAGCCAGATCGGTGGTGCATCGGCGCGAGCGAAGGTCAGGGGCTGGGTCTGGAGCGGGTCGGGGACCCGACCGAAGGCATTGACCGAGGCCGCCACATCGAACGGCAGGAACTCATAGGGACCCGCCAGCCCGGCCGCCGCCTTGATCAGGTCGGGCGCACCGGCCGCCCGCATGTAGGATTGGTCCAGGGCGATCATCATGGTCAGATGAGCCCCCGCCGAGTGCCCCAGCACCCCCAGCCGGTCGGGGTCCGCCCCATAGGTCGCCGCGACCTCGGCCACTCGTGCCGTGGCGGCTGCGGCGTCTTCGATGAAGACCGGATGATGAACCTCTGGGACGAGGCGGTAGTCGGGCACCGCCACCACGAACCCCTGAGCCGCGAGGGCCTGGGCGGCCCAGCCGTAGACGTCCCTCGATCCCGAATCCCAGCCTCCCCCGTAGAAGAAGACAAGGATCGGCAGAGGGTTCGCCGGGCTGGCGGCGGCGGGCGAAAAGACATCAAAAGCCTGACGCGGATGGCCACCATAGGTCAGTCCGCGGGCCACCCGCCGCACGCCGGGATCGCGCGGGCCGATGGCGTTCAGCAGGCCCAGCGGGCTGCAGGCGGCAGCGAGCGCGCCAAGGGCGGGGGCGATGAGGCCTCTTCGGGTCATGATCTCTCGGGGCTGGGGGACACTGTCCCATCAGATACGTATGAAACTGTGATTGGCCGCAGCCTGGAAAAACAGAGTGCGAAGCGTCTGAATGGTCTGAAATCCATCAGGGTGGGCGAATGACGCCGCCCTGTACGAGGGCACATTAGCGCGGGTCTACGTCATACCCGGACGTGGCCGGTCCCGGTCTGACAATTTCGCTCACCTGGCCTCGGCAGACGGCCTCTGACTGAAAATGTCATCCGTTTACGACCTAATTGTCGTATTTTCTTTACATGATCGAAAACTGGCGCATTATTGCTCCGCACCCTGACTTATTTTGAGCCTTGGGAGGAGCCTCGTAATGAACCGTTTGACCGTATCCGCCGCCGTCCTGACGCTGGCCGCAGCCGCCGCCCTGCCGGCGTTTGCGCAGCAGACCAGCCTTCCCAGCCGCGCGCCGGACGGCGCCCAGCGCGTTGTCATGATGTGCGACAGCGATGCCGCCACGCGCCGGGCCTTCCGCCGCGAGCACGGGGCCGCCCCGGTGTTCGTGACCGCCGATGAGGCCTTGCAGGCGCGCTCGACCGGCCAGACCTGGGCGGCAGCGCGTTGCATGAATGCGCGCGAACACGCGAGACTGGTCTCGACGCTCAACGCCTACGCGGCTGTCCGATAGCCTGTCCTAGTCGAGGGCGCTGCGGATCGCCGCGGCGCCCGCGGGTGGGGCGATGACGGCCGCGAACAAGGCATAGGCCGTCAGCAGCGCTATCGCCGGCCAGGGGCTGAGACCCTCGGCGGCGCGGGTGAGGGCCCCCGCGCCGAATACGACCGGCGGAATAAACAGCGGCAGGACGACGATTGCGATCAGCAGGCCGCCGCGCCTGGCCCCCAGAGCCAGGGCCGCGCCGAGCGCCCCGGTAAAGGCGAATCCCAGACCGCCTATCAAGGCCGCAAGCGCGGTCAAAGGCACCAGGTCTGCGGGCTGTCCCAGGGCCAGAGCGGCGACAGGGGCCGCCAGCGCCAGGGGCAGGCCCGTCGCCAGCCACTGTGCCGCCGCCTTGATCGCCACCACCGCTTCCAGTGGGAGGGGGCCGAGTGCCAGCAGGTCCAGCGCCCCGTCCTCCAGATCGCGCTCGAACAGCCGCTCCAGCGACAACAGGGAAGACAGGGCCAGCGCCAGCCAGGCCACGCCGGCCGCAACGGGCCGGAGCGTGGTCAGATCGCCGCCCGCCGCCAGCGGCACGATGGTCGTCAGGCAAGCGAAGAAGCCACACGCCAGCAAAGGCCCCCCGCCGCCGCCCCAGGCAAGCGCCAGTTCCCGGCGGAACAGGGTCCCGAGCGCGCTCACCGACCCGCTCCCACGTCCAGGACCCGCGCCGGGATCGGCAGGGGGTCGTGCACGGCTGCCAGAATCAGCCCGCCGCCGTCCATATGAAGGCGCATCAGCTCGCCGACGGCCTCGCGCCAGCGCGCGTCCAGCGGGCTGAGCGGCTCGTCGAGCAGCCACAGGGCGCGCGGCGCGGCGATCAGCCGGGCCAGCGCCAGCCGACGCCGCTGCCCGGCCGAAAGCTTGCGAACTTCCAGATCGAGCAGCGGCCTCAGGCCCAGCGCCTGAACCGCTTCGTCGATGCCGTGGGGACCGGGACCCAGCCATTCGGCCTGGAAGCTCAGCTCCTCGCGCGCCGTTCGCGCGCCCTTCAGCCCCTCGAGATGGCCGAGCATATGTACCTGACGCGCCCGCGCCTCGACCGGGTCGATGGCGTTTCGGTCGGCGTCGTGGAAGGCGATCTCGCCGGCCTCCGGGCGAAGGAACCCTGCCACGGCCCGCAGCAGGCTGGTCTTGCCGGCCCCGTTTGCCCCCGTCAGGGCGACGGCCTCGCCGGCCGGGAGAGCCAGAGAGAGGTCTCGGAACAGGGCGCGTTCCCCTCGGGCGAGGGTGAGGGACGTCACGGACAGGTGGGCGATCATTTTTCCTCCCCGTGCTCAGCATGGGGAGGTGGCACGGCGCGGCTTCGCGCCGTGACGGAGGGGGCGAGGTGATATCTCCGGTGACGGTTGGCAGCCCTCACCCTGGCTGCCGGAGTCGCCCCCTCCGTCACGGCGCAGAAGATGCGCCGCGCCACCTCCCCATTCGCCAAGCGGCGAACAGGGAGGAAAGAAGAGATGCGACCCATTCTCAATGTCCACACTGATATGGCGGACTCATGGACGCACTCTGCGACCGGGGCTATATCCGCCATCGCCGCAGCAGGCTGTCGCCGCGCGCGCCGGGGACCTGTGTGCCCCTGCGATCGCCGCGAGACGGCGCAACCGGATGTCCGGGCGGCTTTGACCAGAGGAACACTCCCATGCCGTCGATTGACAGCCTCAAGACCCGTCAGGATCTCTCCGTCGGGCGCAAGAAGTACGCCTATTACAGCCTTCCCGCCGCCGAGGAAGCCGGTCTGGAAGGCATCAGCCGTCTTCCGCGCTCCATGAAGGTGCTGCTGGAGAACCTGCTCCGCAACGAGGACGGCGTTTCCGTCACCGCCGACGACCTGAAGGCCATTGCCGCCTGGACCCAGAACAAGGGTTCGGTCGAGCACGAGATCGCCTTCCGCCCCGCCCGCGTCCTGATGCAGGACTTCACAGGCGTGCCGGCCGTCGTCGACCTGGCCGCCATGCGCGACGCGATGGCCAAGCTCGGCGCCGACGCCAAGAAGATCAATCCGCTCGTGCCGGTCGACCTCGTCATCGACCACTCGGTGATGGTGGACCACTTCGGCACCCCGGGTGCTTTCCAGCAGAACGTCGAGCGCGAGTACGAGCGCAACATCGAGCGCTACAACTTCCTGCGCTGGGGTTCGTCGGCCTTCAACAACTTCCGTGTCGTGCCCCCGGGCACCGGCATCTGCCACCAGGTGAACCTGGAGAACCTGGCCCAGACCGTCTGGACCGCCGAGGAAGGCAAGAAGACCGTCGCCTATCCGGACACCGTGGCCGGCACGGACAGCCACACCACCATGATCAACGGTCTGGCCGTGCTCGGCTGGGGCGTTGGCGGCATCGAGGCGGAAGCTGCCATGCTGGGCCAGCCGATCCCGATGCTGATCCCCGAGGTCATCGGCTTCAAGCTGACCGGTGCCATGCCGGAGGGCACCACCGCCACCGATCTGGTGCTGACCGTCACCCAGATGCTGAGGAAGAAGGGCGTCGTCGGCAAGTTCGTCGAGTTCTTCGGCCCGGCCGTCGCCAACCTGACGATCGAGGACCAGGCGACCATCGCCAATATGGCCCCGGAATACGGTGCCACCTGCGGCTTCTTCCCGGTGTCTCAGGCCACCATCGGCTATCTGACCGCCACGGGCCGCGACAAGGCGCGCGTGGCGCTGGTCGAGGCCTATGCCAAGGCACAGGGCCTCTGGATCGACGAGACCAGCGAAGACCCTATCTTCACGGACGTGCTGGAACTGGACCTGTCGACGGTCGTCCCGTCGCTCGCCGGTCCCAAGCGTCCTCAGGACCGCGTTGAACTGACCGTCGCTGCTCCCTCGTTCGAGACGGCTCTGGGCGAGGTGTTCAATCGCGCCCCGGACGCCCCGCGCGCGGCGGTCGAGGGCGAAAGCTTCGACATCGGCGACGGTGATGTGGTCATCGCGGCCATCACGTCGTGCACCAACACCTCCAACCCCTCGGTCCTGATCGCGGCCGGTCTGGTGGCGCAGAAGGCCAACAAGCTGGGTCTCAAGACCAAGCCCTGGGTCAAGACCTCGCTGGCTCCGGGCTCGCAGGTCGTCACCGACTATCTGACGGCCGCCGGTCTGCAGAAGGAGCTGGACGCGCTCGGCTTCAACCTGGTCGGCTACGGCTGCACCACCTGCATCGGCAACTCGGGCCCGCTGGATCCGGCGATCTCCAAAACGATCAACGAGAACGCGATCGTCGCCACCTCGGTCCTGTCGGGCAACCGCAACTTTGAGGGCCGGGTGAACCCGGACGTCCAGGCCAACTACCTGGCCTCGCCGCCGCTGGTCGTGGCCTATGCGCTCGCCGGCTCGATGCGCATCGACATCACGACCCAGCCGATCGGTCAGGACAAGAAGGGCAAGGACGTCTTCCTGAAGGACATCTGGCCCACGACCGCCGAGATCGCCGCGATCCAGAAGAAGGCCGTGACCTCGGCCATGTTCGCCAAACGCTATGCCGACGTGTTCAAGGGCGACGCCCACTGGCAGGCCATCCAGGTCGCCGGCGGCCAGACCTACGCCTGGGATGACGCCTCGACCTACGTCGCCAACCCGCCCTATTTCGAAGGCCTGTCGATGGAACCGGCTCCGGTCACGGACATCATCGAGGGACGCGTCCTCGCGATCTTCGGCGACTCGATCACGACCGACCACATCTCTCCGGCCGGTTCGATCAAGAAGACCTCGCCCGCCGGTCAGTACCTGACCAACCGCGGCGTCGACGCGCTGGACTTCAACTCCTACGGCGCGCGTCGCGGTCACCATGAGGTGATGATGCGCGGCACCTTTGCCAACATCCGCATCCGCAACCGTGTCGTGCCCGATATCGAAGGTGGCATGACCAAGCACTTCCCCTCGGGCGAGGTGATGTCGATCTACGACGCGGCCATGCGCTACCAGTCCGAGGGGCGGCCGCTGGTCGTGTTCGCGGGCAAGGAATACGGCACGGGCTCGTCGCGCGACTGGGCGGCCAAGGGCACGCGCCTCTTGGGCGTGCGCGCCGTCATCGCCGAGAGCTATGAGCGCATCCACCGCTCGAACCTGGTCGGAATGGGCGTGGTGCCGCTGCAGTTCAAGGCGGACGGCTGGACCAAGCTGGGCCTGACCGGCGAGGAGATCGTGACGATCCGCGGCCTGTCGGACGTCAACATCGGCAAGCTGCGGCCGCGTCAGGATCTGTGGGTCGAGCTGTTCCGCCCGTCGGACGGCAAGATGGCCCGCTTCCCGGTCCGCTGCCGCATCGATAACCAGACCGAGCTGGATTACTTCAAGGCCGGCGGCGTGATGCCTTACGTGTTGCGGAATCTGGCAGCGTAAGGTTCGCGTTTATCTCCCTCCCCTTCATGGGGAGGGACGGCCGCGAAGCGGTCAGGGTGGGGTTCGAACAGCGAGTTCGCACGGCCCCCCAACCCGCGCTCGCCAAGGCTCGCGGTCCCTCCCCATGAAGGGGAGGGAGATACGGTGACCTAAACCCTCATCGCCTCGGCCAGCAGTCGCGCCTCGGCCGCCCGGCTCGATCCGCTGCGCCAGGCCACGACGATCTCTCGCCGAGGCGCTTCCGCCGCGAAGGACCTCACGACCACGCCCTTGTCGTCGGCCAGCCCCGCCCGCACCGCCATTGCGGGCAGGAAGGATACGCCCAGCCCCGACGACACCATCTGCACGAGCGTATGCAGGCTGGTCGCTGCGAAGACGTCCTCGCCGCGCGGGGCCTCGATATCGACGGCGGCCAGGGCCTGGTCGCGCAGGCAGTGGCCGTCTTCCAGCAGGATCAGGTCCTCGCCCTTCAGCGCGCCGGGCTGGATATCGCCGCCGGAAGCCAGAGGGTGGCCAACGGGGGCGGCTGCGAGGATCTCGTCGTCGCTGATGCGGGCGTGATCGATGCCTGTAGCCGCATACGGCAGGGCAATCACCGCGCAGTCCAGCTGACCCGCCTTGAGGCCCGCGAGCAGGCGAGAGGTCAGGTCCTCGCGGATGAACAGTCGGAGCTGCGGATAGGCCGCCTTCAGCCCCGGCAGGGTCGCGGGCAACAGAAAGGGGGCGACCGTGGGAATGATGCCCAGCCGCAGCCTGCCAGACAAAGGTCGGCCAGCGTTTCGCGCCGCCTCCACAAGGTCCTCGGTGCGGGCCAGCACATCCTCGGCCCGGCTGACCGCTTCGGCACCGACGGCGGTCAACTGGACCGCGCCGCGGGTGCGCTCGACGACCGGCGCGCCCAGCACTCTTTCCAGTTCCTGGATGCCGGCGGACAGGGCGGGTTGGCTTACGGACGCCGCATCGGCGGCCCGGCTGAAGGAGGCGTGTTCGGCCAGAAGCTTGAGATACTGGAGTTGGCGAAGGGTGGGGAGCATGGCATCGAAATAGGCGTGATCTTCCCTCCACGCCAATGCCATCGACTTAGCTTATCGAAGTCCTCCCCCGTTGGCGGAGGTGTCATGAAGCGAAGCGGAATGACGGAGGGGGCCTGCCGCGCGTGCGGCGTGTTTGGCCGACCCCCTCCGTCTCCTTCGCTACGCTTCGGATCCACCTCCCCCTATGGGGGAGGATTTGACGACCTCAGCCTTACGCCGCCAGCTTCTCGGCGTGCAGGGCGCGCTTGGGGATGTCGTAGCGGTCGTTCTCCATCACCTGGGTCCAGGCCTTGATGAAGGTGTTGAGGAACACCTCTTGCGAGGAGCCTTCAGCAAACACCTCGGCGATGGCGCGCAGCTGGGAGTTGGAGCCGAACACCAGGTCGGTACGGGTCGCGGTCCAGCGCTGTTCGCCGGTAATGCGGTCCGTACCGACGAACAGCTCGTCCGACGTGTCGTCCACCTGTTTCCAGGCCGTCGACATGTCCAGCAGGTTGACGAAGAAGTCGTTCGTCAGCTGGCCGGGGCGATCGGTGAAGACGCCGTCCCTGGCGTCCTTGTGATTGACGCCCAGGACGCGCAGGCCGCCGACGAGAGCGGTCATCTGCGGCGCGGTCAGGCCCAGGAGCTGGGCACGGTCGATCAGCAGTTCCTCGGTCGGGACGTTGAACTTGACCTGCAGATAGTTGCGGAAGCCGTCGGCGCGCGGCTCGAGCACTGCGAAGCTTTCGGCGTCCGTGTGCTCTGCCGTCGCATCGGTGCGGCCCGGGGTGAAGGGGACGACGACGTCATGGCCGGCGGCTTTGGCCGCCTGCTCGATGCCGACCGAGCCGCCCAGCACGATCAGGTCCGCGATGGAGACGTTCAGGCCCGACGAGGCCTTGATGTCCTCATAGACGGCCAGGACGCGCGACAGCTTCCCGGGCTCGTTGACCGCCCAGCCGCGCTGCGGCTCCAGCCGGATGCGGGCGCCGTTGGCGCCGCCGCGGTGATCGGACCCGCGCCAGGTGGCGGCCGAGGCCCAGGCCGTGCGGACCAGGTCGGCGACCGACAGGCCAGACGCGGCGATGTGGTCCTTCAGCGTCTTGACGTCGGCGTCGGTCAGCCTCGGTCCCGTGTGGGCCGGGATCGGGTCCTGCCAGATCAGGTCTTCGGCGGGGACTTCCGGCCCGAGGTAGCGGATCTTGGGGCCCATGTCGCGGTGGCACAGCTTGAACCAGGCGCGCGCGAACTGGTCGGCGAACCAGGCCGGATCGGCCCGGAACGCCTCCATGACCTTGCGGTACTCGGGGTCGATCTTGAAGGCCATGTCGGCCGTGGTCATCATCGTCGGGACCTTCTTGCCCGGCGTGTGCGCGGCCGGGGCGAGGGTTTCGGGCGGGTTGCCTACGGGCTGCCACTGCTTGGCACCGGCGGGCGAGCGGACCAGTTCGTACTCGTGGTCCAGCAGCATGTCGAAATAGGACATGTCCCAGGTGATCGGCGTCGGCGTCCAGGCACCCTCGATGCCCGAGGTGATGGTGTGGTCGCCCATGCCGCTCTCGTGACCCGACTGCCAGCCGAGGCCCTGCAGGGCGATGTCGGCGCCTTCCGGAGCCACGCCGACCTTCGACGCGTCACCGGCACCGTGGGCCTTGCCGAAGGTGTGGCCGCCGGCCGTCAGCGCCGCCGTCTCAACATCGTTCATACCCATGCGAGCGAAGGTGATGCGGATGTCGCGTGCCGACTGGAGCGCCTCGGGTACGCCGCCGGGGCCTTCCGGATTGACGTAGATCAGGCCCATCTGGATCGCCGCCAGCGGATCTTCCAGCGCCATCTCCTTGTCGGGCTGGATGCGGGTCTCGGCACCGTTGCCCACCCAGTTCTCCTCAGTGCCCCAGTAGACGTCCTTCTCGGGCTCCCAGACGTCGGCGCGGCCGCCGCCGAAGCCGAACACCGGCCCGCCCATCGATTCGATGCCGACGTTGCCCGCCAGGATGAACAGATCGGCCCAGCTGATCTGGGCACCGTACTTCTGCTTGATCGGCCACAGCAGGCGGCGCGCCTTGTCCAGGTTGCCGTTGTCCGGCCACGAGTTCAGCGGTGCGAAACGCTGCTGTCCCGAGCTCGCGCCGCCGCGGCCGTCGCCGGTGCGATAGGTGCCGGCCGCGTGCCAGGCCATGCGGATGAAGAAGGGACCGTAGTGGCCGTAGTCCGCCGGCCACCACGACTGGCTGTCGGTCATCAGGGCGGTCAGGTCGCGCTTGAGGCCCTCATAGTCCACTGACTTGAACGCCTCGGCATAGCTGAAGCCGTCGCCCATCGGGTCGCCGGTCTTCCCGTGCTGGTGCAGGATGTCGACCGAGAGCGAGTTCGGCCACCAGTCGCGGTTGGTGCGGCCGAGTAGGGCGCGCTTGGCGGCGGCCTTCTTGCTCGGATCAGACAGGGGTGAGTTTTCGCCGTCCATCGTGGGCCTCCCAGGGGGGTCAGAGTGATGCGGGAAGCTAGTCCCGGGCGGCACCCAAGGCAAATCGATTAAAGTTCCAATCAGAATAATCAAAGACTATCGTCGTTCTGCCGGTATCCTTGGTGTTCGAGCGGCATGCGAGCCGCTAAGGTTGCGGGCGAGCCGCGGCAGATGACTTGGGGAGTCGGGATTGGATGGGTCAGCCTGCGCCACGCGGCGGCGTGTGCTGTTCGTTCACGGCTACGACCCCCGCGGCCCCGCGCCCTATCACGCCCTCATGGCCGAGGAGGCGGCTCCCGGAGACTTCGTCGTCGGCCGTCGCGCCGGGTCATGCTGGAGCCTCTCTGTCGATTGGCCGCAGGGCAGGGCCGAGTCGCTGTTCGAGGTTCTCCGATGGGACGACGTCGTCCGCAGCCTCTGGGTAAGGGGCGCGCCGGCTCGCTGGCTGTCCTGGCGGTTCCTGCCCGCCTATCTCCGCTCGGGCGTCCTGGCCGAGGCGGGCAGAGGCAACAGACCCCTCTTCTTCGCCCTGATCATTCCCGCGCTGGTGGGGATCCTGTTCGCCGTCTCGCTGCTGCTCGCGACGGCGGCCACCGTGGGCCTGGCGGCGACGCTGATCGGCGCGCTCGGAGGTGACCCGCGCCTTGGGCTTTGCGGCATCGCCCTGATTCTCGCCGGTCCCGGGCTGTGGCGCGCGGTCCGCGCGAGGATCGACCTCGACTGGCTGAGCCAGTGCTTTGATGTGCTGGTTCGTTTCCGGGCCATGCCGGAGGCGCGGGAAACGAAGCTGGACGCCATGGCGGAGCGGATCGTCAGCGTCGCCCGGGACACTCCGTCAGAGCCACTGATCGTGGTCGGGCACAGCATCGGCACGGTCATGGCGGTCGCCGCCGTGTCCCGCGCGCTCGCCATGGACCCCCTCCTGGGCCGCCGGGTCTCGCTGGTGACCCTGGGCCAGTGTCTGGCGATCTACGCCCGTCTCGGGGGGGACGCCCGGTGGGCGCGGGATCTCGAGGCTCTCGTGAGGTCGGACGTAGCCTGGACCGACGTCACCTCGCCGGCCGACGCGGCCTCCTCGGGTCGTTGGGGGCCCCTTCGCTTCAGCGCGCAAGACGCTCACGGCGGCCGGTTGCTCGCGATCTCGCCGCGCTTTCACGAGGCGTTGCGCCCCGACCGGCTCCATCGGCTGCGCCGGGACCCTTACGCCTTTCATTTCCAGTACCTCAGGCTGTCCGACAGGGCCGAGATCTATGACATCCGGCGCCTGATCGTCGGTCCGCCGGACCCGATCTGATGTCGCTCTTCACGCCGCCCAAGCCCGCGCCCCTGCCGGAGCGGCCCGGCCTGATCCGGCGCGCGCGCCTGATCGCTCATTCCAGCCTCGCCATCCTGCAGGGCGGCAGCTATGCGGCACCGAAGGTCGGGCGCATGGGGCTGCCGAAGCTGCCGGGACGCCGCAAGCGCTGGGTCTATCAGGTCCGCGATCCGGCCCGCGTGCGGGAGATGCTGGTGACCCGGGTCGACGCCTTCCCCAAGGCGGGACTGATGGGCTGGATGCTGCGCCCCCTGACCGGCGAGAGCATCTTCACCACCAACGGCGAGGTCTGGCGCCGCCAGAGGCGACTGGTCGACCCCGCTCTGGAACAGGCGCGCGTGCGCGACAGCTTCTCGCGCATGCGTGACGCGGCCGAGGCCGCCCTGGCCCGGCTGAGGACAGCGGCTTCAGGCGACGGCGCAGTGGCCGTGGACGGCGAGATGACGCTCTTCGCGGCCGACGTCATCTTTCGCACCATCTTCTCCGAACCGATCGATCCCGCCGAGGCAAAGGAAGCGGTGGACGCCTTCGAGCGCTTTCAGGCCCTCGCCTACGCCCACGGCATGTTCGGGCTCGCCGGCGTGCCGGAATGGCTGATGCCGGGCACCTGGGCCCGGATCCGCGCCGGCAAGCGCCTTCGTCGGGTCCTCAAGCGGCCGCTGGACCGTCGCCTGGCGCGGATCGCCGCCGGCGAGGCCCCGCCCGCGGATATTCTCGCCACGCTGATGACGTCTCGCGACCCGGAAACCGGCAGTGTCTTCGCGCCGGAGGAACTGCTGGACCAGGTCGCCATGCTCTTCCTCGCGGGGCACGAAACCTCCGCCAGCGCCCTCGCCTGGGCGCTCTATCTTCTTTCCGAAGCCCCGGACGTGCAGGCCCGGGCGCGAGACGAGGTGGTGTCGGCGGTCGGCTCGGGTCCGATCGCGTTCGAGCACATGAAGCGGCTGGACCGGGTCCGGAACGTCTTTCGCGAGGCGCTCAGGCTCTATCCTCCGGTGACCACCGTGGTGCGGGAATGCGTGCGCCCGGAGCCGATGGGGCGCAATGAAGCCCAGCCCGGCGATCCGCTGTTCATCACGCCGTGGGTTCTGCATCGCCTGTCGGACGTCTGGAGCCATCCTGACGCCTTCGATCCGGATCGTTTCGAGACGGAGGAGGGTCGCAACGCCGTGCGCCAGGCCTATCTGCCGTTCAGCGTCGGTCCCAGGGTCTGTCCGGGGGCTGCCTTCGCCTTGCAGGAAGCGACTGTGATGCTGGCGCTGATCCTTAGAGATTTCAACCTGACCCGCGCCGAGGGGGCGCGGACGCCGGAGCCGGTCGCCAAGCTCACCCTAAGATCGGCGACGGGCGTCACCCTGCGCCTGAAGCGGCTGTGACGATCAGGACATGTGGTCGGACATCCGTCCGAACCCAGCCTCCATCACGGCGTGGACCCCTCCGACCAGAACCGTCTCCGGCGCGGCGGACGCCGGCGGGGCGGACAGGCCGTGCGTGGCGAGGAGCAGGTGCGGACGGGTCATGACGACATCCTCCGGCCTGTCTTCGGGCGCGCGATCCCGCGGGGCGTCAAGTCAGGCGGCGTCGAAGCTCAGAGGCGCGCCCCAGAACTGACTGACAAGGTCCGACTGGGCTCCGGGTTTGCCGGTGGTCAGGAACGTCCGCCGGCCCTTGTCGCCAAGGTCGAACTCCGGGTGTCGTGCGAAGTAGCGTTCCAGTGCGTCGGCGACGGCGCTGGGCTGGTGGATCACGGCCGTCCCCGGCGGCAGGGCCTGGGCGAAGATGTTGGCGACGATCTCATAATGGGTGCAGCCGAGGATGGCCTTGTCCGGATGGCGTCCGATGCGGCGACGCAGGGCGTCGACGTGGTCGCGCACGACCACGGTCAACTCCTCGGCAGGGGCCCCCAGCTCGATCAGTCCAGCGAGGCCGGGGCAGGGTTCTGAGAAGACCGCCAGGTCCTCGCGCCGCTTGTCGATCTCGATCTCATAGACGCGGCTCATGGCCGTGGCGGCGGTGCAGAAGACGCCGGTGATCTCCAGCGCCTCGATCTTGTCGCCGCGCCGTTCGGCCTCATAGGTCCAGGGCAGGCCCGTCGCCGCCTCGATGGTCGGGACGATGATGCCCAGAACATTGACCGGCCGCCCGTGGCGCGCCCGCGCCTCGGGGACCCAGGTCTGCTGCAGGCGACGAAGGGCGATGGCGGAGGCGGTGTTGCAGGCCAGCACGATCACGCTTGCGCCCGCCTCGAACAGCCGTTCGCAGCCCGCGCGGGTCAGATCGACGATCTCCTCGCCTCCGCGACCGCCATAGGGGGCATGGGCCTGGTCGGCCAGGTAGATGCAGTCCCGCTCGGGGAACCGCCGGGTCAGTTCGCGGTGGACCGTCAGTCCGCCGACGCCGCTGTCGAAAACGCCTATCGCCATGACGCGAGGCTGTAGCCGCGGCTTGCGTTGGCGTCCAACGGGATTACAGGTCGTTCAGGTGACGGTCATGCGAACCCGGCCTAGGGTGTCGCGACCTCAAAGACCCATGAACAGGATGTTCCCATGCCCATGCCCCTTCCTCGGCGCCACGTTCTCATCGGGGGCGCGAGCCTCATGGCCCTGACCGGATGTGCCAGCGCCGGTGCGATGGGCGGTGCCGGCACGGCCGACGAACTCGCCGTGGCCAGGGCGGTGCTGCCGACCCAGACGCCGCGCGCCGAACTGCTCCAGCCCTGGACGGGTCCCTATGAGGGGGTCCCGCCCTGGGGAGCCGTGACCGCCGACAAGCTGAAGGCCGCGATCATCGAAGGGATCGACCTGCAGCGCGCCGAAATCGCCGCGATCGCCAACAATCCCGCACCGCCGACCTTCGCCAACACCATGGTACCGATGCAGCTGGCGGGCCAGCCGCTGGACCGCGCGACCTCAATCTTCGGCGTCATGACCCAGAACATCGGCTCGGACGACTACAACGCCGTCGACACCGAGGTGACCCCGCTGCTGTCGGTGGCCGGCGACGAGATCACCTTCAACGCACCCCTGTTCCAGCGCATCAAGACCGTGGCCGACAACGCGCGCGCCGCCGGCCTGACGCCCGAACAGACCCGCGTGGCCGAGCGCAGCCGCGACGCCTTCATCCGGAACGGCGCGGCGCTGGACGCCGCGGGCAAGGCCGAGCTGGGCCGGATCAACACCGCGCTCGCCAACGCCTTCACCAGCTTTGGCCAGAAGGTCGTCGCTGACGAGAACACCTGGACCCTGATTCCGAACGAGGCCGGCGTCGCGGGTCTGCCGGAGTCCAACAAGGCTGCTGCCGCCGGGGCCGCCCGGTCGAGGAACCTGCAGGGCTGGGCGATCGTCAACACCCGCTCCAGCGTCGATCCCTTCCTGACCTTCGCGGACGACCGGGCACTGCGCCAGCAGGTCTGGACCAAGTTCGTCGGCCGCGGCGACAACGGCGACCGCAACGACACCAACGCCCTGATCGCCGAGATCGTGCAGCTCCGGGCGCAGCGCGCGCGCCTGCTCGGCTATGGCAACCACGCCGAATGGCGGATGCAGGACACGATGGCCAGGACGCCGGCCGCCGCCATGGAACTGATGATGCGGGTCTGGGAGCCGGCCAAGGCCCGGGTGACCCAGGAAGTGGCCGACATGCGCGAGATCGCGGGCCACGACATCGAACCCTGGGATTACCTGTACTATGCCGAGAAGGTCCGGAAGGCGAAGTACGACCTCGATCAGAACGAGCTGAAGCCCTACTTCGAGCTCAATGCGGTCAAGCGCGGGGCCTTCTACATGGCCGAACGGCTGTACGGCTTCACCTTTACGCCGGTGCCCGCGGGAAGCGTCCCGGGCTTCCATCCGGACGTCGAGGTGTTCGAGGTCAGAAACAAGGCCGACGGCTCGCATGTCGGCCTGTTCTACTCCGACGACTTCGCGCGGGCGGGCAAGCGGTCAGGGGCCTGGATGACCAGCTATCGTCTGGCCTGGGGCTATGACGGCGGTGGCAACAAGCTGGTGTCGAACAACAACAACTTCGTGAAGGCCGAGGCCGGCCAGCCGATCCTGATCTCGCTGGACGACGCCGAGACCCTGTTCCACGAGTTCGGCCACGCCCTGCACTACCTGTCCTACCAGGTCCGCTATCCGGCGCTGGGCAACACACCGCGCGACTATGTCGAATACCCGTCGCAGGTGCATGAGCACTGGGTGCTGAGCCGGCCGATCCTGGACGGGTTCATGAAGCACTACCAGACCGGCGAGCCCATGCCGCAGAGCCTGGTCGACAAGGTCGAGGCGGCGGCGACCTTCAACCAGGGCTATGCGACGGTCAGCTATCTGTCCTCGGCCCTCGTCGACATGGACCTGCACACCCGGGCCACCCCGCCGACCGACATCGACGCCTTCGAGCGTGAGAGCCTGACCCGCTATGGCATGCCCAGGGAGATCGTGATGCGGCACCGCCTGCCGCAGTTCAATCACCTGTTCACGTCCGACGCCTACTCGGCCGGCTACTACAGCTATCTGTGGTCCGAGGTCATGGACGCCGATACCTGGGCCTACTTCGAGGAGTCAGGCGACGTGTTCAATCCGGACATCGGCAGCCGCTACAAGGCGATCATCCTGGCGGAAGGCAACACCACCGACCGCGCCGACGCCTATCGCCGCTTCCGGGGCCGCGATCCGGACGTGACGGCCCTGCTGCGCGTCCGTGGTTTTCCGACGAACTGACGCCCGCACCGGACGGCGACCATGAAAAGCCGCGGTTCAGGCCGCGGCGGCTTTTTCCTGCGGGTTCCGCGCGTGTTCGCTGATCGCGGCAAACAGGGCTCGCGCGTCGATGGGTTTTGCGACATGGCCCTGCATGCCCGCCGCGCGGCACTGTTCGACCTGCTCTGGCAGGACATTGGCCGTAAGGGCGATAACCGGCGTGTTCCGCCCGGACCCGGCCGAGGCACGGATCGCCCGGGTCGCCGCGGGGCCGTCCATGACCGGCATCTGCATGTCCATCAGTATCAGGTCGTAGTCGCCGGCCTGTGCCGCCGCGACCGCGTCCTCGCCGTTCTCGACCATGTCCAGATCCAGATCCAGGGGGACTGTCAGAGCCGCGACCAGGGCGCGATTGGCAGGGTTGTCCTCGGCCAGCAGCACCCTCAGCCGGCGGTTCGGCATGGCCTGCGGGGCGTGGGCATGGGTCGCGCCATTGGTATCGGCCCGGTCCAGCGGGACGCGGAACCAGAAGGTCGACCCTGAGTGCCCGTCGCTCTCCGCCCCGATCTCACCGCCCATGACGCCGATCAACCTGCGCGAGATGGCCAGACCCAGACCCGTGCCGCCGAACTTGCGCGAGACCGAGCCGTCGGCCTGGGTGAAACGGTCGAACATCTGCTCGATCTGGGTCGGATCCAGCCCGACACCCGTGTCGCGTACGGTCGCCTCGAGCACCTGGTGCCCGTCGTCGAGAGGGCGGACATCGAGCGTGACGCGGACCTCGCCGCTCTCGGTGAACTTCACGGCGTTGGACACGAGGTTGAGAAGCACCTGCCGTAGCCGGGGCGCGTCGCCCTGCAGGCAGACGTCCCTAGGAGCCTCGCACGTCAGTTGCAGACCCTTGTCGTCGGCCTGCCCGCCCAGCAAGGCGACCACGCCCTCGCCCAGCTGGCTGACGGAGAAGGGTTCGATAGCGAGGGCGAGGGCTCCGGCCTCGAGTTTGGAGAAGTCGAGGATGTCGTTGACCACTGCCAGCAGCGTCTCGCCGGCGCTGCGGATCAGATCCAGATGGCTGCGATCGGTTTCGGACAGGCCGCCATCGCGGCCGATCAGTTGCGAGAAGCCGAGGATGCTGGTCAGGGGGGTGCGCAGCTCGTGGCTCATGTTGGCCAGGAACTCGCTCTTGGCCTGCGATGCGGCCTCGGCCTGCTGCCGCGCCTGTACCAGGGCGGCCTCGGTCTCCTTTCGCGCGGTGATGTCGCGCACCACATCGACGATCTCGGTCAGTTCGCCTGCGCCGTTCAGCACCAGACGCGGATTGGCCTCCAGCCAGACCAGATGGCCATCCTTGTGCCGGCCACGATACTCGTACCCTGAGGGGCTGATCAGCTCTCCGCGCGCGATCCGGTCGAGCAACAGGGCGCGGATGCGGATCACGTCCTCCTCGACCACGAGATCGGCCGGAGCCATCCCCACGATCTCCTGCGGCGAATAGCCGAGGACAGCACGTGACGCCGGGGAGGCGAAGGTGATCCCTGCACCCATCGCGCTTCGGACCACCATGTCCGATGTGTGCTCCGCAACGAACCGGAACGCCCGCTCGCTCTCGAACAGCTCTCGATCGTCCACCTCTTCAGTGACGTCGAAGACCATTCCAAAAACCCAGCGACGGCCCTGGGCGTCTGTCGGCTGGCGCTGGCCCCAGCTGACAATGTGGCGCACCTCGCCGGAGGGTCGAATGATCCGGTAACGCAGGCGAACCGCCTCGTCTGTCGCGAACATCCGGGGCCAGGCGCGGCCCACGATGTTGGAATCGTCCGGATGGTACAGACGAAAGATCTGATCGGGCGTCGGCACGCCAGCGGCCGGATCGAGGTCAAAGATCTCGAACATCGACGGCGACCACCAGGTCGTCTTCGGATCGAGCACCCGCCACCACCCCACGCCCGCGCCTTGCAGACCGGCCAGGGCGATGGCGAGCGACTCACGATCGTCGGTGTCGATAGTCATGCGCGTCCCTCGAAAGAGGCGCGCACCGTGAGCGAAAATGGCTTCGAAGCCGTGAACGGTGTTCGATCAGCCGTAGAAGGTGGGAACCATGGCGAGGACGCGCGCACCGCGAGCGCGGGCATAGTCATCGCGACGGGCACCCGGAAGCAGGTTCAAAGCTTCGGAGCGGAAGCGGGTGCGGCACTGGTGCTGCTCCAGCGGCGAGCCCCTGCGGCAGGCGTGACGGGCGGCGTCGGCGACCCGGGCGTCGAAGGCGTTGGCACCCTCGATCGACCCCATGTCGAGATCGCCGAAGGGAATGCGATAATCCTGGGCGGAAGCCGCACCGGCCGTCAGGGCCAGGGCAGCGAAAGCGATGGCGAAGGTTTTCATGACGGAGCGTCCTTGGCTGATGTCGCGGGGAGGCGACGCGGTCCGTATGACGTCATTCGGTGACAGGGCTCGGCGACTTCCGTGACCGGGCGGTGAACCCTTCCCTAACTTTCGTTCATGGTCGTAAAGACGTGCGTCGATTGTCGAAAGTCCGCATGATCCGTGTCCGACAGGGCGTGCGTCACCCGCTATTGCGAAGACCCGCAGCGATGCCGTTGATGGCCAGAAGGATGCCTTCGCGCACGCGTGGGTCGTCGTCGCCCGCGCGCCGGCGGCGGATCAGTTCGATCTGCACGTGGTTGAGCGGCTCGACATAGGGCATCCGCAGCCGGATCAGCCGGTCGAGTTCGGGCTGCGCGCCCAGCAGCGCCGCCTGGCCAGTAATCGACAGAACCGCCGCCTCAGTCCGGTCCCACTCGGCCTGAATGGCTCCAAAGACCCGCGCGGCCAGGGCCTGATCCTCGACGAGCGAGGCATAGCGTCGGGCAATGGTCATGTCGGCCTTGGCCATGATCATCTCCATGTTCTGGACGAGGGTCCGGAAGAACGGCCAGTCGACGGCCATGGCGCGCAACTCCTCGAAGTCCGCGCCGTCGCAGGCGGAGCCGAAGCCGAACCAGCCCGGCAACATGACCCGGCTCTGGCTCCAGCTCAGGACCCAGGGAATGGCGCGCAGGTCCTCGATGGCGGTGGAGGCGGTCCGCGACGTCGGCCGCGAGCCGATCTTGAGCTCGGCGATCTCGTTGATCGGGGTCGCCGCCCTGAAATAGTCGACCAAGCCCGGCGTCTCATGGACGAGCGCCCGGTAGGCGGCCATCGAGGCGCGCGACAGGACGGCGGCCGTCGCGCCATGCCGTTCGGTCATGGCCTCATCCGGCGGAGGGGCAAGAGAGGCGATCAGTGTGCCTGCGGTGAGGGCGTCGAGGTTCCTTCGCGCCACGTCGGGCTCGCCGTATTTGTTGGCGATAACCTCACCCTGTTCGGTGATGCGGATGCGACCGGCGACCGTGCCCGTCGGCTGGGACAAGACGCCGGCAAAGCTGGAGCCTCCCCCACGCCCCACCGCCCCGCCGCGACCGTGGAACAACTGCAGCCTCACCCCGACGGACCGCGTCGCCGCCAGCAGGCCGCGGGACGCCTCGTGCAGTTCCCAGGTCGAGGTCAGGTAGGAGCCGTCCTTGTTGCTGTCGGAATAGCCGATCATGACCTCCTGCACGCCCCGCGCGCGGGCGACTGCCAGCGCCGACGGCTCCTGCAGCAGGCGCTCCAGCGTGGGCCTGGCGGCCCTCAGGTCGTCAATGGTCTCGAACAGGGGCGCGGCCTGGATCGGGCAGGCACCGGGGTCCTCGGGGCGGTAGAGGCCGACTTCCTTGAGCAGCAGATAGACTTCCAGCAGGTCCGACGCGGCATCGGTCTTGGAGACGATGTGGGTGCGGATGGCGTCGGGTCCGAAGCGGTGGATGGCTTCGGCCGCGGCCTCCAGGATCGCCCGCTCCTTCAGGGTCTCGGCACCATAGTCTGCGTAGGGACTGAACAGGGGGCGGGGCGTCCTGAGTTCGGCACCCAGCACCGCCAGCCGCGCCTCCTCGTCCAGGGCCGCATAATCCTCGCAAACCCCGGCGACGCGCAGAAGATCGGCCACCACCCGCGCGTGGACGTCGGAGTTCTGGCGCAAATCCAGTGTCGCCATGTGGAAGCCGAAGACATCGACCGTGGCGATCAGGCCCGACAGGCCGTCGTCCACAAAGACGGAGCCGTGGCTGGCGATCAGACTGTCGTGAAGCACACCCAGATCCGCCCGGAACGCGGCCGGCCCTTCATAGGGCGGGGCTTCGAACGGGGCAGGGCGGGGGGCCGTCTGGCCCGTCAGCACCGAATGGGTCGCCGACAGCCGGGCATAGATCTGGCTGAGCGCGCGACGATAGGGCTCGTCGGCCCGGTGGGGCGAACCATCCCCCGACCCGTCGGCCAGGGACTGCAGCTCAGGGCTGACCCGCACCAGCGAGCCCGACAGGCTCAACTCGGCACCGAGGGTGTTGACCGCCTCCAGATAGTGCCGGAGCACGGCCTTCGCGGGCGTCGCGAAGGCGGCTCGCAATGCTGAGGCATCGACGTTGGGATTACCGTCGCGGTCGCCTCCGACCCAGGCCCCGATCCGAACGAACGGCTTCAGGTCCGGCGCGTCCAGTCGCCTGCGCCAGTCGATCAGCTGTTCCGGCGCGACCTTCAGGAACACCCGCTCCAGGAAGGAGACCACGGTGTCGATCTCATCCTGGACCACCAGACCGGTGGTGCGCACCAGCCGCGTCGCCCACAGGATCACGGCCTGTCGCCGCAGACCCGGTCTCAGCACGTCAGGCGCGCAGGTGAGGTCGTCGCGGTCGCAGCCGTCCAGCAGATCCGACACAGTGGCGATCCGGTCGATGACGCTCTTGCGTCTCACCTCCGACGGGTGGGCGGTCAGCACCGGAGAGATCAGAGCCTCCGACAGCAGGACCCGTACATCGTCGATCGACCGGCCCGCGCTCTTGAGCCGGGCGAGCGCACCCTCGGGCGTATCGGCGCGCGCCCCTTCGGCCGACTGGTTGCGCGCCCGTCGCTTGCCTGCGCGGTCCTCGGCGACATTGGCCAGCAACGAGAAGACGGCAAACCCGTGTGCGAGACCCACAGCATCATCCAGCGACAGGTCGGCCAGCAGGCGTTCAAGCTCGGCCGACCCCCTCGCACCCGCGTGACGGTGGTAGCCGACCGAGGCCACGCGCACGGCCTCGATCCGGTCGAACAGCGCCTGTCCACCCTCGTCCCGGATGACTTCGCCCAAAAGGCCGCCGAGCAGTCGCACCTCCTCGCGCAGGCGATTGTCGGCGACGGGCAGGGTAGTGGGCATGGGCGGTCTCGTGTCGGGGAAGGACGGTTTCAACGTAACGGCGCTTTCCCGCACGGCCAGAGCCTTCTCACGACAGAAACCGAATGTGCGCCCCCTTGACATTTTCTCTACCTATATAGAGTTATGGATATGACCCGTTCGCGATCGCTGTCTCCTGCCGCTCGTTCCGTGCTGGCCGCCCTGGCTGAGGCAGGGGGCAGGGGTTCCTACGGATACGATCTCTGTCGGCGCGCGGGCGTCAAATCCGGGACGCTCTATCCGCTGTTGATCCGGCTGGAAGGCCAGGGCCATCTCGAGGCGGAATGGCTGGTCCCGGAGCCGGGACGGCCACCCCGGCATCTCTATCGCCTGACGGGTACCGGCCGAATGCTGGCGCTGCAAAATCCCCCGGTCGACGCATTGGGCGAGGCACCCTTGGGGCGACCGGCGTGACGGTGTCGGAGCGGATCGTTCGGCTGTGTTGCCGATGGCTGCCTGCGCACCTGTCGGACTGGGGCGAGGCCATGGCCCGGGAGGCCGGATCGATCGAGCGACCAGTCGCCGCGCTTAGCTTCGCCGTGGGCTGCGTCATCTGGGCGGCGCGGGAGGCGGCGGCCGAAGCCTTGCGCCAAGCCATGGCCTCGGGGGCGGGGCCTATCGAAAGGGAGACGATGATGACGGGTCAATACGGGTGGAGACTTCGAGACCTCGCGACGGTATGCGGAGCCGTGGGCACAGGGATGGGCCTGATCTATCTGTCGGCGGCCGGAGCTCCGGCGCAGCTGCTGACGATGAACGCGGCGGCCCTGGTCGCCGGGCTTGTTCTGGTGCTCTCGCTCCGAGGACGCGAACCGATGGATCAGCCGGTCGTCGGGCCGGTAACGGTCGCGATCGGCGTGATTCTGATGTTGACGGCGGCGCTGGGCGAGGAGGCCTCGGGCGCGCGGCGTTGGGCCTCGGTGGCGCAGGTCGTGCTGCAACCCAGCCTGATCGGACTGCCGCTGCTGATCGTCGGGTTCGCCCGGTCCCGGGATGCCCTGACAGCGACCGGTGTCGTATTGGCCGTGGTCGCTATGGCCTGGCAACCCGACCGCGCGATGGCTGCGACGCTCGTTGCGGGGATCGGCGCGGTGGCTCTGATAACGCGCGAGCGACTTGCGATTGGTCTGACGGGCGTCGCCCTCATCGGCTTCGCGGTTGCCTGTCTTCAGCCCGATGTCGTGCCGCCGACGCCCTTTGTGGACCGGGTGTACCGAACCGCCCTGTCGACCGGCATGGTCGCAGGGATCGCAGTCTGGCTGGGAACAGCGGTCCTGTTGGCTCCTGCAGTTCTGGGTCTGGCGAGGGACAGGACGAACAGGGTCATCTACGCGGCCTTCGGCGCGACCTGGCTGACCGTGGTGTGCGCGGCGATCGCGGGGGACTATCCGACGCCCCTGGTCGGCTACGGCGGCAGCGCGATCGTCGGCTATCTCCTGGCGACCCTGGCGCTGACCCTACGCGAGAGGTTCCCGGCCGCGACGACCGCGCCGGAGGCCCGGCCGAGCGGCGGCAGCGAGGCGGATGCCTTGCGCGCGGCCGCCACCTGACCGGCGAGAGTCGACAAACCGCCTCCTTTGCCGCATAAGCCGCCGCTTCCGGCGCAAGTGAACCCTGCGTCTCCACCGGCACGACCCAGGTTTCGACCTGACGAGGCCGGCGAGAACCCCCTGCCGACGTGATCGTCGCCAGGGGCCGTTGTCGTATGGAGCCGCCTCACCCGCCTTGATGAGGTTTGTATGTTCGAGGCTCTGAACGAGCGGCTGACAGGCGTTTTCGACCGGATCACCGGGCGCGGTGCCCTGTCCGAAAAGGACGTGGCCGAGGCGATGCGCGAAGTGCGCGTGGCCCTGCTGGAGGCCGACGTCGCCCTGCCGGTCGTCAAGGACTTCATCGCCTTCGCCACAGAGCGCGCCACGGGCGAAGCGGTCATTCGCTCGGTCAAGCCGGCCGATCAGGTTATCAAGATCGTCTACGATGGCCTGATCGAGATGCTGGGCGGCGAGGAGCCGGTTCCGCTCAACACCAACGCCACGCCCCCTGCTGTGGTTCTGATGGCGGGCCTGCAAGGGTCGGGCAAGACGACGACCTCGGCCAAGCTGGCGCTGCGGTTGACCAGGTTCGATCGCAAGAAGGTCATGATGGCCTCGCTGGACACGCGGCGTCCGGCGGCGATGGAACAGCTGGCCCAGCTCGGGGCCCAGATCGAGGTCGCGACCCTGCCGATCGTCGCGGGCGAGAGCGCGGTCCAGATCACCCGGCGCGCGCTGCAGTCGGCGAAACTCCAGGGCTTTGACGTCCTGATCCTCGATACCGCCGGCCGGATCACACTGGACGAAGCGTTGATGAACGAGGTGGCCGAGGTCGCCCGGGTCGCCAATCCGGTCGAGACCCTGCTGGTCGCCGACAGCCTGACCGGTCAGGATGCGGTCCGGACTGCCGCCGCCTTCCATGAGCGGTTGCCGCTGACGGGCCTCGTCCTGACCCGTGCGGACGGCGACGGGCGCGGCGGGGCCATGCTGTCGATGCGGGCCGTCACCGGCCTGCCGATCAAATACCTTGGCGCGGGCGAGAAGGTCGATGCCCTGGACGTGTTCGACGCCCGCCGCGTCGCCGGTCGCATCCTGGGCCAGGGCGATATCGTCGCCCTGGTCGAGAAGGCCGCCGGAGAACTGGACCAGGCCAAGGCCGAGGCCATGGCCAGGAAGCTGGCCAAGGGGCAGTTCGATCTGAACGACCTGGCCGCCCAGCTGCAGCAGATGAAGAAGATGGGCGGGCTTCAGGGCATCATGGGCATGCTGCCCGGCGTGGCCAAGATGAAGGCCCAGATGGCCGACGCCAACATCGATGACCGGATGATCCTGCGCCAGGAGGCGATCATCTCATCCATGACCAAGCTGGAGCGCCGGAAGCCCGACCTGCTGAACGCGAGCCGCAAGAAGCGCGTCGCGGCCGGGGCCGGCGTCGAGGTGCAGGAGATCAACCGCCTCCTGAAACAGCACCGCCAGATGGCCGATATGGTCAAGTCCCTGGCCAGGGGCGGTCGCGGCAACATGCAGAAGATGGCGGCCATGATGGGCGGCATGGGCATGGGCGGTGGACCCGGCGGAATGGGTGGCGGCGGCCCCGACATCAGCCGACTGAAGGCTCTGGGCGGCGGACGCCTGCCGGAGCCGACCGAACAAGAGATGAAAGCCCTCCAGGACCGGCTCTCCGGCCTGGGCGGCGGACAGATGCCGGGAGGCCTTCCGGGTCTGCCGGGCCTCCCCAAGAAACCCGACTGATATTCACGAAAGAGACTGAAAATGCTGAAAATTCGCCTCGCCCGCGGCGGCGCCAAGAAGCGTCCCTACTACTATATCGTCATTGCCGACTCGCACTCGCCGCGCGACGGCAAGTTCCTCGAGCGCGTGGGGACCTACAATCCGATGCTGCCGCGTGATGGCGACAAGCCGCGCGTCACCCTGAAGTCGGACCGGATCGCCGAATGGCTCGGCAAGGGCGCACAGCCTACGGATCGCGTCGCCCGCTTCCTGTCCCAGGACGAGGCCCTGGCCGGCAAGGTGAAGTGGACGCAAGGCCAGAACCTGAAGAAGGGCGCGCCGGGCAAGAAGGCCCAGGAACGCTCGGCCGAGCGCGCCCAGCGTGAAGCCGACCGTGCCGAAGCCGAGGCCGCCGCCAAGATCGAGGCCGCCGAAGCCGCCGTCCGCGCCAAGGAAGAAGCCGCCGCCGCCGCCGAGGCTGCCCGGAACGCACCGCCGGTCGAGGAGGCCCCGGCTGAGGAGACCGTCGCCGAAGACGCCGCTCCGGCTGAAGAAGCCGCTGCGGAAGAGGCCGCTCCCGAAGCCGCCGCCGAGGAGGCCCCGGCCGCCGAAGCTGCTGCGGAAGAGGCTCCGGCTGCGGAGGCTCCGGCCGCCGAGGAAGAGAAGACCGAGGCCTAAAGGTCTTTGCTTTTCCGCTCATCCCCGCGAAAGCGGGGACCCAGTGCTTTGGGCGATCGGTGCTGCCGACTTGGCGATGCCGTGACCCCAGAACTGCCCCACACAAAAGGACTGGGTCCCCGCTTTCGCGGGGATGAGCGGAATATCTTACATGTCCTCATCAGAACCGCGTTCCAAACTCATCCTCGTCGGCCATGTCGCGGGGGCGTTCGGGGTCAAGGGCGAGGTGCGGATCACGACCTATACGGCCGATCCGCTGGCTCTGACGGCCTATGGGCCGCTGTTGAGGGCGGACGGCACCCATGCCCTGACGCTGGGGCCGGCGCGCGCCACCAAGGACGGTCTGGTCGCGCGGGTGAAGGAGGTCGCGACCAAGGAAGAGGCCGACGCGCTCCGAAACCTCAAACTGCACGTCCCCCGCGAGGCCCTGCCCGAACCGGACGAGGACGAGTTCTACCTGACCGATCTGGTCGGGCTTGAGGCGCGGGATGCGTCGGGCGAGACCCTCGGCATGGTCAAGGCGGTTCAGAACTTCGGGGCCGACGACATGCTGGAGATCACGCCCGCAGCGGGTGGCCCGACCTGGTACCTGCCCTTCACCCGCGAGGCCGTGCCCGAGCTGCGCCTCGCCGAGGGATGGCTGCTGGCCGTCCGTCCGGCCGAGATCGGCGAACGCGAGCCCGACTGAGGGGCGTCAGTCCGTGGTGTCGTCGATCTCTGCGTCCGGCCCGTTCTTCTTGATCGATTCGATCGCGTTCTTCGCCGACGCCTTGGAGGCGTAGCCCTCGGTCGAGAACATCACTTCGCTGTTGTACTTGAACCGGACGCGGAACTCTCCGGCCTTGTCCTTGTAGATTTCGAACTTGTGGGCCACGTGGCGCCTCCCTCGTTGAGGTCTGGATAAGGCCAAGCTGGACAGGGCGGGGTCAACCCGTCGCGTGACGCGTAACGGACACTTGCGCGTGAGCGAACCCATCCCACCTGGAGCCCTAACCGCAACAGAGACTGTATCCTATGACCGACCTCAGCCCCTTTCCGATCACGAGCCAGTATCCCGCGAAGGACCCGGGCGTCCTGCAGCTCTACTCCAACCCCACGCCGAACGGGGTTAAGGTCGCCATACTGCTGGAGGAACTGGGCCTGGCGTATGAGCCCCACTTCGTCGACATCACGCAGAACCAGACCTGGACGCCCGACTATCTGTCGCTGAACCCCAACGGCAAGATCCCGGCGATCCTTGACCCTGACGGCCCGGGCGGACAGCCCTTCATCCTGTGGGAATCCGGCGCGATCCTTGTCTACCTCGCCGACAAGGCGGGCAAGCTGATCCCGGCCGATCCGGCGGCGCGCTACGAGACCCTGCAGTGGGTCTTCTGGCAGATGGCGGCGCTGGGCCCCATGACCGGCCAGATGGGCTTCTTCCACAAGTTCGCCGGCAAGGACTGGGAGGACAAGCGCCCCCGCGACCGCTTCGCCACCGAGGTCAAGCGCCTGCTGGGCGTGCTGGAAGTCCGTCTGGCGGACCGTCCCTTCGTCATGGGCGAGGAGTTCACCATCGCGGACATCGCCCTGATTGGCTGGGTCCGGGCCATCCCCGGCTTTTACGCGGCGGGCGATCTGGTCGGATGGGACGCGCTGAAGGCCGTGCCGGACTGGATGGCGCGGTGCGAGGCGCGGCCGGCGGTGGCACGCGGGCTGACGATCCCGGTGCGGCCTAAGACCTAGCTCTCCTCGCCGTCCGGCAGGCCCATCATGTGGAAGCCGGCGTCAACGTGGATGACCTCGCCGGTGGTCGACAGGCCGAGATCCGAGCACAGCCACAGGGCGCAGCCGGCGACGCCCTCCATTGAGGTATCCTCCTTCATGGCCGACATGGCGCGGCCCTGGGCGATCATGCCCCGGCCGCCGGAAATGCCGGCCAGTGAGAGGGTGCGCATGGCGCCGGCCGAGATGGCGTTGACGCGGATGCCCTTCGGACCCAGGTCGCGGGCGATGTAGCGGGTCGCGGCCTCCAGCGCGGCCTTGGCCACACCCATGGTGTTGTAGTTCGGGATGGCCCGCTCGGAGCCGAGGTAGGTCATGGTCACCAGCGACCCGCCGTTCGGCATCAGCTTCGACGCGCGCCTGGCCACGTCCACAAAGCTGAAGGCCGAGATGTTCATGGCCAGGAGGAAGCTGTCGCGCGAGGTGTTGTCGACGAAGGAGCCCTTCAGCTCGTCCTTGTTGGCGAAGGCGACGGAGTGGACGACGAAGTCGATGGTGCCGAAGGTCCTCTCCAACTCGGCGAAGGCGGCATCCATGGAGGCGTCATCGGTGACGTCGGCCTGTATGACAGCCTTGGCTCCGACGCTCTCGGCCAGCGGCCGCACGCGCCGCTCCAGCCCCTCGCCGAGGTAGGTGAAGGCGAGCTCCGCCCCCTGGGCTGCGAGCTGGGAAGCGATACCCCAGGCGATGGAGTTGGCGTTGGCGACCCCCATGATCAGGCCCTTCTTGCCCTTCATGAGTTCGCCCGCGGGCATCGCCCAGCCGCTCTCGCTCGCCATGGTCTCGTCTCCGTTGTGGCGGGCGTCCGTGACCGGATCAGCCCAGCTGTTCGTCTTTGGGCGCAGCGTTAGCAGGGGCCGCCCGGGCCTGCAAAGGCCGGCCGCCCAGCCGCTCGATCAGGGCCAACAAAGGCGTCGATGTCACGCCGTGCACGATGATCGAGGTCAGGATGATGAAGCCTGTGATGGCCCACAGCCGCTCGGAATCGCCGAACTCGCCGTGGTTCAGCCCGTAGGCGAGATAATAGACCGACCCCAGTCCCCGGATGCCCAGATAGGCAAGGAGCACCCGGTCCCGCTTCAGCAGGGGCGTGCCGATCAGCGAGACGTATCCGAACACCGGACGCACAATGAACAGGATGGCCAGACCGATGCCGACGTCCGCCCAGGTCAGGGCGTCCAGCAGACCGTTGGCGAGGGCGCCGCCGAACAGGACCAGCAGGAGCATCATCAACAGGCGTTCGATCTGCTCGGCGAAGTCGTGCATCTCCTCGTGAAACCGGTCCTCGCGCTCTGCAGCCCGGATCGTCAGGGCGCAGACGAAGACGGCGAGGAAGCCGTAGCCGTGGACGATCTCGGTTGCGGCATAGGCGATGAAGGTCGCCCCGATCGCCACCAGACCGTCGGCGTGGCGCGAAAGGCCCCGTTTGTGGACACTGAACATCAGCCAGCCCATGGCCTTGCCGACCGCCCAGCCCATGAAGCCGCCGGCCACGAGCTTCCAGCCGACGTCGACGGCCAGCCATTCGCCAAGGCCCTGCCCGGCCCAGGCCGCTGTCCCGGCCATCGATACCAGAATCGCAAGGTTCACGAACGGAAAGGCCAGGGCGTCGTTCAGCCCGGCTTCGGCGGTCAGGTTGAAGCGGACCTCGTTCTCCTCGCCCGACCCCGGCGGTCCGGTCTGGACATCGGAGGCCAGCACCGGGTCGGTCGGGGCCATGGCCGCGCCCAGCAACAGGGCCATCGCCAGACTGAAGCCAAGGCCCGTGACGCCGAGCCAGGCCGTCGCAGCGACCGTCAGGGGCATGGCGATGGCCAGCAGCCGCCATGTCGGGCCCCATCCCTTCAGGCTGACCGGGCGATCCAGCTTCAGACCTGCCCCCATCAGGGAGATGATGACCACCAGCTCCGTCAGCCGCTCGGTTACCGTATCCCAGGTCCGGGGGTCGGGATTGAACGACAGGATGTCGAAACTGAAGATGCCCGCGCCGAGGCCGACGCAAATCATGGCCAGAGACAGCGGCAGCCGGCTGAGCCCCTTCGGGGCCCAGGACACGAGCAGGACTACGACCCCGAGGCCGAGCAGCAGCAGGATGTAAGGGTCGATCGTCAGGCGCGCGGTCTCCGGTCAGAGCCCTAGAACGCGCGAAACCGGGCTGCGCCGCAAGCGTGCTCAGACCTTGGAGAAGATCACCGTCCCGTTGGTGCCGCCGAAACCGAAGCTGTTGGACATGACGGTGGTCAGTTCGCCGTCCTTGCGCTCGCGCAGGATCGGCATGCCGTCGAACTGGGGGTCGAGGGTCTCGATGTGGGCGCTCTCGGCGGCGAAGCCGTTCTGGAGCATGAGCAGCGAATAGATCGCCTCCTGTGCGCCCGCCGCGCCCAGCGAATGGCCGGTCAGGGATTTGGTCGAGGAGATCAGTGGCATCCCGTTGCCGAACACATTGCGAACCGCCTCCATTTCCTTGGAGTCGCCCACGGGCGTCGAGGTGCCATGCGGGTTCAGATAGTCGATGGTCCGTCCGCCGGCCTGGTCCAGCGCGATCTTCATGCAGCGCTGGGCACCTTCGCCCGAGGGAGCGACCATGTCATAGCCGTCGGCATTGGCACCGTAGCCGACGACCTCGGCATAGATCTTCGCGCCGCGCGCCCTGGCCCGCTCGTATTCTTCCAGCACCACGATGCCGGCACCGCCCGCGATGACGAAGCCGTCGCGGTCCCTGTCATAGGCCCTGGAGGCGACCGAGGGGCGGTCGTTGAAGTCCGAGGACATGGCCCCCATCGCGTCGAACATGTTGGACATGGACCAGTCGATGTCCTCGACGCCGCCGGCGAAGACGACGTCCTGCTTGCCCCACTGGATCTGCTCGGTGCCTGCCCCGATGCAGTGGGCCGAGGTCGCGCAGGCCGAGCTGATGGAATAGTTGACGCCGCGCATCTGGAACCAGGTCGACAGCACCGCCGACGGTCCGCTGGCCATGGCCTTGGGCACGGCGAAGGGGCCGATCCGCTTGGGCGCGCCCTTTTCGATGGTCGTCTGTGCCGCCTGCAGGATGACCTGGGTGGAAGGGCCGCCTTCGCCGACGATCAGGCCGATGCGGTCATCGCGGATTTCCTCGGGCGTCATGCCGGAGTCCTTCAGCGCCTCCTCGAAGGCGATGTGGCCCCAGGCGGTGCCGTTGGCCAGAAAGCGCGCGGCGCGACGATCGACCAATGGCATCCAGTCCTCGGCCGTCACGCCCAGCGAAGGCGGGGCCCAGACCTGGCTGCGGAAGCCGTGCGTGATGTGGTCGGGGGCGCCGACCACGCCCGATCGCGCCGAACGCAGTGATGCGGTGACCTCTTCGGCACCCGTGCCGATGGAGGACACGATACCCAGACCCGTGACGACGACACGCCGCATGCAGTTTCCTTCTCTCAAGCCTTGTCCGCGTTGACCGCGGTTATTGTGTGGCGGTCAGGCGTTGCTCTCGCCGGCCTTCTGCCCGGCACCGAACAGACCCACCCGCATGTCCGTGGCGGTATAGATGGGCACGCCGTCCGCTTCCAGAACCCCGTCGGCGATGCCCATGACGAGGCGACGGTTGATGACCCGCTTCAGGGTGATCTTGTAGGTCACGCGCTTGATGTGCGGCTCGACCTGTCCCTTGAACTTGACCTCGCCGACGCCGAGCGCACGGCCGCGCCCCTGGCCACCGATCCAGCCCAGGTAGAAGCCGACCAACTGCCACATGGCGTCCAGCCCGAGACATCCCGGCATGACCGGGTCCCCGATGAAGTGACAGCCGAAGAACCAGAGATCCGGATGGATATCCAGTTCCGCCTCCATATAGCCCTTGCCGTGCTCGCCGCCGTCACCCGTGATGGTCGTGATACGGTCGAACATCAGCATCGGCGGGGCCGGCAGCTGGGCGTTTCCGGGTCCGAACAGCTCGCCCCGGCCGGACGCCATCAGGGCGGCGTGGTCGAAGGACGAGGGGTATTGCGACTGGCTCAAAGGGGTGGGCTCCCGGGGTGTGGCCGCGGGGTGACACGACGCGGGCGGAGGGTCAATGGCACCTACCGCAGCCCGGCCGGCCTCGCCGCGTCGCACAAGGCCGCATCGGCCGTTCCGAACACGGTCCCGGCCTCAACCCAGCCCCTCAGCTTTCCGGCACGGACCCGGCACCAGCCGGCTTCGCAGTCGTCGAGCGCGATCAGGGAGCGGGGGCTGAAGCGGGCCTTGATCGCCGCCTCCTCGTCGGGCCGCGCCCGCACGGGCACCTCGGCTGCCGAGGCGTTGAAGGCTCCGCGTCGACCCGAGGCCACGCTGCGGTGGATCCAGGCGACGGCCCCTTCGGGGTCGCAGATCTTTCGCCATTCGCGCGTCTCGGCAATGACCTGAACCGGCAGGCCGGCAGCGCGGTACTCCCAGAGGATGCGATGATCGAGCCCCGGTCCCCGCCGCGCCCGGACCTCCGACGACTTGAGCGAGACCCAACGCGGCACCTCGAGCCCGGTCGGCGTGGGACGCCCGTCGGGCATGGTCGCACCCGCCCCGGCGAACAGGCCCAGCGTCGTCACGGCCGCAATCGTCGCGATCCGTCGCGAGAGGCTTTGGAGACGGGGATGAGACTTGCTAGACACCGGGCAGACCGCTCGCGGAAAATCCAAGGCTTCTATGTCCAGCACGCGGCTTAAGGTCGTCTTAACCAGAAGGCTCCCCGACGCGGTCGAGACGCGCATGCGCGAGCTGTTCGACGCCGAGCTGAACCTGAAGGACGTTCCGATGGATCGCGCAGCTCTCGAGGCGGCGGTCCAGCGCGCCGACGTGCTGGTGCCCACCATCACCGACGAGGTCGATGCGAGCCTGATCGCGGGTTCCGGCGAGCAGCTGAAGATGATCGCCAACTTCGGCGCAGGCGTGGATCACATCGATATCGATGCGGCGGTGGCCCGCCAGATCATCATCACCAATACGCCCGGGGTGCTGACCGAGGACACCGCCGACCTGGCCATGAGCCTGATCCTGGCCGTCAGCCGGCGTATCGTCGAAGGGGCCCAGGTCATCGCCGAGGGCAAGTTCGAGGGCTGGACCCCGACGTGGATGTGTGGACGCAAGCTTTGGGGCAAGCGGCTGGGCATCGTCGGCATGGGCCGGATCGGACAGGCCCTGGCGCGGCGGGCCAGGGCGTCGGGGATGCAGGTCCACTATCACAACCGCAAGGCCGTCAGCCCCCGAATCGAGGAAGAGCTGGGCGCGACCTACTGGGATGATCTGGACCAGATGCTGTCGCGCATGGACCTGATCTCGCTGAACTGTCCCGCGACCCGGGAAACGCATCACCTGCTGGACGCGCGTCGTCTGGCGCTGCTGCAGCCGCACGCCCTGCTGATCAACACAGCGAGGGGGGAGCTGATCGACGAAGCGGCGCTGTCGGAGGCGATCGCGCGGCGCAGTCTGGCCGGCGTGGGGCTGGACGTGTTCGAGAACGAGCCGGCCATCCATCCCGGGCTGATCGGCCATCCCAACGTCGTGCTGCTGCCGCATCTGGGCTCGGCGACACTGGAGGCGCGTCAGGATATGGGCGACCGTGTCATCGCCAACATCATGACGTTCCAGAACGGCCACCGTCCGCCGGACCGGGTCATACCCGCCATGTTCTGATCACGAAAAGGGGACGACCGCGAGGTCGTCCCCTTCATCTTGTGCGTTGCGATGAGCCGATCAGGCGCGTCGCTTGACCAGTCCCAGCAGGAACAGCAGCAGGCAGGCACCGCCGAACGCCACGATCAGCGTCATGATGTTGAAGCCGCCGACCGGGGTTCCGAACAGGTTCTGGGCAACGAAGCCGCCGATGAGGGCGCCGAGCACGCCCACGATGAGATTGGTGATGAGGCCATGACTGCGACCCATGACCTTTTCAGCCAGCCAGCCGGCGACGATGCCGATGACGATCCAGCCGATGATTCCGAGTTCCATGATTTCTGTCCTTCCAAAGTCAAGATCACCCCAGAATGCACGGAGCCGCCGGAAGGTTGCGTCAGGTCACCGCAATCATTCGACCGTCACGGATTTCGCCAGATTTCTGGGCTGGTCGACATCGGTGCCCTTCTGGACCGCCGTATAGTAGGCCAGCAGTTGGACCGGCACAGCATAGACGAGGGCCGCGATCAGGGGGTGACAGTCGGGCGCGTGGATACGGCGGATGCCGGCGCCGTGCGGATCCGGAGCCGTGCGCGGTGCGATCATGATGACCGGCCCGCCGCGCGCCGCGACCTCCTGCAGGTTGGAGGCGGTCTTTTCGAACACCTCGTCCAGCGGAGCCAGGGCGATCGTGGGCGTCTCCTCGTCGATCAGGGCGATCGGGCCGTGCTTGAGCTCCCCGGCGGCATAGCCCTCCGCATGGATGTAGCTGATCTCCTTCAGCTTCAGCGCGCCTTCCATGGCCAGCGGGAACATCGCCCCGCGCCCGAGGAACAGGACGTCGGTGGCCTTTGACAGCTCCTGGGCCACGGTGCGGATGTCGGCGTCCATCTGCAGGGCCTCGGCGATCAGGCGCGGGGCCTCGAACAGGGCCTTGACCAGTTCGCCCTCGGTCTGGCCGTCGATCCGGCCGCGCGCGACGCCGGCGGCGACGGCGAGCGCCAGCAGGGCCGACACCTGGGCGGTGAAGGCCTTGGTCGAGGCGACGCCGATCTCGGGACCGGCATGGGTGGGCCACAGAACATCGGCCTCGCGCGCCATCGAGGAGGAGTGGACGTTGACGACCGCAGCGGTCCTGAGCCCCTGGCGCTTGCACCAGGTCAGGCTGGCCAGGGTGTCGGCGGTCTCGCCGGACTGGCTGACGGCGACGGCGAGGGTGCCCGGCGTCACGGCCGGGGAGCGATAGCGGAACTCCGAGGCGATCTCGACGTCGCAGGGCAGGCCGGCCAGCTTCTCGAAGGCATAGCGGCCGATCTGTCCCGCATAGAAGGCGGTGCCGCAGGCCACGATCTGGATGCGGTCGATCGCAGCGAAGTCAATGGCACCCGCCTCGAGCGTCTGCACCCTGGCCCTGCCGGTCACCAGGTCCAGATAGTGGGACAGGGTGTGCTGGACGCTGTCGGGCTGTTCATGGATCTCCTTTTCCATGAAGTGGCGATAGGCACCCTTCTCGACCATGGCGGACGAGGCGCTGACCACGACCACCGGACGCTCCACCGGAGCCCCCGAGGCGTCGAACATGCGCGCCCCCGAGCGGGTCACGGCGACGAAATCGCCCTCTTCCAGATAGCTGATCTGCTGGGTGAAGGGCCCGACGGCCATGGCGTCGGAGCCCAGATACATCTCGCCCTCGCCCCAACCGACGACAAGGGGGGACCCCTTTCTCGCCCCGAGAATGAGGTCGTCCTCGCCCTCAATCAGCACGGCCAGGGCATAGGCGCCGGTCAGCCGGTCCAGCACGGCCTTGAAGGCGTCGAGCGGGGCCTTGCCCGAAGCCAGCTCGTGATCCAGCAAATGGGCGACGACCTCGGTGTCGGTCTGGCTTTCGAAAACGCGGCCCTCGGCCTGGAGCTCGGCCTTCAGCTCGGCGAAGTTCTCGATGATGCCGTTGTGGACGAGGGCGACGCGGCCGGCCTTGTGCGGATGGGCGTTCGGCGTCGTCGGCGCGCCGTGGGTGGCCCAGCGGGTGTGGCCGATACCCACGGTGGCGGTCAGCGGATCCGCCAGAAGCACCGCCTCCAGCTCGCGGATCTTGCCCTTGGCGCGACGCCGCTCGACCTTGCCGTCCACAAGGGCGGCGACGCCGGCGGAATCATAGCCGCGGTACTCCAGCCGCTTCAGGCTGTCGATCAGCCGGGGAACCGCCGGGCCCGCGCCCGTCACACCGATAATGCCGCACATGGTCTGCTGTTCCCGTTCTAGCCGTCATCCTCGGGCTTGACCCGAGGATCGGAGGCCAGGCCAGTCTCGTACAGAGGGATGCCGCACGATCCGGGGTCGCTCCTGACGCGGCGCGGGCGGACCGTCCGATCCTCGGGCCAAGCCCGAGGATGACGGTATTGAAACTCTTCTCTAGGACGGCCTTAAGACCCCGACACCTAAAAAGCGGTTTCGGATGATTGCGGGAGGGCGACCATGGGCGAGCGCAAGTATTTCGGCACCGATGGTATCCGGGGGCGCGCCAACATCAGCCCGATGACGGCCGAGGTCGCCCTGCGTGTCGGACTGGCGGCGGGCAAGCTGTTCATGTCGGGCGACGACCGGCGGCACCTCGTGGTGATCGGCAAGGATACGCGGCTGTCGGGCTATATGATCGAGCCGGCGCTCGTGGCCGGGTTCGCCTCGGTGGGCATGGACGTGCGCACCTTCGGTCCGATCCCGACGCCGGGCGTGGCCATGATGACCCGCTCGATGCGGGCCGATCTGGGGGTCATGATCTCGGCCTCGCACAATGATTTCGCCGATAACGGCATCAAGCTGTTCGGCCCCGACGGCTACAAGCTGTCCGACGAGATCGAGCTGAAGATCGAGGCCATGATGGACGCCGGTCTGGACGAGGGTCTGGCCCCGTCCGGCAAGCTGGGCCGGGTCAAGCGCATCGACGAGGCCCCCTGGCGCTACTCCGAAATCGCCAAGGCGGCCTTCCCCAAACACCTCAGCCTGGCGGGCCTGCGCATCGCCGTGGATTGCGCCAACGGAGCGGCCTACCGGGTCGCGCCGACCACCCTGTTCGAACTGGGGGCCGAGGTTTGCGCCGTAGGCGTCTCGCCGAACGGCACCAACATCAACGCCGACTGCGGCTCCACCTACCCCGGGACGGTCGCGGCGGCGGTCAAGCAATACCGCGCCGACATCGGCATCGCGCTCGACGGCGACGCCGACCGGCTGATCATCTGCGACGAGAAGGGGCAGGTCGTGGACGGCGACCAGATCATGGCGCTGATCGCCCGCGACTGGGCGAAGCGTGGTCTGCTTCGGGGCGGCGGCGTCGTGGCGACCGTCATGTCCAACCTCGGTCTGGAGCGCGTCCTGAAGGGCGATGGGCTGACGCTTGAGCGGACCAAGGTCGGGGATCGCTATGTCATGGAGCGGATGCGCGAGGGCGGCTTCAACCTGGGCGGTGAACAGTCCGGCCACCTGATCCTGCACGACCACGCCACGACCGGCGACGGCCTGATGGCGGCGCTGCAGGTGCTGGCCGTGCTGGTGGAGAGCGGCAAGCCGATGAGCGAGCTGGCCCGGCAGTTCGAGCCGGTGCCCCAGCTGCTGCAGAACGTGCGGTTCTCGTCAGGCAAGCCGCTGGACGACGCCAAGGTCAAAGCCGCGATCGCCGAGGGCGAGGCGGCGCTGAACGGCCACGGCCGACTTTTGGTCCGTCCGTCCGGCACCGAAAAGCTGATCCGTGTCATGGCCGAGGGCGATGACGGGGCATTGGTCAAGCGGGTGGTGGCAGATGTTTCGGCGGCAGTGAAGGCGGCGGGTTAGGCTGCCAGCGCCCCCGCCACGTCCTCGATCCGCTTCCGGATGTCGGGGACGGCGATGGTCTCCCAGAAAGTGGCCCGCGCGGGGGGGCCGAGCACGAACAGGGACGGGTCGGGCCGGCGCTCGCGGTCCAGAACGCGGCCCAGTGGGTCGAGGTCGAGACCCAGACCCAGCGGATCCAGCCGGGCTCGGCCCGCCTCAATGAGGGGCGCAGTCAGGGGGTCGGCATCGGCGGCGTGGCCCGGGCCGGTGCAGTCGATCAGCCAGGAGGCGGCGAGGGGCGGAGCCTCGCCGCGCCGGGCGCGCCAGTCGAGACGCACGCCCTGATCGTCGGCCGCAATGGCGCGCACGCGGCCGGTGTGAACGGTCAGCCGCCCTTCTGCCGCCAACCGGTCCATCGCCACGCCGATCCGAGTCGCCAGCCTGTGGCGGTGGACGTCCCAGAAGGGGCGCAGGTGGCGCACGATCCGGCGGCGGGTGGCCACGTCCGCCCGGGTCCAGAGGTCGGCCGTGATGGGGCGCAGACCCTCCATCACCTCACGCCAGCCGTGCTCCTCGCCCAGGCTGCGAGCTTCCTTCAGCCGCTGTGACAGGGGTGCCGACAGCAGGGTCGGGGTGGGAGCCAGCGGCGGGTCAGGACGCTCGCCATGGGCCCTCGGCATCAGGCCGCGCCGCGACAGGGCCGTCGCCCGGCCGATCCAGCCGCGCCCCTGAAGCATCAGCAGTATGTCGACCATGGTCAGGCCGGTGCCCACGATCAACACATCCTCGTCGTTGCCGATCCGGTCCAGCGCCCCGGCCGCCCAGGGATCGGCGATAATCCGCTGCGACGCTCCTGCATCGGCCGTTCGGGGCGCCGGGTTGCCGGTGGCCAGCACCACCGCTCGCCCGGTGATGCTTGACCCGTCCGACAGGCACACGCCGTTTCTCTCGATGGTCGCGACCTCGCTAACCACGCGTCGGATCAGGCCGGGGTGGGCCGCCTCCACCGCCCGAAGTCGCTCCTGCACATAGAGGCCGAAGACACGGCGGGGTGCAAAGCCGTCGGGGTCGGTAAGGTCGGGACGGTTCGCCTTCAGCCAGTCGACGAAATGGGCCGGCTGGTCCGCGAGGGCGCTCATCCGGGCCGAGCGTACGTTCAGCAGATGGCCCTCGAACGGCGTGGAATAGGCGACACCGAGACCAAAGTCCGCCGTCCTGTTGACGATCGTCGAGGCCACGCCCCGCTCGGCCAGCCGTGCCGCCAGCATGGCTCCCGAGAACCCTCCGCCGACGATGGCGATGCCTGCAGCCTGTCCGGACATTCAGCCTCCCCCGCCGGGCGCTTCTGAACCGGCTCGCGGGCGGGGTCAAACGCGAGCGGACTGGTCTTGGGTCTCCGGTCAAGCTAGGCCCCTGTTCATGCGCGACCATCCTTCGACCCCGTTGATCGGCTATCCTGATCTGCCCGAACCTGAGAGACTTGCCCGGGTCGAGGCGTTTCAGGTCCTGATGGCGTCCCGCCGCACGGTGCGCGACTATGCCGACCGGCCCGTCGATCGCCGGATCGTCGAGGCGGCCATCCTCACGGCAGCCGGTGCGCCGTCGGGGGCCAATCACCAGCCGTGGTTCTTTGCCGTCATCGAAAGCCCCGAGGCCCGCGCGCGAATCCGCGAGGCGGCCGAAGCCGAGGAGCGGGAGTTCTATGCGACCAAGGCCCCGCAGGAGTGGCTGGATGCGCTGGCGCCGCTCGGGACCGATCCGGACAAGAGCTTTCTGGAGTTCGCGCCTGTCCTGATCGCCGTCTTCGCCCAGAAGCGCGGCGGCCCCCGGCCCGGCGACCAGAAAAAGAACTACTACGTCCCCGAGAGCGTCGGGATCGCCACGGGCTTCCTGATCGCGGCCCTGCATCAGGCGGGTCTGGCGACCCTGACCCACACGCCCGCGCCGATGAGTTTCCTCAGCGAGATCTGCGGCCGTTCCGACAGCGAAAAGCCCTTCCTGCTGCTGGTCGCGGGCCATCCGGCCGGGGATGCGACCGTGCCCGTCGCCGCCCTGGACAAGAAGCCGCTGGACGCCGTCGCGGCCTGGATTTAACCCGCGACCCGTGTCTTGCGGAGTTTTCGTCATGAAGCGTCTCGTCCTCGCCGCCTCGGTTATCGTGCTGGCCGGAGCGGCGGCCTTCGGCTCGTCGACCCCCGCTGACGCCTGGGGCGCGACCGGACACCGGCTGATCGGGGTCGCCGCCATGCGGGCGCTGGGCGAAGAACTGCCCGCCTTCCTGCGCGAACCCGGTGCCGTCGCCGAGGTCGGAGAGCTGTCGCGCGAACCCGACCGCACCAAGGGCGCGGGCCAGCCCCACGATCGCGAGCGCGACACAGCCCATTTCGTGGATCTGGACGACGCGGGCCATGTGATGAACCCGGCCGGCCCGACGCTGGACCAGTTGCCCGAGCTGAAGAGCGAGTACGACGCCCTGCTGCTGGCGGCAGGCATCGAGGTCAACGACGCCGGCTATCTGCCCTATGCGATCATGGACGGCTATCAGCAGCTGGCCCGCGACTTCGCCACCTGGCGGGTGCTGAACGCGGCCGAGGCGCGCGAGAGCGATCCGGCGAGACGCGCCTGGTATCGCGAGGACCGTCTGCGACGCGAGGCCCTCATCCTGAGGGACATCGGCTATCTTTCGCACTTCGTCGGCGATGGTTCGCAGCCGCACCATCTGTCGATCCACTACAACGGCTGGGATCGGAACACGCCGAACCCCGAAGGCTTCACCACCTCGCGGCAGACGCATGGGGCGTTCGAGGGGGCTTTCACCCGCCGCGCCGCGCGGCTGGACACGGTCGAGGCCGCCATGCCGGCTCCCGCGCTTGAGGGCTTCGAACTGCGCGCCCGGACCGCGACCTATCTCACGGCGACGCTGGGTCAGGTCATTCCCTTCTACAGGCTGGAGAAGGCGGGCGGCTTCGTCGAGACCGATCCGCGCGGGGCCGAGTTCGCCACGTTGCGGCTGGCGGCGGCCGCAGGAGAGCTGCGCGACCTGATCACCCTGGCCTGGCGCGACGCAGGAACCCAGTCCATCGGCTGGCCCGCCGTCCGCGTCGCGGAGGTCGAGGCTGGAACGGCCGACCCCTGGGGCGCGATGGTCGGCGAGGACTGACGTCCTCGTTCCTTCTCCCGCAAGGGGAGAAGGGCTAGGCAGACCGAATGAATCAACCCGTCGTCATTCTCGACAAGCCGCAGCTGGCCGACAATATCGGCGCGGTCGCCCGCGTCATGGCCAACTTCGGTCTCGATCGGCTGAGGCTGGTCAGCCCGCGCGACGGCTGGCCCCAGGACCGGGCCTGGGCCGCCGCGTCCGGGGCTGACTGGGTGCTGGACGGGATCGAGGTGTTCGACAGCGTGGCGGCGGCTGTTGCCGACCTGAACACCGTGTTCGCCACCACCGCCCGCCCGCGCGAGACGCGCCAGCCGGTCCGCACGCCGCGTGAGTCCGCCCGGCTGCTGTACGACGACACCGCCTCGGGCCTTTCGACCGGACTGCTGTTCGGGGGCGAGCGGGCGGGGCTGGAGACGACCGACATCGCCCTGTGCCAGGGCATCGTCACCATCCCGATCGACCCGCGTCACCACTCGCTGAACCTGGCCCAGGCGGTGGCGATCAATGCCTATGAGTGGCGCACCCTCATCCTTGACGCTCCGCCGCCCGGCTTTCGCGAAGGCGATCCGCCCGCGTCCGGTGCCCTGATGCTGGGCATGTACGAGCATCTGGAGACCGAGCTGATGGCGGCGGGTTTCTTCCATCCGCCCGAGAAGACGCCCTCGATGAGCCAGAACCTGCGCGTCATGCTCGGCCGCGCCGCCTTTTCCGAACAGGAGGTGGCGACTTTTCGCGGCGTGATCCATGCCCTCTCGAAGGGCAGGGGTCGGTTGCTGGAGCGACTGGCCGCCGGGAAGCGGGGCGATCGCTAGGTCTTTTCTGGCTTGATCACGTCGCGCAAGGCCACGGTCAGCAGTTCGAGCGCTGCCTTCAACAGACACAGCAGCAGGATTGCGCCGACCGGGGCGTTCGTCAGCGCCATCAACCAGGCGCCAAACAGGACGGTCAGGTGCATGACCACGATCCGGCCATAGGGCTTGATCATCTCAAAGCGGATGTCGCCGTCTCGCCATTTGCCGGGCCACCACCACTCGCGCAGCTGGGTGAACAGGTTCAGGCCGAAGATGGCGACGCACGCCCAGATGACAGAAGGCGTCCCAAGCATGGCCCCCGGTCCCGGAAAGTCGGGATTGAAATCCCCGATCAGGAGGAGGGCGAAGACCAGATGGCCGGCGCAGAAGGCCCCGTAGTGGATCACGAAGAAGCCACTGAGGAAGCAGCCTCCGGCCTTGCCCTCGGCGACCTTGTTGATGCGCGCCAGGGTCAGGACGCCCAGCACGACGTTCTCGATCCAGTAGAGGATCAGAATCTGGGACGCGTTCCAGCCAAGCGCGACGACGCCATAGACCGGGATCAGGTTGCCGAGCACAGCCGTCGAAACGGCGACCGGACGCTGCGCCAGTGTTCTCGCCATCTCGCGCAGGTCGAGTTTCAGGGCAGGGTTAGGTGGCGGCGGCGTTGTCACGCCCCATCAGGCCCGAGAATCGGCAGTCGGCCAAGTCCGGCTTCCGAGCGTTTCCAGGAATGCCGGCACGGCCCCGGTTGCAGGTCCGTAGAGGCCCTCGTCGAACAGGGACGCGCCGAGGCTGGGCTCCAGATTGATCTCGACCGTTCGTGCTCCGGCCATCTTTGCCTGCCGGACGAAGCCCGCCGCCGGATAGACCTCGCCCGAGGTGCCGATGGAGACGAACAGGTCGCAGGTCGAGAGCGCCCGTTCGATGCGGTCCATGTGAAGCGGAAACTCACCAAACCAGACGATGTGCGGCCGAAGCCATCCGTCCGGGCTGAACGGGCTGTCGTGATAGGCGTCGAGGTCGTCGGTCCAGTCGCAGACGCTGCCGGTCGCCGTGCAGACGGCCTTCAGCAGTTCGCCGTGCATGTGGATCAGTTCGAAACCCGCGGCGGGCGGGGCGTCCGCATGGGCGCGGTCATGCAGGTCATCGACGTTCTGGGTGATCAATGTCAGCCGGCCGTCGAACAGAGCGGCGAAGTCGGCAATCGCCCGATGGGCGGTGTTGGGATGGACCTCGGACATCTGGCGACGACGCAGGTTGTAGAAGGCCTGCACCCTGGCCGGATCGTGCGCGAAGGCCTCGGGCGTCGCCACGTCCTCGACCCGGTGCCCCAGCCACAGGCCGTCGTCGGCACGGAAGGTCGGCACGCCGGATTCCGCAGAGATGCCGGCTCCGGTCAGGATGACGATGTCGCGGTGACGCATGGCGTTTCATGGCGCCCCCGGCTTCGTCTAGGAAGGGTCGAACTGAGGAGAGACTCGCCCATGAAAACCCGCGCCGCCGTCGCCTTCGAGGCCAAACGTCCGCTCGAGATCGTCGAGGTCGATCTGGAGGGGCCGCGCGCGGGCGAAGTGCTGGTCGAGATCAAGGCGACGGGCATCTGTCATACTGACGCCTACACGCTGGACGGGCTGGATTCGGAGGGGATCTTCCCGAGCATCCTCGGCCACGAGGGCGCGGGCGTGGTGGTCGAGGTGGGGCCGGGCGTGACCTCGGTCGCCGTCGGTGATCACGTGATCCCGCTGTACACCCCCGAGTGCCGCCAATGTAAGTCGTGCCTGAGCAGGAAGACCAACCTGTGCACCGCCATCCGCGCGACCCAGGGCAAGGGGCTGATGCCCGACGGCACGTCGCGGTTCAGCTACAAGGGGCAGGCGATCGCCCACTATATGGGCTGCTCGACCTTCTCCAACTACATCGTGCTGCCCGAGATCGCGGTGGCAAAGATCAGGAGGGACGCGCCGTTCGAGAGCGCCTGCTACGTCGGCTGCGGCGTGACGACGGGCGTCGGCGCGGTGGTCAACACCGCCAAGGTCGAGCCGGGCGCCAACTGCGTCGTCTTCGGTCTGGGCGGCATCGGGCTGAACGTCATTCAGGGGCTGAAGATGGTCGGGGCCGACATGATCGTCGGGGTGGACATCAACGACACCAAGGAGGAGTGGGGCCGTCGCTTCGGCATGACCCATTTCGTCAATCCGAAGACCGTCTCCGACGTCGTCGCCCATCTGGTCGAGATGACCGGCGGTGGGGCGGACTACACCTTCGACTGCACCGGCAACACGACCGTGATGCGCCAGGCGCTGGAGGCCTGCCACCGGGGCTGGGGCGAGAGCATCGTCATCGGCGTGGCCGAGGCGGGCAAGGAGATTTCCACACGCCCGTTCCAGCTGGTCACCGGCCGGGTCTGGCGCGGCTCGGCCTTCGGCGGGGCGCGCGGCCGCACCGACACGCCGCGCATCGTCGACTGGTACATGGACGGCAAGATCGAGATCGATCCGATGATCACCCACACCTTGCCGCTGGAGCGGATCAACGAGGCCTTCGACCTGATGCACGCGGGCGAGAGCATCCGCAGCGTGGTGGTCTTTTGAGTCCGTTGCATTGAAAAACGGACTCGGCTAGCGTCGCCGCACATCAGGGAGGAGACCATCATGTTCACCCACGTCACCGTCGGGGCCAACGACACCGAGGCCTCGCGCCGCTTCTACGATGCCGCGCTGGGCGCGCTGGGCGTTGACCCCGGAGCGGGTCCGGACGCCAAGGGCCGCTACTGGTGGCGGACGCGGATGGGGGCCTTCGCCATCGGCTCTCCGATCGACGGCGAGCCCGCCTGCCACGCCAACGGCGGCACCATCGGCTTTCACGCGAAGACGCCCGAGATGGTCCATGCCTTCCACGACGCCGGCGTCGCGGCCGGCGGCACGGCGATCGAGGACCCGCCCGGCGAGCGCCACGAGCCGTTCGGTACCCTGGTCCTCGCCTATCTGCGCGACCCCTCGGGCAACAAGGTCTGCGCCATGCACCGTCCCGGATAGTCGCTGCGCGGCTTCCGGGATGACAAGCGGGGGGTTCCTTCCGGAGCCGGGACGCCTACATGCGCGTTACCGATTCAACGACCACAAGGAACCTCCCCATGGCCTTCACCCTGCCGCCGCTGCCCTATGCCTATGACGCGCTGGAACCGGCCATCGACAAGGAGACGATGACCTTCCACCACGACAAGCATCATCAGGCCTACGTCGATAATCTGAACAAGGCGGTGGACGCCGACGCCGGGCTGCAGGGCAAGTCGCTGGAAGAGCTGTTCGCTGGCATCTCCAAGGCGCCCAAGGCGGTGCGTAACAACGGCGGCGGCCACTGGAACCATGCCCTGTTCTGGGAGCTGCTGGCCCCGGCCGGACAGGGCGGCCAGCCGTCGGCGGAGTTGTCGGCCGCGATCGACCGTGACCTGGGCGGCCTCGACACGTTCAAGGAGACGTTCAACGCCGCCGGCGCCGGCCAGTTCGGCTCGGGCTGGGCCTGGCTGATCGTCCAGGACGGCAAGCTGAAGGTCACGTCGACGCCGAACCAGGACAACCCCCTGATGGACATCGCCGATGAGAAAGGCGCTGTGGTGTTGGGCGCTGACGTCTGGGAGCACGCCTATTATCTGAAGTACCAGAACCGCCGGGCCGACTATCTGAAGGCGTTCTGGGACGTGGTGAACTGGAACAAGGCCAACGCGCTGTTCGCCGCCGCCACGGCGTGATCGCCGCGCTTTGAATCATCGGGGCGAGCCGTCGCGAAAGCTTCGCGGTTCGCCCCACTGGCGTGCTTTCCGGTTGTGACTATCTCAGCGTCACTGTTGCGCACCCCCGCCGAGGTTTTCATGTCGACCCATCTGAAACTCGCCGCCGCTGGTCTGTTGCTGTCCGCCCTGATCGCCGCGGGCGGTTGCAGCCCGCCCGCCGGGACGACCGAACCGGCCGCCGCGACCACGCCCGCGGCCGACCCGAACGTGACCCGGTTCCGGATCGGTTCGCTGGAAGCGATCGCCTTAAGGGACGGCGGGCTGACCGCGCCGAACGACAACAAGATCCTGGGTGTCGGCCGCACGCCGGAAGACGTCGCCGCCGTCCTGACGGCCAATGACCTGCCCGGCGACAGCATCAGCCTGTCGATTCAGCCCCTGTTTGTCCGCGACGGGCAGCGGCTGGTCCTGATCGATGCGGGTGCCGGAACCGCCTTCGGTGAAAACGGCGGGAAGCTGGCGGCGGGCCTCGTTTCGGCGGGTATCGACCCGGCCGGGATCACCGACGTCCTGATCTCGCACAGCCACAGCGACCACGTCGTCGGTCTGATAAACGCCGAGGGCGGCCTGGCCTTCCCGAACGCGACGGTCCGCGTGGCCGAGGCCGAGTGGAACTGGATGAAGGAAAACCCGGAGCTGGCCAATGTGGTCGCGGCGATCACGCCGAAGGTCGAGACCTTCGCGCCCGGGGCCCAGCTTACGCCCAGCATCAGGGCCGTGGCCATTGAGGGCCACACCCCGGGCCACAGCGGCTATGAGGTTGCTTCGGGTTCGGAGCGGCTGCTCTACATCGGCGACGCCATGCATCATTCGGTCGTATCGGTGCAGCGCCCCGAGTGGCAGATCGCCTTTGACGACCGCGCACCGGTCGCCACTGCCAGCCGGGTCGCCCTGACCGAACGGGCGGCCGAGGAGAACCTGCGGATCTACGCCGTGCACTTCCCCTATCCGGGGTTGGGCCGCATCCAGAAGACCGGCGAGACCTTCGCCTGGGTGCCCGAGACGGTCGCGCCCTGAGGCCTTGCGGCTTGACCTGAGGGGGGCGGGCCGTCATAAGGCCCGCTTTCCCGCGCCGGGCCCTGTCCGTCGCGTGAAATCCACTACGGACGATGCGTGAACCGCCGTTGAGATCGTCCCTCCATCCGGGGAGGGACCGGGCCGCATCAAGTTGAAGAGAACCGAATGTCCAAGCGCCACAGCGCCAAGTACAAGATCGACCGCGCCATGGGTGAAAACCTGTGGGGTCGCTCCAAATCCCCCGTCAACAAGCGCAGCTACGGCCCCGGCCAGCATGGCCAGCGCCGCAAGTCGAAAGTCTCGGACTTCGGCCTGCAGCTGAAGGCCAAGCAGAAGCTGAAGGGCTACTACGGCAACATCACCGAGAAGCAGTTCTCGTCGATCTATGACGAAGCCACGCGCCGCAAGGGCAACAGCTCCGAGAACCTGATCGGCCTGCTGGAGTCGCGCCTGGACGCCATCGTCTATCGTGCCAAGTTCGTCCCGACCGTCTGGGCCGCGCGCCAGTTCGTCAGCCACGGCCACGTGACCGTCGACGGCAAGAAGGTCGACATCGGCTCCTACCGGGTCAAGCCGGGGCAGGTGATCGAGGTCAAGGAGAAGTCCCGTGCCATGGCGCTGGTGCTCGAGGCCCAGCAGTCGTCGGAGCGCGACATCCCCGACTATCTGGAACTGGGCGACCGTGGCTTCTCGGTCCGCTATGTCCGCGTGCCGGAACTGGCCGACGTGCCCTATCCGGTGAAGATGGAGCCGAACCTGGTCGTGGAATACTACTCGTCCTAAGGGCGCTAACGCGACGCTCGCGGAGCGTCGCTGCTTGAGCGCAGGATTGAAGATGGCCCCGGAGCGATCCGGGGCCTTTTTCGTTGCTCCGACCCCCGTGCACGCCGGCGGAGGCCGGGGTGCGCGGTCGTGTGCGATGACTCACTTGTAATCGTCCAGTCAGCGAATATCAGGTGCGGAAGCCGCCGAATTGAGCGATCCTTGGACCCAGGTTGGACAGGACACCGGGACATGGCTCCCATCCACTCTCTCGCACTGATCGCGGCCGCCGCGCTGGCGACGTCGGGATGTGCGGTATTCCAGCGCGATGAGGCGGTTCGCGCCGGTGCCATGCCCGGCCAGCTGGAACCGATCCATGCTGCGGCGATCACGCGCGATCTGGCCGTATTCCGGGTCAGTTCAAACGGCTGCACCGACAAGTCCGACCTGACGCCGGTGGTCGATCGACGCGGGTCCGCCTCGACCATCACCCTGCGCCGGATCGAGCAGGACGAGTGTGACACACCGGTGGCGGACGGCGTCGAGATCATCTGGTCGTTCGAGGAACTTGGGCTGGCGCCCGGATCCCGGGTTCGGGTCAACAACCCGTATCAGCTGCCGCCCTCGATCTAGCTGTTCAAGCCGATTCGGCCGCGCCGAGGGACGGGTTCTGGACGGCAGCCAGTTGGGTGTGGACCACCGAAACGCGCGTGCCGGGGTGCTGATCGTCGACCTGAACCCGCGCGTGCAGCTGGCGGGCCAAAGCCTCGACGATACTGGTGCCCAGGCCAGGCGTGGCGCTGGCGGCATCCCCGGGCATGCCCACACCGTCGTCCCGGACCGACAGCGTCCAGTTGGGGCCGTGTCTCTGGTACCCGACCACGATCGTGCCCGATCGCCCGCCGGGAAAGGCGTGTTTGAGTGAGTTGATGACCAGTTCGGTCACGATCAGACCCAGGCTGACCGAGACGTCCGCGTCGGTCGCGGTGTCGTCTGCCTCCACGGTCAGCGTCAGCCGCGAGGGGTCGTGAATCATGGAGGCGGCGATGCTCTTGCACAGCTGGTTGAAGTAGGGGGCCAGTTCCACCTCACCGAGGCGCGATGCCGCGAGCTGTTGCTGCAGGGCTGCGACCGACATCACACGGCTGTGGGCATCCTTCAGATGCAATCGCGTCTCGTCCGACTGCGTCCGGCGCGCGCTCTGCAGGATGACGCTGGCGATAATCTGCAGGCTGTTGGCGACCCGATGCTGCAGCTCCTGGAGCAGAATGCCCTTTTCCCGCAGCAGGTCGTCGCGGAGCTTGTCGTCGGCCCGGCTGTCGGTCACGTCCGCGACGGTCATCATGATGCGGATCGGCTGACCGCTGGCGAGCTCCAGCCGCTGGGCCTTGATCACCAGCTTGCGAACCGCCCGCCGCGATCCCTTGAGGTCCATCTCATAGGCTTCGATGTCGGCGTTGCCCGCAGCTGTCGCCTCCAGCAGGCTTCGCAGTTGAGGCAAGTTCCATTCCCCCGTCCCGATCTCCCCCAGAAACCGGTCGACGATCCGGTCCGGATCGACATCGAAGGTGCGGCAGAACGAACCGCTGGCCGCGACAATCCGCATCGACTGGTCCAGCAGAAGCAGGGGGGCAGCCGACAACTCGACGACCGCCAGCGCGAGGCTGAGAGGTCCGTCGGGATGCAATGGCGGGTGAGCAGTCATGGCTGGCCCTTCAGGTGATCCGCAGGCTCGCGGGGCGAAACCCGTACCCGGCCGAAGTGTACGGGGCAGAACAGTGAGCTTTTTTTCAAGGCCGCATAAGGTGTTGTTGAACCTATTGCGATCAGGCGCGCGCGGCGCAACAAAAAATCAGAGATGCCCGGAGCCAATATCTGGTCGAAATACGGTGAAGCTTGAGTAGAGCCGGGTCTCGACCGGATTCTTCAACGTCGCTCGAAGGTCGGCAACATGTCGGCCGGGATGCGCGTCGGGCGCATGGTCGTCGCATCCACGAGGCACCACTCCGACACCCCCTGGGCGCAGAGCCGGCCCTCACCGTCCTCGATGCGGACATGGCGGGCAAAGCGCGGGCCCTGGGGGTCACCCACCCAGGTGCGGGCGAGGGCGGTCGAGTCCGGCATCAGGGCGCGCAGATAGTCGATCTCGTGCCTCAGGGCGACCCACGACCATTTCGCGCGGGTCGCGGCGTCGAAGCGGGCGTTCCAGTGCGCCGTACCGGCGTCCTGCAGCCAGCCGACATAAACCACATTGTTCACATGGCCGTTGTCGTCGATGTGCTCGGGCCGGATCGTCAGCGGCACCTCGAAGACCTCGCGGTCCGGACGCGGCTCGCGCGTCTTTCTGGCCATGGCGATCAGGCCTCGCCGGTCGTCACACCCTTTTCGGCCAGCAGGGCCTGCAGCTCACCGGCCTGGAACATCTCGCGCACGATGTCGGATCCCCCGACGAACTCACCCTTTACATACAGCTGGGGAATGGTGGGCCAGTCGGTGAAGGCCTTGATGCCGTCGCGCAGGCCGTCGTCCTGCAGAACATCGACCCCGACAAACCCGGCCCCAACCTGATCCAGGATCTGGACAACGAGCGAGGAAAAGCCGCAGCGCGGCGCGTCCGGCGTGCCTTTCATGAACAGTACGACAGGGTGCTCCGCCACCGCCTGGGCGATGAAGGCGTGGATCGGGTCGGCCTGGGTTTCGAGAGTCTGGTCGGTCATGGGATGACGCCTTTCGCTGCACCGCGTCAGCTAGGCGCCGCGATGGCCGGGGTCAAGGCCGGGCCCCGCCGCCGTGCCGTCTCAGGCGGCGACTCTGGCCATTTCGATCTGCGCGGACAGGCCGGGTGGCATGTCACGTTCGGGCACGGCCGCCAGAACTTCCAGCCGCTCCTTGCTGTCGGCGTGGATCATCACGCTGGCCACGCTGGGGTCCGTCATCGCATGCGCCAGACAGATGGCCTCTGCCGTCCAGTTCTGGGTCCGGTGCAGGAAGGCGAAGGTTCCGGCACCGGCGAGCGGATTGTCCCGCGCCCGCTCGGGTCTGTGGCTGCCGAACCCGAACAGGCCCTTCTTGACGGGCTGGTGGATCGTCGCGGCCTTGCGCTCGGTATCCAGCGAGGGGGGAAAATAGTCGTAGGCCAGAATGACCATGTCCTGCTCGCGGGCGGCGCGCATGCGGCTGCGGATACGCCAGTCGACATTGACGTGAAACGGCGTGGCCAGAACGTCGAAGGCCCCGGTCGAGACATAGGGGTCCATGACCTCGCCTTCTCCAGCCACACCCAGATACCGCACACGCTCGGTGGCTCTGAGCGCCTTGAGCGCTTCAAGGGACGTCTGGGACAGCTCATGCTCCCCAGGCTCGTGGAGCAGGGCGAGATCGACCCAGCCGAGGCCGGAGACGTGCAGGCACCGGTCGATCGACGCCGTCATGCCTTCGGCCGAAAAGTCGCGGGCCGAGCCCTTCCGGCCGTCTCCGGCACCCAGCTGGAGGCTGACATGCAACAGGTTGCGTTCGACGTTGGACAGGGCCTGACCCAGGACCTCGGCCAGCACTGGATCGGCCGTCTCAAGCCGGTAGGAGTTTATGCCGGCTTCCAGCGACGCATAGATCAGGCTGTTGGCGGCCTCCACACCCCGAGCGAGGGCGTCGGTGCCGAGGCTGAGCGTCAGGCTGGAAACGGCACCGCCGGAGGCACCGAAGGGGCGATAGCGCATGGTCGATCAACCTGTGCTGGACGGGGCGGAAGTCTCAAGGGCAAGGGCGTGCAACGCGCCGCCCATGTGACCCTTGAGGGCCGCATAGACGAGTTGGTGCTGCTTGATGCGTGGCATGCCGGCGAAGGCGCTGGAAACGATGCGCGCCCTGTAATGATCGCCGTCGCCTGCGAGGTCATCGATCGCGATCTCCGCATCCGGAAAGGCCGCGATCAAGTAGGCATGCAGGGTTTCGACGGGCATGGGCATGGCCGTCAGAATGGCGCGTAAACCTTAATGTGGCGCTACCCTGGAGCGTTCCAGAAACACGACGGCCTTGTCGTGATAGGCTCCCTCTGCAAAGGCCCGGAAGCCGACACGTCCGGCCAGCCTCAGGGAAGGGGCATTGGGCGGATCGATCATGCAGACGGTGCGTGGTGCCTGCAGCACCCGGTCGCACCAGCCGAGCGCGGCATCCAGAGCCTCGCGCGCCAGCCCCTTGCCCTGGAAGGCGACGCCGACACCCCAGCCCAACTCCGGTGCGTCCATGGGCGGGACACAGGCGCGGCGGTAGTCGAGCACCCCGACCGAGCCGACGTAGGCACCGGTTTCCTTCATCCGGATCGACCAGTTGCCCATTCCGAGCGCCTGCCAGTGACCGAGGTCCCGAAGCAGCCGGAACCAGACCTCTTCGGCCGTCAGGGGGCCGCGGCCGGCGATGGGTTGGGTGAACCGCGGGTCCGCCCACAGGACAGCGATCTCTGCAAGGTCCTCGACGCGGACAGGGCGGAGCGTCAGGCGGTCGGTGGTCAGATCGGTCACCTCGCCCATCCTTTCCGTCCTGCAGCCCGCGCAATTCGCACCTGCACGATGCGGCTGCGGGAACCGGGTCGCAAGAGCCCCGCGACGGCCGACAGTCTTGCGACTGCGAGCCGCTCGCATTTCTCTTGAAAATAAGAATGCGTCGCAGTAGTAGGGCGGTCCGTTCCAATCCGGTACCCCGTCCATGCGCTCTCTCCTGGCTTCGACCGCCTTCCTGCTCGCCTTGCCCGCCGCCGTTTCGGCCCAGGACGCGGCCGACGACCTGGGCACCATCATCGTGACGGGCCAGACCCAGGGCTATGTCGCGATCGACTCGGTCACGGCGACGAAGACCGACACGCCCCTGATCGACGTGCCGCAGAGCATCAATGTCGTGACCCGCCAGCAGCTGGACGATCAGGCCGCCTACAGCCTGTCAGACGTGCTGCGCTATGTGCCCGGCGTCACCGTGGGCCAGGGCGAGGGCAACCGCGACCAGATCACCCTGCGCGGCCAGAACACCACCGCCGACTTCTTCCTCGATGGGGTGCGCGACGACGTCCAGTACTATCGCGGCCTGTACAATCTGGAGCGGGTCGAGGTGCTGAAAGGTCCCTATGCCCTGATCTTCGGTCGGGGCGGCGGTGGCGGCATCGTCAACCGGGTGCAGAAAACACCGAGTTCGGGAGACACATTTTTCGGGTCACGAGTCTCGGCCAACAGCTTCGGGGCCTGGGACGTGTCGGCCGACCTGAACACGCCGCTGGGTGACAACGCGGCCATTCGCCTGAACGCGGTCTATGAAGAGCTGGGCAACCACCGCGACGTCTATGAGGGCCAGCGGTTCGCGGTAAACCCTTATCTGGCGGCCGACCTGGGCGGTGGATGGCGGGCGGGCCTGTCCTATGAATACGTCGACGACGACCGCACCACGGACCGGGGCGTGCCGTCGCTGAACGGACGGCCGCTGGAAGGCTATGACGAGCGGTTCTTCGGTATCCCGGACGTCAACCGCACGACGCTGGAAGCGAACATTCTCAAAGGCCGGATCGACGGCGACCTGGCCCCCGGCCTGTCGGTTTCGACCACGGTCCTCTACGGCGATTTCGACAAGGTCTATACCAATGTCTTCCCGGGCGGGGCCGCGACCAGCCAGACGGGGACGGTGCCGCTGTCGTCCTATACGGACGCGACCACGCGCGAGAACCTGCTGGTCCAGTCCAACCTCTTGTGGGAGACGACCACCGGCCCGCTGGAGCACCGCATCCTGTTCGGCCTGGAGTATGGCGATCAGGCCACGGCCAACTCCCGCCGCAACGGCACCCTGTCGAACGCCAACCTTAGCCTCACCAACCCCGTGTTTCCGACGGTGACCTTCGGGGCCCTGGCGCGCGAGACCGTGTCGACGGTCGAAACCCTGTCGGCCTATGTCCAGGACCAGATCAGCCTGGGCGAGCGGTTCGACATCGTGGCGGGCCTGAGGTTCGACCGGTTCGACATCGACGGGCTCGATCTTCTCTCCACGCCCGACCGGCCCTTCGCCCGGACCGACGAGAAGGTCTCGCCGCGTCTGGGCCTGATCTACAAGCCCCAGCAGAACCTGTCGCTCTACGCCAGCTACAGCCGGTCCTTCCTGCCCCGGTCCGGCGAACAGTTCCTGAGCCTGACGACGGCGCAGCAGAACCTCGAGCCCGAGCGGTTCACCAACACCGAGGTGGGGGTGAAATGGCAGGCGCAGCCGAACCTGATCGTGACCGCCGCCGTATTCCAGCTGGACCGCACCAACGCCACGACGCCCGATCCGGCGAACCCGACCCAGAGCATCAACGTCGGCGAGACGCGGACCCAGGGGCTGGAGCTGTCGGTGACCGGGACCATCACCGACCGCTGGCAGATCAGCGCCGGCTATGCCTGGCAGGACGCCGTGCTGGCCGGCAACGACTTGGTGCGACTGGCCCAGGTGCCCGAGCAGCAGTTCAGCCTGTGGAACCGGTTCGAGGTCAGCGATCGGCTGGGCCTGGGCCTGGGCGTCACCCACCAGTCCGACCAGTTCGCCGCGATCCGGACCAGCGCCGCGACCACCCGCCTGCCCGGTTTCGTCCGCGTCGACGCGGCCGCCTTCTACGATCTGTCGGACCGGGTGCAGGTCCAGCTGAACGTCGAGAACCTGCTGGACGAGACCTATTTCCCCGACGCCCACAACAATGCCAACATCTCGACCGGCGCGCCCCGGAACACCCGGCTGACGCTGACCACAACGTTCTGACCGGCCCTACATCAGCCCCAGCGACTTGAAGCTGGTGACGCCCTCGCGCCCCACGATCAGATGGTCGTGAACCTCGATCGAAAGAGCCGTGGCCGCGGCCACGATCTGCCTCGTCATGTCGATGTCGGCACGGCTGGGCGTCGGGTCGCCGGACGGGTGGTTGTGCACCAGGATCATGGCGGCGGCGGAGACCTCCAGGGCTCGCCGGACCACCTCGCGCGGATAAACCGGGGCGTGGTCGATCGTGCCCCGGTTCTGGACCTCGTCGAGGATCAGCTGGTTCTTCCTGTCCAGATACAGGACCCGGAACTGCTCCCTCGGCTCGTGCTGAAGGGCGACCCGGACATAGGCCAGGAGCGCCGTCCAGGATGAAATCACCGGCCGCTTGACCGCCGGTTCCTTGACCACGCGTCGGGCGACCTCCTGCAGGGCGGCCAGATCCAGCGCCGTCTCGACCCCGATCCCCCTGGTGCGGCCCCGGGTGTCCTCGGCCCGAACCGTCATGAGCTCCTCAACCGACGCCGCCAGCACCGCCGCCAGCGAGCCGAAGCGGGTCAGGAGCGCCTTGGCGACCGGCTTGACGTCGCCCTGCGGCTGGCTGCGGAACAGGAACAGCTCCAGCAGCTCGTAGTCAGGCAGGTGGTTCAGCCCCGCCGTCCGGGCCCGGTGACGCAGGCGCTCGCGGTGGCCGGCGTGATGGGGAACGGGCCGATGGGTCGGCATCGACAAAGCCGCTGCCCGCTCCGGAAAGCTCAGAACCGTCGCGCCCGCCTGCATGAGCCACCCTTGTCCGTCATCCGTCCCGCACGAGGATCATGTCAGAACAAACAAAGAACGTCCAGTGGGCTCAGTTCGGCCGGAACAGGCCCGCCGGGCTGGCGGTGAAGATCTCGACCCCGTCAGCCGTGACACCCACGGTGTGCTCGCACTGGGCGGACAGGGACTTGTCGCGGGTTACGGCGGTCCAGCCGTCGGACAGGACCTTTACGTGCGGCTTGCCCAGGTTGACCATCGGCTCGACGGTGAAGATCATGCCGGGCCTCAATACGGACCCCTCGCCCTTCCTGCCGTAGTGCAGGACATTGGGGCTGTCGTGGAACAGCCGGCCGATGCCGTGCCCGCAGAAGTCGCGCACGACCGACATTCGGTTGGCCTCCACGTGACGCTGGATAACGAATCCGATGTCGCCGAACGTATTGCCGGGCTTCACCTGTTCGAGGCCGAGCGCGAGGGCCTCATAGGTGACGTCGACCAGCTTCCTCGCCCGGGCATTGATGGTCCCCACGGCGTACATTCGGCTGGAGTCGCCGTGCCAGCCATCGACAATTACGGTGTGATCGATGTTGACGATGTCGCCGTCCTTCAGCACCCGGTCGCCGGGAATGCCGTGGCACACCACGTGATTGATCGAGGTGCAGACGGTCTTCATATAGCCCTTGTAGCCGAGGCAGGCGGGCATCCCGCCCCGGTCCAGCGTGAACTGGCGGATGCGGTCGTCGATCTCCCCGGTCGTGACGCCCGGCTCAACGAAGGGCGCGATCATGTCCAGCGCCTCGGCGACCAGCCGACCAGCCGCCCGCATGCCCTCAAAGTCGGCGGGGTCATCGTAGATGCGGATAGCGCTGGTCCGGACCAGGGTGTCGGTTTCCAGCTCGGGCGTTTCGTACATGCGTGTCGGGTCTCGGGCGGCCCGTCCGGGACCGCGTTGGCGTGTCAGGTGGCGATCCTAGCACAGAACCTCAAGCGGTTTGATGCCCGCGTGACGAACGGGGTTGCGCGCCCCGGCCGACGGCTTAGGTGACTGCCATGACCGAAGCCGCCGCCCCCACCGCCGCCGTGCTCATTATCGGCGACGAGATCCTGTCGGGGCGGACGGCCGACACCAATCTGAACACTCTGGCGCGGTTCCTGTCGGCGCTGGGCATCGACCTGATGGAGGCGCGGACAGTGGGCGACCGGCCCGACCAGATCGTGGAGGCCCTGAACGCCCTGCGGGCCACCCACGACTATGTCTTCTCCACCGGCGGGATCGGCCCGACGCATGATGACATCACCGCCGACTGCGTGGCGCAGGCCTTTGGCGTCGGCATTTCCGAACATCCGCAGGCGCTCGCCATTCTGGAGCGCCGCTATGCGGAAGAGCTGAACCAGGCCCGGCGGCGCATGGCGCGAATTCCCGACGGGGGCGTGCTGATCGCAAATCCGGTGACGGACGCGCCGGGGTTCCAGATCGGCAATGTCTTTGTCATGGCGGGCGTGCCGAAAATCATGACGGCCATGCTGGAGGACGTCGCGCCGCGCCTGCGGACCGGCGCGGTCGTCCATGCCCGGACGCTGAGGGTCACCGGCGTCGGCGAAGGTGCCGTGGCCTCGACGCTGTCGGAAGCCGCAAGGGCGAGCCGCGACCTCAGCGTCGGCAGCTATCCGTTCGGCGCGGGAACCGAGGGCGAGATCGGGACCAACCTTGTCGTGCGCGGGCGCGATGCAACGGCGGTCGAGGCGGCCGTGGCGGCCCTCGCAGAACGTCTGACGGCCGAGGGGGTCGCAGTCTCGCTCCAGCCCGCCTAGAGCCACATCGGTTGAGGTGGAATCGCTTCGCGATTCCGCCGATGCCGTGAATCAAGCTCTAGGCGAGTTCCGGCCCGCCGGTCGGGTCGCGCGGATCGAGCGGCAGGCCGGCTGCCTGACGGGCCTTGAGCACCCGCAGCCAGCCGTGCATGGCCTCGCAGTCCAGGCCGTGCATCATCAGCCGGTAGCCGGCCTGGAGCGTCGACAGGGCGACCAGCGGGTGGCCGTTCTTGACGAAGCTCATGTGGTAGTCGGTGCCGAGGATCCGGCCGATGTAGATGCCGACGATCTCGTCCAGTTGCAGCGAATGGCTGGCGCGCATGAAGTCGGCGCGGGGCAGCATCAAGGCGTACAGCGGCGTGTAGAACTCGACCGCAGTCTGGATGTCGATCTTGTTCAGGGGGCCCGTGGGGAAGCGTTCGAAGTCCGGGTCGATGTCGGAGATCATCGAGAAATCCACCCGCTCGGGCGGTGTGATCTCCTTGCCCGCCGCGCGCAGCGCAAGGTTCAGCTCGATGATGAAGTTGAAGACGTTCAGGTCGTGCTGGAGGAAGACGTTGTCCTCCAGATCCCTCAGCGTCAGGGGCTTCAGCGGCATCGTCTTGACCAGGGCCGGATCGATCCCGGCATTGGCCTTCATGAAGGCCAGGAGCTCGGTTCCCACGTGGAAGTGGCGCAGGATCAGGGTGTTGCACTCCGGGCTGCCGAAGGTGCGCAGGCCCCGGTGGATGGATTTGTGCAGCAGGCCGTTCAGGTTCGGGTAGCGCGGCGAGATGGCGCGCAGCACTTTCACCAGGGCGAAGAACAGAAGGACCAAGGGGCGGCTGACCGGAAACAGCCAGCGCCGCGACCACGACCGCGCCCCCATCAGCAGCGCCCGCTTGGCCTGAGGATCGATCGGCAGGGAGTGGTCCAGATACAGCGCCAGCCACGGGTCCGGGTCGCGCGCGTCATAGCGGCGGGGATCGAAAGGGTCGGATGTCCAGGCGGCGCCTCCGTCGGAGAGGCTCACGCCCCGATCTCCTCGATCTGGAGGGCGTAGAGCCTGGCCGTGACCTTCGCCGTCGTCACGATCCGCTCTGCGACGTCGGGAGCGGGCAAGACCATGCGCAGCATCTGTTCGAACTCGGCCATATGCCCGGCGTCGTTCTCGCCGTGATAGAGCAGGAACCGCACGGCCTCGTCGGGCAGGCCCAGCCGCTCCCTGACCAGCCTGCCCCAGGGCGCGGCCTTGATGGAGCCAAGGCCCTCGATGACGAACATGGCCCCCAACAGGCCGAAGGGATCGGGCCGGGACGCCTCATGGAACATCCAGGCCGACAAGGCCTCGGAGCCGACGTTCTTCCTGGCCGAGCGGATCACCGGCAGCGCCCCGCCCGCCGCTACGAAGTCGGCCTCCAGCAGGCGAAAGTCGCGGTGCTCGGTCACCGCGTGGCGCATCAGGGTCGAGCGCAGCTCAAGGTGATCCTCGCCGATGTTGGAGGCCGCGCGGCTCATCCACAGCGCCCCGTCCTTCACCTGCTGGCGCAGGTTGATGAGAAAGGCGTGGTAGTCGGCCAGTTCGAACCGCCCGCGCGTCAGTTTTCGGATCAGGGGCGTCGCCTCCAGCCGTTGTTCGAAGTCGGCGAACACCAGCGCGAGCTTTCTGAGCGTATCCGCGACCGGGTCGTCGATCCGTGCACCGTCCGCCATCACACCACCTCGCACATTGCGAACCCCACCATGGCCCGTCCGCTCTCGGGCACGATCAGCAGCACTCGTTCGCCCCGCTTCGCCCGTCCGGATTTCAGGAAGGCGTCCAGCATGACCCAGATCGAGGCCGCACCGATATTGCCGACGTTGGACAGGTTCGAAAACCACTTCTCCTCGGGGATCATGGCGGCCGTGCTCTCCAGAAGACGCACGATCTCCTCGCGCAGCGACCGCGCGGAATAATGGCAAAGCAGGTGGTCGACCCGGGCGGGGTCGATGCGGCCGGTGTCGACCTTGTCCAGCCACACCCCGATCCAGGCGCGGATGACGATCTTCAACAGCTCGAAATCCTGTACCAGGGCCACCGCGCCGTTTGCATGGGCGGCGCTCGGCCCGGCATGGCTCCACGCCGAGCGCATGTCCGACCGGTCCTCAAAGGTCGAACCGGCCCACATACAGGGATCAAACGTGCCTGCGAGGGAGGTCAGGTCGATCCACTCGACCTTCAACGACAGGCCCTCCGGCCTCGCCTTCGGCTCCAGCACCACCGCACCCGCGCCGTCCGACAGGGTGAAGCGCAGGAAGTCCGCCTCGACCCGCACCCGGCCCCTGGCGTCGACCAGGGCGGTGCCTTCGTAGAATTCCGGCCGGAACCAGCGCGAGCTGAACTCCCCGGCCGCTGTCGCTGCCACCTCGGCCTCGCCCGCGCGGACGGTCAGCCAGGCGTGCTTGAGCGCCGTCAGGGCCGAGGCGCAGACGGACTGGTGGCTGGCGATCTCCATCGGGCCCGAGCCCAGCTCGCCGTGCACGGCCGCGGCGTGGCCGGGCACCAGATAGTCGCCCTGGGTCGTCGCCGTGGACAGGAAGTCGAGGTCGGCCGCCGCCAGGCCCGCATGGTCCAGTGCCGCCCGGAGCGCACCGGCCGTCATGGAGGCGTTGGAATACAGCGGCCGCCCGTCGGGCGTCAGGGCATAGTGCCGCGTCTCGACCCCGTTCCAGCGCAGGGCGCGCCGCCCGACGGCCGAGGACCGGCCTCCAATCCGGCCGATGAAGGCTTCCATGGTCTCCACCTTCACCGGGTCGCCGGGCAGAAAGGCTCCGGTTCCGGTGATGAAGACGTCTCTGAGGCGTTCGCCGCTCATGTCCGATCAAGGGCATGGTTCGCAGGCCCGCCGCAAGCGGCCCGCCGCAAGCGGCCCGTCGCGCGCGTCGCCGATCAGCCTTCGATCGACACGACCGAACCGGCCTCGACCGGGCGCCGCGCGCCGCGACGGCGCGCAAGGAAGACCTTGATCCGGGTCTGGATCGGCTGGTCGATCAGGGCGTGGAAGGCGAAGGCGAAGACAAAGGCGGCCGCGACGCCCGCGGCCCAGAGCCCCCACTGGACCCCGACCGGCAGGGCGAAGCGGGCGATCAGGACATTGACGACACCAAACCAGGCGATGCGCACGGGCTCGTTGGTGATGAACATGGCGAACGACACCACGCTGGCCTTCTCGACCCACTTCGACGGGCGCGTGACCGGAATCGCACCGGCGGCAAGCAGGATCAGGCTGATGAAGCCGATCGAAATCAGGGCATGCTTGTCGAGGGCCTGGACAAGGGCCAGGCCGACCACGGCCGATACGCCGGCGATCCGCGCCACACGGGGCGCGATAAAGACCCGCTCTGACACGACCGCCAGCGCCATCCCCAGCGCGAACAGCGGCAGGGCGCGCCACACACCGTACATCATCGGCATCTGGTAGACGGGGTAGCCCAGAAGCCTGAGCGTGATCTCGTTGGCGATCAGATACAGGCCCGCCGCTGCGACCAATGCCGTCCAGGGTCCGGCGCGCTTCAACATCGTCAGAATCCATGGAAAGGCGAGGTAGCAACCCAGCAAGGCCGAGATGGACCAGCTGGGCGCGTTCCACCCCAGACCGCCATAGACTCCGAAGGCTTGCGTCAGCGTCAGTTGCGCCGGCAACTGGTCCCAGGCGAACCATTCCGGATTGCGCGGACCGACGCCAACCGCCGAGCCGGCCAGGACCAGAACGACCAGCCCGAACCCCATGATCAGGTGAGCCGGGTAAACCCTCAGAAATCGCTTCAGGAAGAAGTCGCCGCCCGACATCCGTCCCTGGCCGACCGAGCCGCCATAGACCCGCATCAGCACATAGCCGCTGTCGATCAGGAAGAAGTTGGTCAGCAGGAAGCCACCGCGCTCGAACACCGGATGCAGGCTCTCGGCCAGGGGGACCGGCCCCGCCGCCTGGAAGTGATGCAGGATGATCAGGGAAGCCACAATGAACCGCAGCACATCGAGCCAGCCACCCCGCGCAATGGGAGGTGTCTCATTGCGGGTCGAAATCGCGCTCCAGGCCATGGGTTCGGCTCCTTCGGCAGGGTGATCGCAAGCATCGCGCCAGCGCTAACGGGGCGTTAACCACGCTCCCGGCATTTTCTGCCGAGTATCCCCGTAGTGCCGGCCCTGACGGGCCGCAGGAGTTGCCATGAGCGGCGCGGAAGTTCTGGACGTGGGCCGCGACGCCCTGTGGTTGACGATCCAGCTGTGCGCACCGGTGCTGCTGGTAGGGCTGGTCGTTGGCGTCGGCATCGGCCTGTTTCAGGCCCTGACCCAGATCCAGGAACAGTCGCTGGTCTACGCACCCAAGATCATCGCCATCTTCATCTCGCTCCTGCTGTTCCTGCCCCTGATGGGGGGACTGCTCGGGGCCTTCATGCGCCAGATCGCCGCCCGCATCTCGGGCATGTAGCGAAGGCGGATGGAGTCCCACTGAGTGGAACCCTGGGCGACCTCCGATCAGGTCTGGGCCGGCGGCCTGGTCTTCGCGCGCGTGGGTGCGGTCCTGCTGAGCCTGCCCGGTATCGGCGAAAGCTATGTGCCGCCACGCATCCGACTGTCGCTGGCACTGGTCGTGGCGCTGGCGATCTGGCCGGTCGTCGGCGGGTCCCTGCCGCCGCTGCCCGACAGCCTGGGCTCGGCGGTCGGCTGGGTCATCCGCGAGGTGATCGTGGGGCTGGCCATCGGGGCGGTGCTGCGGGCCTTCACCGCCGCCCTGGCCGTGGCCGGCGAGATCGTCTCGCTCCAGACCACGCTCAGCTTTGCCCAGACCACCAATCCCCTGCAGGCCCAGCCCGGCACAACGATCGCGGCCTTCCTGATGCTGCTGGGGACGGTTCTGATCTTCGCCACCAACACCCACCACCTGTTCATCGCCGGGCTGGTCGGGTCCTATGAGTTGATCTCGCCCATGCGGCCGCTGGTGACCGGCGATTTCACCGAGCTGGCGGTGCGGACCGTCGGCGATAGTTTCCTGCTCGGGGTTCAGCTGGCGGCCCCGGTCATTGTCTTCGCCCTGATCTTCAACCTCGCATCGGGCCTGGTCGGCCGGGTCATGCCTGCCTTCCAGATCTTCTTCGCCGCCGCTCCGCTCAGCGTGATTCTGGGGCTGTCCGTCTTCGCCCTGTCGCTGGGCGTGCTCGGGACGGTGTTCATCGACCGCTACCGGAGCCTCGCCAACCTGTTCGTCTCCGCAGGGGGTCCGGGTGGCTGAGGATACCGATCCCGAGTCAAAGACCGAAGAAGCCACCCCGCGAAAACTCGAGGAGGCCAGACGCAAGGGCGACGTCGCCAAATCCCAGGACGTCGCCCCGGCCCTGAGTCTCCTGGGCGCCGCCGCCGTCATCCTGATGGCGGGGGGCTGGTTCGCCACCTCCATGGCCGAAACCCTGCTGCCGTTCATCGCTGCGCCCCATGCCCTGATCGGCGGGCTCGAGGCCGGGGCCGGTCTCGAGCTGGCCTTCCGGGCCCTGTGGGCGGCGACCCCGTTTCTGGCGGCCGTCATGGTCGCCACGATCCTCGGCGGTGTCGGGGGCAGCGTCTTCCAGACCGGTCTGATCTTCTCGGCGGAACGCCTGAAGCCCAAGCTGGAAAAGATCAGCCCGCTCAAAGGGTTCAAGCGCATCTTCGGGCCCGACGGCCTGATGCAGTTCCTCCAGACCCTGATCAAGCTGATCGCCGTCTGCGTGGTGTGCTGGATGGTCCTGAAGCCCCACACCCGCGAGTTCGAGACCATGGCCGCCATGCACCCGGTGACCATCCTGCCTCTCGTGCGCGACCTCGCCGTCGCTCTGCTGGCCTCGACGATCGTGCTGCTGGGATTGACCGCGGGCGGCGACATCCTGTGGCAGAGGATGCGCTTCGCCAAGCGGATGAGGATGTCCAAGGAGGAGCTCAAGGAGGACTACAAGCAGTCCGAAGGCGACCCCCACATCAAGGCCAAGCTGAAGCAGATCCGCATGCAGAGGAGCCGTCAGCGGATGATGGCCAACGTCCCGAAGGCGACGGTGATCGTGACCAACCCGACGCACTACTCGGTGGCCCTGCGCTACGAACCGGATCAGGGCGATGCCGCCCCCGTGTGCCTCGCCAAGGGCGTCGATGCGGTCGCCCTGCGCATCCGCGAGGTCGCGCGCGACCATTCGGTGCCGATCGTGGAGAATGTGCCCCTGGCCCGCGCGCTCTATGCCGCCGTCGACATCGACGAGACCATCCCCCGCGAGCATTTCGAGGCGGCAGCGAGGGTGATCGGGTTCGTGATGCAGAAGCGGAAGGGGCGGGGCGGTTAGTCGGGTCCGGCGCTCGCCTCGCGCGCGAAACTAGCCCCTAATCACCAGCCACCAACCACGACTATACTCGGCACCTGATTCGCTCCGGGAGCCGCGCTCCGTGACCCCATCTCCCCGCCGCTTCGATCTCTCCCTCGTCCTTATGACGCTGGGTTTCACCGTGGCCGTCGCGGCTCTCGCATGGCCTGCGTTTCAAGCCGGACCCGTCACCACGCCCCACATGATCCTGATGGTCGCGGTGGCAGCCGTCGCCTTGCTCGGCCTGTTCGCGTTCGGGCGGCAGGAGGCGCGCCGCCCGGCACGCCCGGACGGCGATGTGGCGGTCGAGATGCTGGACGCCCTGGCCGAGCCGGCGGTCCTGGTCTGGGCCTCGGGTCAGGTGCTGGCCTTCAACGGAGCCTGGGCCTCCCAGAACGGCGCGACGACGGCCCTTCCCCGCGGCACCTCGGCCCAGGCCCTTTACATGGCTTTTGCCCAGGCCCGCAAAGGCGAACAGGGCCGTGCCATCGTCACCATCGGCGATCGCGAGATCGAGGTCCTGATCGCCGAGGCCGGCGCGGGCCGTTTTCTTGTCCGCGAGGCACCTGAAGCGGCCCTGACCCATGCACCGGCTCCGATCGTGTCGAGTGCCTATGTCGCCGCCGCGGGAGAGGGCCGTGCCATGGCCGCGGGTGCTCCGTTCGGCTCGGCCGTGATCGCGGGCGAGGACCTGTTCGCGGGCCATGTCGAGGAGGCCAATCCTGCACTGGCCGTTCTGACGGGCCCGGCAGCCGCGCGAAACGCCGCCTTCGGGCACCTGTTCGACCCTGTCGGCGTGGTCGAGGCGCGCCGGCGTCTGGCGGAGGGATCGTCGGGCCCCATCGAGCTGGTCGCCCGCGCCCATCCGGACCGCAGCCTGCATCTCTATGTGGCACCGGAAGGCGACAAGCGCCGGGTCTGGCTGTTTGACGTCTCGACCCAGAAGTCGATGGAGCTGCAGCTCAGCCAGGCCCAGAAGATGCAGGCCGTGGGCCAGCTGGCGGGGGGGGTCGCCCACGACTTCAACAATCTGCTGACCGCCATCCAGCTGCAGCTGTCCGAGCTTCTGGAACGCCATCCGGTCGGGGATCCGTCCTATGACGGCCTGAACCAGATCCGTCAGACCGGCATCCGTGCCGCGGATCTGGTCCGCAAGCTGCTGGCCTTCTCGAGAAAGTCGACCGTCCGCCGCGAGCGCCTGGATCTCGGCGAGCTGGTCGGCGAGTTCGCGGTCCTGCTGCGCCGCCTGCTGCGTGAGGACGTACGGCTGGAGACGGACTACGGCCGCGATCTACCCGTGGTTCTCGCCGACAAGTCCCAGCTGGAGACGGCGGTAATGAACCTGGCCGTCAACGCCCGCGACGCCATGCGCGGCGTCGTGGCCGTCGGTGACGCCGTGGTCACCATTCGCACCCGCCGCCTGACGCAGGCCCTGGCCCGTGACATGGGCTGGCTGGAGGCCCCTGAAGACGACAGCGCGCTGATCGAGGTCTCCGACACCGGCCCTGGTGTCCCGATGGCGATTCTCGACAAGATCTTCGAGCCCTTCTTCACCACCAAGGCGGTCAACGAAGGGACCGGCATGGGGCTGGCCACGGTCTATGGCATCGTCCAGCAGGCGGGCGGCCATATCGCCGTGGCGAACGTGGCCGGTGCCGGTGCCGCCTTCCGCATCTTCCTGCCCGCCGCCACGGCCCAGGAACTGACCGAGGTCGCGCCGGTCGAGGTCAAGGCCAAGGCCGTGCCCCGCGATCTCTCGGGCAACGGTCGGATCCTGTTCGTGGAGGACGAGGCAGCCGTGCGCGGCATCGCTGCCCGCCTTCTGCGTCAGCGCGGCTATGAGGTCATCGAGGCTGCCGACGGCGAGGAGGCGCTGGCCCTGGCCGAGGAATGGTCGGGCCAGATCGATATGCTGATCAGTGACGTCATCATGCCGGGGCTGGACGGGCCCAGTCTGCTCAAGAAGGCCCGGCCGTTCCTCGGCGACGCGCCGGTCATGTTTATCTCGGGGTATGCCGAGAGCGACTTCTCGGATCTGCTCCAGGACGAGGCCGGCGTGTCGTTCCTGCCCAAGCCGCTCGACATCAAGACCCTGGCCGAGCGCGTGAAGCAGCAGCTGCAGGGCGGATAGCGCCGCTCACCAGCGCAGCGACAGCCCCGCCCGGATCAGGCGGGGTGGGCCGTAGCCCTCGACCCCGTCGCCGGTCTCCGACACCTCCACGGAAGCGTCCATCAGATTGTCAGCGGCGACGAAGGCGATGACGCCGTCGCGCACGGCCCACTCGGCCCGCACGTCCAGCGTCAGGGCCTCCTCCAGCACGCGGCTGTTCAGATCGTCCTCGAACCGGTCGCCCTCGTAGCGGGCGCGGGTGATCAGGGTCAGTCGGTCGGCCGCTCGCCAGACCATGCCGGCGGAGGCGCTGACGACAGGGGCCTGGGCCGGTCGCCGACCGGTCAGCTGAGACGCCGCTGTACCGCCATCCACCTCGGCCTCGGTGACCGAGACGGCGGCATCCAGCGACAGGCGCTCGTCGATGCGGTGCTCGAGGGACGCCTCGATCCCGACCGCCTCAATGGTGCCGGCGTTCTGGCGCTGGCGCAGGGCCCCTCCCGCAGGGACGAAGCCGGCACGCGGGAAGGTCCCGGGGCCGGCACCGAGGGTGACGTTGACGATGGCGTCGTCGATCCGGTTCCAGAACACCGTCGCCTGGACCTCCGTGGTGCCGCCAGACCAGGCCAGGCCCGCCTCGATCCCCTTCAGCCGCTCGGGCTCCAGCCCAGCATTGGCCTCGGTCAGGTCGTTGCCGACACGAAAGGGCCTGTGCAGTTCATTCAGTGTTGCGGGTCGGAATCCCGAATAGGCCGCCGCCCGCCCGGCCCAGCCGCCGCCCAGATCCCGACGCGCAGCAAGCCGGGCCGACACGACCTCGCCCGACCGATCCGGATCGGTTTCGTTCAGGGTGGGCAGGCCGGTGGCCCGATCCCGCTCAATCCTCTGGCCGGCGGCATTCTCCCAGTGATCGATCCGCAGCCCGCCCGCGACCAGCCAGGGCCCGGTCGACCATGAGGCCTCGCCATAGGCCCCGACGACGGAGGTCTCGCCGCCCGCGACCCGGTCACGGGTGAAAGCTCCCGCCATGAAGCGGAACAGTTCGCGGGTCTCTCCCTCGCTGTAGCGCGCATCGGCCCCGACCTCCCACTCCAGCCGACCGGTTCCGAGGGACACGGCCGCCCGGCGCAGGGCAAGGTTCCAGCCCCAGCCTGCAGCGGGCGTGGCGAACTGGTCGTTGGCGGGGGTGGTCAATCCTCGCCCGGCGGCCACGGCCACCGAGGTGTTGGCGAAATCGCTGGTCCGTCGCCAGATCTGGGCCCGCCATCCGGCCCGGTCCGCCTGAGGCACGCGTGACACGGTGGCGGAATAGCTCTCGCCGGTCGCCGACGACCGCGCCCCAAGTAGCCCCGAACCCCGATCCTCCTCATAGGCCGAGGCGCGCAGGGACACGGCGACGTCGCCGCCCAGGGCCGCGTCCGCCCGGATCGAACCCGCCAGCGTGGCGAGGTCCAGCGGCGTGTCGGCCGCCCCGGCGGCAGGGCCCCGCACGGGCACATAGCCGTCGCCGAGCTCGCGCTGCAGGGCGGCGGTCAGGCTGAACCGATCGACGGTCAGGGTCGTCGCCGCGCCCAGACGCCGCCCGACGAGCTCGCCGGCGGACAGCTCCAGCGTACCGCCCGCGCTGTCGCGTTCGCGCAGCGAGATCACGCCGGTCAGGGCTCCGGCTCCGTATGGACCGGCCCCCGCGCCGCGCACGATATCGAGCCCCGACAGGCTCTCGGTCGGGACCTGGCTCCAGATCACCCACCCGCCGAACGGATCGTTCAGGGGCACGCCGTCCAGGGTCACGAGCGTCCGCCCCGCGCCCGACGGCGCGATGGATCGCAACGAGATGCCCTGGGTGGTTGGATTGGCACCGAGGCTGGAGGTTCGACGGAAAAGGCTGACGGCGGGCACGGACCGCAGCGCCTCGTCCAGCCGCGTCTCACGCGACAGCCGCTCCTCGCCGATGCGAATGACGCTGAACGCGGCCTCGCTGGCGGCCGGCGGCAGGCGGGCGGCGGTGACCACGATGTCGGGAAGGTCGGCGGGGGCGTCCTGGATCATGCAGGCGGTTTAGCGCCCAGACGCGAAACAAGCTCCGCCGCGAACTGCGACAGGGTGTCGTCCCGGGCCCCCATGACGATCACGCGATCGCCGGGACGGGCGATCTGGACGATCCGGTCCCCGCAGGCTGCGCGGTCGCCGAGGGCCTCGGCATGTCGACCCGCGGCACGGACGCCCGCCGCGATGTCCTCTGAGCCCACGCTCCGGTCGGTGGTGCCGCCATAGTAGACCGGCTCGGGCATCAGCAGGACGTCGTCGGACTTCATCAGGCCGACGAAGGTCTCGATGAACTCTCGCTGCATCAACTTCAGCGGGCCGAATCCGTGCGGCTGGAACAGGATCAGCAGCCGCCCGTCGAAGGCGTGCAGCGTCTTCAGCGTGGCGGAAATCTTGTCCGGGTTGTGGGCGAAGTCGTCGATGACGGTGACGCCGTTCGCCGTGCCGACCACCTCCATACGCCTGCGGATTCCGGCGAAGGTCTCGAGCGCCGCGACCGCCTCGTCGACCTCGACTCCCAGCGCCCGGACCGCTCCGATGGCCGCCAGTGCATTGGCCACGTTATGCGCGCCAGGCACGTTCAGCGTGACCGTATGGGTGCACCCGCTCGCCCGGTTCGCCAGGGCGAAGATCATGCCGGCCCGCAGCGGGGCAAGCTCGTGGGCCGACAGGTCCGCCTCGCTATTGCCCAGCGCGAAGGTCATCACCGCCTCGCCGCGGCCCTCCGCGACCATCGACTGGGCCAGCGCCACTGTCTCGGGATTGTCGAGGTTCAGAACGGCCGTCTCCGCCCGTCCGGTGAAGCCGCCGAACAGCTCGCGCAGCTCCTCCATCGACTTGTGGTCCAGCGAAATGTTGGACACCACCGCCACCGTCGGATCATAGCGGGCGATGGAGCCGTCGCTCTCGTCGACCTCGGCCACGAACAGGTCCGGGCCCCCGATCAGGGCGCTGGCGAACGGATGGTCGGCGTCGGCGAAATTCTTCATCACCGCCCCGTTCATGACGGTCGGCTGGCGTGCGGCCTGGCACAGGATCCAGGCGATCATGCCGGTGATGGTCGACTTGCCGCTGGTGCCCGCCACGCCGATCGAGGTCGGGGCGGCGTTGAAGATGCGGCTCAGCAGTTCGGGCCGGGTGACGATGGGGGCCCCCACGCGCCGGGCCGCGCCGATGTCGGGCACGGTGTCCTCGACCGCGCCCGTCGCCACCACCGTGTGGCCCGCCCGTACACCGGAGCCGTCCTGGGGATGCAGGGTCACGCCGTGGGCGCGGAGCCAGGCGAACTTGTCCGGCGTCCGGCCCTGATCGAGCGACCGGTCAGACCCCTCGACCGAGGCCCCTCGCGCCTGGACGATCATGGCCAGCGGCAGCATGCCGGACCCGCCGATGCCGCAGAAGAAATAGGAGGGCTTTTCGGGCGTCATCTTGATCTTGGCGGCGGAATGCGGAGTGTCACGTGAGGGCTGCGTGACTAGCACGCGGCGCGGGGAAGGCCACGCGGGATGATCGGACGTTTGGAATGAAGATCGGCATCGTCGCCGTCTCCTCCCGCTTCGCCCGCGAGCGGGCCGAGGCGATCCAGGCCTGGTTCGCCCTTCAGTTCCCTACCGGCGAGGTGACCTGCACCATCCACCCGAATAGCTTTGGCAAATCCGGCCATTTCGCCGGCACGGATCAGGAGCGGGCGGACGCCTTCGTGGAGTTCGCCAACGATCCGCGCATCGACCACATCTGGTTCGCTCGCGGCGGATACGGCTCGTGTCGCATCGCCGAGGCCGTCATGCCGCGCCTCACCGACGTGGCGAGGAAGAAGCGTTATGTCGGATACTCCGACGTCGGATCGATGCTGGCCGTCCTCTACAAGTCCGGTTTCAGCGTGGCCCACGGGCCGATGGCGTCTGACGGCGTCAGGAACGATCCCACCGGCTTCCGCTCCCTGAACTGGCTGCGGAAGGGCGTAACCGAAGGCCTGGAGCCGTCGCTGGTGGACGACCCCCGGCCCGCCGTCGCCTTCAACCTGACGGTTCTGGACCAACTGCTCGGCACGCCGCTGGAGCCCAACCTGACCGGGCATGTGTTGATGCTGGAGGACGTGTCGGAGGCGGCTTACCGCATCGACCGGATGATGTTTCATCTGACCAGCCAGCCCTCCATCCGGCGCGTTGCCGGCATCCGGGCCGGCCGCTTCACCGATGTGACGGTCAATGAGCCCGACTTTGGCCTGACCGCCGAGGAGATCGTCCGGCACTGGTGCGAGCGGTCGGGCATTCCCTATCTCGGCCCGGCCGACATCGCCCATGACCGCAATAACAAGATCGTGCCCTTCGGACCTCGATCCTAGAGCTTGATCGTTTGAGGTGGACCCGCCAAGCGGGTCCGCCGAAAGCGTGAATCAAGCTCTCGCTCATATCTGGAGCCTGATTCACGGCATCAGCGGAATCGCGAAGCGATTCCACTTCAGCCGATCAGGCACTAGGTCCCCAGCACCCGGGCCACGATAAGCTCGGCCGCCTCGACGGCGCTGACCCGGGTTGTGTCGATGACGATTTCGGCCTGCTCGGGGATCTCGTACGGACTGTCGATTCCGGTGAAATTCGCCAGCCGACCCGCCCGGGCCTTGGCATACAGCCCCTTCACATCCCGCGCCTCGGCGACCGCGAGGGGGGCGTCGACGAACACCTCCGTGAACTCGCCCTCCGGCATCCGCTCGCGCGCCATCCGCCGTTCGGCCCGGAAGGGCGAGATGAAGGCGGTGATGACGATCAGGCCGGCATCGGCCATCAGCCGGGCCACCTCGGCGACGCGGCGGATGTTCTCGACCCGGTCCTCCTCGGTGAAGCCGAGGTCGCGGTTCAGGCCGTGGCGGACGTTATCGCCGTCCAGCAGACAGGTGTGACGGCCGAGCGCATGCAGCCGCCTGTCGACCAGATTGGCGATGGTCGACTTGCCCGCCCCCGACAGGCCCGTCAGCCAGATGACCTGTCCCTTCTGGCCCTTCAGGGCCGCGCGGGCATGGCGGTCCACGTCGATGGCCTGCCAGTGGATGTTGTCGGCGCGGCGGAGTGCGAAGCGGATCATCCCCGCCCCGACCGTCCGGTTGGTGATCCGGTCGATCAGGATGAAGCCGCCAAGATCGCGACTGACGTCATACGGTTCGAAAGCGATCGGCCGGTCCAGCGACAGGTTGCAGACGGCGATGTCGTTCAGTTCCAGCCGCGTGGCCGCCAGCTTGTCCAGCGTATTGACATTGATCCGGTGCTTGATCGTCGTGACCTGGGCCGTGGCCGTGCGCGCGCCGATCTTCAGCATATAGGACCGGCCGGGCGACAGGGTCTCCTCGTCCATCCAGACCACTGTGGCCTCGAACTGATCGGCGACGGGCGGCGGGTCGTCGGCCGAGGCGATGACGTCGCCGCGCGAGACGTCGACCTCGTCGGTCAGGGTCAGGGTGACCGACTGTCCTGCACCGGCCTCCGACAGGTCCTGGGGCAGGGCGACGATGCGGTCGATCCGGCATTCGCGCCCGGACGGCAGGACACGCACCCGGTCTCCGGGTCGCGCCTTGCCCGCTGCGACCAGGCCGGCATAGCCGCGAAACTCCGGGTTTGGACGATTGACCCACTGAACGGGCATCCGGAAGGCAACGCTGCCGTCCGATGTCCCCGGCTCGACCGTTTCAAGCCAGTCCAGCAGCGTCCGCCCTCCCAGCGGTGACGGCGTCGCGACGCCCTCGCCGGTCAGGCCTGACAGGGCGATGGGCGTCACCGAGGTCAGGCCGATGCTCTGCGCGAAGGTCGCGTACTCAGCCGCGATGGCTTCGAACCGCGCCTTGTCCCAGCCGACAAGGTCCATCTTGTTGACCGCCAGCACTACGGTACGAATGCCGAGCAGGGCGCACAGAAAACTGTGCCGCCGCGTCTGGACCAGCACGCCCTTTCGCGCATCGACCAGAATCACGGCCGCCTCAGCCATGGAGGCCCCGGTGACCATGTTGCGCGTGTACTGCTCGTGGCCCGGCGTGTCGGCGACGATGAATTTGCGCCGCTCGGTCGCGAAGAACCGATAGGCCACGTCGATGGTGATGCCCTGCTCGCGCTCGGCCGCCAGACCATCGACCAGCAGGGCGAAATCCAGGTTCGCTCCTTGCGTTCCGACCCGGGCCGAGTCGGTCTCCAGCGCGGTCATCTGGTCGTCCAGAACCGCGCGGGTATCGTAGAGCAGCCGCCCGATCAGGGTCGACTTGCCGTCGTCCACCGACCCGCAGGTCAGAAAGCGAAGCAGGGTGGTTTCCACGGGCGCGGCCATCAGAAATAGCCCTCGGCCTTCTTCTTCTCCATCGACGCCGCCTGATCGTGGTCGATCATCCGGCCCTGACGCTCTGACGTGGTGGAGGCCTTCATCTCCGCGATGATGTCGGCGACCGAGGTCGCGGTGCTCTCGATCGCGCCCGACAGCGGATAGCAGCCCAGTGTCCGGAACCGCACGCGACGCATCTGCGGGGTTTCGCCCGGCATCAGCCGCATGCGGTCGTCGTCAACCATCAGCAGGGTTCCCGACCGGTCCACGACCGGCCGTTCGGCGGCGAAGTACAGGGGCACGATCGCGATGCCCTCCTGCTCGATGTATTGCCACACATCCAGCTCGGTCCAGTTCGAGATCGGGAAGACGCGGATGCTCTCTCCCACCCCGATCCGGGTGTTGTAGAGCCTCCACAGCTCCGGCCTCTGGGTCTTGGGATCCCACCGGTGGCCCGCTGCCCGAAACGAGAACACCCGTTCCTTGGCCCGCGACTTCTCCTCGTCGCGCCGGGCACCGCCGAACGCGGCCTGATAGCCGTAGTGGTCCAGCGCCTGTTTCAGCCCCTCGGTCTTCCACAGGTCGGTGTGCAGGCTGCCGTGATCGAAAGGGTTGATGCCTGCCGCCCGGGCGTCCGCGTTGATCCAGACCTTCAGTTCGACGTCCGGTGCCGCCGCAACGCGGTCGCGCAGCGCATACATGTCCCGGAACTTCCAGGTGGTGTCGACGTGCAGCAGGGGAAACGGCAGCGGACCCGGCCAGAAGGCCTTTCGCGCCAGATGCAGCATCACGGCTGAATCCTTGCCGATCGAATACAGCATCACCGGCCGTTCGACCTCGGCCACCACCTCGCGCAGGATGTGGATGGCCTCGGCCTCCAGCGACTGGAGGTGGGTCAGGCGGAGCGTCTGGTCTGGCATCAGGGTGTGGCTAGCACCCGAGCCCCAAGCCGTCACCTCGGGGCGAAAACCGCGTGACGGCAATCCCTCCTCTGGCTACGGTCCGGGTGCGATGCAGCATCCTTCCGCAACCTACGTCTCCACGCGCGGCGCGACCCCCCCGACCGACTTCGCCGAGGCCTTGCTGCGCGGCATGGCTCCGGACGGCGGTCTCTACATGCCGGTCGCCTGGCCGAGGCTGTCGCCGGTCGCCTGGGCCTCCGATCGCAGCTATCCCCAGATGGCGCGGGCGGCGATGGCCCCCTTTATCGGCGACGCCCTGCCCGAGGGCGCGCTGGATCGTGCGCTCGACCGCCTGATCGCCGGCTTCGCCCCGCCGGCCGTCACGCCGCTCCGCCGGCTCGAGGACGGGCTTTATCTGCTGGAGCTGTTCCACGGCCCGACCGCCGCCTTCAAGGACCTGGCCATGCAGCTGGCTGCCGCCCTGTCGGCCGAGGCGCTCGCGGCGTCGGGCGAGCGGCTGACCCTGGTGACGGCCACCAGCGGCGACACCGGCGCAGCCGCTGTCGCCGCCTTCGCCGATCAGCCCCGCATCCGCCTGATCGTGCTTCATCCGCACGAGCGGGTGTCGCCCGTCCAGCGCAGACAGATGACGACGACCCCGGCCGACAACGTCCTGAACCTCGCCGTCCGGGGCGACTTCGACGACTGCCAGCGGCTGGTGAAGGGTCTGCTGGCAGACGAATCCCTGCGCGCCCACGGCCGCTTCTCCTCGGTCAACTCGATCAACTGGGCGCGGCTGGCCGGACAGATCCCCTACTACCTCTCGGCGGTGTCGCAGCTGGCCGGGATGGGCGAGACGCGGCCGCCGGTCTTTGTCGTGCCCACCGGCAATTTCGGCGACGCCTTCGCCGGCATCGCGGCCGGGCGAATGGGTCTGCCGATCCGGGGCTTCGTCGCAGCGGTCAACGCCAACGACGCCCTGGCCCGAGCGATCAACGAGGGGGTCTATGCCCGCCGCGCGGCGGTGGAGACGGCCTCGGTCAGCATGGACGTCCAGGCGCCGTCCAACTTCGAGCGGCTGGTCTATGAGGCATCGGGCCGCGACGCCGACCTGACGCGCGGCCTGTTCGATGACTTTGCCCGCCACGGCCGGGTTGTCCTGCCCGCCGACCTCCTGGCCGCCCTGCGCGCCGAGGTTTCGGCCGTCTCGGTCGACGAGGCGACCACCCGGGATCAGATCGCCCACGCGTTGTCTACCTGGGGTCAGGTCGTCTGCCCCCACACCGCCGTCGCCCTGTCGGCCGCGCGCGGCATCGACCGCGCCGTCGGCCCGGTGGTCGCGCTGGCCACTGCCCACCCGGCCAAGTTCGGCAAGGACGTTGCCCCGGTCATCGGCTTCGATCCCGACCCGCCCGAAGTCATCCGCGCCCTGGGCGACCGCCCCGAGCGATTCGATGTGATCGGGGCTGACGCGGGGGAGGCGCTGGAGGCGGTCAGAGCCTTCGCTGTTTAGGCGGCCCGCGCCCACCACGCGGCCCGCCTGAGAAACGCCGCCGGGTCCTTGGGCGTCACCAGCTTGGTGGGGTCGTGGAAGATGCGGTCGTGCAGGCGGGTCAGGCTGAAGCGGACGGCGGCGGCCTGGCCGAGGCGCGGCAGGGCGGCGACCTCTGGCCGTGTCAGAGGGCGGACGGTCTCATAACCTGTGCGGAAGGCCTCGACCGCGCCCGGGATCGGGGCACCCGCCCCGTCGAAACCCCAGGCGCTGAGCGCGATGGCGAGATCATAGGCCCGGGGACCCGTGCAGCCGAAGTAGAAGTCGATCACGCCCGATACGGCTCCGTCCTCGAACAGGACGTTGTCCGGAAAATAGTCAGCGTGGATCGGGCCGGTCGGCAGGTCGTGCCTCCAAGGATCGCCGAGTCGGGTCAGGGTCGCCTCGACCTCATTCAGGATCGCGCGGTCCTCGCCTGTAGCCGCCACGGCGCAGCGATCCGCCAGGGCCCGCCAGGCGGCGGGGCCGACCGGGTTCTCGCGCGGCACCGAGAAGTCGGTCGCGGCGCCATGCAGCCGCGCCAGCATGGCCCCGGCCGCCTCGACCTCGGTCGTCGACGGATCTCGCAACCACGCCCCGCCCAGCCACTCGATCACCGCCGCCGGCCGCCCGTTCAGCATCCCGACCCAGCCGCCGCCCCGCCGACGGACCGGGCGCGGCGCGGGATAGCCCCGGTCCGCCAGATGGTCGGTCAGGCCGAGGCAGAACGGCAGGCTACCCGCGTCGGTCCGTGCCTCGAACAGCGTCAGGACATGGCGGGCACCCACCGTTTCCAGCCGGTAGTTGGTGTTTTCAACCCCCTCGGCAATCGGGTGCAATCCGACGAGATCGCCGAGATCGTAGTCTGACAGGAAGGCCTCGGCCTCCCGATCCGTGACCGGAGTGAAGACGGCCAAGAGCTAGAGCCCCTTTCTGGTGCGGGCGCTCATCCGAAAACCGGCGTCCACTTTTCAGGCGCGCGCACTAGTGATGCCCCAGCGACGCATGCCGGGCCCGGACGATGTCATTGAGATCGGCGAGCACGCTCTCGGTCGTCGGCCAGCGGCCCGCGCCGCGCCCGCCGCAGGACCAGACCCGCCCGTCCTCGCCATAGACCTTCACGCCGTTCCGCTCCCCGTTCAATGCCAGGAAGAAGGGGTCGTCGAGGCCGACGTCAAGCGAAACCGAAGCCCTCAGGTCCTCGCCCTCACGGAAGCAGGCCCCGATCTGGCGCACCGGCCCGGCGGGCTGGAGCGTTTCCGACAGGACGGCGCAGGGCACCTCGTCGTCTGGCGTGCGGCCGAAGGCTTCGAACGCCAGAAGCCGGACCTTGGCGGCCGAATCGCGGCCCTCGAGATCCGACGACGGATCCTCCTCGGCGAAGCCCGCGACCCGGGCATCGGCCAGGGCGTCGGCGAAGTCGGCACCCGCCTGGATCCGGCTGAGCATGAAGTTGACCGTGCCGTTCAGGATCGCCTCGAACCCCCTCACCGGCCCGGCCGCGCGGGCGGCCCGGACCGTCTCGATCATGGGCGCGCCGCCGCCGACCGCCGCCGAATAGGCCAGCCGAGCGCCCTTGGCCCGTGCCAGATCGGCCAGACCCTGGGGGTCACGGCTGATGGCCTGCTTGTTGGCGCTGGCCACGTCGATGTTGCGCTCCAGGGCGCAGCGGATCAGGTCGTGGCCGGCTCCGCCCTCCGACAGGGCCTCGAGCAGGATGTCGGGCTGGAGCGCCAGCAGGGCCTCGCGGTCGGACGTGAACAGCTCGGCCTGTGCCTCGACGTCGCGCGGCTTTTTGGGATCGCGGACCAGGACGCCCACGACCTGGAACCGGTCGTCGGCAAGAAGCCGTTTCAGCAGCCCGCCGCCCACGACGCCGCAGCCCGCGATGGCGACCTTCAGCGGGGCGTCGGGCACCGAGGGGCCCGGCGGCGCCGATTGGTCCCCCACCACCGTGCAGTCGGACCGGCCGAGCGCCGCGACCTCGATCTCTACCGACCGCCCCTGTCCCAGATCGATGGCATCATGCTGGACCAGCGCCCCGCCGTGACGGCGCGCGTCGTCCCAGCTGGCGCGGCGGAACCGCAGCGGCTTGCCCGAGGCCGAAGCCGGGTCGCGGTCGTAGAGGCCGTCGACGTCCTTCACGAGCCGGGCCCGCTTGAGGCCCAGCTCGGCTGCGAGAAACACCGCCGTCAGGTCAGATCCGCCCCGGCCCAGCAATACGACGCGGCCATTGGGTCGCATGGCGCCGAAGCCTGGCACCACCACGACCTGATGCGATGCAAGGGCGCGGTTCAGGGCCTCTGCCTGCAGCGAGACCGGGTGGGCATGCTCGACCGGACCCTCGGCTACAATGCCCAGTTCGCGCACCGACAGGCCACAGGCATCAAGCCCGATCCGGTCGCAGGCGATGGCAACGAGGGCCGCCGCCTTCTCCTCACCGAGAGCGACATAGGCGGGCAGCAGTTCGTTTTCGTGATCCAGACCCAGCTCGCGGGCGTCAGCCAGCAGGCGGTCGGTGTGGCCGCCAAGCGCCGAGACGACTGCCACAACCTTTCGACCGGCGCGGACGTGGCTGTACAGCTCTGACGCCACGGCTGGGGCACAGGACTGGTTCCTGAGAATCGACGAGCCGAACTTCAGCACCACGACTTCGGGTGCCGGCGCGGGGGCCGGAAGCGGCTTCTGGACGACGGCGAGGTGGGCTTTGGAATGGGGCATGGTGGTGATCCGTGGACTGAGAGGGTTGGGTTTCGGGCGAAAGAAAACCCGCCGGGCCGGGGCCGGGCGGGTGGGGTTTGCTGGGCTGTCTGACCGACCGCGCGCTAACCTGTCCCCGCCCGCGAGGGGCCGGTGGTGGTCATGCCGGTGGTGGTCGAGATCGAGGTTGCACGGGTCATCGCCCGCGCCGCGAAGGCGGGGGTCGATGTCGAAACGGCGATGGGGCCGAGACGGGACACGGGGCGGACCTCAGGAAAAACGTTGGTCTGAACCTGTCGAGGCGAGCCGCCGCCGTCAACCCGCTACGGCATTTTTCTTTCGTCCAAGGGCGCGAGTGAGGCCTCTGCGCCACGCACGGGCGCGCAACACCTGTCGCGGCGGTAGATTTTTTCTCTTGACCGGCGATCCTCGCAACCGCAACGTAATGTCACTCATCAAGACCGGCGGAGGGATAGGCCCTTTGATGCCGGGGCAACCATCGGGTTCCGCCCGAACGGTGCCAACTCCTGCGGGGAAGGTTTCGACCTTCCACGAGAGATGAGTGGAGCGTCGATGAGGCGGCGTCTCCACGGTCTGTCACCGTCCGGAGTCTTGCGTGAGCAGGACGACGCGGACGACCATCATGGCTTTCGACACCCAGACCCTCCCTGACCCCCTCTGTCGCAAACATTTGCGGCTGCCGAAGATCGCACGCCGGGGCGTCGTTGTAGATCTTCCGGTCCCGATTCCGGCGGACTTCCGTCTGCAGTCCGGCGAACGGTTGGCCCAGCGTCGGATCGTCGGCCGGTTGCACGGCCGCGAGGGTGCTCCGCTGGTGGTGGTGGCCGGCGGCATCTCGGCCGGGCGGTTCGTGCACCGGACCGAGACCAACGGCCTCGGCTGGTGGTCGGGCGCAGTGTCGGTCCGCGGCCCGATTGACCTGAACCGGTTCCAGGTTCTGGCGTTTGACTATGCACCGGACGCAGTCGAGGGCGGCAAACCCGTCACCATCACCACCCACGACCAGGCCCGTTTGCTAGGCCTGATCCTGGACGCCATCGGTGATCCGATCGTCTCAGCCTTTGTGGGCTGCTCCTACGGCGGCATGATCGCCCTGGCCTTCGCCGAGTTGTTTCCCGACCGGGTCGATCAGCTGGTCGTCGTGTCGGCCGCCCACCGCGCGCACCCGCAGGCGACCGCCTGGCGCGGCATCCAGCGCCGCATCCTGCAACTGGCCGAGGCTGCCGGGCGGCCCGAAGACGGCGTGGCCCTGGCCCGCGAACTGGCCATGACCACCTACCGAACGGCCGATGAGTTCGGCGAGCGGTTCGAGACCACGGCCCCCAGGTCCGCGGGCGGTGCCTATCCGGTTTGCGACTATCTGACGGCGCGGGGTCGGGCCTACTGCACCCACACCACGCCCGCCCGTTGGCTGTCGCTGTCGGATTCCATCGACCGCCACGCCGTGACGCCCGAGGCCATCCGCACGCCCACGACCCTGGTCGGCTTCACCTCGGACCGGCTGGTCCCGATCGGGGACATGCACGAGCTGGCCGCCCGCCTGCCGACCCTGTTCCGCTTCGTCGAGACCCCGTCCCTGTACGGCCACGACGCCTTTCTGAAGGAAGACGAGGCGGTCGCCGCCATCCTCCGCTCCGCCCTGAAGGAGATCGATCAATGACGATCGCACGACGCCCGCACCACGCCCACACCACCTGCGCGCGCTCCGGCGTCGATCAGGACCCGGCCCACGGGGCGGTGATGCCGCCGCTCTATCTGTCGTCGAACTATTCGTTTGCGGGCTTCGAACAGAAGCGGAAATACGACTACAGCCGGTCGGGCAATCCGACCCGCGACGTCCTGGCCGAGACCCTGGCAGAGCTGGAAGGCGGAGCGGGATGCGTGGTCACGGCGACGGGCATGGCGGCGGTCGACCTGCCTCTGTCGCTGCTGGAACCCGGCGACCTGCTGATCGCGCCGCACGACTGTTACGGCGGGACGCACCGCCTGCTGTGCGCGCGGGCGAGGAAGGGGCATTTCGAGGTGCTGTGGGTCGACCAGGGCGATCCGGTCGCCCTCGACGCCGCCCTGACCCTGAACCCCAGGCTCGTCCTGATCGAGACGCCGTCCAACCCCCTGCTGCGGGTCGTCGACATCGCCGACATCTGCGCCCGCGCCCACCGGGTGGGGGCCAGGGTGGTGGCCGACAACACCTTCCTGTCGCCGGCCCTGCAACGCCCGCTGGAGCTGGGGGCGGACATCGTCATCCACTCAACGACGAAATACATCAACGGCCACTCCGACGTGGTCGGCGGCGCGGTGATCTCGGCCGACCCGGCGGACCATGCCGAGCTGGCCTGGTGGGCCAACTGTCTGGGCGTCACGGGGTCGCCGTTCGACGCCTATCTGACCCTGCGTGGCGTACGGACGCTCTTTGCACGGATCGAACGCCAGCAGGCGACGGCGGGCAAGGTCGCCGCCCTGCTCGTGGCTCACCCCGCCGTGTCGGCTGTCCACTACCCCGGGCTCGGGTCCCACCCCGGCCATGCGCTGGCCGCGCGGCAGCAGCAGGGGCCGGGGGCCATGCTCAGCTTCGAACTGGCGGGCGGGGTGCCGGCCGTGCGCCAGCTGGTCGAAACGTTGGACACCTTCACCCTGGCCGAGTCGCTCGGAGGCGTCGAAAGCCTGATCGCCCATCCGGCCACCATGACCCACGCCGCCATGACGCCGGAAGCGCGGGTCGTGGCCGGAATCACTGACGGGTTGCTGCGCCTTTCGGTCGGGCTGGAGCACGAGGACGACCTGATCGCCGACCTGGTTCAGGCCCTCAATGCGCTCGTCCTGCCGGAGGCGGCTGCCGCTGCCTAGGCCGGGCGCGCCTGGGTCTGCATCGCGCCGGTCATCGGGATGAAGAAGACCCCGACGTCGCGGCGGGAGCGGACCCGGCCGTCGGCGTCCTTGGTGTAGACGTACAGGACCTGGCCGCGCCGGAAGGGCTGCCCGATCGGAATGATCAGCTTGCCGCCGGGCTTCAGCTGCCGGAACAGCTCGGGCGGGGCGTACTGCGCCACGCAGGTCAGCATGATGGTATCGAAACCTTCGGTCACCTCGGGCCAGCCGAAATAGCCGTCGCCGACGCGGGAATGGACGTTGTCATAGCCGAGCGGCCGGAAGATTTTTGCGACGGCTTCGCCGATCGGCTGGATGATCTCGATCGTATAGCTGTCGCGGACGATGCGGCTGAGCAGCGACGACTGGAAGCCCGAGCCGGTCCCGATCTCCAGTGTCACATCGGTCGGCTTCGGAGCCGCCAGCTGGGTCATATAGGCCTGACCCAGGTAGTCCGACAGGACGCTGCCGTGGCCAATGGCCCAGGGCTTGGGGTTGGCTTCATAGGCCTGCCAGGCGGTCGAGGCATTCGACGCATAGGCATAGTGAAACCAGTCGCGGGGCACACTCTCAAACGCCTGGACGACCTTCGGATCATGGGCACCGAAGCGGCCGTCGAGATAGGTGCGGATCCGCTGGATGGCCTCGGGCTTTCTGGCCTGGATCTCGTTGAACTGGGCTTCCGTGATCGCCTGGGGCCGCTCTGAGGCCTGCATGGCCCCGGCGAAGCGGGCATAGGTCCACGGTTCGGCCGGCATGCGCACTGTCTCGGAGACCGCCGAGGTTGCGCCGGCGACGGCCGTCGCGTTGGCGGTCGGCGCGGCGGCTGAAGAGCCGCTGCCACCCGTCGCCTGGGTCGGGTTCAGTCGGGCCTGCACAGACTTCATCGTCTGTTCGTCGCAGGCGGAGAGACCACTGAGGGCGGCAGCCCCGGCGGCGGTCAGAAGGGTTCTGCGGTGAAGGGTCATGCGGAGCTCGTCTGGGCTTGGCCGGCGGGTGCCGGGAAGGGGTCGAGGGTGGCAGGCGCAGGCTCGGGAAGGTCGGCAAAGGGATCGGCAGGGGGTGCGGGTTCGAATACCGGTGCCGGGCGGGTCCGGGCCGCCGCGACCGGGAGAACGAGGAAGGCCAGCGCATACAGTCCGGCGCCCGCGATCAGCAGGGAAGAAAAGCCGACGTCGCGGCTCATCAGATTGGCAAGGGGCGTGGCGACGACCGAGAAGGCCCCGTTCAGACCCCAGGCCCAGGGCAGGGCACGGCCGTCACCGACCTGGATCAGACCCAGGGGGAAAGGCAGGCCGAGAGCCAGGGACACGGGCGCAGCAGCCACGATCACCAGCAGCCCCTTGATTGCCCAGGGCTGATCCAGGGTCCTCATCATGACATCCTCGGCCCCGACCCACATCGCTCCGATCCAGGTCAGGACGATGATCAGGCTGAGCATCGAGGCCAGTTTCGGCAGGGCCGCGCAGCGCCCGGCGATCATGCTGCCGAGACCGGAGAAGATCAGCATCGAGGTCAGAACGAGGGCGAAGGCCGAGGAGTAGTCATTCAGCCAGAAGGCCGCCTTGTCGATCAGCCAGATCTCGATCAGCAGGAAGCCGAGGCCCAACGCCGGGAAGTAGAGGGCGGGCCAGCCCCCGGTCTTCTCCCTCGCCCCGCTCGTCCGTCGGCGGAACAGGACAGGGGCTGCGAGGACCAGAAGGGCAATGAGGATGGCCTGACCCAGGACGGCAATATTGACCAGCGCGCCGATTTCCGCCTGTGGCAGAACCTCAAGACGGCGGATGAGCGTGGGCAGATCCTCCAGCCGGAGCGAAGCATGGAACGCCGGGCGATCGAGGGTCGCGGGCCGGATATGGAAGGCCTCCGACGATAGCGAAGGCTGTCCTGCCAGCACGGCTGCGACCTCATTGGCAATGGCGTCGTCCGGGCCGGTCGAGGTCATCTGCCCCGAGGCGAAGGAGACCCCGGGCAGGTCGTTGAACAGGCCTGCGCGGGCGACGGCGAGGTCGAACCCCGGGTGCCACGATACGTCAAACGAGCGCTGGGCGGCCCAGGCCTTCAGCACTGCCACGTCGGCATCAGACCATGGCGTCGGGCTGATGAGGATGCGAGCGTTCCATGCCGAGCGATAGACCATGACGTGGCCGGATGGATCGCTCACACCCATGCCGGTCAGGGCCTGACGTGAGGTGGCGAGGACCCGCAGGGCATAGACGGGAAAGTCGCGGATCGAGACGGAAACCGAGACCATGCCGCCGGGCTTCAGCGCAGCCAGATAGGCCTGCAGCGCCTCGACCGTGACGCCGGTCACATTGGCCGGCGCGGCATCCACGAAATCTGCCGACAGGTCGACGATGTCGTAGCGGGCGGGCCCGGCCCTCCATGCAGCGGCGATGGGTCCACCTTCCAGCAGGACAATCCGGGGATCGGCGGCCAGGGCCGGCGACGGGCCGAGACCGTTCACAAGGGCATCGCGCAACACCGGCTCGCCCTCGACCCCGTCAACTAGGGCCGCGCCCAGGGTCAGGGCCTCGGCCGCGCGATAGCCGCCGGACAGGCCGACCAGCAGAACCTCCGCTGCGGGTCGGAGCGTATAGGGCGCGGCGGACAGGGCGCTCGAGGCATAGGCCGCGTCCAGAGGTCCGGCCCGGGGCAGGGAGGCGATCCGGTTGCCGTCGCGATACAGACCATAGGTCGGGGGTGGCCCCGCCACGCCCATGAGGCCGGCGTTGTTGGAGACGTCGGCGTCCACACGCTCGGTGAAGTTCTCCAGGAGCAGGTAATGCCCTCGGGGCTGGCGCACCTCGGCGACCACGGCCGCGCCGGGCGTATTGAGCGGTGCATAGATGGCCTTGAACTCTGAGAAGGCCGGGGGTGCGCCAAAGAAGAGGATCGCCTCTCCCGCCACCAGCGCCGCCCCCGCCAGCCCGGCGCCCAGCCAGTTCAGCCGTCCCGGCTGGAACAGGGTCGACAGGGCCAGGGGGATCAGCAGCACCGGCGCGAGCAGGAAGGGGTGCACCACGAACATCAGGGCGAGCGCCAGGGCCGCGCCCAGCCCCGCCCCGATCAGGTCATAGCCGTAGACCCGTCCGATCTCCCGGTGGTTCAGGATGAAGATCAGGCTGATGTAGAGGCCGGCCAGGAAGAAGAAGGGCAGCAGCACGGCATAGTAGAGCCCGATGTTGCGGACCTGCTCGGGCCAGGTCGTCGGGTTCTGCAGCTGCAGAGGGTTGAACGTATTGGCCGTGACGGCCTGGTATCCCAGAGCCGCTGCGATCACCATGGCGGCTGGCAGGACGGTCCGCAGGATGACGCCGTGGCGCGCCACGGCGTCACGGAACAGGGCCACGACCACTCCGGACAGGGCAAAGCCGGCCATGACGATGGAGATGATCCAGTAACCGTACTCGGACCATTTCGCGACGGCGAAGTAGCGCGTCAGGGCGTTCTCGATCCCGACGACCCCCATCGCGATCAGGAAGAGGGGAATCAGGGCCGCGCGACCCTTGTCGACGGCGGCGGTCATGGCGCGGTGTCCCGGCCGGAGACGCGGCGGTCGAGGAAGTCGATCAGCAACGCATTGAACCGCTCTGCCTCATCCACGAACAGGGCGTGTCCGGCGTCCTCGAACACGACCATCTCGGCGTTGGCGTGGGCGCGGATCAGGTTTTCGCCCTGCTCGCGCCAGCGGGGACGGACGACGTAGAGCACGGGCCTGCCGGTCGCGTGCACGGCGTCGCGCCAGTATTCCCGGGGCACGTCATAGGCCAGCAGACGCCGCTCATCCTCCGGGGCCATCCGCAGTGCCTGAGCAGTGATCCGGGCTCGCCAGCCTGCTCCGGGATCGCGGGCGAACATGCCGGCGACGAAGGCCTCGCGACGGCTGCGACGGTCCGCGGGCGACAGGACGGCCGGTTCGTCCGCGCGGGCGGGGCTGCGGGCCGGGCGCGGTGCAGGTTCCTCGCCGATGGAGTTGTCGATGAGGACGAGGCCGGCGATGCGGCTGTCCCCCGCCCGCGCGACCAGGGCGAGGCTGTCGAGGACGCCGAGTGACCAGCCCACCAGCACCACCGGCCCGCCGGCCGCCTGCTCGATCAGCTCGCCGATGTCCCGGCCACGACGGTCGTGGGTATAGCCATAGCGGGTGACCTCGCTGTCACCCTGGCCTCTCGGGTCGAGCGCGAGCACATGAAAGCGGTCCGACAGGGCCGCGATCTGGTGTTCGAAAATCCAGCCCGGCATGGTCCATCCGGGCACGAACAGAACCGTCCGGGCCTCGGAAGGGCCCGCCTCCAGATAGTGAAGACGGGCCCCGTCGGAAGTGATGAGGTGGCGGCTCTCAGCCGCTTCCACCGCGCCCCCCGACGCGGTTGTCGCAAAAGCGAGAACGGCTCCACCCAGCACGCCGACCATGGCCGCCCGTGTCCATGCCGGCAGGGTTTGCGAACCGTTCCGCCCCATCGTCATCCATGTGGCGCGCACGGGTGATCCGTGTCGAGAGCCTTCCCCGCGCGCGGGAGTGAATGGGTTAACCGCGTGGCGCCAAAAGCATCAGAGGTTCAGCAAGGCCGGATCGCCACCCTGGGCGGCAATGTTGTTCGATATCGCCTTTTCCGCGGCAAAGCGGATCAGGCTCCAGGGGCCGCCCGCCTTGGGACCGGTGCCCGACAGGCCCTCGCCGCCGAACGGCTGGACGCCGACCACCGCGCCGATGATCGAACGGTTGATATAGACGTTGCCGGCGGGGACCAGTCGCGTGACCTCTTCGGCGAAGGCCTCGATGCGGGAGTGGACGCCCAGGGTCAGGCCGTAGCCGCGCGCGGCGAGCCTGGCCGCTGTCTCCTTGAGCTTCGACGGTTCATAGCGGCAGATGTGGAGGATCGGCCCGAACACCTCGCGCTCCAGATAGTCCGGCGTCGGCACCTCGGCGATGGTCGGGGCGAACAGGTGGCCCCTGTCGGCACCCGCAGGAAGCGTGGCCCGGGCGACGATCCTCGCGTCGCCTTCCAGTCGCTTGAGGTGGGCCTCCAGCATGGCCCTGGCGTCGGCGTCGATAACCGGGCCGATGTCGGTCGAGGGATCGGCAGGGTCGCCCAGCACCTGGGCCTCCAGCGCACCCTTCAACCCCGCGATCAGGGCGTCGGCGGCGTCGTGCGGGACGTAGAGCAGACGCAGCGCCGAACAGCGCTGGCCGGACGATCCGAAGGCCGACAGGATGACGTCGTCGATCACCTGTTCCTTCAGCGCCGTGGTGTCCACGAACATGCCGTTCAGGCCGCCCGTCTCGGCGATGAAGGGGATGATCGGGCCGGGCCGGGCGGCGAGCGCGCGGTTGATGGCCGTCGCCGTATCCGTGCCGCCCGTGAAGGCCACGCCGTCGATGCCGGGATGGGCGACCAGCCGGGCCCCCACCGTCTCGCCCCGGCCGGGGACGAGGGCCAGCAGGTCGGGGTCGAGCCCGGCCTTGATGTAGAGCCGCACGGCTTCCGCCGCGATCAGGGGCGTCTGTTCGGCGGGCTTGGCGAGCACAGCGTTGCCGGCGGCCAGAGCAGCCGCGATCTGGCCGGTGAAGATGGCCAGCGGGAAGTTCCACGGACTGATGGCGGCGAAGACGCCCCGGCCGTGCAGGACCAGCTGGTTGATCTCGCCGACCGGCCCTTTCAGCGTCTGAGGCCCGCCGAAGTCGCGCTCGGCCAGCATCGCATAGTAGCGGCAGAAGTCGGCGGCCTCGCGGACCTCGGCCACGCCGTCGTTCAGGGTCTTGCCCGCCTCGCGGCTGAGCAGGGCGACGAGGCGGTCGAGGTCGGCCTCCAGCGCATCGGCCATGGCGCGCAGGACCGGGGCCCGACCGGCACCACCCGTCCGGTCCCATGCGACCTGGGCCCGGGCGGCGGCGTCGACAGCGGCGTCGAGGTCTGCCTCGGTGGCTTCGGAGACGTGGCCGAGGACCCGGGTCGTGTCGAAGGGATTGGTCACGGGCTGGGGATTGGTCCCGGCCCGCAGCTTGCCGCCGATCAGGGGGCCACTGGTCAGGGTCTCGGCGTCGACCCGGGCGAGGGCGGCCGCATGGCGCTCGCGGTCGGCCTTTTGGGAGTAGTCGCGGCCGAGCGAGTTCTGGCGATCCATGTAGATATCCTTGGGCGTGGGAATCCTGCCGTGGCGGTCGGGGTGGGCCTCGACGGAGGCGATGGGGTCGGCGGCGACGGCCGAGGCGGGCACCCGCTCGTCCAGCAGGGCGTGGACGAAGGAGGAGTTGGCACCGTTTTCCAGCAGGCGTCGCACGAGGTAGGGCAGGAGGTCCTCGTGCCCGCCGACGGGCGCATAGGCGCGCACCGTCACCTCTCCGAACGTCCCGGTCGCCGCGTCATAGAGGGCCTCGCCCATGCCGTGCAGGCGCTGGAACTCGATCTTGACGTCCGCTTCGCGCGCCATCCGGTGGACAGCCGCCAGCGAATGGGCGTTGTGGGTGGCGAACTGGGAATAGAGGTGTGGCGCGGCGTCGATCATGGCCCGCGCGCAGACGAGGTAGTTCAGGTCTGTCGCCGCCTTGGTCGTGAAGACCGGATAGTCGGTCCGGCCGAAGACCTGGGCGCGCTTTATCTCGGTGTCCCAGTAGGCGCCCTTGACCAGCCGCACCATCATGCGGCGGCCGGAAGCGCTGGCCAGCGCGGCGACGCGGGCGATGACCTCGGGCCCGCGCTTCTGATAGGCCTGAACGGCGAGGCCCAGACCCTGCCAGTCGCCCAGCGACGGCTCGTGGGCCAGCCTGTCCAGCAGCTTCAGCGACAGGGCCAGGCGGTCGGCCTCTTCCGCGTCCATGGTGAAGTTGATGTCCGCGTCGGCGGCGATCTTGGCCAGCCGCAGGACGCGGGGATAAAGCTCCTCCCACACCCGGGCCTCGTGCGTCGCTTCATAGCGGGGCGACAGGGCCGACAGCTTGACCGACACACCGTGGCCGGCCTCCGGGCCCTGGCCCTTTGCGGTCCCGCCCACGGCGGTGATGGCGTCGGCGTAGATCTTTTCATACCGCTCCGCATCGTGAGCGGTGCGGGCCCCTTCGCCCAGCATGTCGAAGCTGCACAGCCAGCCCTCGCGGTTGGCCCGCTTCAGCGCCGCCTCGATGGTACGGCCGACCACGAACTGTTCGCCCATGATGCGGACGGCGGCGGCGACGGCCTGGCGGATGACGGGTTCACCCAGCCGGCCGGCGATTCGCGTCAGGAAGCCGGGAAGGTCGGTCCGGGCCTGATCGTCGGCCTCGACCAGCTTGCCGGTCAGCATCAGGCCCCAGGTCGAGGCGTTGACGAAGAGACTGTCGGACTGGCCGAGGTGCGAGGTCCAGTCCGCCGAGCCGATCTTCTCGGCGATCAACCTGTCGCGCGTGTCCTCGTCGGGGGTGCGCAGCAGGGCCTCGGCGAGGCACATCAGGGCCAGGCCCTCGCGGGTGCCCAGCGAGAACTCCTGCAGGAAGCTCTCGACCACGCCCTGCTTCTTCTGGCTGGCGCGGGCGTGCTCGACCAGGCCCACGGCCTCGGCGACGACGGCGGGCCGGGCGGCGGCGTCGAGGGGGGAGGCGGCCAGCAGGGCGCGGACGGTCGTGGGCTCGTCGGCGAACTTGCCATGGTCCAGCGCGTCCCAGTCCTGGGTCAGGGTTGGCTGGGTCATCGGCGGGAAGGGGGCGTTCATGGGCGGTCTCTTAGGCCCGGCTCAAGCGAGGGGAAAGATGGTGCGAACGGTCTGAATAGTCTGAAATCCGGATCGGTGGCGGGTGGCGGACGGGCGTGGAGCCACTCTAGGGCGTCGTTCCGTCAGGATCGGTCGCAGGGAAGCGAGGGCGCACTTTTTCTCTCTCCCCTTCATGGGGAGGGACAGCCGATGCGAAGCAGCGGCAATGGGGGGAAGTGTCGGCGGAGCGCACGATGCATTCGGCCCCACCCGGGCTCCGCTGCGCGCCGCGGTCCCTCCCCACAAAGGGCAGGGAGAAAGCTTGCTCCGATCCCGGACTTGATGGCCAATGCGGCACCTCATTTCGGAGAGCCGCCATGATCGACCGTCGCCGCCTTATGTTCACCGCCGCCGCCGGGGCCGGTCTGATGGCCGCGGGCCAGACGCTGGCCACGCCCCAGGCGGCCGGAGGGGCCGGTGCCGCCCTGCGGGCCGTGATGGACAAGGTGGTTCAGGAAACCCTCATGACCTCGCCCGAGACCCTGACCCAGCTGGGTTTCGACCGGGGGGCGAACGCGGCGATGAAGGCGCGGCTTGACGACCGGTCCCAGGCCAAGGTGCTGGTCGATCGCGAGACGTTTCGCGGTCATATCGCCGAGCTGAAGGCGGTCGATCGCGCCGGGCTGAGCGCGGACGAAAGGGTCTGGTACGACTCACTCGCGTTTTTCGGCGACACGGCGATAACCGGCTATGACTTCCCTTACGGCGGCGGCGGTTTCGGACCCTCACCCTATACCGTCAGCCAGCTGACCGGATCGTACCAGCAGATCCCCGACTTCCTCGACAGCGTCCATTCCATCGACACCGCACAGGACGCAGAGGCCTATCTGAGCCGGGTCTCGGCCTTCGCCACGGCCCTGGATCAGGAAACCGAGCGGATGGAGCTTGATTTCGAGGCCGGGGCCGTACCGCCCGATTTCGTCATCGCCCGTACCCTCTCCCAGATGGAAAGCCTGATGGCCGGCGGCGCGACGGGCACGACCCTGGTCCAGTCGGTCGCGCGCCGCACGGGCGAGAAGTCGATCTCCGGCGAGTGGGGATCGCGCGCCGAGGCCATCGTCAACGACGCTGTCTTTCCGGCTCTGAACCGTCAGGCCGAGGCCCTGCGCGCGCGTCAGGCCGGGGCGACCCACGACGCGGGCGTGTGGCGGCTGCCGAACGGCGAGGCCTTCTATCGCTATGGAATCCAGAGCTACACCACGACCAATCTGTCGGGTGACGAGATCCACGAGATCGGGCTGGAGCAGCTGGCCGAGCTGTCGGCGCGGGCCGATGTCCTGCTGAGGGCGCAGGGTCTGACGCAGGGGTCGGTGGGCGCGCGTATCGCCGCGCTCGGCGACGATCCCCGGTACCTCTATCCGAACACCGACGAGGCCAAGGAGCAGCTGCTGCGCGACCTCAACACCCAGACCGAGGAAGTGCGTCGGCGGATGCCGCAGTATTTCGGGCGTCTGCCGCAGTCTGCGGTGGAGATCCGCCGCGTGCCGGTGGCGATCGAGGCGGGCGCGCCGGGCGGATACTACAATGGCCCGTCGCTGGATGGGTCGCGGCCGGGGGCCTATTACATCAATCTGAGGGACACGGCCGAGTGGCCGAAGTTCCAGCTGCCGACCCTGACCTATCACGAGGCGGTGCCGGGCCATCACCACCAGATCGCCCTGGCGCAGGAGCGGACCGATGTGCCGCTGCTGATGAAGGTCCTGGGCTTCTCGGCGTATTCGGAGGGCTGGGCCCTGTATGCCGAACAGCTGGCCGATGAGATCGGCATGTACGAAAACGACCCGGTCGGTCAGATCGGCTATCTGCAGTCGCTGATGTTCCGCGCCACGCGGCTGGTCGTCGACTCGGGCATGCACGCCAAGCGCTGGAGCCGCGAGGAGGCGATCCGCTTCATGGTCGACGCCCTCGGTGACGCCGAGAGCGCGGTCACGACGGAGATCGAACGCTACTGCGTGTGGCCGGGTCAGGCCTGCTCCTACAAGCTGGGCCACACCAAGTGGGTCGAGCTGCGGGCCAATGCCCAGGCGGCTCTGGGCGACCGCTTCGACATCCGTGCCTTCCACGACGCGGGCATGAACACCGGCGGCGTGCCGTTGACGGTACTGGAGCAGGTCATGACGGAGTGGACGGCGGCACAGGCCGGCTAGAGCGTCAGTCCGTCCGCGCGTCTCCCGGGTCTTCACCTCCGCATCGGCGAGCACGCGGCGCATCAGTTCCGGATCGATCAGGACGGGAATCTCGCAGAAGCGCAGGATCAGCGTCCCGGTCTCGTCAGTCATAGGCTCAGTCTCTGGGGCAGTCGCGCTTCCGGGGATCTGAACCCGTCGGTTCGAGCGAGGTTCAGCTTGGCGACAGGCGGCCTTTTTCGGGCAGGGTGAATGCCGGGCCCGCGACCCTTTGCCTCTCGCTCCACCGCTCGCTATACCGCCGCCACCCCCGCGAAACGCTGAACAGGACGAGTGCCGCATGGCCAAGATCAAGGTCGCCAATCCCATTGTGGACATCGACGGCGACGAGATGACCCGCATCATCTGGCAATGGATCAAGGACAAGCTGGTCTTCCCGTTCCTGGACCTGGAGCTCGACTACTACGATCTGTCGATGGAAAACCGCGACGCCACCGACGACCAGGTCACGATCGACGCGGCCAGGGCCATCCAGAAGCACGGCGTCGGCGTGAAGTGCGCCACGATCACCCCCGACGAGGCCCGCGTCGCCGAGTTCGGCCTGAAGAAGATGTGGAAGTCGCCGAACGGTACCATCCGCAACATTCTGGGCGGCGTCGTCTTCCGCGAGCCGATCATCTGCAGGAACGTGCCGCGGCTGGTGCCCGGCTGGACCCAGCCGATCGTCGTCGGCCGCCACGCCTTCGGCGACCAGTACAAGGCCACCGACTTCCTGATGCCGGGCCCGGGCACCCTGACGATGAAGTTCGTCGGTGAGGACGGAAAGGTCATCGAGCATGAGGTGTTCAAGGCCCCGTCGGCGGGCGTCGCCATGGGCATGTACAATCTGGACGACTCGATCACCGACTTCGCCCACGCCAGTTTCGCCTTTGGCCTGCAGCGCGGCTATCCGGTCTATCTGTCGACCAAGAACACGATCCTGAAAGCCTATGACGGGCGATTCAAGGACATCTTCCAGGCCGTGTTCGACGCGCACTACGCCGCCCAGTTCAAGGCGGCGGGCCTGACCTATGAGCACCGTCTGATCGACGACATGGTGGCCGCGGCCATCAAGTGGTCGGGCGGCTTCGTCTGGGCGTGCAAGAACTATGACGGCGACGTGCAGTCCGACGTGGTGGCGCAGGGCTTCGGCTCGCTGGGCCTGATGACCTCGGTTCTGCTGACACCCGACGGCCGGGTGCTGGAATCCGAGGCCGCCCACGGCACGGTGACCCGCCACTATCGCCAGCACCAGAAGGGCGAAGCGACCTCGACCAACTCCATCGCCTCGATCTACGCCTGGACACGCGGCTTTGCCCACCGGGCCAAGCTCGACGACAACGCCGAACTGGCCACCTTCGCCGCGACTCTGGAACGCGTGGTGGTCGAGACGGTCGAGGCCGGCCACATGACCAAGGATCTGGCGCTTCTGGTCGGCGACCAGCAGAGCTGGCTGACCACCGAGGGCTTCCTCGACAAGGTGGCCGAGAACCTGACGGCGGCGTTGCCTGAACTGGCGTGATCTAACGCCGGTCGAAACTTTCGAACCCCGCCGGAGCCTCTCCGGCGGGGTTTCGTTTGAGCAAAGCCACCGGCCGTGCATTGATGCGGTTCGCACCGGAGGAGGGGAGACCACCGCGTGAAACGGATCATCGGCAATCTGCTGCTGCTCGCCCTGATCGTGGCGGTCGTCAGCTTCTTCATGGCTCCCGCCGTGGCCTTCTTCGGCATCCGCTCGGCGGCCCAGTCGGACGATATCGCGGGACTGCAGCGACTGGTCGATTTCAACGCGGTCCGCGTCTCGCTCCGGCCCCAGCTGTCGGGGCGGGCCGAGGCCCTGACGCCCGCGCCGTCCTTCATGGAGGACCCGATCGGTGCGGTTCGCCGGCAGTTCGAGGACGCCGCCGCCCCGGCCGGCCCGGATCCCGACGCCTTTCTGACCCCCGGCGCGCTGGACGGCCTGTTGCGGGGCGAGGGCCGCTACGCCGCTGTGACCTCGACCGCAACGATGCCGGAGGACAGCCGACCCGCGCCCTGGCCAAGTCCAAGCTACTGGGGCATCAACCTCGCGCGGTTCGCGGTCACCGACGAGGGCGGTTCGCGCACGATCTTCACCTTTGAGCGCAGGGGGCCGTTCGAGTGGAAGCTGGTTCATATCGGCCTGCCGGATGGCCCGACGCCCGCTGCATCGACCCAGGCACCGGTCGCCGGAGCGAAGACATGAAGGGTTGGGTTCGCGGGCTGCTGATCCTTTCGGCGGCCGTGGTCGTCGTCGCCTATCTGGCCATGCCGATCCTGACCGTGCGGGCTCTGGTGCGCGCGGCCGGGGCCGGGGACGAGGCGGCGCTGGAGCGCCTGGTCGACTTCCCGGCCTTCCGCGAGAGCCTGAAGGAACAGCTGACCGGGCGGCTCATGGCCGAGATGCGCGAGGACGAGCGGGCGGGCGACAGCACGCTTGCGGGTCTGGGCATGCTGTTCGGACCGATGCTGGTCGACGGCGCGGTCGACGCCCTCGTCAATCCCCAGGCGATCGCCGCGATGGTCGAAACCGCGGAGGCTCCCGATCCGACGGACGCGCTGAGGCCGTCGAAGCCGGGGCCGGAGGATGGGGACATCCGCCAGAGCTATGCCTACCGCGACTTCAATACCTTCGTTCTGGGCCTGACCGATCCCGAGCGCCCCGACGAGACGCTCAGACTGCTTCTGAAGCGCGACGGCCCGTTCGGCTGGAAGCTGGCGGGCGTGGAGTTGCCGCCGGTGCCCGCTCAGGGCTGAGCGGCGATCCAGGCGTCCATCCGCTGGTCCAGCAGGTCCAGCGGCAGGGGGCCGTCGACCAGCAGGGCGTCGTGGAAGTCGCGCACGTTGAACCGGTCGCCCAGCGCCTGCTCCGCGCGGGTGCGGATGGCGCGCAGGCGGATCTCGCCGATCTTGTAGGCAAGCGCCTGGCCCGGCCAGCCGACGTAGCGCTGGAGCTCGGTCTCGATGTTGTGCGGGGCAAGCGCCGAGTTCTCCGCGAAGCATCGACGCGCCTCATCCACTGTCCAGCCCATCCAGTGCATGCCGGTGTCGGCGACCAGGCGGCAGGCCCGCCACATCTCGTAGGACAGGCGGCCGAAGCGTTCCTCGGGCGAGCGGTAGAAGCCCATCTCCTCGCCGAGGAACTCGGCGTACAGACCCCAGCCCTCGGTGAAGGCGGTGACGTCGACGGTGCGGCGGAAGTAGGGGCCCTGCTCGGCCTCCTGCTGGAGCGCGATCTGCAGGTGGTGGCCGGGCACAGCCTCGTGCAGCGTCAGGGCCGGAAGCTCATAGAGCGGCCGCTGGTCCAGTCGGCCGGTGTTGACGATGTAGCCGCCGGGCACCCCGTCGGCGAGCGAGCCGCCGTTGTAGCGGCCGGTGGTGTAGGTCGCCTCGATGGCCTCCGGCACGGGCCGGACATTGTAGGTCAGGCGCGGCAGGGTGCGGAACAGGGCGGGCATTCCCCCGTCTGCGCGCTTGGCCATCTCGGACGCCTTTTCCAGCAGATCCTCCCGCGAGGTGGCATAGAAGCGCGGCGCGGTGCGCAGGTGGTTCAGGAAGCCCGCGAAATCCCCGGTCCAGCCGGCGGCGCGCATCTCGGTGTCCATGCGGGCCCGGATGCGGGCGACCTCGTCCAGACCAATCTGGTGGATCTGGTCCGGCGTCAGGTCGGTGGTCGTATAGCGGCGCGCCTCGAAGGCGTAGAACTCCCGCCCGCCGGGCCGGGAGCCGATGCCGACCCGGGCCTGTGCGGCCGGCAGGTATTCGGCCTCGATGAACTGGAGCCATTGCCGGCGGCGGGGTGTGATCTCGCCGTTGACGATGGCCCAGGCGGCAGCCTGGATCAGCCCCCAGTCACCCTCGGAGATCGATGCCGGCCGGGCTTCCGTGGGCTTCAGGAGGGGGTCGGTCTCCTGGGTGAAGGCCACCTCGTTGCGCAGGGAGACGAGGAAGCTCTCGACCACCGAGGTCGGCTGGGTGAAGCCGGTTTCCAGCCCGCGTCGGGCGTTGGCGAGGGCGTCGTCATAGTAGCCGGCGAAGGCTGCCAGCCGCTCCAGCCAGGCCCGGGCCTCGGCCGGACCGGTGATCCGGGTGGTGGAGGCGATTTAGCTGGCGGACTGGCCCGGCCCACCTTCGGAATCAAAGGCGAGGCGGCCCGAATCGTACTGGATCGCTTCGATCGAGCGGTCCAGATCGTGGATCAGAAAGTCGCGGTTCAGCCGATCATCCGACGACAGGCCGTCGGACGCGATCGCCCGGGCGCGGGCGCGAAACGCCTCCAGCACGGGTTGGCGGGCCAGCTCGGCCTCGCGCGAAATGTCGGGCAGGCGGCTCTTGGCGGCGAGGTCGCCTTCCTGTCCGGCGCTGATCGGATCGCGCGCCTTCAGATAGGCCTCGTAGTCGGTCAGCAGGGCCGCCAGCGCGGCGTTGGCGGCGGGCCGGGCCGCCTCGGTCGCGGGCTGGGCCAGGGCCGCAGGCGCGGTCGAACAGAGAAGCGCGGCGGCGAGGCCGGCGAAGACGAGACGGTGCATGGAGCCCCCAATGAGCGAGGGCCGCATGGGGCGTCAGACCTTGGCCGGCGTCAACCCGCCAGAGCGTCCCGGATCGCCGCCAACCCGGCCTCCGCCTTCGATCCGTCCGGGGCTCCGCCCTGGGCAAAGTCAGCCTTGCCGCCCGCACCCTGGCCGCCCATGGCCAGCACCGCCGCGCGCGCCAGGTCCGCGGCATTGGCCCGGTCGGTCATGTCCGAGGTCACGGCCACGGTGACGGCAGCCTTGCCGTCCGTCGTGCCGATCAGGGCGACGACGCCGGAACCGACCTGGGTCCGGAACTCCTCGGCCACGCCGCGCAGGCCCTTGCCGTCGACGCCGTCCAGAACGCGGGCGATCAGCTTGACCCCGTTGATCTCTTCCGGTGCCGCATGGCCTGCCGAGCCGCCGCCCAGCGCCAGTTGCTTCTTCAGGTCGGCGACCTGCTTTTCCAGGCTGCGGACATTGGTGGACAGGGCGTCGACGCGGGTGGGGACGTCGGCCGGCTGGACCTTGAAGCTCTGGGCGAGGCGACGAGCGATCCCGGCCTGGCCTTCCAGATAGAGCCGCGCGGCCTCTCCCGTCAGGGCCTCGACGCGCCGGACGCCGGCGGCGATGCCGGTCTCGGACACGATCTTGAACAGGGCGATGTCGCCGGTGCGGGCCACATGGGTGCCGCCGCAGAGCTCGACCGAATAGGCCGTGTCGTCGACCAGCGACTGGCCGAGCGTCAGGACCCGGACCTCGTCGCCGTACTTCTCGCCGAACAGGGCGACGGCACCGGCCTCGATGGCCGCCTGCGGGGCCATGAGCTTCGTTTCCGCCGGAATATTCTGGCGGATGACGGCATTCACCTCGGCCTCGATGCGGGCCAGTTCGTCCTCGGTGACCGGCGCATTGTGGCTGAAGTCGAAGCGCATGCGCTCGGCGTCGACCAGCTGGCCCTTCTGCGCGACGTGGGGGCCGAGCACATTCTTGAGCGCCGCGTGCACCAGGTGGGCGGCGGAGTGGTTGGCGCGGGTCGTCAGACGCGCGTCGGCGTCGACATGCAGGCTGGCGCGGTCCCCGATGGACAGGGTGCCTTCCAGCACCTCGATCGTGTGGGCATAGAGGTCGCCGGTGGGCTTTTGCACATCGTGGATGCGGCCGCGACCGTTGGGCCATTCCACCTCGCCCTTGTCGCCGGCCTGGCCGCCGCCTTCGCCATAGAAGGGCGTCTGGTCGAACAGGACCTCGGCGGTCTCGCCCGCCTGGACGCTGTCGGCGGCCGCGCCCTCCTTCAGAATGGCGAGCACTTCGCCGGAGCCGTCGACGGCGTCGTAGCCGGTGAAGACGGTCGGTCCCAGACGGTCCTTGAGCGCCAGCCATTCGCCGGTCGAGGCGGTCTGACCCGAGCCCTTCCAGTTGGCCTTGCCGCGCGACTTCTGCTCTTCCATGGCCGCGTCGAAGGCGTCGGTATCGACGGTGAAGCCGCGTCGGCGCGCCTCGTCCTGGGTCAGGTCCAGCGGGAAGCCGTAGGTGTCGTACAGGCTGAAGGCCGTGCGCCCCGGGATGACGCCGCCGGGCGCGAGGTCGCGCGTGGCGTCTTCCAGCAGGCCCATGCCGCGGCCGAGCGTGGTGCGGAAGCGGATTTCTTCCTGCTTCATCGTGTCCTCGACCGTGGCCTGGGCGCGTTTCAGCTCGGGATAGGCCGTGCCCATCTCGGCGACGAGCGTCGGGACCAGCCGGTGCATCAGGGGGTCCGCTGCGCCCAGCAGGTGGGCGTGGCGCATGGCGCGGCGCATGATCCGCCGCAGGACATAGCCGCGGCCTTCATTCGACGGCGTCACCCCGTCGGCGATCAGGAAGGCGGAGGAGCGCAGGTGGTCGGTGATCACGCGGTGGCTGGGGGCCATGTCGCCATGCGGGTCGGTCGAAGTGGCCTCGGCGGACGCTCCGATCAAGGTCTGGAACAGGTCGGTATCGAACACCGAGTTCTTGCCCTGCAGCACCGAGGCGATCCGTTCCAGCCCCATGCCGGTGTCGACGGAGGGCTTGGGAAGGTTCCGGACAATCTCGTCGTTCTCCTTCTCGAACTGCATGAAGACGTTGTTCCAGATCTCCACATAGCGGTCGCCGTCCTCGTCCGGGCTGCCTGGAGGGCCGCCCGGCACGTGATCGCCGTAGTCCCAGAAGATCTCTGTGCAAGGGCCGCAGGGGCCTGAATCGCCCATGGCCCAGAAGTTGTCCGAGCCGGCGATGCGGATGATCCTGTCGTCCGAGAAGCCCGTGACCTTCTTCCAGATCGCGGCGGCCTCGTCGTCGTCGATGTAGACGGTCACCAGCAGGCGTTTGGGGTCCAGGCCGAAATCGCGCGTGACCAGGGTCCAGGCGCGGTCGATCGCGTGCTCCTTGAAGTAGTCGCCGAAGCTGAAATTGCCCAGCATTTCGAAGAAGGTCAGGTGGCGGGCGGTATAGCCGACGTTGTCCAGGTCGTTGTGCTTGCCGCCGGCGCGGACGCATTTCTGCGAGGTCGTGGCGCGGGGGTGCGGCGGGGTCGCGGCACCGGTGAAATAGTCCTTGAACGGCACCATGCCGGCGTTGACGAACATCAGCGTCGGATCGTTCTGCGGCACCAGAGGGGCAGAGTGGATCTTCTGGTGGCCGTCGGCGACGAAGAAGTCGAGGAAGGTGGAGCGGATGTCGTTCAGGCTGGACATGGGTGTTTCAGTCGGCTGGGCGCTGTTCACAGCAGGTGCGTCGGGGAAGGCGCATATAGAGACTGCGCGCTCCGTCAGCCAAGGTTTTCCGGTCGGAGCGGCCAGTCGGCCCCGTTGATCGCGTCGTCCTCTTCGGACAGCAGGGCGTCGAGCGCCTCCATGATGGCATCGATCTGCTCGGGACTGGCGGCCACGCGCAGGACGCCACCCTGGCTTCTGCCGATCTCCAGCAGATAGCCGTCGTCGGTCTCTGCGAGGTTGAACCGGGTCAGGGTCTGGATGTGGTCTTCGGCCATGGGGGGTCTCCTTGGAAGGGCGAACCGATCAGCGGCGTAGAGGCTCGTCGGGATCGTGGGTGAGGCGACGGGCCGGACATGGCGTCGCACGCGGGTTCGTCGGGTCTGTTGCGTCTATACTGCGTGGATGTCCAAGCTCGAGGTCTGGTTTGACGGCGACTGCCCGCTTTGCCGGCGCGAGATCGCATTGATGCGGCGACTGGATCGGCGCGGGGCCATCCGGTTCACCGATGTGGCAACGGGGCAGGCGAGCTGTCCGATCGACCGGGCGGACCTGCTGGCCCGGTTTCATGCGCGCGAGGACGGGCGGCTGGTCTCGGGCGCGGAGGCGTTCGCGGCCATGTGGCGGGCGATCCCGGTGCTGGTGCCCCTCGGGCGGCTGGCGCGGAACGGGGTGGTCCTGGCCTTGCTGGAGCGACTGTATCTGGCCTTCCTCAAGGTGCGCCCGGCCTTGCAGCGCTCGCTGCGCAGCCGCGGGAGCGAGTGAAAAAGAAGGCCGCCCGGGCGAACCCGGGCGGCCTGGCTCCGTCCGGCCCTACCCCTGCGGGGGTCGGCGGCGGGTCGCAGGGACCGGCCGGGCGGAGTGTCTGATCCTCCCCCTCCGGGGGAGGTGGATCGTCGGCGCGAGCCGACGAGACGGAGGGGGCTCGGCCTGACGCGTGCGTGCGCGGCTGGTGCGGG
>Ga0247843_1000116_pt1 | contig 174193 bp, 167 predicted proteins | sample LaCruzMarch2017__FD_192420 | JGI IMG/M metagenome (GOLD analysis project Ga0247843, IMG submission 192420) | Freshwater microbial communities from meromictic Lake La Cruz, Castile-La Mancha, Spain - LaCruzMarch2017_8m | ecosystem: Environmental > Aquatic > Freshwater > Lake | place: Spain... | reverse complement strand
TTTCAATGCCGGAAAGATCGAAAAACGCGACAACCGCCCGGTCCCGTCGTGTCCGCTGTGACCGCGTTGTGCTCGCCGTGATGAACCTTGCGACCCGCGCCAAATGAGCCGACGAACGGTCTGGAACGGTTACCAGCCGAAGCGGATCAGGTTGTCCTCGACGACGTTGCGATCGGCGTGGTCGCCGTCGTCGGCGCTGGATCCGAACGACCAGCCCGTGTCGGCCGCACAATAGCGCCTGCGCCCCTCGCGCGACCCGACCACCACGGCGTTGGGCCACAGCCAGCGCGCGCCGGTGAAGGTGTTGCCGGTGACGACGTTGTCCGACGGCGTCTGGTGCCGGATGACGCCGTCCTCGCCACAGTTGCGATACAGGAAGACCCCGCCGCGTCCGCCCAGGGCGAAGCGGTTCGCCTCGATCCGGTTGCGCGCCGAGCCGTCGACGGCGATCTGCTCGCGACCCGTGCGGATGCGAAAGGACACATGGCGAATGGTGTTCCCTGCGCTTTCGGCGTCCAGATAGACGGCCGTCGAGACCGACCGTCCGGAGACGCGGGAACCCTCGAACGTCAGGTCCGTCACCCCGGGTCCGACATAGAGGGGGATCGATCCGGTCCCGATCAGGGTCAGGTCCGTCAGCCGGATGCGCGTCGGCGCGGCCGCCTGGGCCGCCGCCGTATGGTCCGGTGTCCGCGAGGAGGCCCGCAGGCGGTCCACGTCCGCACCCGCCCCCATGCCGCGCACCCGGATATTGCCATGGACCACACAGCCATCCAGCGTGACGTCGGTCGGTCGGCTCCACCCTGAGGAGGTCGTCACCGACTGGATCAGGACCGTCGGAGCCCGGACGCTGGAGGCCAGGCCCGCCCGCCCGATCTGTGCGCCATTGCAGGCGATCCCCGCGCCGGACGATGCGGCCCCCTCGAACAGGACTCGCCGCGTCACCGACTGTCCGGCCGTCAGGGTCGCGCGACAGGTCAGAACGATCGGCATGGGCGCATCGGCCGTCAGGGCGGCGATCTCCTCGCCCGTACAGGCGCGCGCCTCGACGACGGGAGGAAGGGCCGGCGGCATCAGGCGGTCAGGGCAGGGGCGTGGCCAGGGCCAGCCGCTCGGCCGCACAGGCGGGGCTGGTCAGGCCGGTGGCGCGCACGCGGTCCAGATCGGCCCGGGCGGCCTTGATGGCCGGCGCGAAGGCCGGATCGGCCACCTCGGCTGCGACGACGGCGACCCCCAGGGTCCGGCCCGCTTCCACGTCCGACGGATAGTGCATGGCGCAGACCAGGCGGCTGATCCCGATCTGGCGACCCATCTCGCGCGCCTCGACGGCGCGGTCCGGCACCAGCCGGGCGAACACCTCGCCATAGGCCGCTCCCACCGACGCGCTGCCGGAGGGGTAGGAGGCGCTGGCGCGTCCGGCCGCGGAGACGACCTGACAGGACCGGCGCCCGGCATCCACGCCGACGGGCCGCGGCCGGAACGCGCGGGCCTTGCCCAGCTCCGCCGCAGCATTGGCATCGATCAGCACCCGGTCCAGCAGGGCGACCAGCGACGGGGCCGCCCCGGCCGTCAGTTGCGCGCCGACGACACAATCGAAATGGGAAACGGCGATCGCGGGACGCAGCTCGGCATGGCGCGTGGCCAGGGTCCAGCGGTCGGTGTCTTCCAGCACCCGCAGCCGTTCGGAGGCCGCCACATCGGCCAGGGCCCCGGGCGATCCCTCGAAGGGCGGCGGTGGCACGGCATCGACCAGGGTCTGCAGCGCGCCCGACCCGAGAAACCCTGCGGGGGTGGCGGCGGTCGCCCGCATCGCCGACGGGGCCTGGGCCGCGCAGGCCCCTCCGAGGCCGCCGAGCGCGATGACGGCGGCGACGACGTACCGGTTCACCCCCCGGCGCTCCAGCTCAGCTGCACGGACGTCTGGCCCCCTTCGACGGGCGATGCGACCACCTGCAGGTTCGCCCCCGCATCGGCCTTGGCCGCGCCATAGGACCGGGCGTCACCCATGTTCATCGCCATGACCGACGACAGGCCCGCCGCCTCGGCGCGGGCGCGATAGAATTCGACGACGGTCGCGGGGTCCGCGTCGGTGCGGAAGGCCACCAGCCCCCCGGGGCCGGCCGCGCTCGTGGCGACGGTGGGCGGCGCTTCGATCTCTCCGCCGGGATACAGGACGGCAAAGGCCGGTGCCCCCTCGACGATCGGCCGGGCCGCAGGGGAGGCGGTATCGGCGGGGGGTGTCATCGGGGTCTCCGAGGCGACCGTCGCCGTCGGTGGTGCGGCGGGCGGTGGCTCTGCGGTCACCGTTGAATCGACCGCCGTCCGGTCGCAGCCCGCCAGTCCGGCCGCGCTCGCCATCAGTGCGACCGCTACAATACGCTTCATCCCGGGACGTCCTGAAAGCCTTTTCGTTGCGGTTACCGTGGCCTATCGGTGCGGCGACAGCAAGGCGATCAGCCCCCGACGGGGTCGGTCTCGTCTTCGCGTTTCGCCTCGGCCCGCCCCTCCCCGGCCATGGTGCGATCCACGGAGGCCTGATCCGGGTCGTCGTCCGACCCGCTCGCGGCCCCGCCCTCCAGCGTCACGGCACCGACGCGCTGCGCCACCTCCCCCCGGTGGGGGAGGCCTGTCGTGCGCCCCTATTTCCCGAACAGCTTGGCCCAGCGGCGCTTGTCGCGGTTCTTCCAGGCACCCCGGTGATAGGCGTCCGAGCCGATCAGCGGCACGACCGTGGTGGCTTCGGCGAAGACCATCTGTTCGTGGGTGGTCTGGACCTTGCCCCACGACGCCGCCTCCTTCAGCGTCGAGGACGAGCAGGCCCCGTCGCGGACATCGGCGACCGTGATCTGGACCGCATAGCGGTGCATCTCGGCCTCGATGCCCAGGATCTCTGCGCAGACGACCGTGTCCTGGGCGAAGTTCTTGGGCACACCCCCGCCGACCATGAACAGGCCGGTGACGCCCGCCGCGATCTTGATGTCGGTCAGTTCGCGGAAGTCGGCGACCGCATCGATCATCAGATAGGGCTTGCCCTCTGCGATCCGCTCCTTCTGGTGCTTGACCAGACCGAACCCGGCCGAGGAATCGACGAAGGCCGGGCAGAAGATCGGCACGCCCTCTTCATAGGCGGTCTGGATCAGCGAGCCCTCTTTCTTCGCATTCCCTTCCGACAGCCACTTGCCCATCTCCCAGATGAACTCGCGGCTGGAATAGCCGCGCGGCTCCAGCCGGTTGCAGATTTCCAGGATGGTGTGGTCGCAGGCCTGGAGTTCTTCCTCGTCGATATAGGTGTCGTAGATCCGGTCGATATAGTTGTCGCGCAGGACGTTGTCGTCCACCTCGCCGGCGGCCTGGTAGTGTTTGAAGCCCAGGGCCTCGAAGAAATCCATGTCGACGATGGAGGCGCCCGTGGCCACCACGGCGTCGATCATCCCGAACTTCACCATGTCCCGGTACACGTGCATGCAGCCGCCGGCCGAGGTCGAACCGGCCAGGATCAGCCACGGCGAGCAGTCCTTGTCTTCGATGGCCATGTTGAAGATGTCGGCGGCGCGGGCCGTGTCGCGCGAGCTGAACGACATCTTGCGCATCGAATCGATGATCGGCCGCGCGTCGAAGCTGGTGATGTCGACATGCTCGACGACGTTCTGCAGCAGCTCGGCCTTGGTATTCTTCTGAACGGGTGCGTTCATCTCGCGGGTTTCCCTTTGGTTTGAGCGCCCGTCGTCAAAAGAAACAGCGGCCCGGACGGAGCGACGGGCCGCTGCTGATTAGAACGTCAAAGTGACGGTTTTGGCCCCGGATCTAGCGACGTGCCTTCTTGCGTTGACCCGCCTTGCCCTTGGGACGTGACAGCCGCACGACCTTGCGGGCCTGCTCTTCCGCCGTGGTGCGCACGGTCGGGATGGAGCGGGGGGCCAGGCCGTACAGCGACGCCATCGGGGCGTCCTCGACCGCGGCGAGCTCGTGCTCGCCATAGCCGTTGAAGCCGGTCGACATGGCGACGCCGTAAGCGCCCAGCATGCCGATCTCGATGAAGTCGCCTTCCCGGATGTCGGCCGGCAGCCAGAACGGACCCGGCATGTGGTCGATCGAATCGCAGGTCGGTCCATAGAACTGGAACGGCTTCAGATCGGCCGAGGCCTCGCCGTCCCGGACCAGCTTGGTCGGGAAGGGCCAGCGCGAGTGGGTCGCATCGAACAGCGAGCCATAGGACCCGTCGTTCAGATACAGGGCGTCGCCCTTGCGCAGGTCCACGCGGGCCAGGATCGACGAGGATTCGGCGACCAGGGCCCGGCCGGGCTCGCACCACAGCTCGGTCGTTTCCGACACGGGCATTTCGTTGAAGCCGCGATGGATGGCGTCGGCATATTCACTCATGTCCGGCGGCACCATGCCCGGATAGACGGACGGGAAGCCGCCACCGATGTCGACGATGTCCACGATCACGCCGGCGCGCAGGATCGCACGACCGACCTGGGCCATGGCGGCCTGATAGGCGGTCGGACGCATGCACTGCGACCCCACGTGGAAGCAGACGCCCATCAGCCCGTCCCTTACCGCCCGGCGCGTGGCCAGCAGCAGGGCCGGAGCCTGGTCGGTGGAGACGCCGAACTTGCCCGACAGCGAATAGGCCGCGCCGTCGGCCGAGACCGCCATGCGCACCAGCAGGTTCAGATCGCTCGCCCCGCCGGTGGCGTCGAGGATCTTCTGCAGTTCGTCCTCGCAATCGAGCGAGAAGGTGCGGACGCCGTGGTCGAAATAGGCCCGGGTGATCGCGGACCGGCTCTTGACCGGGTGCATGAAGGCGATGCGCGCGTCGGGATCGACCGAGCGCACGAGTTCGATCTCGGCGATCGAAGCCGCATCATAGCCTTTGACGCCGGCATCCTGCAGGGTCTCGATGACCCAGCGCGACGGGTTTGCCTTCACGGCATAGAAGACGTCAGCCTTGAGATTATCCTGGAACCAGCGCGCCGCTACGGAAACCGAACGCGGCCGCACGAGTGCGACTGGACGTTCAGGGGACCGCTCGCGGACCAGGTCCAGGGGAAATTGATACGTGCGCAATTCACGTAAACCCCTGTAATTGTTAAACCCAGCCGGCGTTAGCAGCGCAAACGTGTAGACCTACGGGGTCCGCCGGAAGGCGCGATGTAGGGTCACGGGACTGTCATGTAAAGAGGTTTTTTTGTGGCAGGTTGACGCGGCCGGTCAGCTGCTCCGAACCCGGATTGTCTTTGATTTCAACGTCGCATCCCCGTCGACGCCGTCATGCTGGACGACGGTGCGACCCCCGTGGCATGAAGGCTTGCCGGACCGCGTCACTCGCGGCATTCGGCGCCTGTTTCCACAGCCGCCGTCAGCGAGTTCATGAGTTCATCCGCCGTCAGCTCCGCGCCCGGCCCCCTCATGACCCGGATGGTCGTGGTCCGCGACGTGTCCAAAACCTTCGGGGCCCGCAAGGCGCTGGACGGCGTCAGCGTGTCCGTCGCGGCCGGAGAGATGGTCGCCCTGATCGGTCCCTCCGGATCGGGCAAGTCGACCCTGCTGCGCTCCATCACCGGCCTCCAGTCGATCGATCCCGGAAACGGCCAGATCGACGTCTTCGGCGTCTGCGTGCAGAGGAACGGCCGCCTCACCGGGGCCGTTCGTGCCGCGCGTCAGAAGGTCGGCATGATCTTCCAGCAGTTCAACCTGGTCGGCCGGCTCACCCTGTTCTCCAACGTCATGCTGGGCGCGCTGGGCCGCCTGCCGGCCTGGCAGGGCCTTCTCGGCGCCTGGCCGTCCGCAGACAAGGACCGCGCCATGGCGGCGCTCCACCGCGTCGGCGTCTCGGACTATGCCGCCCAGCGCGCCAACACCCTGTCGGGCGGCCAGCAGCAGCGCGGTGCCATCGCCCGGGCCCTGGTCCAGGGCGCGCAGGGCATCCTGGCCGATGAGCCCGTCGCCTCTCTGGATCCCGTCTCGGCCCGCAAGGTGATGGAACTGCTGGTCGAGCTGAACCGGCGTGACGGCCTCGGCGTCATCGTCACCCTGCACCAGGTCGACTATGCCATCCGGTACTGCGACCGCGTCATCGCCCTGAAGGCCGGAAAGATCGTCTACGACGGCCTCTCGACCAGCCTCGACACCCCCACCCTCATCGACATCTACGGTCCCGAGTTCGAGGACGCGTTCTGGGAAGCCAAAGCATGAGCCGGACCCGCAAATTCGCCGCCGGTGTGATCGCCGGTGCCCTTCTGACGGCCATCGGGGTTGGCATGTCCTCCTGCGGCGGCAACAGCGACGACGCCAGGCCGGGCGGCGCCCCCACCGAAATCGACTTCGCCATCCTGTCGGCTGAAAGCCAGGCCTCGGCCGGCCCCCTGTGGCAGCCGCTGCTGGATGACATGTCGAAGGCCATCGGCGTGCCGGTCAAACCCTTCTTCGGCTCCAACTACACCGTCCTGGTCGAGGCCATGAAGGGCAACCAGACCCAGGTCGCCTGGTTGTCGGCCAAGCCCTCGGTCGAGGCCATCGACCGAGCCGACGCCGAGGTTATCGCCCGCACCGTCGACAAGGCGGGGTCCGACAGCTATCGCTCCACCATCATCGTCAAGACGGGCTCCGGCATCACCCTGGATCAGGTCCTGGACTGCGGAAAACGGTTCGACTTCGGCATCGGCGACGCCGTGTCGACCTCGGGCACGCTCGCCCCCATGACCTTCCTGTTCAACGCCCGGACCCCGCCGATCGACCCGGCGGTCTGCTTCAAGACGGTCCGCTCCGCCAACCACCAGGCCAATGCCTTCGCCGTGGCCACCGGGGTGGTGGACGTCGCCACCTCCAACACGGTCAACACCGTCTTCCTGACCCGCGAGAACCCGCAGATCGCCGCCCAGATTCAGGAAATCTGGCAGTCCCCGCCGATTCCGGAATCCGGCATCGTCCTGCGCTCGGACCTGGATCCCGTCATCAAGGAAAAGATCCGCAGCTTCTTCCTGACCTATGGCCAGGGCGAGGGCGTAGAGGCCGATCGCCAGCGTCAGGTTCTGGCGGGGCTGAACTATTCGCAGTTCCGCGCCGCCGATAACTCCTACCTGAACCCGGTCCGGGAGATGATCGCCGATCAGCAGCTTTCCGACGCCCGCAGGTCGGATGATACGGCGGGGGTGGCGGCCGCCGAGGCCGAACTGCAACGTCTGCGCTCGTTGCGCGAGGTCCAGCCTTGAGCGTCACGCCGGCCGCCGTCATTCCAAAGGCCCCGTCCAGATCTCTCGGTGCGTGGGGGCTCGACGTCCTGGTCTGGGGCGGCGTGGCGGCTGTCCTCGTCTACAGCATCGGCGACGTCGATCTGAAGAATGTGGGCCGACTGTTCGCCAATAATGAGGCCACCCGCAGTTTTGCGATCGAGCTGCTTCGACCCGATTTCACGGACTGGAAGCTGTTCGTCGAAAAGATGTGGGAGACGATCCAGATCGCCCTTTGGGGCACCTTTCTGGCCGTGTTCGCGGCCGTCCCTATGGGCCTGGCGGCGGCCCGCAACGTGTCGCCGATATGGGTGGTGACGCCGGTGCGCCTGGTGATGAACCTGCTGCGCTCGGTCCCGGATCTGGTCATCGGCCTTCTGTTCGTGGTCGCAGTGGGTCTGGGCCCTCTGCCCGGGGTTCTGGCCATTGCGCTGAACACGGCCGGTGTCCTCGCCAAGCTATTTTCCGAAGCCGTCGAGGCGATCGACAAGGGTCCGGTCGAGGGTGTGCGGGCGACCGGGGCGACAGGTCTGCACGAGATTGTCTGGGGCATCATTCCCCAGGTGGCGCCGCTCTGGACCTCGTTCGCCCTTTATCGGTTTGAATCGAACAGCCGTTCCGCGACGATCCTCGGCGTGATCGGGGCCGGGGGCATCGGTCAGCTTCTGTATGACCGGATGAACGGTTTCAGGTTCAACGAGGTCGCGGCCATCGTGGTCATCGTGGTGGTCGCCGTGACCCTGATCGACATGCTGTCACAGGCCATGCGCAAACGTCTGCTTTAAGCGTCGCAGATTCGTCGCTCTGAAAGATCGTACTGATGTCGACCACCCTGCCTCGCCGCCTCTTTGTAACCGCTGCCGCGGTGCTGGCGCTGTCGGTCGCCGCCTGTGGCCAGGGCGGGCCCCAGGCCTCGCGCGACGGCATCTGGGCGGCCGGATCGTCGACCGTCTTTCCGTTCGCCACACGGGTCGCCGAGAATTTCGCCCGCAACAACCCCGAGGCCTCGCCGCCGCGCGTCGAGGCGCTGGGCACCGGGGGCGGCATCCAGGCCTTCTGCCAGGGCATCGGCCCCTCGACCCCCGATATCGCCAACGCCTCGCGCCAGATGAAACAGTCCGAGTTCGACAAGTGCGCCGCGAACGGCGTCACCGACATCATCGAGCTGAAGATCGGCTATGACGGCATCGTCGTCGCCACCTCCCGCACCGGCAACAGCTTCAACTTCGAACTGAACGATCTGTACGAGGGCCTGGCCAAGGAAGTCCCGGGTCCGAACGGCACCTTCGTCCTGAACCCGGCCCGCACCTGGAACGAGGTCAATCCCGGCCTGCCCAACCAGCGCATCCAGGTCTATGGCCCGCCGCCCACGTCCGGCACCCGCGACGCCTTCCTCGAGCTCGGCATGACGCCGGGGGCCAAGCTGGTCCCGGCCGCCGCCGCGGTCGAAGCCGAGGACAAGGACCGGTTCGAAAGTCTGGCCCATACGGTGCGCGAGGATGGAAGCTGGGTCGACTCGGGCGAGAACGACAACGCCATCCTGCAGACCCTGACCCGCACGCCGGGATCGCTGGGCGTGTTCGGCTTTTCCTTCCTCGAGCAGAACCTCGATACGGTGAAGGCCGAGACCATCGACGGCGTCTATCCGACCGCCGCCGCCATCGCCGACGGCTCCTACCCCCTGGCCCGCAGCCTCTTCATCTATGTGAAGAAGGCCCACATCGGCGTGACCCCCGGCCTGCAGCAGTTCCTGATCGAGTTCACGTCGGAAGCGGCCGTGGGGCAGGGCGGCTATCTGCAGGATCGCGGTCTGGTGCCGCTGCCGGAGCCGGAACTGGTGGCCCAGCGGGGTATCGCCACGGCGCTCAGCCCCATGGCGCGGCCCGAAAAATAGGGCTCAGGCCGCCGCGCGCCTGCGCACCCGCGCGATCCGCCTCAGCCGCCGCCAGAACCGCCCGCGCTGGGGCTCCGGATAGGGCTCGAGGTTCTGCACGAACTGTTCGGCCGAGGCGCGCCAGCTGAAGGTCTCGGCATAGGCACGGACCACCGCGCGGTCGCACTCCAGCGCCTTCATGCAGGCGGTCTTCAGGTCCTCGTCGATGGCCCCGGCGTTCGATCCGGGGATCAGGTCGATGGGCCCGTGCGCCGGATAGGCGGCGACCGGCGTGCCTGCGGCCATGGCCTCCAGGATGACCAGCCCGAAGGTGTCGGTCCAGCTGGGGAAGACGAACACGTCCGCATCCCGAAAACAGCGCGCCAGCTCCTCGCCGAACCGCGCCCCCAGGAATCTGGCCTCCGGATAGCGGGTTTCCAGATCGGCGCGCGCCGGCCCGTCGCCGACGATGATCTTGGTGCCCGGCAGGTCGGTCTCCAGGAAGGCCTCGATATTCTTCTCGACCGCCACCCGGCCGACGTTCAGCCAGAATGGCCGCGCCCATGTCTTGCCGCCCAGACTGTCGAAGATCCGCTCCAGATCGGGGCGGAACTGTTCGGTGTCCACGCCCCGCGTCCAGGGCGAGATGTTCTTGAACCCATGCTCTTCCAGCTCGGCCTTAAGCGTCGGCGTGGCCACCATCAGCCGTCCCGACGGCTTGTGGAACCACTTCATATAGGCATAGCCGACCTGCACCGGCACCGGGAAGCGCGCGGAGATATATTCAGGGAATTTCGTATGATAGCTGGTGGTGAAGGGCAGTTTCCACTCCACGCAGATGCGTCGTGTGGCGATGCCGATCGGCCCTTCGGTGGCGATATGGACGGCTTCCGGCTCGATGGCCCTCAGCCGCTCGCGGATTTCCTCTTCCGCGCCCAGGGCCAGGCGAATCTCCGGATAGGTCGGGGCCGGGATGGTGCGGAACTGGCTGGGCTCGATGACCTCGATCTCATGGCCCATCGCGCGGCACTCGGCCACGGTGCGGGTCAGGGTGCGGACGACGCCGTTGACCTGGGGCTCCCAGGCGTCAGTGGCCAGAACGATGCGCATGGGTGGGCGGTGGCTCGTGCCGAGTTAACAAGGTCGCAACCTCTAGCGGCTTGCGGGCCGGAAGGCGAGATGGATCACCGCCCAGCCTTCACGGCCTATTCGTTGAAGAGATCGGCGTGGGTCCCGATACGGGCGAAGTATGCCGTGCCGCCTTTTCCTTCGGAGTCATCGATGAGGTAGATCAGCAGGAAGTCGCCGCCGATATGGCATTCGCGATAGCCTGCCCAACCGCCTTTCAGGGGATGATCCTTCCACTCGGCAGAGAGAGGGGCGTCATTGGCGATCAACAGCAGGATAACGGACTTCAGCCGATGCATATCGTAGCGGCCCGAACCGGATAGTCGCTCCCAGTCCTTGCTGAATGCCTTTGTGTATTTTGCCGCGCGAGGGTGGACGGCGCGTTTGTCCCGCGCGCCCTTAGTCATTGAGGGATTCGAACAGGGCCTCCGCGCTTTCAAAGCCCGCCGCACCCGATTTGCGCATGGCATCGATCTCCGCCATCGCCTCGAGGGTCGTGGCATTGGGCACCTTGAGTTCCAGGGGGAAGGCCTGATCCGCCACGATGCGGTGGTACAGCAGCCTCACAGCGTCGGCCGCCGACAGGCCGATCGCGGCCAGGGCGGCATTGCCTTGCGCCTTGAGGTCTTCGTCCATCCGAACGTGCAGCATCGCGGTCGCGGCCATGACCATCTCCTGTATCTCAAATGAGAGACATAATCCCGGCGTCGCGTGGCGTCAATCGGGTCGGTGGCGCCGGCCATTTGATCGGGGTAAGAGCCCGCCATGCACGCACACGTCACGCCCCCGGTCGCGCTTTCGCAGGACTGGGACACCCTGGACCACGGCAAGTTCGCCGATGAGCCGACGCGCATCGCCGCCCTGCTGGCCACCGCGCCCCTGACCGGCCCCGACCGCGCCGCCGTCGTCGCCGACGCCGTGGCCCTGGTCGAGCACGCCCGCCACAGCCAGAAGAAACAGGGCGTGGTCGAAAGCTTCCTGCAGGAGTTCAGCCTCGGCACCCGCGAGGGTCTGGCCCTGATGTGTCTGGCCGAGGCCCTGCTGCGCACCCCCGACGAGGACACCCGCGACCGCCTGATCGCGGAAAAGATCGGTTCCGCCGACTGGGCCAGCCATCTGGGCCAGTCCGACAGCCTGTTCGTCAACGCCTCCACCTGGGGCCTGATGCTGACCGGGCGGCTGGTCGATGCCGACGAACAGGCCAAGACTGACCTGCCGGGCTTCCTGACCCGCGTGGCCGGCCGGCTGGGCGAGCCGGTGATCCGCCAGGCCGTCGCCGCCGCCGTCCGCATCATGGGCGAGCAGTTCGTCGTCGGCCGCACCATCGAGGCGGCCCTGAAGCGCTCCAGCCGCGAGGGCTGGCTGTGCAGCTTCGACATGCTGGGCGAGGGCGCGCGCACGGCCGCCGACGCCGAGCGCTATGAAACCATCTATGCCGACGCCATCACCGCCGTCGGCAAGACCGCCCGGGGGCAGGGGCCCGAGGCCGGCCACGGCGTCTCGGTCAAGCTGTCGGCCCTGTCGCCCCGCTATGAGGCCCCGCACGAGGCCCGCGTCTGGACCGAGCTCTATCCCCGCATCCTGCGCCTGGCCCGGATCGCGGCGGGCGCCGACATCAACTTCACCATGGATGCGGAGGAGGCCGACCGCCTGGCCCTGTCGCTGAAGCTGCTGGACCGGCTGGCGCACGAACCGTCGCTGGGCGACTGGACCGGGCTGGGTCTGGCCGTTCAGGCCTATCAGAAGCGCGGGCCCGAGGTCATCGCCCGCGTCGCCGACCTCGCCCGCGCTTCCGGGCGACGCCTGATGGTCCGGCTGGTCAAGGGTGCCTACTGGGACACCGAGATCAAGCGCGCCCAGGTCATGGGCCGCACCGACTATCCGGTCTTCACCACCAAGGCTTCGACCGACCTGAACTACCTCGTCTGCGCCCGCGCCATGATCGAGGCGGCCCCGCACCTCTATGCCCAGTTCGCCACCCACAACGCCCACTCCCTGGCCGCCGTCCACCGCATGGCCAGGGATGCGGGCGTCAGGATCGAGTTCCAGCGCCTGCACGGCATGGGCGAGGCCCTGTACGAGGCCGCCGCCGAGACCTTCGGCACCCCTGACACACGGCTGACCGTCCGTGCCTATGCCCCCGTCGGTGGGCATGAGGATCTGCTGCCCTATCTGGTCCGCCGCTTGCTGGAGAACGGCGCCAACTCCAGTTTCGTCCACGCCCTGCTGGACGAGCGGGTGCCCGCCTCAGCCGTCGCCGCCGACCCCGTCGCCGTGGTTCAGGCCCACCCCGACCGCCACGCAAAAATCCCGACCCCCAAGGACATGTATATGGACCGCCAGAACTCGCCCGGCCGCGACTATTCGCAAAGGGCGGACCGCGATCGCCATGCGGCCGCCCTGGCCCGCGTCGACGCCGAACGCTTCCTGTCCGGCCCCCTGATCGAGGGTGCCCTGGCGGCGGGCGAGAACCCCCGCGACGTCACCAACCCCTATGACCGGACCCAGGTCATCGGCCGGGTGTCGGAGGCCACGACCGAGGACATCGACCATGCCGTCGAGCGGGCCCAACACGCCCAGATCGCCTGGGACCGGTCGGGCGGCACCCGCCGCGCGCGCGTCCTTCGCGCCATGGCCGATGCGCTGGAGGCCGATCTCGACCGTCTGGTCGCCCTGCTGAGTCGTGAGGCCGGCAAGACCCTGAACGACGGCGTGGCCGAGGTGCGCGAGGCGGCCGACTTTTGTCGCTACTATGCCATGCTGGCCGAGCGCGACTTCGGCGGGCCGCAGACCCTGGCCGGCCCGGTCGGCGAGACCAACCGTCTGGTCCTGCACGGACGCGGCGTGTTCGCGGCCATCAGCCCATGGAACTTCCCCCTGGCCATCTTCACCGGCCAGATCGCCGCGGCCCTGGCCGCCGGCAATGCGGTCCTCGCCAAGCCCGCCGAACAGACCCCGCTGATCGCGGCCGAGGCCGTGCGCCTGTATCACAGGGCCGGGCTGGATCCCGACCTTCTGGCCCTCGTCCCCGGCCGCGGCGAGACGGTGGGCGCGGCGCTGGTCAGCCACCCCGGCATCGACGGCGTCGCCTTCACCGGCGGCACCGATACGGCCGGCGCCATCAACCGCGCCATCGCCGCCCGGCCCGGCCCGATCCTCCCCTTCATCGCCGAGACCGGCGGGCTGAACGGCATGTTCGTCGACACTACGGCCCTGCGCGAACAGGTCATCGACGACGTCATCGGCTCGGCCTTCGGTTCCGCCGGCCAGCGCTGCTCGGCCCTGCGCATCCTCTATGCGCCCCGGGATTCGGCCGACAGTCTGATCGAGGGACTGAAGGGGGCGCTGGCGGCCCAGGTCCTGGGCGACCCCGCCGATCCGTCCACGGACATCGGTCCGGTCATCGACACCGAAAGCCGCCAGGCGCTGGAGGCTCACATCGTCCGCCTGTCGAAGGACGCCAAGATCCTCGCCCGCGCCACCCTGCCGTCGGGCACCGAGCGCGGCGACCTGTTCGCCCCCACCATCGCCGAGATTCCGTCCCCGGACTATCTGGAACGCGAGGTCTTCGGCCCCATCCTGCACATCTACCGCTACGACCCCGCCGACCTGAAATCCGTCGCGGGGAAGCTGGCCGCGCGCGGCTACGGCCTGACCCTGGGCGTCCACAGCCGCATCGAGGCCTTCGCCGAGGAGGTCACCGCCCTCGTCCCCGCCGGCAACGTCTACATCAACCGCGGCATCACCGGCGCCGTGGTCGGCGTCCAGCCCTTCGGCGGCGAGGGCCTGTCGGGCACGGGCCCCAAGGCGGGCGGGCCCAACAGCCTGATCCGCTACGCCTCGGAAAAGGCGATCTCGAACAACATCTCGGCCCAGGGCGGGGATCCGGCGTTGTTGAATTTGTAGGGGGTGGCTGCGAGCAGAGACGATCTTCCGGAGGGCCATTCAGGGACGTCAGTACGGAAGGGACCTCGCAGAAAGGCTGAGGCTCGAACTCAAGGCCTTCGGTCGTCGCGTAGAAGGCCTGGGTGCCGCTCCCGCCATTGAACACAGAAACCAATGTGTTCGGGCGGTTCGATCCGGGGCTGTCGGCCTTTCGCAAGAGCGCCTGCGCGAGGGCGCTTGAGCAATCCAATATTTCCAGTATTGTCGAATAATGGAATCGAAGGCCGCTGTCGTCAGCCTGTCCGCCCTCGCCCACGAAGGCCGTCTCGCGGTCTATCGGATGCTCATCCAGGCGGGACGGGACGGTATGGCGGCGGGAGAGATCGCGCGCCGGCTGGGCTCGCCGCCGAACACCCTGTCGTCCAACCTCAACATCCTGTCTCACGCCGGCCTCGTGGACAGCCGGCGTGACGGTCGGTCCATCATCTACACCGCCCGGTACGAGACGATGACCCGGTTGCTGGAATTCATGATGCAGGACTGCTGCGACGGCTCGCCCGAAATCTGCGCCCCGCTGACCGACCTGGTCGCCCGCAGCCAATGCCTCGCCGACGTCGCGTGATCTGACCATGCCCCTCTTCGAGCGTCGTCCGACCGGCGCGGCTGTGTGCGCCTTGTTGTGCAGCCTTCTGAGCTTGACGTCGGTGGGTGCCGCCCGGGCGCAGACCGCCAGTCCCCAGACAACGGCGTCGCCCTGGTCGCTCCGGCAGCTCGTCGGTGCCGATGACCGTCTGAAGCTGTCCGCCACCGCTCGAATCCGTTTCGATACGATCGACGGGCAACCACGCCCCGGCTTCAACGCCAGCGACGACGTCTGGAACCTGCGCACGACCCTGTTCGCCGAATACGACGCCGGCCCGGTCCGGTTCGGTACCGAGCTGTACGACAGCCGGGCCTATGGGGGCGATGCCCGTACGCCGATCAGCACCAACGAGATCAATGTCGCCGAGGTCGTTCAGGCCTATGCCGCCGTCGACCTTGATGCGCCATTTGGAGCCGGAACGACGGCGACCGTTCAGGTGGGTCGGTTCGTCCTGAACCTCGGCTCGCGCCGGCTGGTCGCCGCCGACGACTATCGCAACACGACCAATGGCTACACGGGTCTTCGCGCCGACATCACAGGGCGAGACGGTCTGCGAGCCATCGCCGTCTATGTTCTGCCGACGCAACGCCTGCCCGACGACCTGCCGTCGCTTCTCGACAACGCTTACGGGTCCGACCGCGAAGGGTCCGACACCCGTCTCTGGGGTGGCGTCGTGACCTGGAATGGCCTGTTTGGCCCCGTCGGTGCCGAGGTCTCCTATTTCCGTTTCGATGAGAGGGACAACGAGACCAGAACCACGCGCGACAGGGCGCTGGATACGGTCGGCGGCCGCATCTTCAGGCCGGCGGCCGGCGGCTCCTGGGATTTCGAGGTCGAGGCCTTCCAGCAATGGGGGTCGATCAGCGCAGCGACCGCGCCGACGGCGGCGACGCTGGACGTGTCGGCCGGGTTCTTTCATGCCGATGTCGGCTACGGTTTCGACCGACCCATGAAACCCCGGATATCCCTGCGCTATGACTGGGTCAGCGGCGACAAGCCTGGCCAGAACTACGAACGGTTCGACACCCTTTATGGAATGCGCCGCGCCGAGATCGCGCCGTCCGGACTCTATAACGCGGTGGGCCGCGCGAACCTTTCGTCACCCGCGATCAGGATGGAATGGCTGCCGACGCCCGCGACGGATGCCTTCATCAGCTACCGGCCCCTGTGGCTGGCGTCCCGGACGGACAGCTTTTCGACCAGTTCGGTAAGGGATGTCACCGGCCGCTCTGGGGCATTCGCAGGTCACCAGATCGAGCTTCGTGTGCGGCACTGGCTCGTGCGCGACGCGCTTCGGCTGGAGGTCGGGACGCTCCACCTCGCCAGGGGCCAGTTCCTGAAGACCGCACCGAACGCGCCGGATACCGGCGACACGAGCTACAGCTCGCTGAATGTCACGGCGTTCTTCTGAGCATCGGACGCCATCGACAAGGCCCCGTCAGCATCCCCCTCATGCTCGGGTTGGGGGCGCGCGCCCGGGGCCGCTGGGCTGCCCCGACCGATTCTGACGCACCCCCGTGCCACCCTGCTGGCATGTCCGACCCCTACCGCATCCGCAGCCCCGAGACCTGGGAGGCCGCGCGTCTGGCGTATCTGGCGGGGTGCAGCGCCGACGAGGTCTGCGGGCGGTTCGATCTGGGGCTGTCTGCCTTCAGGAAGCGGGCGAAGGCGGAGGGCTGGCGCCGGGCCGATCAGGCGGAGGACGAACCCTTCGAGGATGCGGACGACGCCGCGGACAACGGGGGCGACCTGCCCGATATGGACGATCAGGCCCTGGCCGATCTGGCCCGTCGCCGGATGGGGGTGGCGGCGCGGCGCGGGGCTGTGACCGAGGCCCTGCGCTGGGCGCGTCTGCGCGACTTCGCCCTGCGCCAGATGCGGGATCAGCAACGCCTCTCTGCCCGCCTCGCGGCCCCCGATCCCGACGACACCCCGCCGCACCCGCCTCAACCCGCTGAAGCGCCGCGCGAAACGGCCGTGGCCCTCCTCGCCCGCGCCCGCACCGATCTGCAGAAAGTGCACAAGGTCCACTCGAATTCGGGCGAGGCTCAGCGCCTCAACCGCACCGAACGCCGCCGCCTCAAGTGGATGAGGAAACAGACCGGCCCGCCGTGATGTCGGCCCGTCAGCCCCCCCAACCGCCCGCCCGGCTGAGCGCGCTCGGCGTCGGGCGACCGATCCTTTCGCCGATCCACCGCGCGGTGCGGATCAGCGCGTCCAGGTCATAGCCGGTCGCATACCCGGCCCGCTCCAGCATATAGACCAGGTCCTCGGTGGCGACGTTGCCGGTGGCCCCCGGCGCGAACGGACAGCCGCCGATGCCGCCGACCGAGGCGTCCAGCACATCGACCCCCGCCTCGACCGCCGCATAGGCATTGGCCACCCCGGTGTTGCGCGTGTCGTGGAAATGCAGGCGCAGGGTCGCCTCGGGCGCGGCGGCGCGGGCCGCCTCGATCTTCCGGGTCACGCTCCACGGATCGCCGACCCCGATGGTGTCGGCCAGACCGATCTCGCCCACCCCCAGCGCGCCGAGCGCGCCGACCAGATCGGTGACCTGACCCACGGACACCTCCCCGTCGAACGGACAGCCCCAGACGCACGACAGGGTCGCCGACAGCCCCGGCACCGGCGTATCCGCCCCGTCCGAATTGTGCCGACGCGCGACGATCTCCGACAGCATGGCCAGCTGGGCCCGCACATCCAGCCCCTGGTTCTTCAGCCCGAAGCCGTCGGTGACCGACAGGGACACATTGACCTCGTCCACCCCGGTCCCCAGCGCCCGGTCGTAACCCTTGCCGTTCAGCACCAGGCCGATGCGGCTGCGACCGGGGGTGGGGGCCCCGTCCTTGCTGGAAAGGGCGGCCATGACCGCTTCGGCCCCGGCCATCTGGGGCACCCGCCCGGGATGGACGAAGCTGACCGCCTCGATCCGCCGCGCGCCTGCCGCCTCCAGCCGCGTGACCAGCTCGGCGCGGGTGGCCGGGTCCAGCACCGCCGTCTCGTTCTGCAGCCCGTCGCGGGGGCCGACCTCGACGATCTGGATCGGACGCGGGCTCATGGCCTCGGCTCCGTCCCCGCCCCGGGCGGCGCATAGACGGTCAGGCGCACGTCGTCGCCGTTGGAATAGTTGTGGCCCGTCACGACCGCGACGGCCCGGCCCGGCACGGCGGTCCCGGCCGTCGCCGCGCGAAAGGCGTCCGCGTCCCCGTCCTCGACGATGGCCGGCCGTCCCTCGGCCAGGGCCCGGGCGGCCCCCGCCGCGTCGGTCAGTTCGGTGGCGCGACCGTTCAGGAAGACGAAGCTCGGCTCATGGAAGCTGGTGATCGCCACCGGCCCGGGGACCAGGCCCTGTTTCGGAGCCAGGCCGTGGTCGATCAGCGCCGCCTCCAGCCGGGGGGCGATGGCCAGCGGCCGCAGCTGCCGGATCGTCCCGGCCAGCGCCGCATGGGCCAGAACACCGAAGCCGATGGCGATCAGCAGCCCGGTGACCGCCGCCCGGTTCAGCAGCAGGAACCCGCCGATCAGCGCCGCCGTGACCGCGCTGACGATGGTGATGGTCGCCCAGGTCTGGGCTGTGGAGGTCCCGAAGACCGTCAGGCCATAGACGGTGATCCCGCTGACGATGACAGCGGCGAACAGCGCCAGCCCGGCCCCGGACCAGCGTGACACCTTGCCGATCGGTCGCGTCAGGGCGGCGGCCATCAGCAGGGCAAGGGCGCCGAAGGTCGGCAGCGTATAGTGGAACAGCTTGGTCGGCGTGGCCTCGAAGATCAGCCAGGCCGGCACCAGCCAGCAGATCAGGAACCGGATCGCCGGCTCGGCCCGACGGCTCCACCCGCTCGACAGGGCGGCCGGCAGCAACAGGGTCGCCGGAAACAGCAGCAGCGGCGACAGCAGCAGGTAGTAGCCGGGCCAGGCCCCGTGGCTCTCCTGACCGCCCGCGACCTTGGACGCCATGTCGCCGATCAGGGCGTCGCGCCAGAAGCCTCCGTCGGTGGCGATGGTCACCGCGATGGCCCACGGCCCCACGATCAGCACGACCAGCGGAATGCCCCAGCCCCAGCCCAGCCGCTTCAGCCAGGCCCAGCTGCGATCCCAGATCGACAGCGACAGGGCGGCGGGCACGATGACCAGCAGCCCGATCGGACCCTTGATGAGGATGGACAGCCCCAGCCCCAGCCACAGCATCAGCTTGTAGGGCCGCTGTACCGGATCGCCCTTCACCAGCGGCGCGGCCTTTGAGGCCATATACAGCCGCGCCAGTCCGGCCATGGCCAGGGTCACCGACCCGCACAGCATGGCGTCGGTCTTGGCGATCCCGGCCTCGGACGACAGCAGGAAGGTGGTCCCCAGGATCGCCCCCGCCAGGAACCCCGCCCGCGCCCCGAACAGGGCCGACCCCATCCAGGCGCAGGCCCAGGCCGCCAGCATGGCCCCCAGCAAGGACGGGATGCGATAGGGCGCGATGTCCCGGTTCTCGACCCTCGACGTCAGTGAGACGGCCGCCGCCTGCATCCAGTAGATGCCGACCGGCTTCTTCCAGCGCGGCTCGTCCTGGAAGCGGATGTCGACATAGTCGCCGCTCTCCAGCATCTGCGAGGTCGCCTGGGCATAGCGGCTCTCGTCGCGGTCCAGCGGCGGCAGCAGCAGCAGCGACGGCAGGCCGGCGATCAGCGCCAGCAGCGCCGCCAGCAGCGGCCCACGCCATCCGGCGATATAGCGATCCAGGTCGGGTCGGGTCATGCGACGTTGCTAACACGAAGATCGACGGGGCGTCATGGCTCAAGCTGCGCGCCTGCACCGTGGCGCTGATCCCCGATTCCCGGCTAGAGACAAACCATGAGCAGCGCCGAGACCCCCGATATCTCCGTCGTCGTCCCCGTCCACAACGAGGCAGGCGCGGCCGGACCCCTGGCGCGCGAGATCGCCCAGGCCTTCGCGGGCCGCTCCTACGAGATGATCTTCGTCGACGACGCCAGCCGCGACACCACCCTGGCCGAGCTCCGCGCCCTCGGCGCCGAACTGCCGACCCTGCGCGTCCTGGCGCACCAGACCAATGCGGGCCAGAGCCGGGCCGTGCGCACCGGCGTGCTGGCGGCCAGGGGCGCGATCGTCGTCACCCTCGACGGCGACGGCCAGAATCCGCCCGCCGATGCCCCCGCCCTCGCCGATGCCCTGATCGCCGCCCCGCCCCGGGTCGCCCTGGTCGGCGGGGTGCGCCAGAAGCGTCAGGATTCCGAGGCCAAGCTGTGGGCCTCGCGCTGGGCCAACCGGATCCGCAAGAACCTGCTGGGCGACGACGCCGACGACACGGGCTGCGGGCTCAAGGCCTTCCGCCGCGACGTCTTCCTGCGGCTCCCGTATTTCGATCACATCCACCGCTACCTCCCGGCCCTGGTGATCCGCGAGGGGTATGAGAACCGCTACCTGCCCATCAGCCACCGCCACCGCGAGACGGGCCAGTCGAAATATACCAACTGGGGTCGGCTGCGGGCCTCGTTCACCGACCTGCTGGGTGTGATGTGGCTGAAGTCGCGGTCGCGAAAACCCGGGCCTGTCACGGAATTCTGACTTCGTCTGTCAGGCGAGCGAGCATGGCCGTAGGCATCGAACCGGGGTATGTATCGTTAACAAGCTCGGCTGTTGAACCCCGAAGGACCGACCCATGCTGATCGCCCTGCCTCTGCTGGCCATCCCGGTGGTGCTCTACAATCTGGTCGTGCTGTTCGGAGCCGGGAACGGAGGGCTGGCCGCCGCCGACGAGACCCTGCATCAGGCGATGTTCTCCATCCCCATGACATCGGGGGCCAGCTGGAACGTCAGCGTGGGCGACCTGATCCTGTTCCTGTCGCTGATCCTGCTGTTCTTCGAGCTTTTGAAGTCGACCTCGAGCCAGAAGGTCGCCATCGTCAATCACGCCCTGTCGATGGTCGTGTTCGTGGTCTGCCTGGTGGAGTTCCTGCTGGTGCGAGGCTTCGCGACCTCGACCTTCTTCCTGATCATCACCATGGTGATGCTGGACGTCCTGGCCGGGTTCATCGTCACCATCATCTCGGCCCGCAAGGACCTGGACTTCGGCGCGGGCGGCTGACGCCGTCGGCCTAAAGCAGGGCCGTGAAGATCAGGGAGACGACCAGAACGTCAAAGGCGCGGGCGGCGAAGGACAGGGTCATGGCGGGGTCCGAAAGGCGACAGGTCGCCCGACCGACTGCAAGGTCCAGGCCAGCCCGGCCGGGGCGTCAGACGTCCGTCTTCCTGACCAGGCCCGACGGCGGGCGCCGGTCGTTCTCGCCCGAATATTCGTTGCCCAGATAGCTGGCGCGGGCCGAATTCAGCACCGGGGGCCCACCCTTCAGACCCTTCCGCTGCCCTTTCTGACCCATCAGCTGGGCAGAGAAGGCCGCCGCCGGATCGGCCGGAGCTGTCGCCTCGGCAGCCCTTGCCGGGTGGTGGGGTTCATCCACGACCTCGCCGACCGGCACCAGCTCGCGGCTGTTCGAGCCCGCCCGCCGTTCCGCCTCGCGTCGCTGGGCTGCGCGGCGATCGCGCTCTGCCACGGGGCGGACGGGGCGGACGCCGTCGGTCATGCCTTGTCCGGGCCCCTGGGGGCAGAGGCGAGGCGGTCGATCTGGGCCCGCATCTCGTCCATCTGGCGACGCATCTCGTCCAGCGGATTGGCGGCCACCGGCTCGGCCGGAGCGGGCGCGGCGGCCTCTCCCCCGGTGCGGCCATAGGCGAAGGCCGGGAACATCTTCATGGCGTTCTCGAACATGGCCATGTTCTGCTTGACCGCCGCCTCCATCAGGCTGCCGCCTATCAGGCCACTGGCAGGCGTGGCCCCGAAGGCCTTGGTCATCTGGTCGCGGAACTGTTCCTGCTGACGCGAAAAGCTCTCCAGCGACATCTCCAGATAGCTGGGCAGGACCCCTTCCATCTGGCCGCCATAGAAGCCGATCAGCTGGCGCAGGAACTGGACCGGCAGCAGGGCCTGGCCCCGGCTTTCCTCCTCGAAGATGATCTGGGTCAGGATCTGGCGCGTCAGCTCCTCGTTGGTCTTGGCGTCGAAGACCACGAAATCGGTGCCCTCGCGGACCATGGTCGCCAGATCCTCCAGCGTCACATAGGCCGAGGTCGAGGTGTTGTAGAGGCGCCGGTTGGCGTATTTCTTGATCACCACGGCGTCGCCGGCCCTGCCGGTGTCCTTGGTCTTCCTGCCGGGGGTATTGCTGTCAGCCACGGGGGCGTTTCCTCGCTGTTGCAGTCCGCGTTATCCCGCAGCGCGAAGCCGGACGCCAGTGGGCATGTGACGGTTCGGTATCAGGCCAGGTTGGGGGCCAGCACCACCCCGACCAGAACGGCGGCCCAGTGGACGCCCGCGCCCGCGACCACGAACCCGTGCCAGATGGCCCGGCGATACTTCACCTTGGGCGAGATGAAGATCAGCACGCCCGAGGTATAGATCAGCCCGCCCAGCACCAGCAGGGCCAGGGCGACCGGATTGACGGTGTCGATCATGGGCTTCAGCGCGATGACGGCCAGCCAGCCGAACACCACATAGACGCCGCTCCAGAAGGTGTCCGAGATCCGGGGCGCGACCAGCTTGGCACCCACACCGGCAAAGGCGATGGCCCAGACCACGACCGTGAAGCCGATGGCCCACCATCCCTCGAAGCGCTGGGTCGTGAAGGGGGTGTAGCTACCGGCGATCATCAGGAAGATCGCGGCCTCGTCCAGCCGCCTCAGCACCGGCCGCGCCTTGCCGGGTCGGGTCAGGTTGTAGACGGTGGAGGCCGTCAGCATGGCCACCAGACACAGGGCATAGATGCCGGTCGCCGTCGCGGCGGCCACCCCGCCGTAGATCGCCGACAGGATGGCCAGGACCAGACCGCCGACCGCCGCCAGCGTCAGGCCGACGACATGGACGACCAGATCGGCGGTGTGTTCGGCGCGCGACTGATAGTGCTCCTCCAGATCGATCTGATCGGGGGTGCAAATGCGGGCGGCGTGGCGCTTCAGAATATGCAGCATGGGTCACCATCTCGGCGGTTCTGCCTGACGTTCCCCGGATAGTGACGCAACCTCATGACTTTCACCTGAACGAGAATCCCACAGGTGACGAATGCCGCCCGATGCGGCAGAAACGCCACGAAACCCTACCCCCGGCCTAACGGGCACCCCGCCCGTCAAGACCCGATCAAGGACACCCCGCCCATGACCGACGTCGTCATCGTCTCCGCCGCCCGCACGCCCGTGGGTTCCTTCCTCGGCACCCTGTCGTCCCTGCCGGCCTCCAGGCTGGGCGAGATCGCCATCAAGGCCGCGCTGGAACGGGCCGGCGTCGATCCGGCCGAGGTGGACGAGGTCATTCTGGGCCACGTGCTGCAGGCCGCCGCCGGTCAGGGGCCTGCGCGCCAGGCCTCGATGGGGGCAGGCATCCCGAAGGAGACGCCGGCCTGGAGCCTGAACCAGATCTGCGGCTCGGGCCTGAGGGCCGTCGCCCTCGGCTATCAGCAGATCGCCCTGGGGGATGCGAAGATCATCGTCGCGGGCGGCCAGGAGAGCATGAGCCAGGCTCCGCATGCCCAGCACCTGCGCACCGGCCACAAGATGGGCGACCTTGCCTTCACCGACACCATGATCAAGGACGGCCTGTGGGACGCCTTCAACGGCTACCACATGGGCCAGACGGCCGAGAACATCGCCGAAAAGTACCAGATCAGCCGCGCCGACCAGGACGCTTTCGCCCTGGCCAGCCAGCACAAGGCCGAGGCCGCCCAGACGTCCGGAAAGTTCGACGAGGAGATCGTCCCCGTCGTGATCGCGGGCAGGAAGGGCGACGTCACCGTCGACAGGGACGAATACATCCGCCACGGCGCGACGCTGGAATCGATGGAAAAACTGCGTCCGGCCTTCACCAGGGACGGCTCGGTCACCGCCGCCAACGCCTCGGGGCTCAACGACGGCGCGGCGGCTATGGTGCTCATGTCGGCCGATGACGCCAAGGCGCGGGGTCTGGAACCCCTGGCCACCATCCGCTCCTGGGCCAGCGCCGGCGTCGATCCGGCCATCATGGGCACCGGTCCGATCCCGGCGTCCCGCAAGGCGCTGGAAAAGGCCGGCTGGACCGTCGCCGACCTCGACCGCGTCGAATCCAACGAGGCCTTCGCCGCCCAGAGCCTGTGCGTGCTGAAGGAACTGGGCCTCGACCCGGCCAGGGTGAACGTCAACGGCGGGGCCATCGCCATCGGCCACCCGATCGGGGCCTCGGGCGCCCGCATCCTGACCACCCTGCTGCATGAGCTGAAGCGCTCGGGCGGCAAGAAGGGCCTGGCGACCCTGTGCATCGGCGGCGGCATGGGCGTGGCCATGTGCGTGGAGCGCACATAGTTTCCCTCTCCCGGAGGGAGAGGGCTTGAGGTTCGGAGAGCGCAGCGATCCGCAAACCGAAAGGGTGAGGGGTCAAGACCTCACCGGTTCACACCGCAACCCCTCACCCTTTCGCGCCAGAACGACGGCTTCGCCTCCGTGCGCTCAAGCCCTCTCCCTCTGGGAGAGGGAGGCCTGAGGCGCTATGCAGCGCCGATGACGACAATGATCCTCTACGGCCGCCCGCCGCTGGTCTTCGATCCGCCCGGCACCGCGACCCAGACCTCGCCCCTGATCCCCGGCTCGACGGCGCTGGAAAGCCTGCCCGACGGCGCGGTCGAAGGTGCCATGATCTACGCCCCGCCCGGCGTGCTGGAGCGGCGCTACACCCTGGCCCAGGCCCTGCGCGCCCTGAAGGTCGGCGGGCGGCTGGACGTCATGGCCCCCAAGGACCGGGGCGGGTCTCGCCTGAAGAAGGAACTCGAGGCCTTCGGGCTGGAGGTCGGCGAAAGCGCCAAGGCGCACCACCGGCGTTGCGTGGTGGTGAAGCCCGGGCGCGTGACGGGGATCGACGCGGCGATCCGCGCCGGGGCCTTGCAGCAGGTCGAGGGACTGGAGGCCTGGTCCCAGCCCGGCGTCTTCGCCTGGGACCGGATCGACGCCGGCTCGGCCCAACTGGCGGCGTACATGCCACCGCTGAAGGGCGCGGGTGCCGATCTGGGCTGCGGCTACGGGGCGCTGGCCACCGTCGTCCTGCAATCCGGTGCCGTGACCGCGCTCCGGTTGATCGACCTCGACCGACGCGCGATCGAGGCGGCGCGGCGCAATGTCGAGGACCCGCGCGCCACCTTCGAATGGGCCGATGTCCGCACGCTGGAGGCGGCGGGCGATCTGGACTTCATCGTCTCCAACCCGCCCTTCCACGACGGCGGTGCCGAGGACCGGCGGCTGGGCCAGGCCTTCATCCGGAAGGCCGCAGAGATGCTGAAGAAGGGCGGGAGCCTGTGGCTCGTCGCCAACCGGCACCTGCCCTATGAGGCCGAACTGAAGACCGCCTTCCGCCGCGTGACGCCGGTCACGGACGGCGGGGGATACAAGCTGTTCGAAGCCACCCGATGAAGACCCCGACGTCCCGCATCGACAAGCTGTTGGGTTCCATGGGCTACGGCTCGCGCTCCGAGATCGCGCGGCTGGGCAAGGTCGGCGGCATCGTGCTGGACGGGGCCGACCTGACCGATGTCTCCCGGCGGATCTCTGTCACCCCCGACCTGCCGGACCGGATGCAGGTCGACGGTCGCCCGCTGGATCCGCCCGCCGGCCTGGTGCTGATCCTGAACAAGCCGCTCGGCATGACCTGTTCGCACAAGGAGGACGGCGATCTGGTCTATGACGTCCTGCCCGACCGCTGGCGGCGACGCGATCCGGCGATCTCGACCATCGGGCGGCTGGACAAGCAGACCTCGGGCCTGCTGCTCCTGACCGACGACGGCGACCTGCTGCACCGGGTCATCTCGCCCAAACGCCATGTCGCCAAGGTCTATCGCGCCACCCTGGCCCGGCCGCTGGATGGGAGCGAAGGCGATGTGTTCGCGGCCGGAGGGCTGGTGCTGGAGGGCGAGGACAAGCCCCTGGCCCCGGCCGTGCTGGAGGTCCTGTCGCCGACCGAGGCCCGCCTGACGGTGACCGAGGGCCGCTATCACATGGTGCGGCGGATGTTTGCCGCTGTGGGCAACCACGTCGAGGCCCTGCACCGGGAGCGGGTCGGCGGGCTGGCGCTGCCGGACGACCTGGCGGCGGGGGCGTGGCGGCTGGCGCGCGAGGCGGAAGTCGGATCGATCTTTGCCTGACAGGACCGGTATTCGCGCCTCACGCCGACGAGAGGTGTGACCGGGACTGATCTGGACGATGGCCATGCAGATGGCTATGTTCCGGGGATGAGCGAATACTCTATCGCCATGGCGAAGGACCAGTTGCCGCGCATCATTGATCGGATGCTGGACGGCGAAACCGTGACCATAACGCGGCGGGGTCGTCCTGTTGCGCGAGTGATCCCGATCGAGCCTGAACGTCCGGCCTCCCGGCGGATCGACGTTCAGGCGCTCCGGCGCCTGCGCGAAGCCGGTTCGACGGGAAAGACCCCCGTCATCGACACGGTTCAGGCCATGCGTGACGACTACCGCTATTGAACGTCGTCCTGGATACGAGCGTGCTGGTGGCGGCATTCACCGAGGATGCCCATTCCCTCCAGGCTGAAGCGTGGCTGGACCGGGATGCGCCTTTCCTGGTTTCGGACTGGGCGGCGGCAGAGTTCAGCGCAGCGATCCGGACCAAGGTCCGCCAGGGATATCTCAAGGTCGAACTCGTCCCTGAAGTTGAAGCCATCTTCGATTCATGGACACGCGATCAGGGCGGCAAATATCCTGTGCAGGCGAGCGATCACGTGTCGGCGCGGCTGCTGGTCGTCCGGCATGACAGGCTGCGCGCTCCCGACGCCCTGCATCTCGCGATCGCCCTGAGGCTGAATGCTGCAATCGCAACCTTCGATCGGTGCCTGCAACAGGCGTCGCTCGCTGAAGGTATGCCGGCATTCGCTCCATGACCCGGGTCAAGATCTGCGGCCTGACCACGCCTGAAACCCTGGACGCCGCCCTGGACCATGGCGCGGCCTTCGTCGGCGCGGTGTTCTTCGGCAGGAGCCCCCGCAACATCACGCCCGAGGATGCCCGGCCGTTGTTCGAGCGCGCGCGCGGCCGGGCCGGGATCGTGGCGGTGACCGTCGATGCCGACGACGACCTGCTGAGCCGCATCGGGGCCCATCTGCGGCCCGACTTCGTCCAGCTGCACGGGCGCGAGAGCGTGGCCCGGGCGCATGAGGTGCGGCGGCTCACGGGGGCGGGGATCGTCAAGGTCCTGTCGGTCTCCACGCCGGCCGATCTCGACGCCGCCGACGTCTGGGAGGACCACGCCGAGCACCTGATGTTCGACGCCCGGCCGCCCTCCGGCTCTGACCTGCCGGGCGGGGTCGGGGCCAGCTTCGACTGGGCCATGATGCGGGGTCGGGCCTTTCGCCACGACTGGTTCCTGGCCGGGGGTCTGACGCCCGACAATGCGGTTGCGGCTGCGGCGATCAGCGGCGCTCCCCTGCTGGACGTGTCCTCTGGCGTCGAAAGCGACCCCGGTGTTAAGGACGCGGCCCGGATCGCGGCCTTCCTGAAGGCCGTGGCCTGATCAATTCGCCCGCCGCATTTCCGGCACGCCCTTGCGTGAAAGCTGTCGCCCGTGAACGCCATCATCCCCAACGAATATGCGATGCCCGACGGCGAAGGCCGGTTCGGCCCCTATGGCGGCCGGTTCGTGGCCGAGACCCTGATGCCGTTGGTGCTGGAGCTGAACCACGCCTATGAGCGCTGCAAGGCCGATCCGAGCTTCCAGGCCGAGCTGGACGACTATCTGACCCATTATGTCGGCCGGCCCAGCCCGCTGTATCTGGCCCAGCGCCTGACCGACCACTACGGGGCCGCCAACATCTGGTTCAAGCGCGACGAGCTGAACCACACGGGTGCGCACAAGATCAACAACTGCATGGGCCAGATCCTGCTGGCCATGCGGATGGGCAAGAAGCGGATCATCGCGGAAACGGGCGCCGGCCAGCACGGCGTGGCCACGGCCACGGTCTGCGCCCGCTTCGGCCTGCAATGCGTCGTCTATATGGGCGCCGCCGACGTCCAGCGTCAGTCGCCGAACGTCTTCCGCATGAAGCTGCTGGGGGCCGAGGTCATCCCCGTCACCTCCGGTCGCGGCACGCTGAAGGACGCGATGAACGAGGCGATGCGGGACTGGGTCACCAATGTCGAGGACACCTACTATCTGATCGGCACGGCGGCGGGTCCGCACCCCTATCCCGCCATGGTCCGCGACTTCCAGTCGGTGATCGGCAAGGAGACGAAGGTCCAGATGCAGGCCCGGCGCGGCAAGCTGCCCGACGCCGTGGTCGCGGCCATCGGCGGAGGGTCCAACGCCATCGGCCTGTTCCATCCCTTCATCGAGGATGCGGGTGTGCGGATGATCGGCATCGAGGCGGCCGGGCGCGGTCTGGACGGCCCCGACCACGCGGCCTCGCTTCAGGGCGGCCGCCCCGGCGTGCTGCACGGCAACCGGACCTATCTGCTGCAGGACGCCGACGGCCAGATCCTGGAGGGCCATTCCATCTCGGCCGGTCTCGACTATCCCGGCATCGGCCCCGAGCATGCCTGGCTGAAGGACATGGGCCGGGCCGAATACCGCGCCGCCACCGACGCCGAGGCGCTGGAGGCCTTCCAGCTGTGCTCGAAGCTGGAGGGGATCATCCCCGCCCTGGAACCCAGCCACGCCCTGGCGCGCATCGGCGAGATCGCGGCCGAGATCGGCACCGGCGGCGACGTCGTGCTGAACATGTGCGGGCGCGGCGACAAGGACATCTTCGCCGTGGCCCGGCATCTGGGCGTGGAGCTCTAGACCATGATCCTGCCCTCCCTTCTGGCGGCCCTGATCCAGACCGCTCCCGCCCTTCCGGTGGCCCTGCCGACGGTCGCTGGTACCCAGGCCGATGCGACCTGCGGCGGCCGCACCGCCATGACCGCCATCGCCACCTGCGTCGCGACGACCCAGGGCACCGTCGAAGCGGCGATGGAGGTCTACAACGCCGATTTCGAGCGTCAGGGCTGGCTGGCCGCCGACGGTCGCGACAACCGGATCGTCTATGTCCGCCGGAAAGAGGGCGGTGGCTGCGACGCCTTCCAGGTCCTGGCCTTCGCGGGACAGAACACCGCCGATCCGGCCGGTCCCGCCTGGCTGGCCTTTGCGACCGTGCCCGGCGACGTCTGCACGGCGACGCCGGCTTCCCCGGTGACGCCCGCATCATGACCACCTCCCGTATCGACGCCCGTTTCGCCGCGCTGAAGGCCGAGGGTCGGGCCGGGTTTGTGGCCTATGTGATGGCCGGCGACCCCTCGCGGGACGAGGCCCTGGCGATCCTGCGCGGCCTGCCCGCGGCGGGGGCCGACATCATCGAGCTGGGCTTTCCGTTCAGCGACCCGATGGCCGAGGGGCCGCCGATCCAGCGCGCGGCGCTGCGGGGGCTCAAGGCCGGCCTGACGCTGAGGGGCACGCTCGACCTGGCCCGCGCCTTCCGCGAGGGGGACGCCGACACGCCCCTGATCCTGATGGGGTACCTCAATCCGATCGAGTCCTATGGCTATGACGCCTTCGCCCGCGACGCGGCGGCGGCCGGGGTCGATGGCTGCATCGTCGTCGACTGCCCGCCGGAAGAGGCCGATCCCCTGACCGACGCCCTGGACGCGGCTCAGGTCTCCCTGATCCGCCTGGCCACGCCGACCTCGGACGACGCGCGGCTGGAGGTGATCGCCAGGCGCACCTCGGGCTTCGTCTATTACGTCTCCGTCGCCGGGGTCACCGGCGTGAAGGAGGCCCAGTCGGCCTCGGTCGCCCCCGCCGTCGCGCGCGTCCGCCGCGCCTCCGGCCTGCCGGTCGCCGTCGGTTTCGGGGTCAGGACGCCCGAACGCGCCGCCGAGATCGCCCGCGTCGCCGACGCCGTGGTGGCCGGATCGGTGCTGGTCGACGAGGTCGCCGCCGCCCTCGACGCGAACGAACCGGTCGCACCCCGCGTGCTGGCCAAGGTGAAGGCCCTGGCCGACGCCGTGCGCGGTGCGCGCGTCGCCGAAAACGTCTAGAGACACGGAATGGCCGAAAAGACCCCTCCCAAACCCCCCGAGAAACGCGGCGGCTGGCTCAGCCGCTTCGCCCCCGGCGTCCGCAAGATCGTCAGCCGGCGCGAGACGCCCGACAATCTGTGGGTCAAGGACCCCGACAGCGGCGACATGCTGTACCGCCCGGACCTCGAGACCGCCCTGTGGGTCACGCCGTCGGGCCGCCATATGCGGATCAACGCGTCCCAGCGGCTGGGCTACACCTTCGACGGCGGCGCCTACGAACCCATCGCCTCGCCCGAGGTGGCCGAGGACCCGCTGAAATTCTCGGACGGCAAGCCCTATCGCGAGCGGCTGATCGCGGCGCGCAAGGCCACCGGACTGAAGGACGCCATGTCGATCGGCTTCGGCGACATCGGCGGCACGCCGGCCGTGGCCGTGGTTCAGGACTTCGCCTTCATGGGCGGATCGCTGGGCATGGCGGCGGGCGAGGGCTTCATCGCCGCCGCCCATGCCGCCATCGCCCGCAACGTCCCCCTGGTCTGTTTCACCGCCGCCGGTGGCGCGCGGATGCAGGAGGGCGCGCTCAGCCTGATGCAGATGGCCCGGACCACCCTGGCCGTTCAGGAACTGAAGGACGCCCGGCTTCCCTATGTCGTGGTCCTGACCGACCCGACGACGGGCGGCGTCACCGCCTCCTATGCGATGCTCGGCGACGTGCATCTGGCCGAGCCCGGGGCCCTGATCGGCTTTGCCGGCCCGCGCGTGATCGAGACAACCATCCGCGAAAAGCTGCCGCCCGGTTTCCAGCGGTCGGAGTATCTGCAGGAAAAGGGCATGGTCGACCGTGTCGTCCCCCGCGCCGACCTGCCCGCGACGCTCGGCAAGATCCTGTCGATGCTGATGGGCGGACGGCGTCAGGCCGCTTAGGTCGGCCCTCACCCCCTCTCCCTCCGGCATAGGGTAGGGTAAGGGACAGTATGGACCCCGTTTCCGCCCGCCTGCTGGCCCGTCATCCCCAGAAGATCGACCTGTCGCTGGACCGGATGCGGACCCTGTGCGCGGTTCTGGGCCAGCCCCAGATGCAGCTGCCGCCCGTGATCCATGTGGCGGGCACCAACGGCAAGGGATCGACCATCGCCTTCATCCGCGCCATGGCGGAGGCGGCGGGGCTGAAGGTCCATGTCTATACCTCACCGCATCTGGTGCGGTTCAACGAGCGGATCCGGCTGGCAGGCGAGCTGATCGCGGACGCGCGCCTGTCCGCCATCCTGGACCGGATCGAGGCCGTGCGCGGCGTCGAGGCCACGGTTTTCGAAACCACCACCGCCGCCGCCTTCGTCGCCATGGCCGAGGTGCCCGCCGACCTGGCCATCATCGAGGTGGGGCTGGGCGGATCGCTGGATGCGACCAACGTCATCGACCGCCCGCTGCTGAGCGTGATCGCGCCGGTCGACTACGATCACGCCGAGTTCCTGGGCACGCGGATCGAGGGCATCGCCGGTGAGAAGGCGGGCATCCTGAAGGCCGGCGCGCGCGGCATCGTGGCCCGCCAGCAGGAGGTGGCGATGGCCGTGATCGAGGCCAGGGCGGCCTCGGTCCTGACGCCGCTGACCGTCATGGGCACGGATTTCGACGCCTGGGCCGAGCGGGGCGGCATGGTGTTTCAGGATCAGGAGCGGTTCCTCGATCTGCCTGCGCCGGGCCTGCGCGGTCCGCACCAGATCGCCAATGCGGGGCTGGCGGTCGCGGTCGCGCTTGAGCTCGACCTGCCCGAGGCGGCGATCGCAGCCGGTATCTCGGGCGCGACCTGGCCGGCGCGAATGCAGCGGCTGACTGCCGGGCCCTATGGCGAGATGGCCCGGGCGGCCGACGCCGAGCTCTGGCTGGACGGCGGGCACAATCCCCATGCCGGGCGCGCGCTGGCGGAGGCGCTGGTCGAGCGGCAGGCCCGGGCCCCGCGACCGCTGGCCCTGATCGTCGGCATGCTGGCCAACAAGGACCACGCGGGTTTCTTCGAGGCCCTCAAGGGCTCGGAGGCCCACGTCTTCACCGTCGCCTTCGACGGCGCGGCGGCGGACCCGACGGCTCTGGCGGCCGTCGCGCGAGGACACGGCCTGGGGGCCCAGAGTTCGTCCTCGGTCGAGGCGGCGCTCAGCCGGGCGCTGCGGCTGGGGGCAGGCCGGGTGGTCATCTGCGGCTCGCTGTATCTGGCCGGCGAGGTGCTGGGGGCGAGCGAGGAAACCTGGCCGGTGTGAGTGCCCTTCTCCCCTTGCGGGAGAAGGTGGCCGAGCGAAGCGAGGTCGGATGAGGGGTGACTCCCGATGCCACCGTGATCGTCTGTTTGTCTCATCCCGTCTGCGTCTTCGTACCCCTCATCCGGCCCTGCGGGCCACCTTCTCCCGCAAGGGGAGAAGGAGCGTTACTTGCTGCGCAACCCCGTGATCGTGCGGTTCGGCGCGATGTCCTCGGCCGAGGTGATCAGGTGGATCAGCGCCGGACGGTCGCGCGTGGCGTCGCGGGCCGCCTGAAGCGCCGCGGGGAAGGCCCCGGTGGTGTCGCAGCGGATGGCGAAGGCTCCGAAGGCCTCGGCGTATCGGACGAAGTCCGGGTTCTTCAGATCCGTGGCCATGACCCGACGGGGATAGTGCCCCTCCTGGTGCATGCGGATGGTGCCATAGGTGCCGTTGTCGACCACGATGACGATCGTGTTGATGCCGTGCTGGACGGCCGTGGCCAGTTCCTGACCGGTCATCAGGAAGTCGCCGTCGCCCGCGACGCATATGACCTCGCGATCGGGATGCAGGGACTTCGCGGCGACGGCGGCGGGATAGCCGTATCCCATCGCGCCCGACGTCGGGGCCAGCTGGGTGCGGCAGGCGCGGTGGCGATAGAAGCGGTGCAGCCAGGCGGCGAAATTCCCCGCCCCGTTGGTGACGATCGCGGTCGGCGGCAGGACCTCGCCGAGGTGGGCCATGCACTCCGACATATTGACCGCTCCGGTGACCGGCACCGGGGTCGAGAAGGCCTGATAGTGGGCATGGGCGGCCTGCGCCTGATCATGCCAGGTGCGGCCGGGCTCCAGCGTCGCCAGGGCGTGGGCCGCCAGGCTGTTGTCGGCGCAGGCGCTGGTCAGGGGCGTCCAGACCCGACCGAGCTCCTCCGCGCCCGGATGGATGTGAATCAGCACCCGGGCCGTGTGCTCGCGGGTGAACAGGGTATAGCCCTGGGTCGGGTTCTCCCCCAGACGGGCCCCGACCGCGATCAGCAGATCGGCGTCCTTCGCCCGCTTCATCAGCTCCGGATTGCAGCCGAGCCCGAGGTCTCCGGCATAGTTCGTCCGGTCGTTGGACAGGATGTCCTTGCGGCGGAACGACAGGGCGACCGGCAGGCCCAGTCGCTCGGACCAGTCGCCGATGGCGGTGGCAGCCGCCTCGGTCCAGCCGGAACCGCCCAGCACCAGCAGCGGCCGCTCGGCCTTCGACAGGCGTTCCCCCAGATCGGCCAGAAAGGCAGGATCCAGCCCGGCTCGGGCAGGCGTCACCGCCCGGATCGGCGCAGGCCCGCCCGGCGCGTGCAGGATGTCCTCGGGCAGGGCGATGACGACCGGCCCCATCCGGCCTTGCTGCGCCGTGGCGAAGGCGCGTTCGACGATCTCGACGGTGCGTTCCGGGCTCTCGATCTCGGTGGCCCATTTGGCCAGGCCGCCGAACACCTCGCGGTAGTCGACCTCCTGGAAGGCCCCGCGGCCGCGGTCGGCCAGGGCGATCTGGCCGACGAACAGGATCATCGGCGTGGAGTCCTGATGGGCCGTATGCACGCCGATCGAGGCATGGGTTGCCCCTGGTCCGCGCGTGACCATGCAGATGCCGGGCCTGCCCGTCAGCTTGCCATAGGCTTCGGCCATATTGGCCGCGCCCGCCTCATGCCGACAGGTGACGACCTCGATCTCCGGATGATCGACCAGGGCGTCCAGCACCGCCAGATAGCTCTCGCCCGGCACGCAGAAGACCCGTGTCACGCCATTGATGGCCAAAGTCTCGACGAGGCGACGGGCGGCGGTTCCGGGGGGCTGCTGGCGGGTGTCGGTCATGCCGCGCGACCTAGCAGATCGACAGGCCTCTTGGCCATGGAACCTGCAATACCGTCTCCGGCGTCGGTCGCCATGTGCAGGCGGCCGGTTCGGCCGTGACCCACGGTGCCGGGACCGCCAAAAACTGACGCGCCCGACCGGGCGGGACTGGGGACCGAAAGGCCTTCGTCCCCGCCTTGCGGATACCGGGCCCTACTGCGCCGCAGGCCGCCCGCCCTCGGCCCATTCGGGCGTGAAATCGCCCTCCGCCAGTTCCGACAGCGGCTCGACCAACGACTGGATCGCGGCGGTCATGAAGTCGAAATTGATGTTGGCGATCGTGTCTTCCGGCGTGTGATAGGTCGGAATGGTCGCCCAGCCCGAGATGGTGTGGGCGACGATGCCGCGCTGGGCCAGGGCATAGTTGTCCGACCGCTGGAAGAAGTTCTGCTCCGGATAGGGGTCCGGCCCGATCAGTGCCCCGCGCGCCTTCAGCTCCGGCCCGAAGTTGGAGCGTTCGAACCCGGTCATCATCATCACGCCGGCCGGAAGCTGCGGGTCCTGATCGGCGATCATCTCGATCTCGAGATTGGCCTTCAGCCGCTCCAGCGGCACGGGCGGGTGGTTGACGAAATAGCGCGAGCCCAGAAGGCCGGCCTCTTCCGACCCATAGGCGACGAACATCACATTCATCCGGTGCGGTCCCGTGCCCGAAAGCGCGCGCGCTAGCTCGATCACCGCCACGGTGCCGGAGGCATCGTCGTTAGCGCCGTGCATGACCACACCGTCCGACCGGACGCCGAGGTGGTCCAGGTGCGCCGACACCATCAGCACCGGCCCATCGGGCTCGGTGCCCGGCAGCCAGCCGATCGCGTTGGTCGTCACGCCGTCTTCGACCGTCGTGGCTCCGGGATCGAAGGATGCTGCGCCCCCCTGGGCCTTCAGACGGTCCCAGGCGTCCGGCGCGACGACCAGGACGACGGGGCCGCTACGGGCCGGTGTCCCGGCCAGGCGGATGACGGGATCGCGCGCGCCATTGTCCGACGTGGCCTGGGCCAGGACATCGGTTCGGCGCAGCAGGATCAGCCCGGCCCCGCTGCCCATGGCGGCTCCGAACAGGGCCCGGACGCCGGGGCCTTCGGGCGGGGCGATCAGCAGGGTCCCGGCCCCCGAGGGGAGGGCGGCGGGATTTTCGGCGACCGTGATCGCCCCGGATGCTGCCGTCAGCCCGCCGGTCAGGATCGCGAAGTCCGCGCCCTGGCTCAGGGTCGTCACGCCGACCGTGACCGTGGCCGCCCCCGACGGCGTGATCCGGGTCACCGGCGCCTTCTGCAGATAGCCGTCCATGCCGGGCACGGGGGTCAGGCCCGCCAGACGGAACTGGGCGGCGACATAGGCGGCGGCGATCGCCTCGTCCCGCGTCGCGCTGCCGCGTCCCTGCAGCTCGTCGCCGGCCAGGAAGTTCATGTGCGCCTCAACGGCATTGCGCGCGATAGTCGTGGTCTGCTGCGCCAGGGCCGGCTGGGCCATGAGGGCGATCAGGGAGACGGCGACGAGGGACAGGCGTTTCATGGCGGTCTCCGTGTGGATCAAGGCGTCAGCGTTAGGGGGTCCATCGGCGGGCGGTCAAATGAATCCCTGTTTGGTCTGGACGACCGCCCCGCGCGGTTCTAACCGCCCTTTCGAACCTGTATCGGAGCTCGCCATGAAACGCCTCGCCCTCGCCGCCTCGGTCATGGCGCTGGCCGGAGCCGCCGCCATGGGCTCTGCGAGCGCCGTGGATGCCTGGGGCGCGACGGGGCACCGCACCATCGGCGTCGCTGCGGTCCGCGCCCTGCCCGACGAACTGCCCGCCTTCCTGCGCACGGCCGGCGCGGCTGCCGAGGTGGGCGAACTGTCGCGCGAGCCCGACCGCACCAAGGGCGCAGGCCAGCCGCACGACCGCGAGCGCGACACGGCCCACTTCGTCGATCTGGACGATGATGGCCACGTGATGAATGCGCGCGGTCCGACCCTGTCCGAACTGCCCGAGCTGAAGAGCGAATACGACGCCCAACTGCTGGCGGCGGGCATCGAGGTCAATGACGCGGGCTATCTGCCCTATGCGATCATGGACGGTTATCAGCAGCTGGCGCGGGACTTCGCGACCTGGCGGGTGCTGAATGCGGCCGAGGCGCGCGAAACCGATCCTGCGAAGAGGGCCTGGTACCGCCAGGACCGCGAGCGGCGCGAGGCCCTGATCCTGCGCGACATGGGCTACCTGTCCCATTACGTCGGCGACGGGTCGCAGCCGCACCACCTTTCGATCCACTACAACGGCTGGGGCGACTATCCGAACCCGGAAGGCTTCACCAATGCGCGCAGCACCCATGGCGCGTTCGAGGGGGGCTTCGTGCGCCGCAACGTCCGTCTGGACGCGGTCGAGGCAGCGATGCCGGCGGCGAACCTGGACGGCTTCGACCTGCGGGCGCGGGTGGCGGCCTATCTGAACGGCACCCTGAGCCAGGTGGTGCCCTTCTATCGGCTGGAAAAGACCGGAGCGTTCGCGGCCGGCGCGGCGGGCGAAATGCTGGTGTCGGGCGTCGCCTTCGCCGATGCGCGGATCGTGGCCGGGGCGGCGGAACTGCGCGACCTGACCATCCTGGCCTGGCGGGACGCGGGCACCCAGTCGATCGGCTGGCCTGCGGTCAAGGTCGCCGACGTCGAGGCGGGTACGGCCGACCCGTGGCTGGCCATGATCGGCGAGGACTGATCGACCTTGCCTGACCTGACGCCCCCCGTGGTCATCCTCGACCGGTCGCAGATGGCCGAAAACATCGGCGCGGTGGCGCGGGTGATGGCCAACTTCGGGCTCGACCGGCTTCGGCTGGTCACGCCGCGCGACGGCTGGCCCCAGGAGCGGGCCTGGGCGACGGCGTCCGGGGCCGACTGGGTGCTGGACGGCGCGACCGTCTTCGACAGTGTTGCGGCCGCCACCGCTGACCTGAACACCGTCTTCGCCACCACGGCCCGGCCGAGAGAGACCCGCCAGCCGGTGCGCACCCCGCGCGAGGCCTCGCGCATCCTGTATGACGACACTGCGTCCGGACTGCAGGTCGGGCTGCTGTTCGGAGGCGAGCGGGCGGGGCTGGAGACGGCCGACATCGCCCTGTGCCAGGGCATCGTCACCATCCCCATCGACCCGCGCCACCAGAGCCTGAACCTGGCCCAGGCCGTCGCCATCAACGCCTACGAATGGCGCACCCTGGTGCTCGACGCCCCGCCGCCCAACTTCCGCGAGGGCGACCCGCCGGCCCCGGGCGAACTGGCCGTCGGCATGTACGAACATCTGGAGCGGGAACTGGATGCCGCCGGCTTCTTCCATCCGCCCGAGAAGACCCGGTCCATGAGCCAGAACCTGCGGGTCATGCTGGGCCGCGCCGCCTTTACCGCGCAGGAGGTCGCGACGTTTCGCGGCGTGATCCACGCCCTGTCCAGGGGCAGGGGGCGGGTGCTGGAGCGACTGGCGCGACAGGCGGCGGACAAGATCTGAGCCTGAAGGACCGGACCTTTCCATCGCCGACCTTCATGCACCGGCGCGCCGAACACTGCCCCGACCGATCTTCGACCAGATCCACCAGGCCTTCGACCCGATGCATGCGGGCGACCGCGTCCGCAGCCTGGCGGTCTCTCAGGTCCGTTGCATTGAAAAACGGGCTCGGCTAGCGTCTCTGTATCAAAGCCGGGAGATCACCATGTTCACTCACGTCACCGTTGGTGCCAATGACATCGAGGCGTCGCGGCGTTTCTATGATGCCGCGCTCGGGGCGCTCGGGGTTGACGCCGGTGCCGGCCCCGACGCCCAGGGTCGCTACTGGTGGCGCACGCCGCGCGGGGCTTTCGCCGTCGGCGCGCCGATCGACGGAGAGCCCGCCTGCCATGCCAACGGCGGCACTATCGGCTTCGCGGCGAAGGATGCCGATGCGGTCAAGGCCTTCCATGAGGCGGGCGTCGCGGCCGGTGGCACCGCCATCGAGGACCCGCCCGGCCCGCGCCAGGGCCCGTTCGGAACGCTGGAGCTGGCCTATCTGCGCGATCCGTCGGGCAACAAGATCTGCGCGATGCACCGGGCGGGCTAGCGGCTGGATCGCTTGCTAGCGGCATGCTATCATGAAGTATGGCCCAGGTCCTCGTCCGCGATCTCGATGATGGCATCGTCGCCCGCCTGAAGGCGATGGCGAAGGCTCAGAACATCTCCCTCGAACAGAAGTTCAGGGACATGGCGGCTCGGGAGGTCCTGGCGGTCGAAGAGCGGTTCGAGGAAATCTCCCGACGGTCCCGGGAGCAGACTCGCGGCTCCAAACTGGATTCGACCGCCATCATCCGTGCAGACCGGGATCGGTGAGCGCGGTCTTCGACGCCAGCGTCGTGGTGAAGTGGTTCCTCGATGACCCGCTTGCCGAAGCGGCCCGCGAGGCGCGGCTGGCGTTCAGGCCCGCGGTGGCACCGGACCTCATGCTGATCGAGGTGGCCAATGCCTTGCGGCGCTACGTCGTTCAGGGCGAGCTGCAGGCAGGTGCCGCGTTGGAGAATTTGTCAGTGACCAGGCAGGTGGTCGAGCTGTTCGATCATGAACCGTTGCTGGACGAGGCCTTCTCCCTGGCCTGTCGACTGAACCACTCCATGACGGATTGCCTCTACGCCGTGCTGGCCAGACGTCTGAATCTGCCGTTGGTGACAGCCGACGGCAAGCTCGCCCGAAAGCTGGCGTCGCTGGATGGGCTCGATGTCCGGATGATCGGTTGATGACCCTCCAAACCCTCAAGACCCACGCCATCCACGGCGGCACCCTGCGCTGAATGAGGCACGACAGCACGGCCACCGGCACGCCGATGACGCTGTCGGTGTGGCCTTCCACGCGGAACGGCTTAAGGCCTGACCCATGACCCAAGCGCCCGCCGACCAGCCCGATTACGAACCGATGTTTGGTGCCCTGTGCACGGAACTGGGTATCTGCCTGCACATCAAGGGCCAGGCCAGGGTCGTGGCCGCCCTGCCCGAGGGGCTGGATGCCGCGGTCAAGGCCGTGTTCGCCGCCGAGGGCATCGACTTCCTCAATGCGTCCGGCAGCCTGAAGCGCGATGTGCGCGACTGCCTGAAGGCGCATCTGCCTGCGGCATGAACGAAATCGGTCGCGAACCGCTTGGGTCCCGGGCCTGACGGCCTACATCCCGTCCAGCCTTCACCCCCCTGCCAAGGAGCCTCCCCATGGCCTTCACCCTGCCGCCCCTGCCCTATGCCTATGACGCGCTGGAGCCCGCCATTGATCAGGAGACGATGAACTTCCACCACGACAGGCATCACCATGCCTATGTCGACAAGCTGAACGAGGCGGTCGCCGCCGACGCCGCACTGGCCGACCATTCGATAGAGGACCTGCTGAAGGGCGTGTCGACACTGCCCGTGGCCGTGCGCAACAACGGCGGCGGGCACTGGAATCACAGCCTGTTCTGGGAACTGCTGGCCCCCGTCGGCCAGGGTGGCGAGCCCTCGGCCGAACTGGCTGCCGCGATCGACCGCGACCTGGGCGGGCTGGACAGGTTCAGGACGGATTTCAACGCGGCCGGTGCAGCGCGGTTCGGCTCCGGCTGGGCCTGGCTGATCGTGCAGGACGGAAGGCTGAAGATCACCTCGACGCCCAACCAGGACAATCCTCTGATGGACGTCGCCGATGAGAAGGGCGCAGTCGTTCTGGCCGCGGACGTCTGGGAACACGCCTATTACCTGAAATACCAGAACCGTCGGCCTGACTATCTGAAGGCCTTCTGGACGGTGGTGAACTGGAACAAGGCGAACGCCCTGTTCGCGGCCGCGACGGCCTGACGGATCCAGAGGCGGGCTGTGGGGCAAACTTCACGGTCCGCCCATCTGGCGCATCGCCGGTCGCGCATTATCTCAGCGACGCTGTCGTTTTCCCGCGCTGAGGTTTTCCATGATCCCCCATTTCAAGATCGCCGCCGCCGGCCTCGTCCTGTCCGCCGTCCTCGCCGCCGGTGCCTGTTCGAAATCCCAGGAGGCTAAGGCACCCGCCGCGCCGGCGTCCGCCCCACCCGCGGTGACCGGTGATGTCGCCCGCTTCAGGATCGGGTCGCTGGAAGCCATCTCCCTGCGCGACGGCGGCCTGACCGTTCCCAACGACAACAAGGTCCTGGGCGTCGGCCGCACCCCGCAAGAGGTCGCGGCGGTCCTGACCGGAGCCGGTGCGCCCGGCGACAGCATCAGCCTGTCGATCCAGCCGTTACTGGTCCGCACGGGCGAGCGTCTGGTCCTGATCGACACCGGGGTCGGTTCGGGCATGGGTGGGGCGGGCGGCAAGCTGCAGGCCAGTCTGGCGGCTGCCGGCATCGATCCGGCCGACATCACCGAAGTCCTGATCTCGCACAGCCACGGCGACCATGTCGGCGGCCTGGTCGGTGCGGACGGACAGTTGCTGTTCCCCAATGCCGTGATCCGCATCGATGCCAACGAGTGGGACTTCATGCGGGCCAACCCGGAACTGAAGTCGGTCAGCGAGGCCATCCTGCCCAAGGTCCAGGTGTTCCGCTACGGCTCCGAGGTTGCGCCGGGCATCACGGCGGTCGAGATCGCCGGACATACGCCGGGCCATTCGGGCTTCGAGATCGTGTCGGGTGCGGAAAAGCTGCTCTATATCGGCGACGCCATGCACTCCTCGATCATCTCGGTGCAGAAGCCGGACTGGCAGATCGCCTTCGACAACGACGCGCCGGTCGCAACCGCCAGCCGGATCTCGCTGGACGAGCGCGCGGCGGCGGGCAATCTGCGCATCTACAGCCCTCACTTCCCCTATCCTGGCGTGGGCCGCATCGTGAAGACGGGCGACACCTGGCGCTGGGTGCCGGAAGCCGCGCCGGCCAGCTGAGGCCGTCGGCCTTGACCTGAGAAGGGCGGGCCGCCATAAGGCCCGCTTTCCCGCGCCCGGCTCCTGCTGGCTGCGTTAAATTCACTACGGACGATGCGTGGACCGCCGTTGAGATCGCCCTTCCATTCGGGGAGGGGCCGGGCCGCATCATTTTGAAGAGACCAGAATGTCCAAGCGCCACAGCGCCAAATACAAGATCGACCGCGCCATGGGTGAAAACCTGTGGGGCCGCGCCAAGAGCCCGGTCAACAAGCGCTCCTACGGCCCCGGCCAGCACGGTCAGCGCCGCAAGTCCAAGGTTTCCGACTTCGGCCTGCAGCTGAAGGCCAAGCAGAAGCTCAAGGGCTATTACGCCAACCTGACGGAAAAGCAGTTCCGCAAGACCTATGACGAGGCCGCCCGCCGCAAGGGCAACACCTCCGAGACCCTGATCGGTCTGCTGGAAGCCCGTCTGGACGCCACCGTCTATCGCGCCAAATTCGTCCCGACCCCGTGGGCCGCGCGCCAGTTCGTCAACCACGGCCACGTGACCGTCAACGGCAAGAAGGTGAACATCGCCTCCTACACGCTGAAGCCGGGCGACATCGTCGAGGTCAAGGAAAAGTCCCGCAACATGGCGCTGGTCCTCGAAGCCCAGCAGTCCGGCGAGCGCGACATTCCCGATTATCTGGAACTGGGTGACCGCGGCTTCTCGGTCCGCTTCGTCCGCTTCCCCGAACTGGCCGACGTGCCGTTCGCGGTGAAGATGGAACCGAACCTGGTCGTCGAATACTACAGCTCGTAAGGGCGATATCGTTCGCCCCGCGGCGGCTCACAGCCCGAGTGCGGATCCAGACTTCTGGGCCCCGGAGCGATCCGGGGCCTTTTCGTTGGGCGAACCTCCGGATGAATCGGGCGTGATCGCCCGGTCGGAGAAAATCAGGTGCGAATTGGGCCGAATTGGGCGATGATCCCCGTACTGGCTGATCAGGATCCGGGACATGGCTCCCTTCCGCTCCCTCGCTGCCGTTGCCCTGCTTGTGCTGGCCACCTCCGGCTGTGCGATGTTCCAGCAGGATGCGCCGGAGCGGACGGCTGCGATGCCGGGTCAGCTGGAGCCGATCCACGCCGCGGCGATCGCCAACGATCTTGCGGTGTTCCGGGTCAGTTCGAACGGCTGCACCGACAAGGACGACCTGATGCCGGTCGTGGACCGTATGCGCGGCGGCTCGATCATCACCCTGCACCGCATCGACGAGGACCGTTGCGACCATCCGATGGCGGATGGGGTCGAACTGCAATGGTCGTTCGAGGAGCTGGGCCTGGCCCCGGGCACAAGGGTGTCGGTCAACAATCCCTACCTAATGCCGCCGACGACCTGATCTAGACGGCGCTGCCGGTCGCTTCGATGGCCGACAGCGGGCTGTGGATCACCGAGACGAGCGTCCCGTGGCTGCCGCTCTCGACCTGGATGCGTGCCTTGAGCTGTTTCGACAGCGCTTCGACGATGCTGGTGCCGAGGCCCGGCGTCGCACTGGCCGCGTCCCTGGGCATGCCCACGCCATCGTCCTTGATCGAGAGCGTCCAGTCTGGCCCATGGCTTCGATAGCCCACGACGATCGATCCGCTGCGGCCGCCGGGGAAGGCGTGCTTCAATGCATTGATGACCAGTTCGGTCACCACCAGACCCAGGCTGACGGACACGTCGGCATCGGTGACACTGTCGTCGACCTCGACCGTCAGCGTGAGCCGCGTCGGGTGGTGGATCATCGAGGCGGCGATGCTCTTGCACAGCTGGGTGAAATAGGGCTCCAGCTCCACGGCCCCGAGACGTGAGGCGGCCAGCTGTTGCTGCAGGGCGGCGACCGACATCACGCGGCTGTGGGCGTCGCGCAGGTTGATGCGGGTCTCTTCGGACGTCGTCTTTCTGGCACTTTGCAGGATGACACTGGCGATGATCTGCAGACTGTTGGCGACGCGGTGCTGGAGCTCCTGAAGCAGGATCGCCTTTTCACGCAGCAGGTCGTCCTTCTGCTGTTCGCCTTCGCAGGCGGCGGTGACGTCCTCAATGGTCATCAGCAGGCGGACGGGGTCGGCGTCCGAGTATTTCAGGCGCTGGGCATTGATGACGAGCTTGCGGACGCCCGCCCTTTTGCCCTTCAGGTCCATCTCGTAGGCCGCGATGGCGGCGTTGCCCTTGGCGGTGGCTTCCAGGAGGACGCGCAGCTGTGGCTTGTTCCATTCGCCGGTCCCGACCTCACCCAGGAAGGCACCGACGATCCGGTCCGGGTCAATGTCGAAGGCCACGCAGAAGGAGGTGCTGGCGGCGATGATCTTCAGGGTCTCGTCGAGCAGCAGCAGGGGGGGTCTGGACGAACCCACCACGGCCAGCGCGAGACTGAGGGGACCGTCGGGATGCAGAGGCGGGTGGGCAGCCACGGCTGACCCTTCAGGTGATCCGGAGCCTCGCGGAGCGAAAGACATACCCGGCCGAGATTTATTGAAACCGACAGCGCCCGGATCTCTGGAGCCAACTGAAGTCGTTGCGGAACCTATTGCGCCTTGGGAGGCCGGACGCAATCCGAAAGACTCATGCTCGATGGAGCGCGAGGGCTCCGATACCGCAACGCTTGACGATGGCAGACCTTGCCTTGACCGGTCAGCGGCGTTCGAAGGTCGGCAACATGGTCGCGGGAATCCGGGTCGGGCGCAGGGTCGCGGCCTCGACCAGACACCATTCCGATACACCCTGCGCGCACAGGCGACCCTCGCCGTCCTCTATGCGGACATAGCGGGCGAAGCGCGGGCCGCGGGGGTCACCGACCCAGGTCCGGGCAATGGCGGTCGCATCGGGCTGGAGCGCGCGGAGGTAGTCGATCTCGTGCCTCAGGGCGACCCAGGACCATTTCGCGCGGGTTTCGACGTCGAAGCGGGCGTTCCAGTGGGTCGTGCCGGCGTCCTGCAGCCAGCCGACATAGACGACATTGTTGACGTGGCCGTTCTCGTCGATGTGCTCCGGCCGGATTTCGAGCGGCAGCTCGAAAATCTCCCGATCGGTCCTGGGCTCCAGGACGGTGCGAGCCACGGCTCAGGCCTCCCCGAGCGGCACGCCCTTTTCGACCATCAGAGCGGTCAGTTCTCCGGCCTGGAACATCTCCTTGACGATGTCGGAGCCGCCCACGAACTCACCCTTCACATACAGCTGCGGGATGGTGGGCCAGTCGGTAAAGGTCTTGATACCGTCGCGCAGGCCGTCGTCCTGCAGCACGTCGACGCCGACGAAGGATGCGCCGATGTGATCGAGGATCTGGACCGCATGGGCCGAGAAGCCGCAGCGCGGGGAATCGGGCGTGCCCTTCATGAAGAGGACGACCGGGTGTTCGGCCACCGTCCGGGCGATGAAGGCATGGATCGGATCGGCGGGGGTCGCGGTATCGAGAGCTTGGTCGGACACGGAGGGACGCCTTTCGTTGCAGGCGTCAGCTAGGGTCGGCGACCTCGGTGGTCAAGGGTCGGCACATCACCAGAACGCGATCAGGCCGCGACTCTGGCCATCTCGATCTGGGCGGAAAGGCCATGCGGCATCTCCTTCTCCGGCACCGCAGCCAGGGTGTTCAGCCGCTCGATGTCGTCGGCGTTGATGAGGACGCTGCAGACCGAGGAACCGCTCATGGCGTGGGCCAGGCAGATGGCCTCTGCGGTCCAGTTGGACGTGCGATGCAGAAAGGCGAAGGTCCCCATGCCAGCCAGCGGATCGTCCTGGCGCCGCCCGCCAAAGCCGAACAGGCCCTTCTTCGGCTGGTTGAGCGTGATCGCCTTCTTTTCGGTGTTCAGGCTGTCGGGGAAATAGCCATAGGCCAGGATCGCCATGTCCTGCTCGCGCGCCACCCGCATCCGCGAGCGCACCCGCCAGTCGGAATTGACGTGGAAGGGCGTGGCCAGGACGTCGAATGCCCCGGTCGAGACATAGGTGTCCATGACCGGGGTCTCGCCCGAGACGCCCAGAAATCGAACACGACCGGTGGTGCGCAGCGCCTTCAAGGCGTTCAGCGACGATTGCGGCAGTTCATGTTCGCCGGGTTCTTCGAGCAGTGCGATGTCGATCCAGCCCAGCCCCGAGATCTGCAGCACCCGGTCGATGGCTACGGTCATGCCCTCTGCCGTGAAGTCGCGAGCGGAGCCCCGCCGACCGTCGCCCGCCCCCAGTTGCAGGCTGACGTTCAGCAGCTTGCGCTCGACGTTGACCAGGGCCTGACCCAGGACCTCGGCCAGGACGGGATCGGCGTTTTCCAGCCGGTAGGCATTGATGCCGGCTTCCAGGGCGCAAAAGATCAGGTCGCTGGCGGCACCCTTGCCGCGCGCCAGGCTGTCGAAGCCAAGGCTGAGAGTCAGGGTCGAGATGGCGGCGCCGGACGCGCCGAAGGGCCGATAACGCATGTCGTGTCAGCTCATCATGGCAGGGGGAGCGGAGGTTTCGAGGGCGAGGGCGTGCAGTTCGCCGCCCATGTGGCCCTTGAGCGCGGCATAGACGAGCTGATGCTGTTTCACGCGCGGCAGGCCGGCGAAGGCGGTCGAGACGATGCGGGCCTTGTAGTGATCGCCATCGCCCGCGAGGTCGTCGATGACAATCTCGGCGTCGGGAAAGGCCTCGATCAGATAGGCGTGAAGGGTTTCGGCGGGCATCGGCATGACATCGACAATGCGCGATAAAGCTTAATGTGAGGCTACGGTCCTGTCGGCCAATCGCGCGGTCGCCCTACCCGGGCCCGGACGGATTGATCCGTTCCATCAGGATCGTCGGCTCGTCGCGATAGATGCCGTCGGCATAGCGGACGTAGCCGACATGGCCCGCGAGGCGCAGGGACGCCAGGTTAACCGGCGCGATCATGCAGACGGTGCTTGGCGCCTTCAGCACCGCGTCAGCCCACGCGAGCGCGGCGGACACACCCTCGCTGGCCAGACCCTGACCCTGAAACGCCCCGCCGATGCCCCAGCCAAGCTCTGGCGCCCCCATCGGCGGGACCACGTCGCGATGGTAGTCCAGCACCCCGACCGAACCGACATAGGCACCGGTCTCCGTCAGCCGCATCGACCAGTTGCCACGCCCCAGCACTGACCAGTGGCCGATATCGCGCAGCAGGCGGAACCACACTTCCTCCGCCGACAGGTCCCGTCCGGTGATGTGCCGGGTGAAGGCCGCATCCTGCCACAGCAGGACAAGGTCGTCGTAGTCGGATACGGCGACCGGCGTCAGGGTCAAGCGGGCGGTGGACAGCACAGACCCCGTCACATCAGCCCCAGCTGCTTGAAGCTGGTCACGCCCTCGCGACCGACGATCAGGTGGTCGTGGACCTCGACGGCCAGGGACCTGGCGGCCTGGACGATCTGTCGGGTCATGTCGATATCGGCACGACTGGGCGTCGGATCGCCGGACGGATGGTTGTGGACCAGGATCATGGCGGCGGCGGAGACTTCCAGTCCCCGGCGCACGACCTCGCGCGGATAGACCGGAGCGTGATCGACCGTGCCCCGGTTCTGGACCTCGTCGAGGATCAGCTGGTTCTTCTTGTCCAAATAGTGTGCGTTTCGCAAAATCGCTATATGGCCCTCTGATGACCAGCCAAGCTTATATCTACCGCAGGTATAGCACCGATGAGCAAGGCTATGGCGCGGCCGAGACGCTGGTTAGGCAGCAGATGGCCTGTGACGCGCTCATTGCCAAACACGGGTGGACTGTCGTCGGGGCGCCGCTCACCGACAAGGGAAAGTCAGCCTTTAAGGGTGAGCACCTACTACCAGCCGCCGAACTCGGGAAGTTTGTGGCGGCGGTCAACTCTGGCGAGGTCGCCAAAGGTTCAGTTCTCGTTGCCGAACGGCTGGACAGGCTTTCGCGGCGACCGGTCGGCGAGGCGATGGCGTGGATTCACCGGCTGACGGAGGCCGGGATTCTGATCGCGCTCGCAGACACCGGCGAGGTTTTCGGTGCGGAACAGGATTTGGGGTCTTTCCTCCAAACGGCTATCCGAGCGGGCGTTAGCCATGAGGAGAGTCGCAAGAAGAGCGACGCGACGAACAAGTCCAAGCGCATCCTTTGGGACCATGCCGAGAACCGGACGGGTAAGTGGGCGAACCTCGCAAACCGCATCCCAACTTGGCTTGAACGGAAGTCCACACTCGACGGCTTCGATATCATCGAGGATCGCGCCGATGTAGTGCGGATGATCTATCAGATGTCCGCCGATGGGGTCGGCGTGAATACCATCACCGGTCACCTGAACACGGCTAACCCGCCGATCAAGCCATTCGCCCAAGCGATCAAATATAAAGGTCAGCCTCACACTTGGGGCCGATCAGCCGTCCGTCAGATACTTACCTCGTCCAACGTCGAAGGCGACTTCCGCCCGGCGAGCGGCGCATACAAGGGTCGGGTTATCGTCGGCTACTATCCTCGGATAGTGGACGCTGATTTGGTGGCGCGGGCGCGGGCCGACCTAACGGCGCGGCGGAAGGTGGCTGGCAAGAGCGCGGCAAGCGGGTCCACCAACATCTTCGCTGGGATTACCTCATGTGGTGAATGCGGGCGACGCGCGACACTGACGACCTCGCTCCAGAAAGGCCGTCCCTACTCCTACGTCCGATGTGAAGCCGCCGGGGAGAAGCGATGCTCCAACCGCAGCGGATATGCCTACCCGAAGTTTGAAGCGGCTGTCTTGGATATCCTGCTGGACCTCGCGCTGGACGACCGGTTCTTCGCCGTCGCCGGGGAGTTGAAGGCTGGGCGCGTCAGGAAGGCTGAGATCGAGAAAGAAGTCGCTGACAAACGCACCTATCGGAAAAACCTCATGAGGTCGTTCAAGGCGAACGACAAAGACGCGCAAGACCTCATTGATGAAGCTGCCGCCGAGATCGAAGCCCTCGAAACCGAACTGGTGACGGTCGATGCTGCGATCCTTTCAGCCACCGGAAAGGTGGGCAACATTGAGCATCTTCGGCGTGTCGGCGACATACGCGAGGCAGCACACTCCAAGGACGATGCTACGCGGGTTCAGGCCCGTTCCAAGCTTCGTCTGGCCATGAGCGGGATCGTCCAATCGGTAGACATCGAGCATGATCAGGACGACGTTAAGGTCTTCACGGTGATCCTCAAGGGCGGGATCATGGCCGTCCGCATCACCGACAAAGGCAAGGTCCAGAAGGCCGTCTCTGAAGCTCTCGGTAAACCTCTGTGGGCGCACCTTCCCCCGGAGGATCAAGCGCAATTGATGCCCCTCATTAAACGCATCGAAAAACTGGCCGAGTGATCTTCTAAAGTGGCTCCCGCGTCTTTTAGATCGGAAGAATTGCGCTCACGCCTCGGTTCAAAGGGATGTTGGGGTTCGTAGAGAAAAATAGAAATGAGGCTTTGATGGCTGGTCGCTCCCGCAAGGCCGAGGTTCGACACGACGAGTTCGTGTTCTGGGTCCGCCGTCCCTCCATCACCTACACGTTCAGCCTCCAGCATGATCACCGGATCGACGATCCGTATGACGAGCACCAGTCCTTCAGCTTCCTTGTCGGATGCCTGTCACCGGATCGCTTCAAGGGCCGCGAGACCACGGCCCACTTCTTTGCCGATGTCCGTTTGACCGCTGGCAGCGATAAGCGTCGTCAGCGACCGGCCGAACTCATCCTCGCTGTAGGGAGCATCAGGGCAACGAAGAGCAGGTTCGAAGTTGGGGGCTTCCTGCCTCCCGAGGTCTGCTGGCAGGTCTGTGCGGCTATGGCTTCGGGGACGATCACGTCGATGAGTGCCTATGCGCTCTGGACCGCTCGCGGACACGCATATCTGAACTCGATCTCCTTCAGGGGGCCGGAGTTCGATCCCATCGAAAGTTTGGGCTGAACGGCACCAGACGCTGGTGGTCGGCACCGCTTGAGACCCCACCCTCCAAATGTCCCCAGAGAGCCGCGCACAGCCCTTTCAGCGGTGATTGGCGCATCGGCAGCGGCCAAACCCTTTAATGCCGTCAGAGACGCTCTGAGGGGCATTCTGCGCGGCTAACGGAAGGTCGGGGACGGGACACCGTTGGAGGTCATGTTCCAACGAGGATCAGCAGGTCGATTACCCGAAGCCGAAATCCTGTCTGCCGATGTCGGGAAGACGACCAACCTCAGCTTTTCACCGGGCGATCTTTGGTCAGTCTGACCAGATGGAATGTCGCGCTGGGATTCCAACACGCGAAGTTTTCACGGTGGACCTTCCCCCAGCCGTGAACAGCGTCGTCCTTGGTCCGGTAGAAGCTGATCCGGTCGAAGCCTTCCGGGTGGACCGGCAGCTTCGAGATCACGGCCCACCGGCTCAAACCATTGTCCGCTTGGAACACCTCGCCTTCGAACTCTCCCCACCAACCGGGTTCCTTGGCCTTCACTGCCCTACGTTTGTTCTTGGCCAGTGCGACCGGATCGTTGGTGATGTCGCGAAAGGTGGGAGGGGTCACTCGCTGTCCCCCTCCGGGTCGCCGTAGCAGATGATGTTGTATTCCTCGGACCCCTCGGCGACCATCTCGAAGTCGTCCAATTCGGGGTCGCCCATGCTCCCGACATGGGTATCCCCATCGGCTGATTCCTCCTCCGACATCGAGTGACAACCGCCCTCTCCATCAGCCGATAGAAGGTTGATCATTGTCGGCCGACCCTCACTATCTTTATGGCTGATCTCGACGGTGAAGCCTTGGTTTTCGGCCAGTTGGATCACCTCTACGAGGGTGAATGGTTCTGCGGAAACGTGTGCCGTAGCCATGATGTTTTTAGTCCTGATGAGTTTGTGATGCGTGCTGGAGGTTCGCCTTGCGTCGCGCCCAAGCGGCTTTGGCGATGGCAGATAGTTTGCGGCTGTCCGCTTCTCGAACCTGTTGTTCGACCATCGCGCGGATGGCTTCAGGCAAGCTGTCCATCATGCGGCCTCCCACGGCCACGGCCCGTAGCCTTTGCGGCATGTGTGCTCGTCCCAAAAGCTGAGAGCCTTGGGCGGCACCCCACCATAAATGTCGTCATCGGCGAAAATCATCATGGCCACCGGGACCGCATCTTCGTGGACGTAGACAGCCATCAACGACTCCGTGTCATACTTGGACGGAATGAAGAACCGACCCGGAACCATCGCAGCAAGCTGGCCACGATAGAGTTCGGTGTTATCGATCAGCCAAAGATAGACCTTCGAAGGCTGCGACATGGCCGCCCAAGCGGCTTCCATTTCCTCGCGCGTCATGCCGCTTCCTTCTCGGTCACATGGGCGAGCGCGGCTTCGAGATAGGCGACTCGATCTTCCAGCTTGGCCTTCTCCGCATGGAGATCGGCGTTGCGCCGGATGATCTGGTTGACCTCCCACAAAAGCCGTTTTGTCCAGCGTTCAGCCACTTCGTCTTGGTTGTCCGTTCGCTCGATGGACCACCGCCATGTATAGCCTTCTGGCGGGTTACCTCCCCGGCTCTTGGCGAGTGCTTCAAGGAAGTCCTTGGCGGTATCCTCCCAAAGCCGAACGACGCTACGCGCTTGGTCTCGTTCTGCCATCCACCGCTTGAGCATATCGTGGCGGCCTCTGTCAGCCGTCAGGGCAACGCTATGGGGATCGAGTTCGAACCCTTTGACCTTGCGTTGAAGGCCACGAGCATCGACGAGGATCGCGGTGTCGTCATTCGCGACCAGTATCCGGCGAAGGATCGTGGTCAGCAGGATTTCGTCGTCAGCTTTCATTTTCACTCCTTGGTTGATGGGCTTCGTTCATCGCGTCGATGAACCAGTTTGGAATTTCGCAGGACGGGTGAGGCCGGTGACCCGGCCCTCGGAAAGGGGATGCTCACGGTGGCTGGGAGCGGCCAGCAAGCGACCTGTGGTGCGCGGCTACGTTCGTCAGCCGAAGCCGGTTTTGAATACGACGCTCTCGGTCTCGTCCGTGGTCACGAACACCACCCTCAGATCGAGATCGGTCGCTCCCAAAACGACGGTCATGAAGCCGTAGTTGTGGTCAGCCCAAATTGTGTCCGCCCATTCGAGAGCGGCGATGGCGTGTTGCTCGTCATCGCAGTCCAGAACGGACCAATAGACTGGGGCAGACGCATCAACGTGAGGCCACGACACGTCCAACCCGGCCAAGACGCAATGGTGATGAACACAGGCTTCCCCCATCGCATCACGGCCGTCCTCGCGGAGAGACTCCCACAGCGCGGAAACCGAGTTGATCATCTGAAGTTCGGAGACCTTCGAGACATCGGCGGTCGTGGAGAGGATTTGGCGATTGAAGCTGCGGGTCATCACATCACCACCCGAAATTGAGGGGCGTTCAGTTGCGTGGCGCGTCCATGGCTCGGCTCCTGTTTGGGAGCACCGCCCATAACGGTCGTTTCGTCGAACCAGCGGCGGTAGCGGGGCATACCCTTGAACTCACCGGATACTGGGATGAACGGGCCATCCCAACCCGGTGCCGGAGTGGCACGAGTTCGATAGTGCCCCTTGCGGTCATGGGGTTTGGGCGAAGCATGAGTTCCGCGCTCACCACCAACCGGGCGACCGTTGATGTAGATGCGCTTGGTGAGATGGACGATCTGCATGTCGGCCACGGGGTCTTCGCCTCGACGCTCGCAGTTTTTTGACATCGTAGACATGGCGCGCGAGGCATCGCGCATGACGTATTGAACTTGCGGATGGACCAGAAGGGCCAGAGCACCTTCGATCAATCTCATGTAGCAATTGGCCGTCCGGGTGATGGCTTCCCCGTCCACCATCACCCAACCTTCATTTGGTCGCCAGCGGGCAACCATGAAGTTTGAGTTGTAGAACTCGAAGGCCGTTAAGATGATGTAGGTTTCACCGTCTGGGCTGGTGTCGAAAACCAGTGCGACATTGTCCACACCGAGCGCGTCCAGATGGTCATTGACCTTCTCGAACAGCGCGTCGGCCTCCTCAGTGTCAGCGTGGCTAGACGTGTCATACTGAGGCTCCACCAGAGTGGTCACGTCGAGCAATTCGCCGAAGTGATAGCTGGGTTTGGCGGTCAGGCTTGCCAGCCCGTCGCGATCATTTCTGTATGGAATGCCGCGTTTCGTATACTGACCGGTGCGTGGATCGCGCACCTTGTAGTTCCCGAAATAGGCGACTTCCAGAAAATCGTGGTAGGTTTTGTTCATTCGGCGGCTCCTTCAGCAGTTGTTGATGAGCCTTAGATTAGCCTTTCCCTCTGTCTGTGATGGGGAATGCCGACGTGCCACATGTCCATGATGTATTTGAGGAAAATGACATCGGTGACATCGGCGGGGTTCGCCGGATTGGTGCGATCTACTGGTCTTTTCCAGCCGATGGACGGCCGGGTCTGAGCGATGACATCAGGGTCGCATCCGCGTTGAGCTACACTGTCGCGCGCCAGCGTGAGCAGGTCGCCAAGCTCGCCGCGTGGACGGGATTTGAAGTTGCCGCCGAAGTCGCGGTCCAGTTTGATTTGTCTCTCGGGCTGGAAGCGAATGAACGCGCCCGGTTGGCTCAATTCCTTGAGCAGGATTTCGACGCTGCGGTGATTGTCGGGCACGACGCGTTCACGGGCTGGCGACCGAACAAGATTTTGGAGGCACTGCTTCGGAGCGTGAAGACGTTACGGGTCTATCCGCCGAGCGATCTCAACGAGCATTTCATCTGGAATCGGCATTGGAAGAAACAGTCGGCGGCGCGCGCGGCGGCTCGACGGAGCAGGACTCGGTATCAGCCGAGTTTCGACGCGAAGCGAACCGCTGCCTACCGTGCCTATATGGCCAAGCGAATTGAACGCTGGCCAGATTGGAACGAGCTAACGCTCCAGCAAAAGGCCGAGAGGCTATCTGGGTCCGAAGTGAAGACGATCTCGGGTCTACGGTTCAATGTCGAGCGCGTTCGGGATTTCGAGCAAGGTATGGCTTCAAGCTGTTCCAGCGGCCCGTCACCTGTGGTGATCTCAGACCAAACGTCGCCAACGGGGTAACGCGATCTCTTAATGCAGGAAAGCCGCGAGGATCGCCCTGATGCGCTGCGCCTTTGGTGGCTGTCAGAGCGGCTTGTTGAAGCGTTCGACCGTTGCGGGGTCAGCCGTTGACAGAAACTCTTTGAGCCGCTCGTTCTGGGCACGGCAGCGCGCCACAAGGATGTCCTTCTGAGCCTCGAACCACCCCTCCGGCTGCTCGCCACGCTTGAAGAGGTCGATGTCGTCGAGACCGAAAAGGAGGTCGTCATCATAATCGTCGTTCATCGGCGTGCCACGGGTAGCCACAAGACCGCCCATGCGACCCTCACGGCGAGCACCAGACGGCCTTCCCGCCACAAATTCTGAAACAATCCCACAAGGACATCTGCGGACGCTTCGCGACCTGCGCGACCTGCGCGAAGACACATGTAGTTCTCCGCGCGACCGACAAGGCGGCTGAAGTCACGCCGCGACTGAACGAGACCGCGACTTTTGAAATGCTGGTAAAGGTCCATAACGGTATTTATCCGGGCGCGTCAGAAACGGTCGTAGCAACTACCGGGCACCGGCATTTCCGGTTGATCCCGATCAGGTCAGGGCCGAACATGGCCTCCGACAATCAGCCGGGGGACGGCAGCGATTCGTGAGACTGGTGAGCACCGGTAGCGGCCGCTAACGCTCCGGCCAACATCGGGGAAAGATGAGCCACGCGCCGACCTTCACGCCGCATCAGGCGAAGTATTTTGCCTACTTCCTGACCCGTGAGGGTCTGGACGAGGGTGAAGGGCTGACCCAATCGCTGTCGTCGGCGCGGGTGGACCTGAACCCTCACCAAGTCGATGCCGCGATGTTCGCGCTGCGCTCTCCGCTGTCCAAGGGCGTGCTGCTGGCCGACGAAGTGGGGCTGGGCAAGACCATCGAAGCTGCGCTGGTTCTTTCTCAACGATGGTGGGAGCGCCAGCGACACCTGCTGCTGATCGTCCCGGCCTCCCTGCGGAAACAGTGGGCGACCGAACTGCGCGAGAAGTTCTCACTGCCTTCGGTGATCCTCGATGCCAAGCGAGTGAAAGACCTCGCCAAGGTGGGCAAGCCCAATCCGCTCGGCCGAGGTGAGGGGATCGTGATCGTCTCTTACGAATACGCCTCGCGGATCGCCGACCAGATACGGGCGATCCCTTGGAGCCTCGTGGTGTTCGACGAGGCTCACAAACTACGGAACGTCTACAAGGCCGCAGAGACCTCCAGAGCGGCCATCCTGCGTGACGCACTGGTTGGCCGCCAAAAGCTGCTCCTGACCGCCACGCCCCTCCAGAACAACCTTATGGAGCTATATGGCCTCGTCACCATCATCGACGACACCTACTTCGGCTCCGAACAGGCATTCAGGACGGAGTTCGGCGGGTCAGCCGACAAGGTATCCCAAGCCCTGCTCGCCCGGCGGCTTGAGCCGATCTGCAAGCGCACGCTGCGCCGACAGGTCCAGAAGGCGGGCCTGATCAACTACACCAACCGCTTGCCCAAGACGTTCGACTTCACGCCCGACAAGCTGGAAACGGACCTCTACGAGCACATGTCCGATTATCTCCAACGCGACGACACCTTGGCGGTCGGCCAAAACGGTCGCCACCTCGTCACGCTGGTCCTGCGGAAAATTCTCGGCTCTTCGTCGTTCGCGGTAGCCGCGACGCTGGACAAGATGGTCACGCGATTGGAGCGGAAGCTTGCCGTAAATGAAGAGGCTCTCGCTGACATCGACGGCGTGGAAGAGACCGCCGAGGAGTGGCGGGAGGACGGCGACGCGGGTGAAGCAGAAGCGTTGGAAGATGAGACCGATGATGCCATCGAGGACATCGACCCTGAGCACCTCAAGGCCGAGATCGAAGAACTGACGCGCTACCGCGATCTGGCCGCCTCGATCCAGACCAATGCGAAGGGCAACGCCCTCGTGAAAGGTCTGTCGGGTGTGCTGAGTGAGATCGTCAGCAAAGGCGGTCAGCGCAAGGCAGTCGTGTTCACCGAGTCCGTTCGCACCCAGACCTATCTGCGAGAAGTGCTGGAGCGGAGCGGGTTCGAGGGCCAGACGGTCGTGCTGAACGGCTCGAACTCCGACAAGGATAGCAACGCCATCTATAAGGCTTGGCTGGAGAAGCACCGGGGCACCGATGTCGTCTCCGGCTCAAAGACGGCCGACATGAAGGCCGCCATCGTGGAGGCTTTCAGAAACGACCGCACGATCCTGATCGCCACGGAGTCGGGCGCCGAGGGCATCAACCTTCAATTCTGCTCGCTGCTGATCAACTACGACCTGCCTTGGAACCCACAGCGGGTCGAGCAGCGCATCGGTCGCTGCCATCGCTACGGTCAGAAGATCGACGTGACCGTCATCAACTTCATGAACCGGAAGAACCAAGCGGAAGCGCGGATCGTCCAGCTTCTCGATCAGAAGTTCAAACTCTTCGACGGCGTGTTCGGCTCGTCCGACGAGGTGCTGGGGGCCATCGAGTCAGGGGTCGATATCGAGCGGCGCATTCTCGACATCGTTCAGTCCTGCCGCACCAACGATCAGATCAACGAAGCGTTTGACGCGCTTCAGGCCGAGTTCAGCGTCGAGATCGACGAGGCCAAGACCGAGGCCCGGAACAAGCTGCTGGCCGAGATGGATGATAAGGTCATCGCAAGGCTGATCGACCGCAAGGGCGAGGTCGCAGCTTCGTTGGACGAGTTCAAACGTGCGCTTCTGACCCTCGCCCGAGCCGAACTGCCAGAGGCGCGCTTCCACCCGGATCATGTCGAGCGCTTCGACTACGATGGTGACACCTACTCATCCGAATGGCCCGAGGCGGACGAGCGCGGCTGGCGCTTTTTCCGACTGGCCGATGAGGGGTTGGCGGATGGGTTGGTCGAACGCGCCAAGGCGCGGGAACTGGTGCCCGCTCGGGTAGACTTCGACTACGGTGCCTATGACGGCAATCTGGCCGATGTCGCGGCTCTGCGTGGGCGGGACGGGTGGCTGAGGGTGGCGCGGCTAAAGCTGAACACTCCAGCGCGCACGTTCGATGAACTCGTCTGCGCTGCCTTCACGGACGATGGTGGAGCGGTGCATTCAGAAACAGTGGAGCGGATGTTGAGCGTGCCCGCGCGCATCGTCGGCGATGTGTTGGAAGCTGCGCCGGAACCTCATCTGACGACCGTGCTGGAAGCGGGCCAGACCGAGATCGTCGGTCGGGCGCAGGAGCGGCTGGGCGACTTCCTCAACGAGGAGGAGGAGCGTTTGGATAACTGGCGCGATGACGCGCGAGTCTCCTATGACCACCAGATCAAGGCCCTGACCAAGGAAGCCAACGAGAAAAAGAAAATCGCCCGCGCAGCCCAAAACCTTCAGGAGAAGGTCGAGCTACAGCGAGAAGCGTCGGCCCTGAAACGTCAGGCCGACGACCTCCAGCACCAGCTTTACACCCGGCTGAAAGAGATCGACGACGAGCGCGAACGCATGCTCGACGAGATCGCAGAGAAGCTGAACCTAACGCCCGAGATGACGACCCTGTTCACGATCCGATGGAGCCTTGCCTGATGGCCGCGAAAACGAAGCTCGAACTGACGTGGATCGGCAAGGAGAACCGCCCCCGGCTTGAGCCGCGCATCCTGATCGAAGAGGAACTACTGTCTCATCACGCCGCTGTGCGTCGGGAAGGCGATCTATTCGACAACATCCTAATTCGCGGCGACAATCTGCTCGCTCTTAAGGCTCTGGAGCAATCCTGCTTGGGTAGAGTTAGATGCATTTACATCGACCCTCCCTTCAATACCGGACAGGCGTTTGAACACTATGATGACGGCGTAGAGCATTCGCTTTGGCTTTCCCTGATGCGAGACCGTATCCAGATACTATGGTCTCTCCTCACTCCAGATGGATCAATCTGGGTTCATTGCGACGACCACGAGCAAGCCTATCTAAAAGTCATGATGGACGAGATTTGTGGGCGTTCTTCTTTCATAACGACGATTGTTTGGCAGGGACGATACTCACGATCTAATGACGCTAGCATTTCTGCGTCACACAATTTCTTGCTCGTCTACTCGCCCAACCCCGAAGAGTGGAAAAAATCGCGTAACAGACTTGGCCGAACCAAAACTCAGTCAGAGCAATATAAAAATCCCGATAACGACCCCAGAGGGGTGTGGCGTGCGATACCGTGGGATGCGCCAAATATTAGAGCTAATCTAAGTTATCCGATTGTTACGCCAACAGGAAAAGTTCGCCTTCCACCTGCCGGACGATGCTGGTCCAGAACCGAGGACCAGTGGGACGAAATTGTTAGAAGTGGAATGGCCTACTTTGGAAAGTCTGGCGACGGAGCGCCCTCTTTCAAGCAGTTCCTCAGCGATGCCTCTCAGATCGTGCCGAACACATGGTGGTCACATGATGAGACTGGTCACACCGATGAGGCGAAGAAAGAAGGACAGGCGCTCTTTGGATCGAAGGCGACATTCGCAACTCCCAAGCCAGAGCGGCTTCTACACCGCATACTTACGATTGCGAGTAATCCGGGGGACATCGTGCTCGACTCGTTCGGAGGTTCCGGCACGACCGGCGCTGTCGCTCACAAGATGGGCCGTCGCTGGATCATGGTCGAACTCGGCGACCACTGCGAAACACACATCGTTCCCCGTCTGAATAAGGTGATCGACGGTGACGACCTCGGCGGCATCACCGAAGCGGTCGGCTGGAAGGGCGGCGGCGGCTATCGCTATTTCAAGCTTGCACCTTCGCTGCTGGAAAAGGACCAGTTTGATAACTGGGTGATCTCCAAATCCTACAACGCCGAGATGCTGTCCGAAGCGATGTGCAAGCACTTCGGCTTCGCATATGCTCCCTCGACGGAGCACTACTGGATGCACGGTCATTCGTCGGAAACGGACTTCATCTACGTCACGACCAACAGCCTGACCCACGAACAGCTTGCCGCTATCTCGGATGAAGTAGGACCGGAGCGGACCCTGCTGATCTGCTGCAAAGCATTCCAAGGGGGTAATGCCGATGCCTTCGGCAATCTGACCATCCGTAAGATTCCGGGCGCGATCCTCGACCGCTGCGAATGGGGCAAGGACGACTACTCGCTGAAGATCGAGGCCCTGCCGCTCATCGAGGATGAAGCGGAAGGGGCTGGGGATGAGACCCCTCGCCGGAAGTCAGCGGATAATCCCAACCAGCCGGGCCTGTTCAACGGTGACGAGGAGGACGAGGCATGAGCGTCTCGGCCGTCGATCCCAAGCGCGCCGAGACCCAGATCAATCAGCGGCTCTCGCTGCGGAAGCCGCAGACGGAATCCCTGCGTCGTCTCGCCGACATAGTGGACCTGATCGCACCGACCAAAAACACCGACATCGACGCTGCGCGAGATGCCATTCGAGAAGCTTACGGCGATCTGGACGACGCACACTTCGAGGATTTCGAGCGCGACTTCCCCAGTGTCTGCTTCGCCTTGGCGACTGGGGTGGGCAAGACGAGATTGATGGGAGCCTTCGTCAGCTACCTGTTCATGATCGGCAAGAGCCGCAACTTCTTCGTGCTGGCACCGAACCTGACCATCTACGATAAGCTTCTGGCAGACTTTCAACCCTCCAGCCCAAAATATGTCTTCAAGGGAATCGAGGCGTTCGCTCACCAGCCACCTCTGATCGTCAACGCCGAGAACTATGAGGAGGGTCGCGGCGTGCGCGGCGCGGACCTGCTCGGGCAGGAAGCGGCGATCATCAACATTTTCAACATATCGAAGATCAACTCCGACACGACCGCCTCCCAACGGAAGGGCCAGCTTCCACGGATCAAGCGGCTTCAGGAATACATCGGCGAGAGCTACTTCAGCTATCTGGCGGGCCTCGACGATCTGGTCCTGCTGATGGACGAGGCTCACCGCTATCGCGGCTCGGCCGGGGCCAAGGCCATCGCCGAATTGAAACCGATCCTCGGGCTGGAAGTCACCGCAACTCCCAAGAGCGTCGGCGCCAAGTCCGCCGCCTTCAGAAACGTCGTCTATCGCTACGATCTGCCCGCCGCGATGGCGGACGGCTACGTCAAGGAGCCAGCGGTCGGCACGCGCGCGAACTTTGATCCGAAGTCGGTCGATGAGGACACGCTGGAGCGCATAAAGCTCGAAGACGGCATCCACTACCATGAGCATGTGAAGGTCCAGCTTGCGACCTATGCCAAGCAGAACGAACGCCATCTGGTGCACCCGTTTTTGCTCGTCGTGACGCAGGACACGGATCATGCGCGCCGGGTGCGCGCCTACATGGAATCGGAGACCTTCTTCGATGGCCGCTACAAGGGACGAGTTGCTGAAATCCACTCAAAGCAGGGAGCGGAGGAAAGCGACGAGAATGCTCAGAAGCTGCTCAACATTGAGAAGAGCGGTGACACGGACATCGTGATCCACGTCAACAAGCTGAAAGAAGGTTGGGACGTGTCCAACCTTTTCACCATTGTCCCGCTGCGCGCCTCGGCCTCCGACATCCTGACCGAGCAGACCCTCGGCCGTGGTTTGCGTCTGCCCTATGGCAAGCGCACGGGTGTCGAGGCCGTGGACACCCTGACCGTCATCGCACACGACCGATTCAATGATTTGATTGCCAAGGCCAAGGACGCTGACGGCGTGATCCACTCGTTGAAGTCGCTCACCATCGGCGACGGCGGCGATGTCGCGGCGACGAAACCGGTGATGGTCGAAGCGCCGTCTGTCATCGAGCAGATGTTGCGGCAGATGGTAAGCGCACCCCCCTTGGACGACGTGGCGGCAGAGTTCGCAATCGACACCAAACCCCAAGGCATGTCCGAGCGGCCCACGCCAGCTTTCACCTTCCAAAAGGAAGAGGAATTGGCGCTGGCCAAAACCGTGCTGACCGATGTCTTCCCGACCCTGAAGACGCAGGTCGCCACCATGCGCGACCTCAACGACGAGAAGGTGGTGAAGCGTATCGTCGCCGATGCCTTGGCGATCCACCGCAGCAAGAGCGGGCTATTCTCAGACCTGACCGAGGAGCGGGCCGAGGCCGTCGTCAAGGAGTTCTGCGCGGCCTTCGTCGCCAAGACCATCGCCATCCCGAGCTTGACGGTGACCCCACAGGATCAGGTCTCGTTTGGCTTCCAGCCCTTTACGCTCGATGTCGGTAGCTGGAACTATCAACCACTCTCGCGTGAACTGCTCGTGCAGGTGCTCCGCACGGAAAAGCAGACCGTCATCAGTGGCGAGGAGGGCGGCGACGTGCCCCTTCGACTGGAGGACTATCTGGTCGCCAAGCTCATCGACTTCGACGAGATCGACTATGCCGCCCATTCCGAACTCCTTTACAGCCTCGCTGGGCAGGTTGTGGCGCACCTCCGATCCTATCTGAATGACGACGAGAAGGTGCGGGCGACCCTTCAGGGCTGGAGCCGGGACATGGCCAAAGCCATGCTGGCTCAGATGCGGCTGCACATGTGGCGCACGACGACGACCTATCGCGTGACCCTGAACGCAGCCTTCGGCGAGTTAAAACCACAGGCGTTCGACGGCTCGGGCAAAGACGCTGTGCGCGACTTCCGCAGCCCCCCTGAACGGCTGAACGAGATCAAGCGCTTCATCTTCACGGGCTTCGGCCCGCGTGCTTGCTACGCACAAGCCAAGTTCGATTCCGACACCGAGCGGAAGATGGCCGAACTGCTGGAGCGCGATCCCACGGTCGAACTCTGGATGAAGCCCGGTCCTAACCAGTTCAAGATATTCGACAGCGAGGGGTCAGCCTATCGGCCCGACTTCGTGGTCGAGACCAAGACCGAGCGGCTGATCATCGAGACCAAGCGCAAGTCCGACATGAACGATCTGGAAGTTCGCCGAAAAGCCGACGCGGCCTCTCTCTGGTGTTTCATCGCCACCGAACATCACGCCAAAAAGCACGGCGACAAGCCGTGGCGCTACGCGCTGGTGCCTGACGATGCGGTGCAGCCGAATGCGACGTTGGACGGTCTGCTTTCCCAGTTCGTGCGGGCACCGGATGCGGACCTGCGCGGGCGGTATGAGTTGACCGACGCAGCCTAACGGTGGCGGCCATGTAGGCAAGATTGCTTTTCAGCTTCGGAGATGACGTTGCCCGTTCCTGACTACGAAACCCTAATGCTGCCGGTGCTCCGGTTGTTCGCCTCGGGTGCCAAAAACGTCTCCGAATGTGTCCCACGGATTAAGGACGAATTCAGCATCAATGATGAGGAAGCACAGGAGCTTATTCCGAGCGGCCGCATCACGGTGCTCCAAAGCCGAACGCATTGGGCCAGAACTTACCTCTCCAAGGCAGGTCTCCTTCATTCGCCATCGCGGAACCTCCACGTCATCACCGACAAAGGCCGGTCTGTGCTAGAGCGAAATCCGGCGCGCATCGACAACGCCCTTCTTGGGCAGTTTGAGGGATTCTCAGACTGGGTTGAACGATCAAAATCTAGTGGCTCAACCGTTCGCCCTGTTGAGCAGAACGCTGCTTCTTTCGTTGATGAAAGCCAAACCCCAGACGACGCGATGTCGGCCGCCAGCGCGATCCTCAACGCCGCCTTGGTCGATGATCTGAGCGAAGCTGTCATGGGGATTTCTCCTCAGAGGTTCGAACGGCTGATCCTCGATCTCTTGATCGCCATGGGCTACGGCGGCGGCGACATCGAAAACGGTCGTATGACGAAAATCTCCGGTGATGGCGGGATCGACGGCATTATCAACGAGGATGCCCTTGGACTTGATGCCGTCTACATTCAGGCAAAAAAATACACGCCGGGGAACACGGTAGGGCGACCAGATATCCAGAGGTTCATCGGTTCACTGACCGGTGAGGGAGCCACCAAAGGTGTCTTCGTCACCACGTCTGCTTTCTCCAAAGAGGCGCGAGAATATGTGGGACGAATCCAGCAGCGTGTCGTGCTGATAGATGGCGTGGCCTTGGCACAGTTGATGGTCAAGCACGGCGTGGGGGTTCGAGAGCGGACGCGTTACGTCGTTAAGGACATTGATCAGGACTACTTCGCGGACGGCTCCATCTCGTGAAGTTCGCTCTCCCAATCAGTCCCACTCCATCGTGCTAGTGATACTCCGATAGCTTCTCCAGCCCGTCGAATCGGCAGCGTCCTCGTCCAGTCGAACAATGCCGAGCGCGTCGCACTTCGCAGCAGCAGCGTTGATTGTCGAAATCGCAACCGGCCCGTTTCGGTGGCCGTGACAGCCCCAGAAAATCCAGCCACCATTTTTCCCGGTAATCGGCCGGAATTCCATGAGGCACTCGCCTTTCAGTTCGGCCAAGGCCATCCGACCGGCCGCGACATGGCTGAGCTTGCTGGCGACACAGTTCCGGTATTTCCGCCCAACTTCCAGATACTCACGCATGCTCACGAGCGGTCGCAGTTCGTTGTCGCCGATCTGGACGGGGTTCACCGGCAGACGATCCGCTCGACGGAGGAAGCGGTCCAGTAGGCGCGGCAACGTCGATGTGGGGCGCATTTGCGCGATAGCCCCAGCTACCGCTTCGTCAGATGCGCGTGTGCAGACCGACTGAATGAAATCCACGGCCGAGTTGAACGTCATAGCCTCGGCTCCAGTGTCGAGCCGTTCGAGCGCGTTGGCGTGGAGCCAACGGGGATCGAGCGAGGACAGGACTTCGAGCTTCCGGCGCGTGATCTGACCCGATCCGCGCAACGCATCGGCCGCTCGGACATCGTTTCGAACGAGCAACTGGTGGATGGCGAGATATTCTTGCTGTCGATCCAGCGGTCGAGGGCCAATTCGTTCGAGCAAGCCCGGATAGCCATCGGGGACATCGCCGAACGCAAATCGCAGGATGTCGGCGACGCGGCCGTGGCGGATCACCTCGGCGAACGACATTGGCAACAGGCCATCGCTCGCATCGAAAACACCGGCCTTAAACTCATGCGCTGCCAGTGCGGCGAAGATCGCCTGACGACGGGCTGGAGCCGCTGTGAGGACGCGAGAGAGGATGCCGGGCACCTCATCATCGAGCTTCACCAAAGCGTCGGTGGACCAGCCCAGCAGCCCGCCCTCACGCATTCAGACGCTCCCACGGGAACTTGCCCAGACCTTGCGGATTGGGAGCGACCTGAAAACTCACCCACCTCCATTTTCGGGTCAGGCCGGAAGATGTCGCTTGGTCGAAGAGGATACGCTGCGGCTCATTGGTGATGTCGGCGAGGATTGCCTTGATCGCGATAGCCTCGGGGACAACGACGGGCACGGTGATTTCTCCGGCAGCTTCCGCCGGAGGATCAGTGAACAGCCACTCGGTCGTGCTGATCCATTGGTGAGGACCGGCGACCTTGTTCATGAAGAGTTCGAGTTCGAGACCGTCGATCTCGCCCGCCTCGTCAACGACGGCGCGGACGGCAAGACATCGCAGCGGGGCTTCTTCCGGCGGCATTCAACCTCCTATTTTGTGGAGGTTTCAGGGTCTCATGGAAAAGGAAGCCGTCAATCAGAATGGAGACGGTGTTCGCGTCAAATCCAGTTATGTCTCAGCGCAAACCATTCACCTGTGGCACTTAGCATTCGTCCATCAACTATCCATGCGCGATCATAACCAACATTTTTCACATCTGCTATAACGTCATCAACGAACAACTCGACGACACCGTGTCTTGCGGTCCACCGATGGTTCGTTCCGGGCAGTATTCTCCAAAATCCCGCGTTCTGGATTTCTAAACGCCCGTTTGGATGGAAGCGCATGAGACCTGCCTTTGGTCCGGCGGTCGGAGAAACCTCATACATCTTCCAACTTGTTCCATTGAAATCAATACGCTCCCGATTTCTGGGGGGCTTCGCCCACTTGGACTTTCGTGCTGCGCGGGGCCACAGCCATGCGACAAGCCCCACGAGCGTGCTCGCGGTTGCTACTACGATCCCCCAGACAGCAAATTGCTGCTCCACTTAGCATTTTCCCATAAGTTGAGCCGCAGCAGCCCATGTGGGCATTGAAATTCAGGAACAGACGCTGCCCCACGGGGATTGAGCATGTCAACCGAAACCAAAGGCTCGCATGAACCATGACAGGTGGCAGCGGATTGGGTTAGGCTCGAAGTTCGTGGGCACCGTCATCGCTATCACGGCCGTCGCTTTCATCGCCACGCTGATGTGGCCTCGCTCTGCTGATCTGGTGTCAGCGCAGGTGTCTGGATCGGCCTACGACTTTGCCTGTTCTGTTGCCCATGTGACCGATGGCGACACCCTCCGATGTCAGGACGGCATGCGGGTTCGGCTTCATGGGATTGCGGCTCGTGAGACTGACGGATCGTGCTCGCCGGGACATCCATGCCCTGCCGCATCAGCGTCGATGAGCAGAGCGGCTCTGACCGAGCTTGCCGGTCGTCGGATCACCTGCGTCCAGACCGGGACCAGCTACGAGCGCGTGAACGCCATCTGCCGCAACGCCTCCGGGGTGGAGATCAACTGCGCGATGGTGGAGCGTGGCGCGGCGTTGGTCTGGGATCGGTTCAACCGGCAGCGGGCGATCTGCCGATCCTGAACTGGGTTATTCGGGTTGGTTCGTTGAGTGCGAAGAGTAGCCTTGCTGATTGGTGGCGAGGGCCGAGTTCGAACCGTCCTAGCCTCTACGGATGTCCGCTTATCGGACGCGCCCGGTGAGCGGCGCGAACGCGGACCAGAGTGTCACGGCGGTCTATGGCCAAGGTGGGCCGCCGTGGATGATGCCGAGAACTATTCCGCCCTCGTAGGCTAGGTGCCTTCGTTTCAGATGGTCAAATTATATCTACTGCCTTTGGTTAGCACGCCAGTTGAGCCAATCGTCGTGTCTGCGCCGTTCGATTTCGCGCTCTATCGCGAGGCCTTCTCTCATCCGCGAGGGTGATGCGCTGGCGGCAGGAGCGGAACGAACCGCCGCGCACGAACCTTGGCGATCCCAATACTCTAGGCATTCAACGCTGGTCCCGCGAAGCCGGGCATTAACCCACCCAAGGCTGCCTCCGTTATAGGTGTAGGAACCTCTGACGAGCACAACTCCAGCGTCTGGGGGTGGCAATACAACAACGTCAGTCAATGACCCTTGATCAAATCTATTAATAAACCACGCTTGTGAGTCTTGAGCGATGGCGCGGTCAAGCAGTGTTGTCTGCGCGGAGTTAGCTCGCGGGCGCGACTGAAGATAGGCCGCAGCCTCTCTTTGACGCTGAACTTCTTGTAAACGATAGATTTCCGCCTGTCGTTCAATCTCTGCACGCCGTTCTGTAGCAATACGCTCCTGTTCGGATAGATCAACGACTTCAATCGCACGCGCGTTGTATCTCAAAATCACTGTGGCTTGTGGGACGACGGTCGTTTTCTCGAATATAAGATAATCAAGGGAGCACAAACCATCTCTATGATTTCCATCAGTTTCGAGAATGCGACAAGTATTGCCAGATCGAGTTCCGCTTATGGGGCTTTGCTGGTGAGTTATTTCGCGCGCGCTGTAGGTCGCATAATCGACTGCGGTGAAATAAATCCCGTCATATATGACTTCGCTTCGATAGTTACCGGTTACCGGAATAGTCCGGGTTCCTCCGATATTCTGACTGTAGTTCCCAAATCTCAAGTTTACGCCTCGACTACGATCTTCAATCTGAAGCGTCCCCTCGACAAAGCCTTCATAGATGACCTTGATGCGACGGCCCTCAGCGACAGCGTTATCGATACTGTCTGTTTGAGCTTGGGCGGGGGAGCTTAGGACGATGGAAATGGCTAGGACAGCACCTAGAACCATCAAAAACTGCGTTGAACTGAAACCAGTTTTCATCATCCACCTCCAGTCACACGGGTCGCACAAAGACATGACAAGCGAACGACGTTCTGCTGGTGCTTGCGGCACAGGCTGAGGCGTGTGGCCAGCCGTCTCTAAACCACCACCAGCCGAAGTAGCCGATGTCCGGTTTGCAGCCCTTGGCCCAAGGTGACCGCCCCCGTCATCCTCCGGGCATCCCAAACCCGCCTCCGATCAGGCTCCCGGCCGAGAGATCAATGGTCATCCCCAGCCGCCGACGCTGTTCCGCGTAATGGAGGCGGGCCGTTCGCCCTTCCTCCAGCACACCGGTCATCTGGTGGGTGATGTCCTCGATCCGGTCCACCAACATCTCGATGCACCTCTCCTGCACGTCGAGGCGCCGCTGGGCATCTTCCAAAGCGTCTGCCAACACGCCGATGATCTCGTCCTGCATCATCACGCTGCCGCCTTCCGCGCCCGGTAATCCGCCGCCCGTTGAGCCGCCGTCTTGGGTGGCTTCAGGGGATCGGCCTTCCGACCGGGCTTCTCTTTCTGGCGGGTCAGCCCGAGGTCAATGAACTCCAGATTAGTGCGGAACGGGAAGCCCGCCGCCTTGAAATAGTCGGCGAGGAAGGTGGCCTGTTCCTTGTCGTAAACGGTCACCATCACCGACCGCGTATCGTCGGACAAGCGGAGCGACGAGCGGAACACGATCTGGATGAGGTCTTCGAACTCGCGATCCCGACGCACCGCGTCCCGGTCAATCCGGCCGTTGCTCAGAGCGGCGAACAGAGCGTTTTCCGCATCGTTGGCCTTGGCCGAATAGAGGATCGAGCACTGGGTCAGGTTCCGATATTCGTTCGACCCGGCGATCTTCGGAGACACCTGCTGGCCGGGCAGCTTCAGATCGCCGCGCTTCTTGTTCGCCGCCCAGTAGTGGTCCTTGGCTTGGACGTTCAGCCGAATCCATTTCGACCATTCTTCCACGGCCAGCCGCCCAGCCTCGGTCGTTTCGAAGAACGTCGAACCCGCGCAGTGGTCCTCGGCCATGTAGTTGATCGTCAGGTCACGCCCCTGCCAGACTTGGTCTGGCACGATGGCGATGGGCTGGAGGGAGACCGAGGGACTCAAAGACCGGATCAGTCGGAAGGTGATGAGGCTGTCGAAGCTGTTGGCGAGGATCACCGCCCGGTCGTAGACGGCCAGTTCGGTCACATCCCAGAGGGCGTAGTAGGTGAGCCGCTGTCGCCGCTCCAGTTCCTCCCAAGCTTCCAGATTGACGATGGCACCGTTGCGCTTGATGCGATTGTGGAAGGCCGCCATCGGCCGGGTGAGATCGTCGGCCATCAAGGCTCGCCACGACGGGGCATCGGCTTTGGCGTGGATCGTCGAGTAGCCCGTGGTGAAGGGTTCGAGCGTGTAGTTGGCCAGCCAGAAGGGTGACGAAGCTCCGAGATCGAACGAGGCCGAGGACCAGATTTTCGGGTCTTCATCGACGATGATTGACCAGCCCAGACCCTCGACGACGGAGTGATCCACGATCTTCATCGCCTCATGGGTGATGATGACCACGACGTGGTCCTCGTGGCTGTATCGCTCGATGACGAAAGGGAAGTCCTGCGAGACGGAGTTCCCAGCCTTGCTCGACAAGCTGTGGATCGGGACTGAAACGCCAGCCTCGATGGCCTTGCTGACGATCCGCTTCGTGCGGTCATTGAACTCTTCGGTGCGATCCACCGCGTAGATGTAGCGGCCGGGCGTTTTGCCCATAAGTTTGACGGCCCATTCGGTCTTCCCAGCACCGCAGAAGGCGTTGCTGTAGTAGATAGTCTGCGTGTTCATATTATCGTTGAATGTGACCGCAGCCCTTATGCGTGCGATACAAACATTATTTATCACGGCTCTAACCGTGATTTCTATATATTTCGTGATATGGCTCAGATTGCTCATCACGAGCGCACCCGTAACGCCTATAGTCTAATAGTCTTTAGAGGGTTTCCGTGACGCGCTTCAGCGACTTCTGACCCTAGACTGATAACTCCATCGCCGCGCCGTGCGCGACGGCTCCACGCCCTCGATAACGGCCGCGCAGCAGCGGGCGCGACCTATCGAAGCCATGTCGCGAGAACCCGAACTTGATGGGGACGAGGAACCCGGCTCTTCCACCCATCACAGAGGAACTCCTCGCGACGAGAGATCGACAGGCTGAGCCGTGCGAAGCCGTCGTCGAACTCGATGTCGCTGGCGGCGCCGGAAGGCGGCGGCGAGGTCGGTATCCATCTTCTTCGCCCCGTCCCATCGGGTTCTTGGGGCCCCATCACCCTGTCGGTCGTCGAAGCCAAGTCCCTCTTGGTCGGTCGCGGAGCGACCGCAGGGTGCGTCCGTGACGGCCGTCCCCGCTGGTAAATCAGAAAGCCAGAACGACATCCGCCTTCCCGAATCCGGGGGTGATCGTCTGGGTGCGCGACAACGCATGGAAGTCGAGCGATCTGAGGCGGGCCTTGGCTTCGGCGGTATGGCCCTTGAACATCATGTAGTGCGACTTGTCGGCCGGGAGCGATCCCGGCGGAAAACGCTCGCGGTAATCGACGTGTCCCTGACATCGAACCGCGAAGTCGTAGTTCCAACCAAACGCTTGCCCCATGTTCCCCACCCGGTTCCAGCGGCGCATCTCGAACTCGGGGTGAGAGGTCGGCGGACGCTTGGTGATCCGTGAGTCAGGATGATGCCGGTCGGCCGGGCGGATCGACCAAATCTGGAACACGCATCGGATTTCATAAGGCTTCCCGCCCGGCAGGTGAAAGGCTGTCTCGGGGATATCCCAATCCGCAATCAACCGAGCGTCATTCCTGATCTGCTTCTGGACCGACCAGCGGCGAAAGCTGTTCGGAAGGACGAAAGCGACCACGCCGCCGACCTTGAGAAACTCGTTGACGAAAGGAACGGCCAACGCGGAATTCTTGCCGAACGGCGGGTTCCCGATAGCGAGCAAATTTTCGCCTTCGCCGATCTCCTCGCGGAGGACTTTGAGGAAGAGTTCGTCGAGGCTCCCGTCTGCCCTGACCCCGAAACCAAGCTGGTCAGGGTGGAGGATGCGCCAAGCCAGTTCCGGCCTCAGACCGCTGTCGGGAAACAGGTCGAAAGGGACGATCCTGTCACCCGCGTTCAGGAACGAGCCGCCCCCGGCGGAAGGCTCGATCACATGCTCCGGCATCTGAGGACCGAGCAGCGCGAACGTCTGTTCCTTGAGGTTCGTTGCGACGACGCGGTTCGTGTAGAACTTGTCCGTAGACACGTTCGATTGCGTTTTAGGCATAGGTCCGTCGTTCCACGTCTTTAGGCGAGACAGCCTCGCCTGTTCAAACCGATGTAAAGGGACTGAATATCGGTAGGCACTTTGAGTGCCTCGGAACGACCGCAATATATAAGCAGGTCTGACGCGCGTATGTAGCAGAATGCGATCTAAGTCAACCCACTTCCCGTGATCACCTGTTGGAATCGTCTGATTCAGGCTCTCCTAGAAGGTATACTTCTCGGACAAGACAGACTCGACGGATAGAAGTCTCCCGTTAACTATCCATTCTGGCTGACAGATTCTCCGAATACCGTATCCTGAAATCTATCTCCGACAACGCGGGGCTTTTAGGGGTTTTGAGAAACGGATGCTGGTTGGTTATTCGAGGTGCTCGGCTCGCGGGCAAAATCACGAGTCGCAGATTGATGCGCTGGAGAAAGCAGGGTGCGAGCGCATCTTCGTCGAGACCGCTTCTGGCACGCGTTCGGATCGGCCGCAGCTAACCGAGCTTCTCCAGTTTGCGAGACCCGGAGACACCGTGGTCATTTTGCGTTTGGACAGACTTGCCCGAGATGTCCGCCAAATCCTCGATCTCGTCGATCAGTTCACCCGTCGCGACATCGGCCTGAAGTCGCTGAGCGAGGCCATCGACAGCACCACGCCGTCCGGGCGGCTGGCAGTCCATACCTTGGCGGCTCTCGGCCAGTATGAGGTCGAGCAGAAGCGTCTGGCCTGTGAGGCCGGGCGACGTGCTGCCGTGGCCCGTGGTCGGATGGGCGGCCGCCCCAAGGCGATGGACGAAACCAAGCTGAAGATCGCGAAGGCCCTGATGGCCGACGATCAGCTATCGATGTCCGAGATCGCACGGCAGGTCGGGGTGGCACCCTCAACGTTGTATCGGACGCTTCCCGGTGGAAGGGGTGCAGGAGCTTCGCTTTAGTATCCAATGCCGTTCTCGCGCATGACAACGGCGGTCTGACCTTTGATCAACGCCAGACGTTCCATGCTGTGTTCTGGGAACCGTGCGTAGGCAGCGTTGAGCCTCGTGTTGGTTTCCGAAAAGTGTTGATTGGTTGGGAAACCGTCTTGAGCCACTGCCGCGTTGTCGATGAATTGCGCGGTGAAGTCGAACGCTGAGCACTTATCGAGATCGCTGATCTGCGTGGAGGATTCTGCCTGTCTGAAGCACTCCATGCTGTGAGTCACAGCCTCGGACATCCCGCCACGTTGATAGACGACCACAAACTCATCGATTCCGCCCATGATGGAGTCCAGCATTCCTAAGGTAAGGGCGGTATTGCCAAGGTTGCCCTGAATGTCGTCGGGTGAGAGAGGTGGCTCGGGTGAGTCATACGACGGACCGATTATGGGCGGGGCCTCGTATTAGTCAGTTGGGGCGATATAGCCCGCCTGTTCCTGCGTTGAAGCCGTAGAAGCGGGACCGCTGTTCTCGTCCAGCATAGGGATGAGGAAGACCCCACCTAGAATCCCTACAACGAGGAGGATAGCCACCCAGCCAATCCAATCATTGCTTTTCCGAGCCTGTCCACTCGGCACCGAAGCCATAGTTTTTTGGGAAGCTTGGGGTGGCGGTTGCGTCGAGAGCGCGGCTTTCTTCATCAGTGCGGCCGCTCGCTGAACAGCGAGCGTCATCCTGTCGGCAAACTCTTTTTTGGCCATCAAGGTGAGGAAGTCATTGCCCTCATCGACCTCTGAATCAAAGCTCACGGCAACAGCGTTGTCCCCAGCCAAGACAAGAGCGGACAGGAACTCGGGTTTAGGCGACATTCGAACATAACCAATATAGATGTCTCCGTCCTCGACGTGTTCGAACTTGCGAGCAGTGCTTCCATATTTTCGAAAGTAGTCGCGGATGTTGTGTGGAGCCACGCCGTTAATCAGGGTGCCCCCGTCGTAAGCCTCATACGACGTGGCCAATTTCGCTATAAATTCTACCTTCACGCTGCGCGCGAAGTTTGTGAGCAAAGACATCGAGACCCCCGGTTCCTCACGTTCGTAGCCGCTGTGGACGACTGCGCCAACCGCCTTGCGCTGCGAACAAAGATAGAACATTGCCTGTGGCATGGCCGTAAACGCGTATAAGGGCGACGAAACAACAGGCTTCCAAAGCCCCGCTCAGGATCACATCGAAGGCGTGCCCGATCTCGCCGAGCTTCTGGAGCTACGGCGGCCGCAGCGATATGCGGTCAGGGTCAAAGGCGAGGGGCTGCGAAAGCGCGGCATCCATGGCGGTGACATCCTCGTGGTCAACACCGACGCGGAGCCACGGTCTGGGAAGGTCTGCGTAGCCTTCCTCCATGGCGATGTCGTGCTGGCGGTCCTGACCGAGAAGGACGGACAGTGGTGGCTGGAGCCGTCCAACCAATCCGCCCAGCCCGTCTCCGACGATACCGAAGTGTGGGCGATGATCGCAGCGTTGGTCCGCACGGAAGTCTGACGATGTTCGGGCTGATCGACGGCAACAACTTCTATGTGTCGTGCGAGCGCGCCTTCGATCCCACCCTGATCGGCAAGCCGGTGATCGTGCTGTCGAACAACGACGGTTGCGCCATCGCCCGTTCAGCCGAGGCCAAGGCTCTCGGCATCAAGATGGGGGAGGTCTGGCATCTGTCGAAGCGCAAGCCGGAGTTCCGCGCCGTCATCGCCAAGTCCTCGAACTACGCACTTTACGGCGACATGAGCCGCCGGGTTTTCGAAGTGCTGTCGGAAGATTTCCAGCGCGTCGAACCCTACAGCATCGACGAAATGTTTGTGGACCTGACCGCCTTCGCGCGGGTGGACTACTGCCGCCGGGTCAGAGACCGTGTGCGACGCATTACCAAAATTCCGACGTGCATCGGGATCGGGCCGACGAAGACGTTGGCGAAGCTGGCGAACAAACACGCGAAGGGTGGTGCCACCGGCGTATCCGATTTCAGCGATTTGAACGCGCGTCGTGAGGCGTTCGCCGAAATGCCGATCTCCGAGATTTGGGGGATCGGTGGACGCAGCGCAGAGAAGCTCAAGGGCCTCGGCGTTTTCACGGTCGAGCAGTTTGCGGCTATGCCCTCGGCCTCGGTCAGGAAACTCATGACCGTCACCGGCCAGCGAACCCACGCCGAACTGCTCGGCGTATCGTGTATGCCCCTGACGCTCGCACCCTCCGAGAAGCAGACGGTTTCGGTCACGAGGATGTTCGGCCGTTCAGTCGAAACGTGGGACGACATGCGGGAGGCTTTGGCGGCCCACGCTTCACGCGCAGCCGAGAAGTGTCGGAAGCATGGGCTGGTAGCTAACGCTATGCAGGTCTTCTTCCACACCCATCCCCACAACGGCGACCCTTGGTATCATGGTCAGAGGTCGTTCGAGATCGAGCCGACCTCGGACAGCTTTGCGCTGATCCGTCAGGCGGTCGGGGCTGGCCGGTCGATGTGGAAGCCGAAGACGCGATACGCGAAGGCTGGGGTGATCCTGCTGGACCTACAGGCTGAACGGGATGCGCCGCGCGATCTGCTGCCGACGATGGACCCGGTGCGATCCGAAAAGTTGATGACCGTGCTGGATGCGGTGAACGCCCGGTTCGGCCGGGGGACGCTTCGGCCGGGTGGGATCAGCAAGACCACATCGTGGTCCACACGAGCGAACAACCGGTCGCCGCGATACACGACGAGGTTCAGCGACCTGATGGAGGTTCGAGCCGATTAGGCCAAGGCGGTTCGTTCGAAAGTCAATGTCGCACCCCTCGTAAATGCCCACTGCTGCGTGTTAGTATCCCGCCGTTAAAAGGGGCGCGGCCATGAGAAAACTTATCGTTCACGGATGGGATTTCATCTTTAATCACAAAGTGAGTCCACTCCGGCACATAGAAGACGTGGCCATAAGACATTATGTCCTTCAGGCTTTGGGCTTCATGTGGGCAGTGAGTTTCTCAATCGCGATTGGTAGCTACACGACCGCTTTTGCCAACATTATTGGCCATGCTGTGTTGATCGGCGCAGCGGGCATTACTGTCGCCACCTACACGGCTGCGAAGGTTAAGCCCTCCATGTTCAAGGGGTCCGGGCGCCGATTGGACGGAGAGCACGAGTGAACTGCTCGACCCGGCCCTTCGGCTAAGCCGTGGGCTGTGCGACGAGAAACGCGAGGTGCGGCCGCTCCTCCAGCCGAGCCGTGATGAACGCGGTCAGATCAGCCTCGCTGGCAACCATTTGCTCCGACGTGATCGCACCTCTGAAAAGTTCGTGCCTGAGCCACACCCGGTAGGTGTTCACGACATCCGTCTCGCCGTAGTCGGCGCACTCTTGGATGCGACCGGCGCGGACGTGCTCCCATACCTTTGAGCCGTCGATGCCGTCTGGTTTCCCCGGAAGGCCCATCATCTTACACAGGTCGTCGAGGCTGGTCTTCGCGTTCGATTGGAAGCTGGCGAGTTCGTCGCACAGATCGACGTGGGCCTGATCGTATCGCTTGAAGTAGGGGCGGGATGTCAGGCCGGGTGCGGCGATCCCGTTGACCATCGCCCGGTAGCGCAGGACTGGCATGTCGAATCCGTTGCCGTTGAAGGTCACCAGCGTGGGTCTGAGCGCGTCCACGCGGGCGGCGAATGCCGAGATCAGATCGACTTCGGTTCGGTCTCCGATGTGCGGGGCACCCAGCGACTGAACTCGCCAAACGCCGTCGATCCGCTCTGCGATCAGCGCAGCGAGCACGGCGACCTTATGGAGCGGAAGTTTGGGGAACTTCTCCCCGAGGATTTCGCCAGCCTCATCGTCGGTCAGGGACGCGCGACCGTGAAGACGGGCAAGGGTCTCGGTGCAAGGGACGGTTTCGAGATCGAAGACGATGGTGTGCTGGCTCAAATGACCTCCGGGTTGGCAGGGCATTGTCTCGCATCGTCGCCATTTGTCATCCAGAATACCAAGCGAGTATTCCCACCGACTGATTCCGCGAAACGCACACTATCGGTCGAGATACAGGACCCGGAACTGTTCGCGCGGCTCATGCTGGAGCGCAAGGCGGACATAGGCCAGCAGAGCCGTCCAAGACGAGATCACGGGGCGTTTCGTGGCCGGCTCCCTGGCGACGCGCTGGGCCACCTCGTGCAGGGCGGCGAGGTCGAGCGCGGTTTCCATGCCGACGGACTTTGTACGGCCCTTCGTGTCCTCGGTGCGGACGGTCATCAGGTCCTCCACACTGGCGGCGAGGACGGCGGCGAGGGAGCCGAAGCGGGAGAGGAGCGCCTTGGCGATCGGCTTCACGTCGCCCTGCGGCTGGCTGCGGAACAGGAACAGTTCCAGCAGCTCGTAATCCGGCAGATGGGTCAGGCCGGCGGTGCGGGCGCGATGGCGCAGGCGTTCCCGGTGACCGGCATGATGGGGCCGGGGTCCGGGTGCCGTGCGGGCGGTGTCTTCGCTCTGATCCGTCACGCCGGTCCCCACAATCGCAGGTTCAGGCTAGCGTTTACGCCACGCCGTTCAAGCCCCGGCGGCCGCCGGGTTGAACAGGCCCATGGGGCTGGCGGTGAAGATCTCTACGCCGTCCTCGGTCACGCCCACGGTATGCTCGCACTGGGCCGACAGGGACTTGTCGCGGGTCACGGCGGTCCAGCCGTCGGACAGCACCTTCACGTGCGGCTTGCCCAGGTTCACCATCGGCTCGACGGTGAAGAACATGCCCGGTTTCAGCACCGCGCCCTCGCCCTTGCGCCCGTAGTGCAGGACGTTGGGGCTGTCGTGAAACAGCCGTCCGATGCCGTGGCCGCAGAAGTCGCGCACGACCGACATGCGGGCGGCCTCGACATGCCGCTGGATGGCGAAGCCGATGTCGCCGAAGGTGTTGCCGGGCTTCACCTGTTCCAGGCCGAGCGCCAGGGATTCATAGGTGACGTCGATCAGCTTCCTGGCGCGGGCGTTGACCTCACCCACCGCGAACATGCGGCTGGAATCGCCGTGCCAGCCGTCGACGATGACGGTGTGGTCAATGTTGACGATGTCGCCGTCCTTCAGCACCCGGTCGCCCGGGATACCGTGGCACACCACGTGATTGATCGAGGTGCAGACGGTCTTCATATAGCCCTTGTAGCCCAGGCAGGCGGGCAGGCCGCCGCGGTCCAGGGTGTACTGGCGGATGCGGTCGTCGATCTCCCCGGTCATGACGCCGGGCACGACGTAGGGCGTGATCATGTCCAGCGCGTCGGCCACCAGACGCCCGGCAATGCGCATGCCCTCGAAATCGTCGGGCTCGTACAGGCGGATGGCGCTGGTGCGGACCAGGGTCTCGGTGTCCAGCTCGGGCGTTTCATACATGGTCGGGTCTCGGGCACGCTGGAACCAGCGTTTCTGGGTCAGATGGCGAACCTAGCACGGAATCTCAAGCCGTTTCAGGGCGGCGCGGAAGGGCGAGGCGTCGCGACGCCTTGCCGACGGACCAATGTGGCGTAGGTGAGCGGCATGGAACACACATCCCCGACCGCCGCCGTCCTGATCATCGGCGATGAAATCCTGTCCGGGCGGACGGCCGACACCAATCTGAACACCATCGCCCGGTTCCTGGCGGCGCTGGGGATCGACCTGCTGGAGGCGCGCACGGTGGGCGATCGGCCTGAACAGATCATCGAGGCGCTGAACGCGCTGAGGGTCGCTCACGACTATGTCTTCACCACCGGCGGCATCGGGCCGACGCACGACGACATCACCGCGGACTGCGTGGCCGGGGCGTTCGGTGTGGCCATCGGCGAACGGGACGACGCCCTGGCCATCCTGGAGCGGCGCTATGGCGATGAGCTGAACGAGGCGCGGCGGCGGATGGCGCGGATCCCCGACGGCGGGGTGCTCATCGCCAATCCGGTCACGGACGCCCCCGGATTCCAGATCGGCAATGTCTTCGTCATGGCGGGCGTGCCCAGGATCATGACGGCGATGCTGGAGGACCTGGTGCCCCGGCTCCGGACCGGGGCAGTGGTCCATGCTCGGACGCTCAGGGTCACTGGTGTGGGCGAGGGGATGATCGCGGCACCGCTGGCCGAGGCGGCCGGGGCCAGCCGCGACCTGTCGTTCGGCAGTTATCCGTTCGGGGCGGGCTCGGACGGCGAGGTCGGGACGAATCTGGTGGTGCGCGGTCGCGATGCGGCGGCGGTCGATGCCGCGGTGGACGCTCTCGCGGCGACGCTGGGGGCGACGGGGATAGCGACGCGCCGTCAATAGTCTCCTCCCCATTCGCAAAGCTGCGAATGGGGAGGAGATAGCAGGCATCAGCCCTTGGCGACGTAGCCTTTGCCGCCATTGGACGGACGACGGCCGCGGGGGCGACGGCGGATTTCGCCGTCGGGCCTCGTTTCGCTGACCGGGCGGTTGGCAGAGGCGGCCGAGCGCGCGCGGTCGGCCGCGAGCGGGTCGAACGGCACGACACTGACGATCGAACGGTCGCCGTTGTGGCCCCGGTTCTGGTCGCGTCCGCCGCCGTCACGCGCGCCGTCCCGGTTCGGGGCACCCTTGCCGCGAACGCGGTGCGGCTGGCCGCCGTGCTCCTTCTTGACGCCATCGCGCCGCGGGTTGCGGTTGCGACCCTCGCCCCGGGGACGATCCTCGCGGTCGGGCATGGTGGCCTTGGTGCCGACGCCGGCGGCCATGATCGATTGGTCCAGCAGGCCCAGCGACTTGTCGTTGCGGCGGTCGGTGGCGGGGATCTTCTGGCGGGTGACCTTCTCGATGTCCTTGAGCAGCTTCATCTCGTCGCCGGCGACGAAGCTGATGGCCGAGCCGTCGGCACCCGCGCGGGCCGTCCGGCCGATGCGGTGGACATAGGCTTCCGGTACGAAGGGCAGTTCGAAGTTCACCACGTGCGAGACGCCGTCCACATCGATGCCGCGGGCGGCGATGTCGGTGGCGACCAGGACGCGCAGCTTGCCGGCCTTGAAGGCGGCCAGGGTGCGCTCACGCTGGGGCTGGGACTTGTTGCCGTGGATGGCACCGGCCTGGACGCCGCCGGCTTCCAGATAGGCCGCGACCTTGTCGGCACCGTGCTTGGTCTTGGTGAAGACCAGGCAGCGGGTGAAGTTGTCGTCGGCGAACATCTCGGTCAGCAGGGCGCGCTTCCTGCCCTGTTCGACGTGGATGACCGACTGGTTGATGCGCTCGACCGTGGTCGACTGCGGCGTCACCTGGACCTTGACGGGCTCCTTCAGAAGCTCGCCGGCCAGCTTGCCGATCTCGGTCGGCATGGTGGCCGAGAAGAACAGGTTCTGGCGCTTGGCCGGGATGCGGCTGACGATCTGGCGGATCGGCTTGACGAAGCCGAGGTCCAGCATCTGGTCGGCCTCGTCGAGGACGAAGATCTCGGTCGATGACAGGTCCAGGGTCTTCTGCTGCATGTGATCCAGCAGACGGCCGGGCGTGGCGACCAGGACGTCGAGCCCGGCCTGGATGGCGCGCTCCTGCGGGCCATATTTCACGCCGCCGAAGACGACCGCGACCTTGAAGCCGAGGTGGCGGCCATAGGCCTTGAAGCTGTCGGCGATCTGGCTGGCCAGTTCGCGCGTCGGCGAAAGGATCAGGCAGCGCGTGGTGCGCGGCAGGGGAGCGACGCGGTTCTCGGCCAGGCGATGCAGGATCGGCAGGGCGAAGGCCGCGGTCTTGCCGGTGCCGGTCTGGGCGATGCCCAGCAGGTCCTTGCCGAGCATGACCGAGGGAATGGCCTGGGCCTGAATGGGGGTGGGGACGGTGTAGCCCTCGGTGGTCAGGGCCTGCAGCAGGGCCTTGTTCAGGCCGAAGGATTCGAATGTGGTGGTCAAGGTAGGTGTTCTTTCGCGTGCGGCGACGCGCATCGGCCGGGCATTGACGCCAAAGGACCGCGCGCCGCCAATCCCGACGGATCGCCAGAGTGGCGGTCGCGGGCTTGATCGGGCGCCGCCCCGCGTGTCCGGGCAGCGAATGAATCTTGAGGGCCGGCCGCTGCTACAGTCAGGTCTTCGCTTGGGAGGAAGACCCACACGCGCTGGAGCGCACCGGGGATCGCCAGAGTGCGACGCGGCGGCAGATGGGCCGTTGTTGCGGCAAAGTCAAGGCGAGGCTCAGATCAGGCTGACCGCCAGGTTGACGACCAGGGCCACCAGACCGGTGTTGAAGACAAGGGCGGTCACGCTGTGGACTGTGGACAGGCGGCGGGTGCGCTGTTCGGAAATCTGGATGTCAGCGGTCTGGCTTCGACGGCTTTAGGGGCATCAGGTTCCGGGCTGGATATAGGGGATGGCGGCGAACAGGCGGCGTTCGCCACCGCGCGGATCGTCCTCCATCCGGGCCGGCTCGTCCATGATCATCGTCTGGCGGCGCGTAAGGTCATAGGGGGTCCAGACCGGCAGGCCGGGATGGTTGGGATTACCGTCGCGCGCCAGGGCGACGAAGGCCCGCGACAGGCGGTCGGCCATCCCCTGTGCCTGCGGACCCTGGGCGCGGCTTCCGGTCGCCATGACGTTGTCCAGCGCCAGCGGGATGTCGTCGGTGTGCATGGCCCCGCGACGCCCGCCGTCGATGGGGGACGTCCAGTCAAGCTGATAGACGAAGGCGGGCGAACCGGATGCCGCGCGCGCCTCCGCCTCGATGATCGCCCCGCGCCAGGAGCGCGCCGCAGTGGTGGCGGCGAAGAAGACATCGGACGCGGAGTAGGCCGGATACATCCGGCGGTAGGCGGCGATGACCGGTTCGGGCGCGACGTCGATGCGGAACTCGCGGTTGGTCATCTTTCCGGGCAGGTCGTCCCAGGTCAGGCTGAAGTTCGCGGGATCGCCGCCCAGGAAGGCCTTGGTCTCGTCGTGGGTATTGCCGATGATCATCGGGATGTGGGCCGACTGGACAGGGGCGTCGGGATAGAAGGGATGGCGTCGCAGGCTGCGGTCATCCAGCACCGGGCCGAAATAAAGGCCGCCGAAGCCCAGCACGGGGTCGGTCGCCTCGGTCGCCTTCAGAATGTCCGCGACCGGCAGGGTCGCGGCCTCGGCGGCGCGGTCCCTCGGCAGGCCCAGGGCGTCGAGGAAGACCTCGGCCCGTCGGGTGGCATTCCAGGGGCCCGAGGCGGTCACCTGCTGACCGCTCATGGTGGCGGCGCGGTGGAACAGGCCCGCAGCGGCCGGGGTGGCCATCATGGTCGCGATCTTGGCCCCGCCGCCCGACTGGCCAAAGACCATGACGCGGCCGGGATCGCCGCCGAAGGCCGCGATGTTGTCGCGCACCCACTGCAGCGCCAGGATCAGGTCCAGCTGTCCGGAATTGCCGCTGTCGAGGAAGGGCGCGCCGGCGATCCGCGCCAGATAGGCATAGCCCAGGGGCCCCAGCCGATGGTTGACGGTAACGGCGACCACGTCGTTGCGTCGGGCCAGTCGTGAGCCGTCGTAGAGCGGGCTGGACCCCGAGCCGCTCGAATAGGCTCCGCCGTGGATGTAGATCATCACGGGTCGACGCCCGGCGTCCAGGCCCGGCGACCAGATGTTGAGGAACAGGCAGTCCTCGGCCTGGTTTGGCTCGGAACCGCCCTGCGGACTGGCCGGGCCGTAATCGAAGGCCTCAACCGGGCTGGTCCAGGGCGTGGGTCGCGCGGGCGGCTGGAACCGGCGTGGCGCGGTGTCGGCCCCGTAGCGAATCCCCTTGAAGACATTCACGCCCGCATCCTGCTGGCCACGCACCGGACCGTGGGTGGTGGGGACGACCGGATGGATTCCCTGCGCTTGGGCGGACGTGGTCAGGAACGGCAGGGCAAGCCCTGTCACGAGGACGGAGCGGCGGTCTGGGGCAGGTCTGCGATCCACGGCGTCTTCCTCCGGACTTTTCGCCAGACTAGGCCTGTGCTCCTCGCATTGTCACCGGTGTCATCTCCGGATGGGCTTGCAGGTCCGCCCTGGCCCCGCTCTAGTGCGATCACGCATTGTTACGAGCCGCCTCCCCGCCTGGCTCGCGCTGGAGAGACCGCATGACCCACAACGACCGTGCCGGCCTGTCGGTCGATCGACAGCTGTCGGCCTTTCTGGAGGACGAGGTGCTGCCCGGGCTGGGCATGGCTGCGGACGCCTTCTGGGTCGGCGTGGCCGGGGTGTTCGCGCGGTTCGCACCGGAGAACCGCGCCCTGCTGGCGCGGCGGGACGAACTGCAGGCCCGGATCGATGTCTGGCACACGGCGCGGAAGGGTCAACCGCACGATCCCGTGGCGATCGAGGCGTTCCTGCGTGAGATCGGATATCTGGTCGAGGAACCCGCGCCGTTCCAGATCGCGACGCGGAACGTGGACCCTGAGCTTGCCATTCTGGCCGGGCCGCAGCTGGTCGTGCCGATCCTGAACGCGCGGTTCCTACTGAACGCCGCGAACGCGCGCTGGGGCAGTCTGTACGACGCGCTATATGGCACCGACGCGCTTGGGGATCTGCCGCCGGGTGGGGATTACGACACCGCGCGCGGCGCGCGGGTGGTGGCGCAGGCCAGGGCATTTCTGGACGAGGCGGTGCCGCTGGAAACCGGGTCCTGGGCCGATGTGGACGAGCACTTCGCCCACGCCATCGCCCTGAAACATCAGGACCAGTTCGTCGGCAGGACGGAGCGCGGGGTCCTGTATCGCAACAATGGCCTGCACATCGAGGTCGTCTTCGACCGGAACCATCCGATCGGGGCGACCGACCCGGCCGGGATCGCGGACGTGATCCTGGAATCGGCCCTGTCGACCATCTGCGACCTGGAAGACTCTGTCGCCGCCGTGGACGCGGAGGACAAGGTCGCGGCCTATCGCAACTGGCTGGGGCTGATGAAGGGCGATCTGAAGGCCAGTTTCCAGAAGGGCGGCAAGACGCTGGAACGGACCCTGGCCCTCGATCTGACCTATGTCGCCGACGACGGATCGAGTCGGACGCTCAAGGGACGATCGTTGCTCTTTGTGCGGAATGTCGGGCACCTGATGACCAATCCGGCCATCGTCCTGCCGGACGGGTCGGAGGCGCCCGAGGGCATTCTGGACGCCATCGTGACCTCGCTGATCGCCCTGTACGACCTGAAGGGGCCCGTTTCAGGAAAGAGGGGTGCCTTCACCAATTCGGCGGCGGGGTCGGTCTATATAGTCAAGCCCAAGATGCATGGGCCGGACGAGGCTGCCTTCACCGACGCCCTGTTCGACGCCGTCGAGGACCTGCTGGGGCTGGAGCGGCACACGATCAAGGTGGGGGTGATGGACGAGGAACGCCGCACCAGCGCCAATCTGGCGGCCTGTATCCATGCGGTGAAGGACCGGATCGTCTTCATCAACACCGGCTTCCTGGACCGGACCGGGGACGAGATCCATACGGCGATGCAGGCCGGGCCGATGGTGCGAAAGGCCGACATCAAGGCCTCCAGATGGATCGCGGCGTATGAGGCGCGCAATGTCGCCATCGGTCTGGCGTGCGGTCTGTCGGGCCGGGCGCAGATCGGCAAGGGGATGTGGGCGGCGCCCGACCGGATGGCCGACATGCTGGAGCAGAAGATCGGCCATCCGCGGACCGGGGCGAATACGGCCTGGACGCCGTCGCCGACGGCCGCGACCCTGCATGCGCTGCACTATCACGCCGTCGATGTGTTCGCGGTGCAGAAGGCGGTCGCCCAACGGCCGATACCGGGGCTGGAGGACCTGCTGACGCCGCCGCTGGCGAACGGAGCCAACTGGTCGGAGCAGCAGGTCGCCGAAGAGCTGGACAACAACGCCCAGGGCATCCTGGGCTATGTCGTGCGCTGGATCGACCAGGGCGTGGGCTGCTCCAAGGTGCCGGACATCCACGATGTCGGGCTGATGGAGGACCGGGCAACGTTGCGGATCAGCTCGCAGCACATTGCCAACTGGCTGCTGCACGGGGTCTGCACGGCAGAGCAGGTCGAGGCGGCCTTCCTGCGGATGGCGGCGAAGGTCGACGGGCAGAATGCGGGCGATCCTCTGTATCATCCGATGGCGGATGATCCGCAAGGGTCGCTGGCCTTTCAGGCGGCGCGGGCCCTGGTGTTCGAGGGGCTGATCCAGCCGAACGGCTATACCGAGCCGCTGCTGCATGCCTGGCGCCAGCGCGCTAAGGCGGCTCAGGCCCCGGCGTCGTAGGCCACGCCCGTCAGATAGAGGCCGTCGGCGGGCGAGACGGGGCCGCAGGCGGTGCGGTCGCGGGCCGCCAGCGCCGTCTTCACGGCCTCAGGGCTCCAGCGGCCGAGACCCACCTCGACCAGGGTGCCGGTCATGGAGCGGACCTGACGGTGGAGGAAGGAGCGGGCCTCGAACACCAGATGGACCTCCTGTCCCACGGCGGTGACGCGGGCGACATCGAGGGTCTTTTCGGGCGACTTCGACTGGCAGGCCAGGTCGCGGAAGGTGGTGAAGTCGTGGTGACCGATCAGGTGGTCGGCCCCCGCCTGCATGGCCGCGACATCGAGGGGGCGGCGGACGTGCCAGACCTTGCCGCGCTCCAGGGCCGGGCGGCCGGGGCGGTTCAGGATGCGGTAGAGATAGCGCCGCCCGTTGGCCGAGAAGCGGGCGTGCCAGTCGTCGGCCACGACCTGGCAGTCCAGCACGGCCACGCCCTCACGCACCATATGGGCGTTCAGGGCGTTCATGACGGTGGCGGCGGGCCAGTCCCGATCGAGATCGACGTGGGCGACCTGGCCGGTGGCGTGGACGCCCGAGTCGGTGCGGCCGGCGGCGGCGATGCGCACCGTCTGCCCGCAGAAGGCCGTGACCGCAGCCTCGACCACCCCCTGGACCGTCGGCAGGCCGTCCTGGGCCTGGAAGCCCGCATAGGGGCCGCCGTCGTATTCCAGCGTCAGCCGGTAGCGCGGCATCAGCCCAGCATCGTGCCGACGGGCAGGGGAAAGCCCCGCAGGAAGTCGGCCGGATCCTGCGCCGCCTTGCCCTCGCGCTGGACGCGGAGCAGGCGCACAGCGCCGTCGCCGGTCCCGATCAGCAGCGCGTCGTCGAGGACCTCGCCCGGCGCGCCCGAACCCTTCAGACTGGGCATGGACATCAGGGCCTTGACCCGGACGGGGCCATCCGGACCGGGGGCCTCGAACCAGGCGCCGGGGAAGGGCGACAGGCCCCGGATGTGGCAGTCCAGTTCGGCGGCGGGGCGGGTCCAGTCGAGGCGGGCCTCGGCCGGGGTGATCTTCCGGGCATAGGTCGCCTCGCCGACCTGTTCCGTCTCGGTGACGCCGCCGCGCTCGATGGCGGCCAGGGCGCGGGTCCACAGGGTGGCCCCCGTCGTGGCCATGCGGTCGGCCAGGGTGGCGGCCGTATCGTCGGGGGCGATGGGCAGGACCTCACTGAGCAGGATGGCCCCCTCGTCGAGGCCCTCCGACATCCGCATGATCTGGACCCCGGTCTGGCGGTCCCCGGCCATGATGGCCCGCTGGACCGGCGCGGCCCCCCGCCAGCGCGGCAGCAGTGAGCCGTGCAGGTTGAAACAGCCCAGCCGCGGCGCCGACAGCACCTCTGCCGTCAGGATCTGGCCATAGGCGACGACGCAGGCGGCATCGAGGTCCAGGCTTTGGAAGGCCTCGATCGTGTCCGGGGCCTTCATCGAGGCGGGCGTGAAGACCGGCAGGCCCATGGTCCCGGCAAAGGCGTGGACCGGAGAGGGCGTCAGCTTCTGGCCCCGGCCCTTCGGCTTCGGCGGCTGGCTATAGACGGCCACGACCTCATGGCCCGAGGCGATCAGTTCGGCCAGGGACGGAACGGCGAAGTCGGGGGTACCCATGAAGGCGAGGCGCATCGTCTGTCTCTAGTCGCGCCGCCCCTTCGGCGCCAGTCGGTCGCCCCCGAACCCGGAGGTCGAAAAACACCGTCCGACCCGTCCGACCCGTTCGCCTCGACCGGTCTGTTCTGTCCCCCTTCTGCCGTGGATCCGGGACAAGGGTTAGCACGCCGGGACGTCAGAATCGGTCGTAAGGTCAGTCCAGCCGCGCGATACGCCCGATCCGGAGCGTGCCGACGCTGAGGTCGTCGATGTGCAGCCGCCGCACACGCGCCCGCCCGACCGCCAGCCGACCGATGGCCAGGGCGCCGATCGCGAGGGCTCCGACCGCCAGCGCCCCGAGCGCGAAGGCGCCGATCGCCAGCGCCCCGCCGGACCCGGCACCCGGGGCGGCCGGTGGTGCGACCACGGGCGGGGCCTCGGCCTCGGGCGTATCGGACGCGGTGTCGATGGGTGCGGTCTCGGTCATGGCGGTCCAACATTCCGGTGGGGCAAAAGGTGTCATCGTATCCTTCTCCCCTTGCGGGAGAAGGTGCCCCGGAGGGGCGGATGAGGGGCACGTCGACGCAGACCGGATGCGCAGGACAGACGCATGACCGGCAAGACCGAGTGTCACCCCTCATCCGACCTCGCATCCGCTCGGCCACCCCTCGAATGATCGCATGCGATCATTCTCGACCCGCAAGGGGAGAAGGATGGTTATATGCCCCCCATGACCAGGACCCTGCACATCGATTTCGTTTCGGACGTCGTCTGCCCCTGGTGCGTGGTGGGGCTGGGCGGGCTGGAGGCGGCGCTTGTGACTCTGAAGGCCGAGGGGATAGAGGCGGACATCCATTTCCAGCCGTTCGAGCTGAACCCCGGCATGGCGGCCGAGGGCGAAAACGTCGGCGAACACATCGCCCGCAAATACGGCTCGACCCCCGAACAGTCGGCCGCCAACCGGGCCATGATCACCGCCCGCGCGGCCGAGGCCTGGGACGGCTTCGAGATGCGGATGGGGCCGGACAGTCGCATCTGGAACACCTTCGACGCCCACCGCCTGCTGCACTGGGCGGCCACCGTTGGACCGGCCGGGCAGCGGGCGCTGAAGGAAGCCCTGTTCCGCGCGCACTTCACCGACGGACGGTCGCTGGCCGATCCGGTGGTGCTGGCCGACGCGGCGGCGGCCGCCGGGCTGGACCGGGCCAGGGCGGTCGAGGTCCTGGCCGACGACCTCTATGCCGCCGAGGTGCGCGAGGCCGAGGCGCTGTGGGTCTCGCGCGGGATCAACGCAGTGCCGGCCGTGGTGGTCGAGGGGAAGTGGCTGATCTCGGGCGGACAACCGGCGGCGGTGTTCGAGGAGGCGTTGCGAAAGATGGCGGAGGAGGGGTGATCCCTCTCCCGTCGGGAGAGGGCTTGAGGCTCGGCAAGCGTAGCGCGCCGCCAGCCGAAAGGGTGAGGGGCCGCCGCTGAAGTCGGGCATCGCCCGTGTGACGGCTCACGCCGACGGGCCCGCCAAACCCTCATCCGTCCGCTACGCGGCCACCTTCTCCCGCCGGGAGAAGGAAGCTAGTTTGAAGCCATGTCCCGCGCTCGCGATCTTCGCCAGTCGGCCGGCCTGACCGAGCAGCGCGTCTGGGCGCGGCTGAGGGGCGGGGCGGTCGAGGGCTTCAAGGTCCGCCGCCAGCACGCCATCGGCCGGTACATCGTGGATTTCGCCTGTGTGCCCTTGCGGCTGGTGATCGAGATCGACGGCGGGGTGCACGACCGCGACGACGTGATCCTGCGCGATCACCTGCGCCAGACCGAGATCGAGGCCCTGGGGTGGACGGTAGTGCGATTCACCAATGAGATCGCCCTGGGCGAGCCCTGGCGGATCGACGACGCGATCCGGGAACAGGCGCGGGCGGCAGGGCTGCTGTAGCGTCCCTCTCCCGTCGGGAGAGGGCTTGAGGCTCGCAGAGCGGAGCGATGCGCCAGCCGAAAGGGTGAGGGGCATCTGCTGAAGCTGGGCCCCGATCCGCGCGACGGCTCACACCTTAACCTCCACCACCCCGCCTCCCGCGCGGAACCTCGCCGACATCTCCGCCATCCCGGCCTCGGCCGTCGCGGCATCCACCAGCGACCCCCCCGCATCATTCTGCGCCGCCGCGTCCCGGCGGATGTCCTGGCTGATCTTCATCGAGCAGAATTTCGGGCCGCACATGGAGCAGAAATGGGCCGTCTTGTGGGCTTCCTTGGGCAGGGTCTCGTCGTGGTATTTGCGGGCGGTTTCGGGGTCGAGGCCGAGGTTGAACTGGTCTTCCCAGCGGAACTCGAACCGGGCGCGGCTCAGGGCGTCGTCGTGCAGGCGCGCGGCGGGGTGGCCCTTGGCGAGGTCGGCGGCGTGGGCGGCGATCTTGTAGGTGATGACGCCGTCCTTGACGTCCTGACGGTCGGGCAGGCCGAGATGTTCCTTGGGCGTGACGTAGCAGAGCATGGCCGTGCCGAACCAGCCGATCATGGCCGCGCCGATGGCGCTCGTGATGTGGTCATAGCCGGGCGCGATGTCGGTGGTCAGGGGCCCGAGCGTATAGAAGGGCGCCTCGTGGCACCATTTCAGCTGCTCATCCATATTGGCCTTGATCTTGTGCATCGGCACATGGCCGGGGCCCTCGATCATGACCTGGCAGCCCCTGGCCCAGGCGATCTTCGTCAGCTCGCCGAGGGTGCGCAGCTCGGCGAACTGGGCCGCGTCGTTCGCGTCGGCGATGGAGCCGGGGCGCAGGCCGTCGCCGAGGCTGAACGACACATCATAGGCCCGCATGATGTCGCAGATCTCCTCGAAATGCTCATACAGGAAGCTCTCGCGGTGATGGCTGAGGCACCATTTGGCCATGATGGAGCCGCCGCGTGAGACGATGCCGGTGACGCGTTTCGCCGTCATGGGGATGAAGGGCAGGCGGACGCCCGCGTGGATGGTGAAATAGTCGACGCCCTGTTCGGCCTGTTCGATCAATGTGTCGCGGAACACCTCCCAGGTCAGGTCCTCGGCGACGCCGTTCACCTTTTCCAGCGCCTGATAGATGGGCACGGTCCCGATGGGGACGGACGAGTTCCGGATGATCCAGTCGCGGATGTTGTGGATGTTCCGGCCCGTCGACAGGTCCATGACGTTGTCGGCGCCCCAGCGGGTGGCCCAGACCAGTTTGTCGACCTCGTCGTCCACGCTGGACAGGACGGCCGAGTTACCGATGTTGGCGTTGATCTTCACCAGGAAGTTCCGGCCGATGATCATCGGCTCGACCTCGGGGTGGTTGATGTTGTGCGGGATGATGGCCCGGCCGCGCGCGATCTCCGAACACACGAACTCGGGGGTGACGAAGTCGGGGATGGCGGCGCCGAAGGATTCGCCGTCGCGGGGGAGTGGCGAGGGACGAGTGGCGAGTGGCGAGGAGGAAGAGGCAGGAAGGGCGACGGTCGATCCGTCGGCCAGGGTGATGGTGGGGGCGATCTCACTCGCCCCTCGCCACTCGTTCCTCGCCACTTCTCTCCGCAGGTTCTCGCGGATGGCGACGTATTCCATCTCGGGGGTGATGATGCCGGCGTTGGCGTATTCGTACTGGGTCACCGGGCGGCCGGGGACGCCCTTGAAGACCTTGTGGCGGCTGGTGTCGAAACGGGGGGCGAGGTTCTTGCCCGAGGCGTGGCCGTTGTCTTCGGGCTTGACCTCGCGGGGGTTGGCGACGGGGGCGATGTCGCCGCGGTCCAGCTGCCAGCTGGACTTGACCAGGGGCAGGCCGCGCTGGATGTCGATGGTCACGGTCGGGTCGGTGTAGGGGCCCGACGAGTCGTAGATCGTCAGCGGCGGCTCATTGGCCGAGGGGTGCAGGGCGACCTCGCGGAAGGGGACGCGGATGTCGGGATAGAGTTCGCCCTGGACGTACACCTTGCGGGAGCCGGCGCGTTCGCCGGTCGGAATGGTGCCGGTCTCCTTCATCACCTGCTCGCGGGCGTCTTTAAGCGGGAGGCTATCGCTCGCTACCCCGATCTCAGAATTGGCGCTCGCTGCTTGAGCCTCAGCGGCATTCGCTTCGGGGGTGACGTGGATGTTCATGGCGGCCTCTTTGCGTTGATGTCTGCCGACTCCGGGCGCAGATCGCTCTCTCACCGTGCTTCCCGGCGAAGGCCGGGGTGCACGGATGGAAAAGACATTCCCATCCCTTCGCCGGCATGACCCGGATCAGGTTCGACGGGTCAGGCGGATACGCCAATCTCAGCCGCTGACCTGCGGCTCCCCGGAGAACGGAACGACGATAGGCCCGGCGGCGGCGGGTGTCCATTCCCGGGGCGGGGCACCGGGTGTTAGGGAGGGGGACAACCGGAGCCCGATCCATGCACCTCGCCCGCTTTCCCCGTCTGCGCCTGGCGCATCTGCCCACGCCGCTGGAGCCCCTGCCCCGGCTGTCGGAGGCGCTCGGCATCGACCTGTGGATCAAGCGCGACGACTGCACGGGGCTGGCGGGCGGCGGCAACAAGACGCGCAAGCTGGAGTTCCTGCTGGGCGAAGCCTTCGAGCAGGATGCCGACACCCTGATCACCCAGGGCGCCGTGCAGTCCAACCATGTGCGCCAGACGGCCGCCGCGGCGGCGGCGACGGGGCTGAAGTGCGAGGTCATTCTGGAGGAGCGGACGGGGTCGAAGGCGGTCGACTATGTCCACAACGGCAATGTCCTGATGGACCGGCTGTTCGGGGCGACCATTCGATCCGTGCCCGGAGGATCGGACATGCCGGCCGAGCTGGAGAAGACGGCCGATGCGGTGCGGGCGCGCGGCGGGCGGCCCTATGTGATCCCCGGCGGCGGGTCGAACGCGATCGGGGCGCTGGGCTATGTCGACTGCGCGCGCGAGATCGTGGTGCAGGCCGACGAACTGGACCTGGCCGTCGACCGGATCGTGACGGCGACCGGCAGCGCCGGGACCCATGCGGGCCTGGTCGCCGGTCTGGCGGTGCTGGGAGCCGACATTCCGGTGCTGGGCATCGGGGTGCGGGCGCCGAAAGAGAAGCAGGAAGCCAATGTGCTGAAGCTGGCGAAAGAGACCGCCATCCTGCTGGGCCATGGGGACCGGGTGAAGGATTCGATGGTGGTGGCCGACTGCGACTATGTCGGCACCGGCTATGGCCTGATCGACCAGGCGGTGGTGGATGCCCTGGTGCTGGCGGCGCGGACCGACGGGATCGTGCTGGACCCCGTCTATACCGGCAAGGCGATGAAGGGGCTGATCGCCCTGGCCCGGGCCGGACGGTTCGAGGGCGAGCGGGTGGTGTTCCTGCACACCGGCGGGGCCCAGGGCCTGTTCGGCTATCAGGGCGAACTGGACGCGATGTTCGGAACCTAGACCCGGCGACCCCGCATCAGGGAGCCGGCGCGGCCCCCGGCGGCGGGCCGGGGAAGGGCGGGAAGGCCAGGGGGTCTACGGCTGCGCCCGGCGATCCGGCGGCCACCGCATCGTAGAGGGCGGTTCCGACGGGTGTATAGGTGATCGCCTCGACCGCTGCGAACATCGCGAACATGGCCCCGATGCCCCAGATCCAGGCGGGGTGGACGCGTCCGTTCCGCATCAGGTCGGCAAGGACGCCGATCAGCGGGAAGAGAAGGGTGGCGATGAAGGTCGCTTCCCAGCCCCAGGGGATCAGCAGGGGCATGGGCAGCAGGCGTCCGAGCGCCGGTCCCATCAGGATGGCCATGGCACAGTAGTGCAAGCGCTGATGCCAGGGCGTCGCGCGCCGCAAGGCGATGGCCGCGACAGTCAGGGCGATGAAGGCGAAGAGGGAAACCGGATCGAAGACCAGGAACTGCAGCGGCCTGAAGAAGAAGGGTACATCAGCCTCGCGGATCATGTTCACGGTGACGAGGCAGCCCAGAACCAGCATCGGCACCAGCCAGGCGGCGGCGATCCATCCCAGCGGGCGATGCAGCCGGACCTGGCCCGTCGCGATCAGGAGGTTCTGGAGAAGGAAGATGACGACCCAGCCCATGAAGACGATGGCGTGGGCGTGAACGAGGGGCGGCGCCTGGAAGCTGGACCGGCCCATGGCCAGCTGCAGCGAGAACCCGGCGAAGATCACCAGGACCATGGCGATCGCGCTGATCAGGAAAAAGCGCTTGCCGTCCCGGGTGCCGGCCTGCGTGACGTTCGATGTGGTCATAACCATCCCCCGACGAGGTTCCCAGCCTAGGGCCGGCTGTGGCGGACGTCAAAACCGAAAATCGGCGTGATGTGGGCCCGCTGTTCATTCCGGGCCCGTGCGACCATGGTTGCCGACGTTCAGAATCTGATGGTGCGTTGCCCCGATCGGCCGCGCGCCGTGCAAGAGATCCTGTTTCCAAAGATCGGGCGGATGCGATGAGCAAGATACTGGGTGTCCTGGGCGGCATGGGGCCGGCGGCGACGCTGGCGTTCCTGGCGCGGGTGCAGGCGCTGACGCCGGCACAGGGCGACGCCGACCACATCCGCGTCGTGATGGACATGAACCCCCAGGTGCCGGATCGGAACACCCGGCCGGGCGAGGCGGAGGCAGAGCTGGCGGCGATGGCGTTGCGTCTCAAGGCGGCGGGTGCCGAGGTCCTGGCCATGCCGTGCAATACCGCCCACGCACAGAAGGCGGGGATTCTGGCGGCCGGCCTGCCCTTCATCGACATGATCGCGACGACGGTCGCGGTGGCCGGGGGATACAATGCGAGGTCCATCGGCATCCTGGCGACGCCGGGGGGCGAGGGGCTGTATCGGGCGGCGCTGGAGGCGGTGGGGGTAAGGCCCGTCCTGCTGACGGGGGCGGACCGGGAGGCTTTCATGGCCTGCGTCTACGGGGTGAAGCGGGGCGATACGGGGCCGGCGAACCGGGCGGAGATGGCAGGCCTGGCGCGGGCGCTGGTCACAGCCGGGGCCGATGCGATCATCGCCGGATGCACGGAGGTGCCGCTGCTGCTGGACGCGGCGGAGGTCTCGGTGCCGCTGGTGGATTCGGCCGAGGTCCTGGCAAGAACCTGCGTCGCTGCCTGCCTCGAGCCGGCTTGATCCGGACACAGACAACTAGTCGCGGACACGTCTCCTGTAGCCAACGAAACGGTCAGAAATCAGACACGGAGTCCTTAACGACCGACGTTAGGCATGACGCAGACATTCCGGGGGAGATCAAGATGTCCGAGACCAAGCGCGCGGGTACGCATGACGACGGCAACGTTTGCGTCAACTTTTCAGACAATACGCACATCGACTCGATCGTCGCCCAACGGTACTCGCGCCGCTTCATCATGGGTGGCATGGCCTCGGTGGCGGCTGTCATGGGCCTGTCGGGCTGCGACAGCGCGACCGAACTGGTCCCGTTCCAGGATGCGACCATCACGGCCGGCGCTGCGGGCGTGACCACCTCGGGCCGCATGGTGACCCTGCAGGGCGGGACCAGCGGCACGGGAACGGTCTGGACCCAGGTATCGGGCCCGACCGTCCAGCTGCTGAACGCCAACTCGGCCGTTGCCTCCTTCATCGCCCCGGCGGTCGCTGCCACGACGGTGCTGGTGTTCCGTATCAGCGGCCTGGGTCAAAACGGCGCCGTCCTGACGGCCGAAACCCAGGTCACGGTCAGCCCCGCCACCCTGGGTTTCACCGCCGTGCCGAAACTGCTGAACGACATCGTCACGGTGCCGGAAGGCTATTCGATCACCGTCCTTTACGCCCTGGGCGATCCGATCGCGCCGGGCGTCCCGGCCTTCGGCAACCAGGGTAATGACACCAATTTTGCCCAGCGCGCCGGCGACCACCACGACGGCATGTATTTCTTCGGCCTGAACGCGGCCGGTACCGCCCGCGACGACAGCTCGAACACGCGGGGCCTCCTGTGCGTCAACCATGAGAACGTCACCGAACAGTATCTGCACGCCAACGGCACCCTGACCGTGGTCGGCGGGGCCCGCACTGTTCAGGTCGAGGTCGATCGCGAGATCGAATGCCACGGCGTCGGAATCGTCGAGGTCGCGCGCGGCTCGAACGGGACCTGGGCCTACAGCCAGACCTCGACGTTCAACCGCCGTATCACGCCGAACACGCCGATGGTATTCAACGGCCCGGTGCGCGGCACCGCTCAGCTGCGGACCCTCTATTCCCCGACCGCCGTGGCGGGTCGCGGCACAGTCAATAACTGCGCCAACGGCTTTGCGCCCTGGGGCACCTACATCACCTGCGAGGAAAACTGGGCCGGGTATTTCAACCGGGCGGCGGGCGACAACGCCCTGCGACCCGCGAAGGAAGGCCAGGCCTACGCTCGCTACGGCGTCGCAGGCGGCCCGGTGGCGGGCCTGAACTGGGGCACTCTGGCGGTGTCGGATCCCGCCAACACGACCTATCGCAAATGGAACGCCTCGGTCGTTGCCGGCCCTGCCGACGGCTCGGGTGATTTCCGCAATGAGCCGAACCAGTACGGCTGGATCGTCGAGATCGATCCCTATGACCCCACCTCGACGCCGCGCAAGCGCACCGCCATGGGCCGCATGGCTCACGAAGGTGCCTGGCCCGCGAACTTCGTCGCCGGCCGCCCGCCGGTCTATTACATGGGCGACGACTCGCGCGGCGAGTATTTCTACAAGTTCGTCTCGGCCACGCCCTGGGACGCAGCCGATGCCCAGCGCACCGATCGCCTCAACGTCGGTGACAAATATCTGGATAACGGCACCCTCTATGTGGCGCGCTTCGACGCCACCGGTGCCGGTGTCTGGCTTCCGCTGGTGTTCGGCACGGGCGTCCTGACCGCCTCCAACGCCCTGTATTCGTTCGCCAACCAGGCCGACGTCCTGATCCATGCCCGACTGGCGGGCGATGCCCTGGGCGCGACCAAGATGGACCGTCCCGAATGGGCCGGCGTCAATCCGGTCAATGGCGAGGTCTATCTCACCCTGACCAACAGCAATGCCACCTTGCGTCCCCTGGCCGGCACCGATGCCGCCAATCCGCGTCACTACAATGATCCGCGCAACACCGGCGCGGCCCAGCGCGGCAATCCGAACGGCCACATCATCCGCCTGCGCGAGACCGGGGACAATCCGACGGCCCTGACCTTCCAGTGGGACATCTATCTTTTCGGGGCCGGTTCGGACCTCAATCCGGCCAACATCAACCTGTCGGGCCTCGACGCAACCAACGATTTCGCCAGCCCGGACGGCCTGTGGTTCTCGCGTCCGACCAATCCCGGCGGCCAGGTCAATCCCCTGCTGTGGATCCAGACCGACGACGGCTCGTTCACGGACCAGACCAACAACCAGATGCTGCTGGCCCTGCCGGGCCGGGTGGGCGACGGCGGTGCTCGGACGATCACCAATACCGACGCCGCCGGTGTCACTCGCCAGCAGGCTACGATCGTCGGCCGCGCGCCGGGTATGGCACTGAAGCGCTTCCTCGTCGGGCCGCGCAACGCAGAGATCACCGGGATCGATTCGACGCCCGACGGCCGCACGGTGTTCGTCAACATCCAGCACCCCGGCGAGGGTGGCCCGACGGCGCCCCCCAGCTCCAACTGGCCGACCAGCCAGACCGGAACGGGCAACAATGCCCGCCCGCGTTCGGCCACGATCGTGATCACCAAGACCGACGGCGGCGTCGTCGGCCTGTAAGGCCACGCTTCGCCCGAAAAACAAGATGGGGGGTGCGCCGGCGACGGCACACCCCCTTTTTCGTGTGCCGCAGCATGGGACACGATCGATCGCCTGGCGACGCACGACGCGCGACGTGTGCGGTCAGCGCCGGGCGTTGCCCCGACTGAACCAGGCCATGACCCTTCGGAACAGCCAGCCGCCCTGCCGTCTATCTGAGGACAAAACGACGGACCGGCCGTGGCCCTTGAACTGTCTGGCGACCAGGTGAATCCTTTTTCCGTGAACAGTACGTCCGGGAAGCGGTGTTCTCGCAAAGGGTTCCCGCTCGCCGACCTCTCCGCGAGGCGGTCAGCCCGGCGCGCCCATATAGTCGCGCTTGCCCAGCGGCACGCCCGCCTGACGCAGCAGGGCATAGGCTGTGGTCAGGTGGAAATAGAAGTTCGGCACGGCGAAGCCGGTGACATAGGGCTGGCCCAGGAACTTCATCTCTCCGCCCGGGAAGGTCAGGGTGACCTCCTTGCTCTCCTGGCCGTCGATGGCGGCGCGAGGCACGGACTGCAGATAGGCCAGGGTGTCGGCGATGCGGACCTGGAGATCGGCGATGGTCTTTTCGGAGTCGTCATGGACGGGGGCGACGACGCCGGACAGGCGGGCGACGCAGAGCTTGGGGCTGTCGCAGGCGGTCTGAACCTGTTTGATCAGCGGATTCATGTCTTCGATCAGGCGCAGGGACAGCCAGTCATTGGCATCGACGCCCGTGCCGGCCGCATGGGCCACGGCCTTGTCGAGGATGGCCGACAGGGCGCGCAGGCCGCGCGAGAATGCCGGTACGGTCAGATCGTAGAGTTCGGTGGCCATCGTGCGTTTCCTTTGTAGACTTTCTTGAGGCTGTAGCGCGGACGCATCTTCCTGTCACCTGATGGCGACAGCTTGGCGACGGGGCAGGATTGGTTCTAGGGTCGCCCGGCCGTCGGGGGGACGGTGCGTTCGCCGGTGAGTGTATGATCCGATCCCTGATCGTCGCGGGATGCCTGCTGGGCCTGGTGGCCTGCCAGCCGGTCGCTGACCCCGGGGGCGCGCAAGGCGGTCCGGCCGCCAGCGTCGGCGGAGATCCCGTTCCACCCGGATATGACTGGCATTTCGTGACCCATGGCGGCTCGGCCGATCTGGATTTCGGCGACGGGGACTGGTCCGAGGGGATCAGCCTGTTCCATATGAGCTGCCTGCCCGACAGCCGGAAGGTCAGCACCAGCTGGGACGGGGCTGGAGAGGCCGTGCTGACCAGCGGCACGGCCACGGGTACCTTTCGCCGCGACGCCGACACGGCCGCCGACCATCCGGTGTTCAACGCGCTGCGCGATGGAAACGCGCTGGCCGTGGGGCTGGACGACGCCGATCTGACACTGGTGGCGAGGCCCGACGGACGCGGGCAGGTCGAAGCCTTTTTCCACTATTGCACCCACCCTCTGCCGCCACCGGAACCGGTCCCGGTCCCTCCGACGGAACAGATGCCGTTACCGTCAGAAGGTGACGACCAGACGGACGACCTCCCCGGCGTCAAGCCGGTCGAACCCGGCATTGATGTCGTCCAGCCCGATGGTGCCGCTCATCAACCGGTCGACCGGTAGCCGTCCCTGGCGATAGAGGGCGACGTAGCGGGGGATGTCGCGGCCTGGCACGCAGGTGCCGATATAGGAGCCCTTCAGGGTGCGCTCCTCGCCCACCAGGGAGACGACGTTGAGCGCCAGCGTCGCGTCGGCCGGCGGCAGGCCGGCGGTGACGGTGGTGCCGCCGCGCCGGGTCATCTTCCAGGCGGCGTCCAGCGCGCGGACCGAGCCGGCCATCTCGACAGCGACATCGGCCCCGCCCCGGGTCAGGGCGCGGACCTGTTCGACGGCATCCGGGTCGGCGGCATTGACCGTCTGGACGGGCCCCAGGGTGCGGGCAAGGGCCAGCTTGTCCTCCGACAGATCGACGGCGATGACGGGCGAGGCTCCGCAGGCGAGGGCACCCAGCACGCTGGCGAGGCCCACGCCGCCCAGGCCGACGACGACGACGCTCTGGCCCGCCGTGACGCCGGCCGTGTTCACCACCGCCCCGACCCCCGTCAGGACGGCGCAGCCGAACAGGGCCGCCTCCTCGAACGACAGGGCGGGGTCGATCCTGACCAGCGAGCGGCGGGATACGACCGCGCGGTCCGCGAAGGCGGAGCAGCCCAGGTGGTGGTTCAGACTCTCGTGGTCGTGGTGGATACGTCTGCCGCCGGCCAGAAGCTCGCCGCGGCCATTGGCGGCGGCACCGGGTTCGCACAGGGCAGGGCGGCCCCCGGCGCAGGGGTCGCAGTGGCCGCAGGACGGCATGAAGACCATGGCGACGTGATCGCCGATGTCCAGGTCTGAGACGCCTTCGCCGAGAGCCTCCACCATGCCCGCCGCCTCGTGCCCCAGGGCCATGGGCAGGGGCCGCGGGCGGTCGCCGTTGATGACGCTGAGGTCCGAATGGCACAGGCCTGCCGCCTTGACGGCGACCAGGACCTCTCCGGGGCCGGGCGGATCAAGGGTCACGGTCTCGATCGACAGGGGGCGGCTGTCGGCATAGGGGCGGGTGGCCCCCAGGCTGCGAAGGACGGCGGCGCGGGTGGTGATCTGGGTCATGGCCTGTCGGTTGAAAACGCGCGGTTACGGCTCGATAGGCGCTTGACGGGACGAAGGCCAAGCCCGAGCGTTCTGCGAGGAAAAGGGTCGGATCAAACGCCGACCGGACGAAGGACGAAACACCGATGCCGAAACGCGACGAAGGGGCCCTGGCCCACCGCTCGACCTACAGGGCCTTTCACACCGTCTCGACGCGCTGGGCGGACAACGATCAATACGGCCATATCAACAATGCGAAATTCTACGAGTTCGTCGACTCGGCCGTGAACGCTCATCTGATCATCGCCGGCGTCCTCAATGAATCGATCGGTCTGGTCGTCGACAGCGGCTGTCGCTACACCTCGTCCCTGGCCTTTCCCGACGTCATCGAAGTGGGAATCAAGGTCGACCATATCGGTACGTCCAGCGTGACCTATGGCTTCGCCGTCTTCCGCAGGGCGTCGAACCAGCCCGCCGCGATCGGCCATTTCGTGCACGTCTATGTCGACGCCGGGACCCGACGTCCCAAACCGCTGCCCGAAGGTCTGCGACGCGTGGTGGAAAACCTGAAGGCCTGACCTCGAGCCCGGGTCTGATGCAAAACCGTCACGCTTTCGCGAGAGCGCGAAAAGACACATTGCAATCCTGTAATAATGCTCAAGGGTAGTGAGACTCCGTTCTCTTGCCCGAGTGCCCGTTCATGTCGCCCGCCATCAAGATCGCTGTCCTGAGTGCCGTCACGCTGCTGGGTCTGGATGTCGTGGTGCCGACACCCGTCGCGGCATCGCCCATGATCGTCCAGTCGCGCGCGCAGGATCTGATGGACCGCTCGCGGCGCCGCCAGGCCCGACTGGCCGAAGACCGGCGCTTTGCCGAGGAAGAGGCCCGCATGGCCGCAGAGGCCCAGGCCGAAGCCGCCCGTCGCGCCCGGGCCGTGGCGCAGGCCACGACGGCGTCCCCTGCCGCCGAGCCGGATGAGGCTGCGTCGGACGAGACCGGGGATGAGGCTCAGACCCCGGCGCCGCAAGTCTGATACGGGCGGGATCGACGGCGTCAGTCGTCCATATAGCCGAGCAGGGCCAGGGCACCGACCGCGGTCAGGACGCCCAGGGCGAAGGCACCGACGATGGAGCCCGTCGCCAGGGCGGTCGATACGGTGACCGGGCGTCTGGCGTACCATTCGACGATATCGGCTTCGTCCGGAGTCTCGTCATCGTAATAGACGTCTTCGGCTTGCATGGCTCGGCTCCGGGCTGGGTTCGATGCCTGAAACCCCTGCCAACGGCAGCGGTTCCGCACGCCGTGACAGCCGCCCGACCATGGGTTAGAGGCGTCACCCCAACAGACCTGACCGCGTTCAGGCCGCTCGCCCCGGACCGGATCCGGGGCGAGCGTCAGCGCCCTTCAAGAGACTTTCATGGCCGGCCATTCCAAGTTCAAGAACATCATGCACCGCAAGGGCCGCGCCGACGCCCAGCGCTCCAAGCTGTTCTCCAAGCTGTCGCGCGACATCACAGTTGCGGCCAAGTCGGGGATGCCGGACCCGGCCCTGAACCCGCGCCTGCGCCTGGCCGTCAACAACGCCAAGGCCGAGAGCCTGCCCAAGGACGTGATCCAGCGCGCCATCAACAAGGCGGCCGGGGGTGACGTCGATACGATGGAGGAGGTCCGCTACGAGGGGCGCGGCCCCGGCGGCGTGGGCATCATCGTCGAGGCCCTGACCGACAACCGGAACCGCGCCGCGTCCAACATCGGCACGGCGTTCAAGAAGAACGGCGGGGCGCTGGGTGAGATGAACTCGGTCGCCTTCATGTGGGACCGGGTCGGCAAGATCGTCTATCCCGCCGAGGCGGGCAGCGAGGACGCCATCATGGAGGCCGCCATCGAGGCGGGTGCCCAGGACGTCGAGAGCGACCTGGTCAAGCCCGACATCTATGAGGACGCGCCCGGTCACACGATCTGGACCGCGTTCGAGGATCTGAACGAGGTGGCCGAGGCCATGTCCAGGGTGCTGGGCGATCCCAGGTCCACCGCCATCGTCTGGAAGCCCCAGACCGAAGTTTCCGTGACCGGCGAGGCCGTCGGCACGCTGATGAAACTGCTGGACGCGCTGGACGCGGAGGACGATGTCTCGATGGTCTATTCCAACGAGGACATCTCCGACGAGGACATGGCCAGGTACGCGGGCTGATGGGTTCGCGATCATACAGGAACGACTGTATCGACAGCCCGGTCAAGCACGGTTAATCTTCCGCCCAAGGCGGAGAATGACAGGCTCGATTCGAGGCCGCCCATGTCAGGCGTCATCTCCACCCAAATGGCAGGAGCAAGACCATGATGTTGTCCAGGATCGACCGGGTTCTGTCGCGAAACGGCAAGGGCGAGCGCGCCGCGCCGTCGGCCGCGGCCGCAACGATCGGTGCGAACTTCGACAGCTCGGGCGTGATCGGCGAGCGGTTCGAGACCATTCAGGGCAGCCTGGACCAGATGGGCGAGCTGGCGCGCCACTTCGGCACTTTCGAGACCCTGCTGGGCCAGCTGCGCGATCCGCTCGATGCGGAGTTTCAGTCGCGGCGCGACAGTCATGTCGAACTGATCAACCTGCGCGCCGCCAACATCGAGATCGAAGGGCGTCTGGAGGCCCTGAGCGCCGAAGCCCGCGCCCTGGCCGATGCCCTGGCCGAGGCCGAAGGCCGGGTCGAGGAGCTGATGGCGCGGAACGGCGAGCATACGGCCGCGCTTCAGGACGCGCGTCTGGAGACCGACCGCCTGCGCAGCGAACTGTCCCAGACGGTGGCCCGGGCCGAGGCGCTGGAGACCGGCCAGCGCGCGGCCGACCAGCGCATCCGTGAGATGGAGCAGGATCAGGACGCCCTGCGCAACCAGCTGAAGCAGGCGGAGGGCCTGAGGAACGAATCCGAAGGGGCCCGGACCCAGCTGCAACGCGACCATGCCCTTGTCGCCGAAGAGAACACCATTCTGCGTCGCCGCATGGATGAGGTCGGTGCCGAGATCGCCGCCCTGGCGCGCACGTCAGCGGCCAACGAGGGGCTGCTGGCCACCGAACGGGCGCGCGCCGCCTCCGAACAGAGCGAGACGGCCCGGGCGATGCGGGCGATGGAAACCCAGGTCGAGACGGCCCGCGCCGAGATCGCGGCCCTGGCCTCGCGGCTCGACACGGCGACCGCCCGCGCCAACGGGCTGGAGGTGCTGAACACCGAACAGGCCACGCGTCTGAACGAGCTTCAGGCCGGACAGCATGCGGCCGAACGCAAGGCCGAGGGCCTGCAGGTCGCTCTCGATCGTGCCCTGGAGCGGGTGAAAGGTCTGGAAGCCGAGGCCGAGGATGCCCGCCAGCGTCAGGCCGGGATGGAAGTCGCCCGTCTGGCAGCCGTCGATCGTGCCGAGACCCTGACCAAGGCCGCCGCGACCCACGACAAGGCCATCGCCCGCGCCGAAGACCGCATGCTGAAGCTGCAGGCCAAGCTGGCCGCCGCCCAGGACGATCACCACGCCAAGGCCCAGACCCTGATGCAGCAGGCCGCCGCGCTTAGGGCCGAGCTGGAACGGGCGCGCGCCGAAGGGGCGATGACGGCCGCGGCGCTGGAGTCCGCGCGACGCGAGCGGAGCGGGCGGTACGGCCCTGTCGAGGGCCAGGGCGCGGTGACGTCCCTGGTGGGCTGAGGCCGTCCGCGGAACCGGGAAGGGGGGCTCGGGTTTAGTCCGGGCCTCAGACCCCAGGGACCGCCCGATGGACATCACCCAGCTGATCCTCGACGACCACGCCGAGCAGCGTCGCCTGTTCGCCATCCTCGAGCAGATCGATCTGACGGACACCGACGCCTTGGGCGCGGTCTGGTCGCGGCTTTCGGCGTTTCTGGACGTCCATGCCGAGGCCGAGGAGCGCTTCTTCTATCCCGACCTGCTCAAGCTGGGCGAGGGGGCCAACGACGCCGAGGACGGCACGGTCGAGGGCGAGACCGGGGACGCCATCAAGGACCACAATGCGCTGCGCGACGCGGTCAGGGCCGTGGACAATCATCCGGTCGGGACCGGGGCCTGGATCGAGGCGGTGGGCAAGGCCAATGTCGTCAACTCCAGGCACATGGGCGAGGAAGAACGCCAGGGCCTGACGGACTTCCGCCGCCACGCGCCGGTTGCCAGACGGCATGCGCTGGCAGTGTCATTCGCGGCCTTCGAGGCCGAACACATCACGGGCGTGAAGCCGGTGAACAAGGCGCCGGAGGCCTATATCGAGGCGAACGGGTGATGCCTCGCGTCCGTTTCAGAATCGCCCCATCGTCTGATTGTTGCTTGATCTGCGACGGCGGTTGGAACAGAAACGGAACATGCTGTCTTCGGTAGAAATCTGTGCAGGAGCCGGAGGACAAGCCCTGGGTCTAGAGGAGGCCGGGTTCGCTCATTCCGCTCTGGTCGAGATTGATGCCGACTGCTGCAAGACTCTGAGGCTGAACCGGCCCCGTTGGAACGTTATCGAAGCCGATGTTCGCAGCTTCGACGGACGACCGTATCGTGGAGCTGACTTGTTCGCAGGCGGGGTGCCTTGTCCCCCGTTCTCCATGGCCGGAAAGCAGTTGGGGCAGGCGGATGAACGCGATCTGTTTCCAGAGGCGGTTCGGCTTATCGATGAAATCCGCCCACGCGCCGTTTTGTTGGAAAACGTTCGTGGTTTGATGGGGGCGGTCTTTCAGGACTACCGCGGCCACATTGCGCGTGATGTCGGTAAGATGGGTTATTGGACGGGTTGGCGCCTGTTGAATGCGTCAGATTACGGTGTGCCACAGCTTCGGCCACGCGTGGCGTTTGTCGCCTTGGCCAAGGGCTTGGAAGATGCATTCGATTGGCCCGTCCCACTCAAGTCAGATCCAGTGACTGTCAGCGCCGCCTTGAGCGACCTTATGGGCCAGAACGGCTGGCGAGGACTTGATGGTTGGAAAACCCGTGCCAACGAGATAGCGCCTACGCTGGTTGGTGGGTCCAAAAAGCATGGAGGGCCCGACCTCGGACCGACCCGCGCGCGCGCCGCTTGGGCGGCGCTAGGTGTAAACGGCAAGAGTTTGGCTGATCATGCACCTGAGCCTGATTTCGTGGGTATGCCGCGCCTGACACCACGCATGGCTGCACGAATTCAGGGGTTCCCGGACAGTTGGTCCTTCTACGGCAAGAAGACCACGGCCTATCGCCAGATCGGCAATGCCTTCCCACCACCCGTCGCCCGTGGCCTTGCCAAAAGTCTGCGCACTGCGATCGAGGTCGGGGCCAAATACAGGCTGGCAGGATGAGCCGTTCAGGCAAGGGTTCGCGCGACCGGCTGAGAGCGCATTTCTTGGCCAACATCGGCCGTGTGATGAACTCTGACGAGTTGCGCTCCGTGGCCGGGATCAGCGAGTGGGCGCGACGTATTCGCGAGCTGCGCAACGAAGAGGGTTATCTCATCCTAACCCACAATGACCGGGCCAGTCTGAAGCCCGGCGAATATGTGCTTGAGAATCCCAAGCCGCAGCCAGCATTCGAACGCGCGATCTCGAAAGAGACGCGCGCCTATGTGCTGGATCGGAACGGTTTCACCTGCCAGCAATGTGGTGCAGTCGCTGGGGAGCCACATCCCTATGATCCAGGCCGAAAGACCCGCCTTCATCTTGGGCATGTGATCGATAAGTCGGTTGGCGGGTCTGACGATGCGACGAACCTCCGCGCCCTTTGCTCGGTCTGCAACGAGGGTGCGCGGAACCTCACACTGGACCGTCCTTCGGCAACAAAGCTGCTCATCCAGATTCGGCGGGCGACTGCGGCGGATCAACTCGCGGTACTGGACTGGCTCAAGAGCAAGTTCCCGGATCGGGCATGACGTCCCAGGCTGGTTGTCCCGCTTCAATGTCCGGTGACGAGACGTCCCGGCGGGCCGTCACCTTGGCTGACATCGCAGTGAGGGGTCGGGTTGCCGTTGAGGCTGGCGACATCCACGACCATGACAGTGTGGTTGCCGAGTTTGCGGTCAAACGTAGGGCCTGGAGGGTTCAGGCTCCAATCGATCCTGCCGACTAATCCCCCTGCATCGCATACAGCTTGACCACCTCGAACAGGAAGTCGCGGCCTTCGTAGAGGCTGCGGACGCGGATGCGTTCGTGCAGGCCGTGGGCACCGCCGCCGTCGGGGTCGGCGAACATGCCGGTCAGGCCATAGGTCGGGATGCCCGCCGCATTGGTGAAGCGTCCGTCGGTGGCCCCCGTGGACATGGTCGGCAGGATCGGCACGTCCGGCCACATCGCGCCCGCGACCTGTCGGATCGGTCCCATGATGGCGTCGGACAGGGGCGGGGGTGGCGTCGAGGGGTCGGGCGCGCCGACCGTGGCGATGGTGATGGCGGGGTTGTCGATCAGGATGGAGAGCTGTGCCTGCGTGTCCGCGATCGTGTTGCCGGGGAAGATGCGGCAGTTGATGTTGGCGCTGACGTGCTGGGGCTGGGCATTCGGGGCGTGGCCACCGTCGATCAGGGTCGGAATGCAGGTGGTGCGCAGGGTCGCGTTCCAGCCTGGATTGGCGGCCGATATGCGGGCGGCGGCCGCCTCGTCCGGGCCGGTTTCGGCCACCAGGGCGCGCATGTCCGCCGCGTATTGCGGCTGGGTGTCGGCGAGGGATCCGAAATAGGCGCGGGTGACGGGGTTGAGCTGCAGCGGGAAGTCATAGGCCCCGATGCGCGACAGGCCGTTGGCCATGGCGACGATGGCATTGTCCTTCCTTGGCCGGGCCGAGTGTCCGCCCGGGTTGGTGAGGTCGAGGCGGTAGTCCTGATACAGTTTCTCTCCCGCCTGGACGGCCAGGGCCACGCGGTTGCCTTCGGCATCCAGCAGCCCGCCCGCGCCCTCGTTGAGGGCGAAACCGGCCTGGAGCGTCCCGGGGTGGTTCGCCAGCAGCCATTCGACGCCGTTGAAGGTGTCGGCGGTCTCCTCGCCACAGGTCAGGGCCAGCTTGATGTCTCGAACGGGCGCGAAGCCGTCCTGTTTCAGGCGGATCAGGGTGTCGACCCAGACGGAGGCCTGCGCCTTGTCGTCGCTCGCGCCCCGCGCATAGAAATAGCCGCCCTCCTCGATCAGGGTGAAGGGATCGCGCGTCCAGTCGGCGGCATTGGCCTCGACCACATCGATGTGCGCCAGCAGCAGCAGGGCGGGGGCGGACGGGTCCGAGCCGTGCAGGGTGGCCGACAGATTGCCGTCCCTGGGGCGATCCTCGGGGACCAGGATGCGGACGTCGGTCGCGGCATAACCGGCGGCGGTCAGGCGGGCGGCCATGCGCTCGGCCGCCAGGGTGCAACTGCCGACCGACAGGGTGGTGTTGGTCTCCACCAGTTCTTCGTACAGGGCGCGGAAGGCCTGCTGGTCCGGGCGCGGCGCGGGTGTCTGGGCCTTGCTGGCGCTCGCGAAGACGATCGCGACGCCCACAAGCACGATGATGATGGCGACGGCGACCATCATCCGCCGACGCGATTTGCGAACGACCGCGTACACCGGTTCATCCAGCCAGTAGAGGCCGGGCGCGGTCTGGCGGATGGCGTTCTGGCGCAGCAGGCCACGCAGGGCCAGGCGGCCCATATTGCGGTCGGGGGCCAGGGAAATGGCGTGGTCGGGGTCGAAGGCCCCGGCCGCGCGCAAAGCCTCGATCATCTGGCGCTCGGCGCGCTGGCGCAGGGCGGCGACGACGGCACCGGTGGTGGACATGTGTTTGCTCCCCGTGGAGCGGCGATCTGGCGACGGCCTTCATTGCTCGTCAACCCCGTTTGCGGCATGACAGGAACGAATGACGAACGCGCCGAGTCGAATTCTGGGACTGGACCCCGGCCTGCGCCGCACCGGCTGGGGCGTGGTGGTGGCCGAGGGGTCGCGCCTGCGCTGGGTCGCGCACGGGGTGGTCTCACCGCCCGAGACCCTGCCCCTGTCCGAGCGGCTGCTGTGGCTGCTGGACAAGGTGGGCGAGGTCTGCGCCGCCCATGCCTGTGACGAGGCGGCGATCGAGGAGGTGTTCGTGAACGTCAATCCGGCCTCGACGCTGAAACTGGGCCATGCGCGGGCGGCCGTCATGCTGGCACCGGCCAGGGCCGGTGTGTCGGTGGCCGAGTATTCGCCGAACCTGATCAAGAAGGCGGTGGTGGGGGCCGGTCATGCCGACAAGACGCAGATCGCCTTCATGGTGAAACGGCTTCTTCCCTCGGCCGGGGATGTAAAGGCGGACGCGGCCGATGCCCTGGCGGTGGCGATCACCCATGCCCAGATGCGGAAGCGGGCAATCCTCACCCATGCAGCGTTGGAGGTGGCCAGCCGCGCGCGCCGTAGCGAGGACTTGCCCCCTCCGTCTCGCGGCTTCGCCGCGATCCACCTCCCCCAAGGGGCGAGGAGATGATCGGGCGGCTGCGGGGTGTGGTGGCCGAGGTCGAGGAGGCGCACTGCCTGATCGACTGCGCGGGCGTGGGCTATGTGGTGGCATGCGGGGCGCGGACGCTGCAGCGGCTGCCGGCGCCGGGGGATGAGGCGACGCTGCATATCGAAAGCAGTTGGTCGGCGGAGAACGGGCCGCGGCTCTATGGCTTTCTGACGCGGGACGAGCGGCGGGCGTTCACGACGCTGACCGGGATTCAGGGGGTGGGACCCAAGGCCGCCCTGTCGGTGCTGGACGTCCTGCCGCCGGGCGAGCTGGCGGGCGCTGTGGCGCGCGACGACAAGGCGGCGATCGGCCGGGCCAATGGCGTGGGGCCGAAACTGGCCCTGCGCATCGTGACCGAGCTGAAGGGCAAGCCGCTGGGCGACGTCTCGTTCACGCCGTCGGCTGCGGGCGTCCATGCCGGGGTCGCGCCGCCGGTGCCGAGCGTGACGGGCGAAGCGGTCTCCGCCCTGCTGGGGCTGGGCGTGGCCGAGGTCAATGCGCGCCGGGCGGTCGATCAGGCGCTGATCCGGCTGGGCGACGCCGCCGAGCTGTCGGCGGTCATCCGCGCGGCGCTGCAGGAGCTGGGACGGTGATTGCTTTGGAGCGTGTACGATGAGTTGGCCCATAGTCATTTGGCAGCTATCGGTGGCGCTTCAGTGCGACGGTTTTGCCATGGTGGCTGGAGAGCAGTCTGTCGCGAGCGCCATGGTCGAAATCGACGGAGACGAAGGTCGCATCGCGCCTCCATCCGTATTGATCCCCGCATTATCGGGAGGTGGCCAAGAAGGGTGGTGGAGCCTTGCGGATATCGACATCTCAGAGGTCGAAGTGAGGGGGCGTTTTTCGCTAAACTGGATCAACAAGCCCACCGTGATTGTTGATCGGCGTTCCGGCCGGATTGTCATTCGGGCAAGCCATCCAGCGACAGGACAGGCGGAGTTTCAAGGAGACTGTCGCCCCCTTTCAGAAGCGAAACTGTTTTGACATCCGACGACCGCATCATCTCCCCGGAACCCGCCGCCGGCGAGGCCTATGACCGGGCGCTGCGTCCCCAGACCCTGTCGGAGTTCGTCGGGCAGGAGGCGGCCAAGGGCAATCTGAAGGTCTTCATCGACGCGGCGCGCGGGCGGGGGGAGGCGCTGGACCATGTGCTTCTGTTCGGGCCGCCGGGGCTGGGAAAGACGACCCTGGCGCAGATCGTGGCGCGCGAGCTGGGCGTGGGCTTCCGGGCGACCTCGGGGCCGATCCTGGCCAAGGCGGGGGACCTGGCGGCGATCCTGACCAATCTGGAGCCGCGCGACGTCCTGTTCATCGACGAGATTCACCGGCTGGCCCCGACGGTGGAGGAGATCCTGTATCCCGCCATGGAGGACCATGTGCTGGACCTGATCATCGGCGAGGGGCCGTCGGCCCGGTCGGTGCGGATCGATCTGGCCCCGTTCACCCTGGTCGGGGCGACGACACGGGCCGGGCTTCTGGCGACGCCGCTGCGGGACCGGTTCGGGATCCCGCTGAGGCTGGAGTTCTATACGCCCGCCGAACTGGTGCGGGTCATCACGGGCGCGGCGCGCAAGATGGGGGCCCCGATCAACGACGAGGGGGCGGGCGAGATCGCCTCACGTTCGCGCGGGACGCCGCGCGTGGCCGGACGGCTGCTGCGGCGGGTGCGGGATTTCGCCGAGGCCGAGGGCGCGGCCATGATCGACCGGATCGTCGCGGCGCGCGCCCTGTCGCGGCTGGAGATCGACGAGGCAGGGCTGGACGCCAACGACCGCCGCTTCCTGAAGGCGCTTATCGAGAACTACGGTGGCGGACCGGTCGGTATGGACACCCTGGCCGCCGCGATCGCGGAGGCGCGCGATGCGGTCGAGGACGTGATCGAACCCTATCTGCTGCAGCAGGGCTTCATCCAGCGGACGCCGCGCGGGCGGATGGCGTGCGCCAGGGCCTATGCCCATCTGGGGCTGAGCGAACCACCAAAACCGGCGGCCGCCGGGGACCTGTTCAGCTAGACCGGTCGCCGGCTCAGTTGGCGCGGATGAACCCGTCTCGCTGGACGCTCATGCGTCAACTGAAGCGCCGATTGCTCTAGGTCTGACCCGGCAACGGCCTCGGCTTCCGGTCGGCGTCGATAGCGACATAGGTGAAGACGCCCTCGGTCACGCGGGAAACGGCCTGGGTCGAGCGGGGACGCTTCCATGCCTCGACGCGGACGCGGACCGAGGTGCGACCGGTCTTCAGCACCGTGGCATACAGGGACACCTCGTCACCGACGGAGACGGGCTGGTGGAACACCATGCCATCGACCGCGATGGTGGCACACCGGCCCTGGGCCAGGTCGAAGGCGGGGGTGGAGCCGGCAAGATCCATCTGGGCCAGCAGCCAGCCGCCGAAGATGTCGCCTTCGGGATTGGTGTCGGCGGGCATGGCGATGACCCGCCCGACGAGCCGGCCCAGATCCTCGAGAATGGGGGGCGTTTCCGGGGAGGGATGGGTCACGTCCGGCTCAGTCCTGGGGCTTCAGGTGGTCGTCCAGCCAGCGGAAGACCTCATTGTGCCATTGCAGGCTGTTCCGGGGTTTGAGGACCCAGTGGTTTTCGTCCGGGAAGACGATCAGCCGGCTCTCGATCCCGCGCCGCTGCAGGGCGGTGAAGGTCGACAGGCCCTGCGCCGTCGGGATGCGGTAGTCGCGGTCGCCCTGGATGACCAGCATCGGGGTGCGCCAGTTCCCGACGTGATGGACCGGGTTGAAGCGCTCATAGCCCTCCGGGTTGTCATAGACGGTGCCGCCGTATTCCCACTCGGTGAACCACAGCTCCTCCGTGGAATACCCCATGCCGCGCACGTCGAAGACGCCGTCGTGGTTGACCAGGCATTTGAATTCGTCCGACCAGTTCCCGGCGATCCAGTTGATCATATAGCCGCCGTAGGAGGCACCGAGCGCGCAGGCATTGTCGCCGTCGAGGAAGCCGTAGCGCGCCTGGGCGGCGGCCCAGCCCTTCTGCAGGTCTTCCAGCGGACGATCGCCCCAGTGCTGGCTGATCGCGTCGGTGAAGCCCTGGCCGTAGCCGGTGGAGCCGTGGAAATCGATCATGACGACGGCATAGCCGGCACCGGCATAGGTCTCCGGGTTCCAGCGGTAGGACCAGCTGTTGCCGAAGGACCCTTGCGGGCCGCCGTGGATCAGGAAGGCGACGGGGTATTTGCGCCCCTCCACGTATTCGGCAGGCTTGATGACGTAGCCGTGGACCTCTGCGTTGTTCCAGCCGGGGAAGCTGAACTGCTCGGCCTCACCGAACAGGCGGGTGTCCAGCTGGGGGTTCACGTCGGTGATCCGGCGGGGCAGTTCGCGGCCGCGGAAGGTCTTGACGTAGAGCTCGGTCGGGGAGGTCAGGCTGTCCTGGGCGAAGACGAAGCCGGACGGGGTCTGTTCGAACGCCGAGACGTGGCCGGGTCCTGTGATCGGCACGACCGCGCCGCTGGTGGCGTCGATCTGGAACAGCTTCGTCTGGCCGACGTCGCCGGCGATGACGAAAAGGCTGCGGCCGTCGGCGGACCACTGCAGGGTGTCTGCCGAACGGTCCCAGTCGGCAGCGACTTCACGCCTTGCCCCGGTCGCCACGTCCATCAGCACGATCTGCCAGCGGTCGGCCTCGAAGCCCGGGCGCTTCATGGCGCGATAGGCCAGGGTCCGGCCGTCGGGCGAATAGACCGGGCCGGTGTCCCAGGCGTCGTTGTCGTCGGTCAGGTTGGTGAAACCCGGACCGGTCAGGCCGTGGGTCCTGAACAGGTCGAAATTGGTGCTCCAGGGTTCGCTCTGACCGGCGACGCGGGCCGAGAAGACGATGGCGGAGCTGTCGGGGGTGAAGGTGAATTCGCTCTCGTCGCCGAAGGGCTTGGACGGGGTGTCGCCGTCAAAGCCGTGCGTGACCCAGGCGGGCTCGCCCGAGCCGTCGGCGTTGACCACGAACAGATGGTTCTGTGTCCCGTCCGCCCAGGTGTCCCAGTGGCGCACGAACATGCGGTCATAGACCTGGCCGGTTGACTTGCGGGCCGCGGCCTCGGTGCCACGCGCGACCGAGCAGGCCAGGTCGTCGCAGTCGGGATAGACGGCCAGGCTGACCGCGATCTTCGAGGCGTCAGGGCTGAGGCGCCAGGCGTTGACGTCGAGCGGCAGGTTCGTGACCCGGGTCGCGGTGGCCCCGGTCGCGTCGGTCTTCCACACCTGGCTGGTTCCGGATTGGCCCGACAGGAAATAGAGGGCCCCGTCCGGGCCCCAGCGGGCGGTGTTGGCCCCCTGGTCGGAGATGGCCAGGCGGCGGGGCGCCGCGTCGCCGGTCAGGTCCTGGATGAACAGGCTGGTGACGCCGCGATTGGCCTCCATGTCCGTGGCGCGGACGGCATAGACGACCTTTGTCCCGTCGGGGGACACGCGCGGGTCCGACAGCCGGTTGGCGTTCAGCATGTCGGTGTATGTGAAGGCGCGCCCGGCCGCCTGGGGCGCGACGCTCGTCACGGCGTCCGGGGCCACCGTGACCTCGGCGGCGGCGGGCAGGCCGGTCATCAGGGCGAGGACGGCGGCGGCGGCGAGCAGGGTCGGGTGACGCATCGGGCGGCTCCTGGGGATACTTTGACGCTGGCGTAGCACCGTGCGGGACGGGGCGGAAGTTGCGGATTGACGTCAGGTTAGCTAAGCTGGTGGGACCAAGGAGACTGAGCGATGACGATCGTCACCGTGCACCATGCCAAGACCCATCTGTCCAAACTGATCGCCGCCGCCGAGCGGGGCGAGGATGTGGTTATTGCGCGAGGCACCAAGGCCGCGGTCCGGCTGATCCGCCATGACGCGCCGGTTCTGGCCGAGCGTCAATTCGGTGCGCTCAAGGGCCAGGGGGCCTTCGACGACTCATTTTTCGATCCGTTGCCGGACGAAGAACTCCGGTTGTGGAATGGTGAGGGTGACTGATGCTGTTGCTGGATACCCACGCGCTGATCTGGTGGGTCTACGGGGACGAACGCTTTCCGGTGCATTTGCGAGATGAGGTCAACAACATGTCGCGGCCGGTTTACGTCAGCGCCGTGTCGGCGATGGAGATCACGACCAAGCACCGGATTGGCAAACTGCCCCGGGCCGCGTCGTTGGCGAACCATTTCCAGCCGACCATCAAAAGGTTGGGCTTCCTCGAACTACCGATTGCTGTCGCCGAAGGCGGTCTCGCTGGCAGGATGAAAGGCGAGCATAAGGATCCGTTCGATCGCCTGCTGATCGCTCAAGCCCTCCTGAACCATTTGACGCTGGTCTCGAACGAAAAGCTGTTCGACGACTTTGGTGTGGCGCGCATCTGGTAGCAGCCACCCGCTTGCCTGCCTTCCCGCCAGAGGCGACAAGGGTCGCGAATGGCTGCTTCGCTTTCGACACCTGCCGATCCTGTGCCGACGCCGACCGGGCGCGGGCATGACCATATCGTCGATGTGCTGATCGCCGAGCGGGCGCCGGGGCTGACGGGTTCGCCGTTCTGGCCCCTGGCGCGGCCGGGGCTGTATGCGCTGCTAGGCTACGGCAAGGCGCGGCGGATGGCCGACGCCATCGCCCATCTTTCGGGGCAGGGGACGCTCGAGCATGTGTCCAACCTGCTGGACCTGAAGGTCTCGTCGTTGAACCTGGAGCGGGTGCCGACGACGGGGCGGTGCGTGGTGGTGTGCAACCATCCGACCGGGATCGCCGACGGGACTGCCGTCCATGATGCCCTCCGCACGCGCCGGACCGACGCGATCTGGTTCGCAAATGCCGATGCGTTGCGCGTCTCGCCGCGGCTGTCCGAGGTGCTGATCCCGGTCGAGTGGGTGATCGAGAAGCGGACGCGCGAGAAGACCCGCGCCACGCTGGAAGCCGCCAGGGCGGCGTTCGAGGCCGAGCGCTGCATCGTCATGTTCCCGGCGGGTCGGCTGGCGCGGGCGGGCAAGGACGGGACCCTGACCGATCCGGAATGGGCCCCGACAGCCGCATCGATGGCGCGGAAATACGGGGCACCGATTATCCCGATCCATGTAACGGGTCCGAACTCGACCCTTTTCCACCTGTTCAACCGGGTGTCGCCGGAACTACGGGACATCACCCTGTTCCACGAGCTGTTGAACAAGCGAAAGAAGCTCTTCCGGCTGAGCGTCGGCAAGGCGATCCCGCCGTCGCGGCTGGACATCGACGCGTCGCGGGCGACCTATGCGCTGAAGGCCTTTACGGAGCGGGTCCTGGCCTCGCAGCCCGATGCGGACTTCGCATGAGCGGGGTGGTCGAGGTGGCCCTGGCCGATGAGGCGGCGACGACGGCGCTGGGTGCGGCGCTGGCCGGATCGCTGGGCGTTGGCGAGGCGATCCTGCTGCAGGGGCCGCTCGGCATGGGCAAGTCGACGCTGGCGCGCGGGCTGATCCGGGCGCTGACCGGGCCGGACGAGGACGTGCCGTCGCCGACCTTCACCCTGGTGCAGTTCTACGAGACCGATCCGCCCGTCGCCCATTTCGACCTCTATCGCCTGACCCGGTCGGAAGAGGCGTTCGAGATCGGTCTGGATGAGGCGCTGGACGTCGGATGCGCCCTGATCGAGTGGCCGGAGCGGCTGGGGGGTGATCTGGAGCGGGCGCTGGGGCCGGACCGGCTGTCGATCGTGCTGTCGGAAGACGGCGATGGCCGCGTTGCGACCGTTTCTGGCGTAGGGGCATGGGCAGGGAAGATCGATGCGGGGATCGAAGGACTGAATGGCTGAGGTCGAACACGAGCGAGAGGCGCAGCGGGTCGCCTTCCTGAACCAGGCAGGGCTGGGCGAGGCCGCGCGCGTGCCGCTGCCGGGGGATGCCTCGACGCGGCGGTACGAGCGGCTGACGACGGCGTCGGGGACCTCCCTGATGCTGATGGATCAGGTCGCGGCGGCCGAAAGCCCGCCGGCCGATCCGTCGTGGTCGCCGGAGCGGAGGAAGGCGGAGGGCTGGAACGCGATCGCACGCCTGTCGGCCGGTCGGATCGGGGCCTTCGCGGCCGTGGCGGCGCATCTGCGGTCGGTGGGGCTGTCGGCCCCGGACGTCGGCGCGGTGGATGCGCCGGCCGGGCTGGCCGTGCTGGAGGATTTCGGGGACGACCTGTTCGCGCGGGTGATTGAGGCCGGGACGGACGAGGTGCCCCTGTATCTGGCGGCGGTCGAGGCGCTGGCGACCCTGCATGCCGCGCCGACGCCGGATGTGCTGAGCGGGGCGGCGGGCGACTGGCCCCTTCAGGTCTATGACGAGACGGCCCTGCAGGGTGGAGCCGATCTGTTCGTCGAGTGGTTGCCGAAGCTGAAGCCCGAGCTGGTCTTCGGCGACGCGGCCCGGGCGGACTGGCACGAGGCCTGGGCCCCGGTGGTGGCCGAGGGCGCGGCGGGGGCCCACGTCTTGGCCCACCGCGACTATCATGCCGAGAACCTGATCTGGCTGCCGGAGCGGCAGGGCGCGGCGCGGGTGGGGATGATCGATTTTCAGGATGCGGTGAGGGCTCACCCCAGCTGGGACCTGCATTCGCTGCTGCAGGACGCGCGGCGCGACGTGTCCGGCGCCCTGGAGGCCGAGGCGCTGGAGCGGTATTTCGCCCTGGCGGCACTGGACGACCGCGCAGCCTTCCTGCGGTCCTATGCCGGGTTGGCGGCGCTGAACGAGGCGCGAATCCTGGGAATCTTCGCGCGGCTGATCGTGCGGGACGGCAAGCCGCGCTATGCGAGCTTCATGCCCCGCATGTGGCGGCACCTGAATGCCAATCTGCAGAAGCCCGGTCTGGAAGGCGTGGCGCGCTGGTTCGACCGGTATGTGCCGGACGGGGTGCGGGCATGACCGCCCCGAAGACCGCGATGGTGCTGGCTGCCGGGCTCGGCACGCGGATGCGGCCGCTGACGGACGACCGGCCCAAGGCCCTGGTCGAGGTCGCCGGGCGGGCGCTGATCGACCATGTGCTGGACCGGCTGGTCGACGCGGGGGTCAAGCGGGCCGTGGTGAACGTCCACTGGTTCGCGGACCGGCTGGAGGCGCATCTGGCGGCGCGGGGGCGGGGGCCGGAGATCGCGATTTCTGATGAGCGCGCGGCGCTGCTGGAGACGGGCGGCGGGCTGAAGAAGGCCAGACCCCTGCTGGGCGACGGGGCCGTGTTCGTGGCCAATATCGACAGCGTCTGGACCGACGGCGCGGCCGGGGCGGGCTGGGCCGATGAACTGGTGCGGCTGTGGGACCCGGTGACGATGGACGCCTGTCTGTTGCTGGCGCGGCGCGAGGGATCGATCGGCTTCGAGGGGGACGGAGACTTCTTTCTCGCCAGCGATGGGCGACTGACCTTCCGGGGCGAGGCGGCCTCGGCCCCGTTCGCCTATATGGGCGTCCATATCACGCGGTCGGACTATGCGGACGGCGGGCCGGACGGCGCGTTCTCGCTGAGCCCGCTGTGGCGCGCGTCGGCGGCGGCGGGGCGGCTTTACGGCTGCGTTCTGGATGGCGACTGGATGCACGTCGGTGATCCGCAGGCCAGAGACGAGGCCGAAGTCCGGTTAGGGCGCGCGTGACCGCCTTCGATCCCTTTGCTGGCGACACGCCGCGCTGGTTCGTGATCCCCGCGCATCGGCCCTTCCTCGACGATCTGGCGGCGGGTGTGCTGGACTGGCTGGGGGATCATCCGCCGGAGGCCCTGTCGGACGCGACCCTCCTGCTGCCCAACCGGCGCGCGGCGCGGGCGTTCGGGGCGGCGTTGGCCACGCAGGCCGGTGACCGGCCGGTGCTGCTGCCCCAGGTGCGGCCGTTGGGCGATCTGGAGGAGGACGAGCCGCCGTTCTCGCCGGGCGACCTGGGTCTGGACCTGCCGCCGGCCATCGCGCCCCTGACGCGCCGGTTCGAGATGGCGCGGATGATCGTGGAGGAGTTCGCGCCCGGCATGCCGCCGATGCGGGCGCTGGAGCTGGCCGACAGCCTGGGAGTCTTTCTGGATTCCTGCCACATCGAGGAGGTGGTCGAGCCCGAACGGGTCGCCGCCCTGGCCCCCGAGGACATGGCCGAGCACTGGCAGGCGTCGGCGACCTTCCTGGGTCTGGCGGTCCATGCCTGGCCCAAGCGGCTGGAGGCGATGGGGCTGGTCGATGCGTCCTGGCGACGGACGAAGCTGTTGCGGATGCTGGCCGGGCGATGGGACAGCCATCCGCCGCAGGGGCCCGTGATCGCGGCCGGATCGACGGGCACAGTCAAGGCGGCGGCGGCCGTGCTGGCGGCGGTGGCGAAGGCTCCGATGGGATGTGTCGTCCTGCCCGGGCTGGACACCGATCTGGACGCGGCGGCCTGGGCAGCGATCGACGAACCGCATCCGCAGAGCGCCTTGAAGCGGCTGCTGGACGATCACGGGGTCGAGCGGGGCGCGGTGCGGCTCTGGTTCCGGCGGCCGCTGGAGGCCAGGGGCCTGGCGCGTCAGCGGCTGATCCAGGAGGCACTGCGACCCGCGGATGCGACGGCGGACTGGCGCACAGAGATTTCGCGGCTGCGGGCCGAGGCGGCGGCGGCGGGGCAGGCGGCCGATCCGATCGCGGCGGGGCTGGAAGGTCTGTCGGTCGTTTCGGCGCGGACGGAGGAGGATGCCGCCGGAGCCATCGCCCTGATGATGCGAGAGACGCTGGACGTCCCCGGGCGGACCTGCGCCCTTGTCACGCCGGATCTGGCACTGGGGCGTCGGGTCGCGGCGCGGCTGGAGCGGTGGGGCGTGACGGCGGACACTTCGTCCGGTGCGACCCTGGACCGGATGCCGGTCGGGGTGCTGGTCGATCTGTGCGCGCGTTGGATGGCCGGGCCGATGGTGCCGCAGTCGGTGCTGGCGGTACTGAAGCATGAGCTGACGACCCTGGCCGAGGCGACGGGTGAGGCCGTGCGGACGCTGGAGAAGTTCGCCTTCCGGGGCGCGGCGGCTGAGGCCTGGAAGCGGGTCATGCGGCGGTTGGACGAGGCGGCCCTGCCCCGGCGGGACGGCAAGGTGGCGTCGGAGGCCTTGCTGGCGCGGCTGGGCGCGGCGCGGGCGCTGGCGGATCGCCTGGAGACGGTGAACGGGACGGCGACCGAGGCCTTTGGACCGGAGGCGTCGCTGGACGTGGCTGCGCGGAGCCTGACCGGGCTGGTCGAGGCCCTGGCGGGGGTCGACGTCTGGTCCGGGCCGGACGGCGAGGCGGCCGCGTCGCTGCTGTCGCAGCTGATCGAGGCCGGGGCATCGCTGGGGGCGGTGTCGGCCGATGACTTCGCGGAGATGGTCCGAAGCCTGCTGCGCCAGCAGACGGTGCGGACCGGCGGGGCGACCCATCCGTCGCTGCGCATCCTGGGGGCGATCGAGGCGCGGCTGGTGCGGGCCGACCGGATGATCCTGGCGGGGCTGGAGGAGGGCGTCTGGCCGGGACCGGCGCCGACCGATCCCTTCCTGTCGCGACCGATGCGGGCAGCCCTGGGCCTGCCCTCGCCTGAGCGGCGGGTTGGACAGACGGCGCAGGATTTCGTCCAGGCGGCCTGCGCGCCCGAGGCGATCCTGGTCCACACCGAGCGCCGCGGCGGGCAGCCGGCGGTCCGCTCGCGCTGGCTGTGGCGGCTGGAGATGCTGACCAAGGGTGCGGGTGTGGAGATCGAGCGGCGCAGTCCGGCGCTGGAGGTCGCGCGGGTGCTGGACGCGCCGGCCGATCCGCGTCCGGCCTATGCCCGACGCCCCGCACCGGCGCCGCCGGTGGATCGGCGGCCGCGCGAACTGCCGGTCACGGGTGTGGAGCGATGGGTGCGCGATCCCTATGCGGTCTATGCCCAGCGAATCCTGGGCCTGCGGGTCATGGACCGGCCGGGGGCCTCGGCCGAGGCGATGGCGCGGGGCGATGCGGTACACGCCGCCCTGCAGCGGGTGGTCGAGACCTGGCCGGCCGAAATCCCTGACGACTGCGCCGTCGAGATCGAGCGTTTCCTGCACGAGGCCATGACCGATCGCGGGTTCGACGCGGCGGCGATGGCGCGCGAGCGTCCGCTGGCGCGGAACAGCGCGCGCTGGCTGGCGGACTTCGAGCGACAAAGGCGGGCGCGGGGCGCGACCCTGCTGATCGAGGTGGAAGGCCGGATGACGGTGCCGTCCGTGGGCGGAGCGTTCGTGGTGACGGCGCGGGCCGACCGGATCGAGCTGGACGCCCACGGTGCGGCGGTGATCGACTTCAAGACAGGAAAGACTCCAACTGCGAAACAGGTGCGACAGGGGTTTGCGCCCCAACTGACCCTGACGGCGGCGATTCTGGCCGACGGCGGGTTCGCGCCCCATGCACCCCCGACCGAGTCGGCTGAACTGCTCTATGTGAAGGTTGTTGGTCGAAAAGTGCCCGGGACGGCTACCGACGTGTCTCTGCCGACGAAGGCCGACCCGGCGGGCGCGGTGGCGATGGCGGAGGCGGCCCTGGAGGGACTGACGCGCCGGATCGCCGCGTTCGACAACCCCGAGACCCCCTATGTCAGCTGGGCGGCCCCGCAGTTCATGGGCAATTTCGGCGGCAACTACGACCATCTGGCGCGTCTGTGGGAATGGCATGTCGCCAGTGCGGACGAGGAGGCCGACGCATGAGCGTGCCCCCTTCAGACGTTCGGGCGAACGACGCGCAGAGGAAGGCGGCCGATCCGGACCTGTCGGTCTTCGTCACCGCCAATGCCGGATCGGGCAAGACGACGACCCTGGTCGATCGGGTGGCGCGGCTGCTGCTGGCCGGCGTCGGGCCGGGCGAAATCCTGTGCGTGACCTATACCAAGGCGGCGGCGGCCGAGATGCAGGCCCGCCTGTTCAAGAAGCTGGGCGACTGGGCGGTGGCCGACGACCCCGTGCTCGAGGGCGAGCTGGCCAAGCTGGACGGGCGCGATCCGGCGGCGTTGTCCGGGGCCGATCTGTCGGCGGCGCGAAAATTGTTCGCCCAGGCGCTGGAGACGCCGGGCGGGCTGAAGATCCAGACCATCCACGCCTTCTGCGAGAAGCTGTTGCGCCGGTTTCCGCTGGAGGCCGGGGTGTCGCCGCGCTTCACCGTGCTGGAGAACGAGGCGGCGCGCGCCCTGTCGCACGAGGCACGACAGGCGCTGGCACGGGTGGCGCACGACGATCCGGACGGGCCGGTGGCCGAGGCCTATTCCCATTTCGCGGTCGAGCTGGACTGGGGCGCGTTCCAGACCCTGCTGGCCATGATCGAGAGCGAGCGGTTGAAGCTGACCGCCTATATCGACCGATGGGAAGCGGGGGAGGCCCCGGGGCCGCACATTCTGGCATTGGCCGATCCGGACAGGACGCCGGGCGAGATCGAGGCGGAGTTCCTGCGCTTCGTCGATCCGGCGCGCTGGACGGTGACGGCCGATGCGATGGCGACGGGATCGAAGACGGATCAGGATTGCGCCGCGCGGATGCGGGCGATGGCGTATCCGGACTGGACCTTCGCCGGGCTGGGGCCGGTGTTCCTGACGGGATCGGGCACGCCGCGCGCGTCCATGGGAACCAAGTCGGCACCGCCGGCCGCCGTGGCCTGGCTGGTGGACCTGCAGGCGAAATATGCGGCGACGCAAGGGAGCCTGCGGGCCGCGCGGGTGGCGGACGATACGGTCAAGGTGCTGACCCTGGCCGGGGCGCATGCGGCGCTCTACGAGGCGGCGAAGCGGGCCAGGGGCGCGCTGGATTTTTCGGACCTGGTCGACCGGACGCGGGCGCTGCTGACCGAGGCGGGAGCGGCGGCCTGGGTGCTGTTCAAGCTGGACGGCGGCATCGAGCATGTCCTGATCGACGAGGCCCAGGACACCGCGCCGGACCAATGGGACATCGTCCGTGCCCTGACGGGCGAGTTCTTCTCCGGCGACGGCGCGCCCCGGCGGGGATCGGAGCCGAAGATCCCACGTACCGTCTTCGCCGTGGGTGACCAGAAGCAGTCGATCTATTCCTTCCAGGGGGCGCGGCCCGAACGGCTGCTGGAGGAGGCGCAGTATTTCGAGCGGTTGACGCGCGGGGCCGGGCGGACGTTCGAGGCGGTGCCGCTGGCGACATCCTTCCGGTCGACGCCGGAGGTTCTGGAATTCGTCGATGCGGCCTTCTTCGACGTCGAAGCCCCGGCGACGCCGGAGCGGGCGCGGGCCCTGGTCGGGGCAACGGGCGAGATCGTGCGGCATACGGCGATCCGGCAGGGGCAGGCCGGTTGCGTGGACCTGTGGCCCGTCTTCGTCGATCCGCCAAAGGTCGAGCGCGAGGCCTGGACCCAGCCGGTCGATCTGGAGAGCGAGGTCAGCGGACGAAAGCGTCTGGCGCGGGCGCTGGCGGCGGACATCAGGCGACAGGTCGAGGCGGGCGTCGGGGTCCATGACAAGAAGGGCGGAGCCCTGCGACCCTGCCACTATGGCGACTTCCTGGTGCTGGTGCGCCGAAGGGACGCGACGTTCGAGGAGATCATCCGGGCGCTGAAGACTGCGGGCGTGCCCGTGGCCGGGGCGGACCGGCTGAAGCTGTCCAGCCATATCGTCTTCGACGACCTGATCGCGGTGGCGCGGTTCGCCCTGTATCCGGATGATGACCTGAGCCTGGCCGAAGTGCTGCGCAGCCCGTTCTGCGATGTGCCGGACTTCGGGCCCGCCGACAGTCTTTATGAACTCGCCGGTGCCGATCCGAAGCGCCCGGGCCTGTGGCGCACGCTGTGCGACCGGGCGGGCGAACATCCGGCCTGGGCGCGGGCAAGGGCCTTTCTGCAATTCGCGATCGAGGCGCGGGACCGCGATCCGTTCGCCTTCTTCGCCGGGGTGCTGAACCGGGTGGACGAGACCGGGCTGTCGGGGCGGGCGCGGGTGCTGGCGCGGCTGGGGGCCGAGGCCGCCGAGGCGCTGGACGAGACCCTGGCCCAGGTGCTGTCGGCCGAGGAACGGGGCGGGTCGGATCTGGAGACCTGCGTATCCCTGCTGGAAGCGGCGGACGTGGAGGTCAAGCGCGAGATGGACGGCGCGCGGGCCGAGGTGCGGGTCATGACCGTGCACGGGGCCAAGGGGCTGGAGGCACCGATCGTGATCCTGCCGGACACGACCCAGCGGGCCACGCCGCAGGGGCCCGGTCTGATGCCGGTCGCCCTGCCGGACGGATCGGAGGCCTGGCTGATGTGTCCGGGGCGCAAGGAGGACGACTGCGAGGCCTCATCGCTGGCGCGGGCGGCGCGGGTCCAGCGGACGGATGAGGAGACGCTGCGGCTGCTCTATGTCGCCCTGACGCGGGCGCGCGACCGGATCGTGGTCATGGGGCGGCGCTCCGCCAAGCGCGAGCCGGAGGCGCGCAGCTGGTGGGACGTGATCTGCGAGACCTTCGGTCGGCTGGAGGACAGGGGCCACGTCGAGGCGGTGATCCAGCCGGGCGTGCCCGAGCCGATCCGCCGGTTCGGGGCTCATCCAGTGACGATCGAGCGGGGGGCGGGCGAGGCGGAGGTGGCCGTGACGGTCGTGCCGGACTGGGCGCGGGCAATGCCACCGGTCGATCCCTCGGCGCGCTATGTCTCGCCGTCTCAGGCGAAGGCGACCAGGCGGGTGTCGGCCCCCTCGCCGCTGGCGGTCGCGGGGCCGGATGGGGGCGTATCGCTGGGCCGGTTCCGGCGCGGCGACCTGATCCATCGGCTACTGGAGCGGCTGCCCGAGATCGAACCGGCGGCACGTCCGGACGCGGCGCGGCGGATGCTGGCGCGCGAGCGGTACCTGTCGGACGATCAGCGCGACGAGATGATCGCGGCTGCGTTCGCGGTGCTGGAGGACGCGCAGTTCTCGGCCGTGTTCGGGGCCGGATCGCGGGCGGAGGTGGCGCTGACCGGGTCGGCACCGGGGCTGCCGGCGGGCGTGTCGATCTCGGGCCGGATCGACCGGCTGGTGGTGACGCCCGGGCGGGTGCTGGTCGTCGACTACAAGACCAACCGCCCCGCCCCGGACCGCATCGAGGACGCCGACCCCGCCTATGTGGCCCAGATGGCGGTCTATGTGGCGGTGCTGAAGCGGCTGTATCCGGATCGCCCGGTGGAGGCGGCGCTGGTGTGGACGGACGGGCCGAAGCTGATGGCCGTGCCGCAGGGGGCGATGGATGAGGCGCTGGCGGGGCTGGGGTGATGGTGGCAGGCGGCGCTGGCGCTCCAGGCCTGGCGTAGGGTCTCCTCGCCGTCGCCCCCTGGCGATGGGGAGGGGGACCGCGAAGCGGTGGAGGGGCTGTTGAAGTTCGCACCGTGTCGTGGGTGAAGAACCCCTCCGTCACGGCGCAAACGCGCCGCGCCACCTCCCCATCGCGCCGCGACGGGGAGGAGACCCCGCGAACTTCCACCAAGGGTCGATACTGTTGAAAAAGGGCCCGGGAGCCTGCCGTGGTCGGGCTTTTTCAACAGTATCGATCGGAAGCCGACATCGGTGGGTGGGCTGGAACCGGACCGCCATGACGTTGCGGAAAGCCCTCCGTTGATTTCCCTCAGAATCGCCCCACATCTCAAACCAGCATGACACCGGGCGCGCCGATGCCGCCCTTGAGGAGAGTCCCACATGGCCACGGTCAAGGTCACCGACGAGAGCTTCGACGCCGACGTCCTGAAATCGTCTACCCCCGTGCTGGTGGACTTCTGGGCCGAGTGGTGCGGGCCGTGCAAGCAGATCGGTCCGGCGCTGGAGCAGATTTCCGATGAACTGGCCGGTCAGGTGACGATCGCCAAGATCAACATCGACGACAGCCCCATGACCCCGTCGAAGCTGGGCGTGAAGGGCATTCCGACCCTCATGCTGTTCAAGGACGGCCAGATGACCTCGCTGAAGGTCGGGGCCATGCCCAAGGGCAAGATCCTGGAATGGCTGGCCGAGACGGGGATCGCGGCGAAGGCCTGATCCTCACCCGCGCAGCGGGGGAGGGGGACCGCCGCGCGCTGGCGCGGGGGTGGAGGGGGCGACCCCGGACACGGTGCGTGCTTCCGTTCCCTCCACCACCCTTCGGGCGGTCCCCCTCCCCCGTTCGCTGCGCTCGCGGGGGAGGATTGTTTCGGCTAAACGCCCCCGATGCCCTTTACCGCGACCGTCCTGACCATGTTCCCCGAGGCGTTTCCGGGGCCGCTCGGCGTGTCGCTGATCGGCACGGCCTGGCGCGAGAAGGGGCTGTGGGCGCTGGAAACGGTGGACATTCGGGACTTTTCCGAAGATAAGCGCGGCTTCCTGGACGACACCCCCGCGGGTGGCGGCCCCGGACAGGTTCTGAAGGCGGACGTGGTGGCTCGCGCACTGGACAGTGTGGAGGGCCCGCCCCGGCCGCTTTTGTACATGAGCGCACGCGGTCGACCCCTGACGCAGGCGCGGGTGAAGGAATGGGCCAAGGCGGACGGGATCACCGTCCTGTGCGGCCGGTTCGAGGGGGTGGACCAGCGGGTGCTCGACGCCCGGGGGTTCGAGGAGGTCTCCGTCGGAGACGCGGTCCTGGCCGGTGGCGAGGCGGCGGCGATGGTGGTGATCGAGGCGTGCGTACGACTTATCCCCGGCGTTCTGGGCCAGGCCGAAAGCCTGAGTTCCGAGAGCTTCGAGGACGGTCTTCTGGAGCATCCGCAGTACACGCGACCGCGGACGTTCGAGGGGATCGACATACCCGAGGTGCTGCTGTCCGGCGACCATCGCAGGATGGCCGCTTGGCGTCAGGCCCAGCGGGAAGAGACGACGAAGGCGCGACGGCCGGACCTCTGGGCGGCGCATCTGGACGCTAAACCTGCGGAGCCCGTCTCCGCCAAATCACAGCTAAAGGGCGCAAAAGCCCGAGGAGAATAGAGACTATGGCCAATATCCTTCAGACGCTCGAGGCGGAAGAAAAAGCCCGTCTGGTCGCCGTGCGCGCGATCCCGGACTTCCAGCCCGGCGACACCCTGCGCGTCAACGTCAAGATCAAGGAAGGCGAGCGCGAGCGCGTTCAGGCCTTCGAAGGCGTCTGCATCGCCCGCGCCGGCGGCGGCGTGAACGAGAACTTCACCGTGCGGAAAATCAGCTTCGGCGAGGGCGTCGAGCGCGTCTTCCCGATCCTGTCGCCCAACATCGAGTCGATCGAGGTGAAGCGTCGGGGCGTCGTGCGGCGCGCCAAGCTGTATTACCTGCGCGATCGTCGCGGCAAGTCGGCCCGGATCGCCGAGCGCCAGACCGTCCGCCCGGCCAAGGGTGCTGTTGTGCCCGTCACCGGCTCGGCCGAGAAGCCGACCGACGAGGCATGATCCTTGGGGCTACCGCCCTTCGGGCTAATTGAGCCCGGTCGATGAAAGGGCCCCTGCGGAAACGCCGGGGCCTTTTTCACGCCGGGTCTACGCCGGTGAACTGATCGGGCCGCAGGAAGCGGCGGGTGAAGCGGGCCTCCGCGATCGCGCCATTGAAATAGTTCACCCGGTTGATCCGCGTGCCGACCGAAGCCCGGCCAGGACACTGCGTCGGTCCAGCGCGTTCACGACGCGGCCTGCAGCGCCTCGATCAGGTCGCCCATGTTGTTGATGAAGGTCTGGGTCGAGATGCCTTCGACCGGGAAGTCGGTGGTATAGGGCGAGGTATCCCACAGATCGCCGACGCGGGTCGTCTGATACTCCCCACCCGTGACCGCCTCGGGCGAGGGGCCGTTGTAGGGATTGGAGGTCGTGGTCAGCAGGCTGGGCCAATATCCGCGCGCGTTCAGGGCGCCGGCCAGTTCCGCGGCCCGGGTCGGGGCGACGGGCCGGGGACGGCGGCCCTCGGTGCCCATGTCCCAGATGCTGACGTCCTTCAGGGTGAAATACTTCGGCAGGGCGCGGGTGCCGGGCCGGGCCTTCAGCGGGGAGGTCGCGATCACGGCCTCGGGCGTCAGGGCGGCAGCGGCCTCGTACTCGGCGCGCAGGGCCGCGGTGTCGAGGTTCCGGAACGAGCCGTAGTGGACAACCAGATTGTTGGGATTGTCGTCGGCGTAATAGTGGCCGTTGCGAATGTTGGACCCCCGCCGGTGGATATAGACCGGGGTGTTGGAGCCTTCGAGGATGAAGGTCGGATGGGTGCGGCCGGGCGCGATCAGGGCCTGGGGCGTCTTCACCTGATCCAGCCAGTCCAGGGCCTCGGGCAGGCGGGTCAGGAATTTGCGGTCGCCGGTCAGCCTGTAGAATCCGATCATGGAGCGGATGTTCGTCGCCGTGGTGTGGGTGGCGAAGGCCTGGGGTTCGATAGTGCGGGCGGGGGCCGGCTTCAGCGTATCGGGGAAATGCTGCAGGCCCCAGGCGGGCTGGGGCAGGGGCTGCTGGGTGGCGACGAAGATATCCATGCCGCGCTGGATGGCATCGACCAGACGGGGGTCATTGGAGCCGAGCGCCTGGTGGACATAGAGCAGGAACTCGATGTTCTCGCCCGCCACGTCGTCGTTGAAGGTGATGTAGGGGGTATAGTCGGCGTGGCCGTGCAGGCCGCCGCTCTCGACGAACGGGAAGCGCTGGGGCCAGCCGCCGTTGGGATACTGGGCGTCGAGGACGAACTGGATCGCCCTGTCGAGGGGCGCGCGATATTTGCGCTCGCGCTTTTCCAGATAGACGCGCAGCAGCAGCTGGGAGGCCTCTGCCGTACCGGCGTCGTCGAAGGTGGCATTGCCGTAGTAGCGCTGGAATTCCTCCAGCCGCCAGGCGTTGCCGCCGATCGTCTCATACCAGTCCTTCAGGCTCTCCTCACCCGCCGTGTCGATGACGTAGTTCCAGCCGCCGCGCGGATGCTGGCCCGCGATCAGGGCGTCGGCGCAGGCCCTGGCCGCGTCGTAGAACTGCTCGTCGCCCGTGGCGTGATAGGCGTCCAGATAGACGTGGCCGACCGTGGCTGTGCCGGGAGGCTGGACCCAGATCATCGTCGGTTTGGCCTCCAGCTCGCCCCAGCGGCGCGAGAAGTCGGGCAGGACCTGCCAGACATAGCCGCCGCCGACCGCGACCTCATCCGTCATGAAGGCGGTGGCCCGCTTCATGGTGGCGAGAATGGTGGAGCGGTCCGGGGTCGTCAGCGCGAAAACGGGGCCCGCCGCGGCGAAGGTGGCGAGGGCGGCACCTGAGGCCAGGACGGCTCGGCGCGACAGGGACGCAGACATGGGTAGATCTCCGGTCGTTTCCTGGGTGGCGGTTCTGGCGACCGCCGGGCCGCAAGATACACCGATGACACCGGTTTCCTAGCGCCGACCCCTCTCCGAGGGGGAGGTTCGGATCAGCGCCGGATGTCGAAGCCTTCGGCGGTCATGGCGGCACGGACCTGGGCCTGGCCGAACAGGTTGAAATCGCCCGGGACGGAGTGCTTCAGGCCCGCAGCGGCGAGGCCGAACGCCAGGGCTTCGTCGTTGGACCAACCACTCCAGACGCCGAACAGGACACCGGAGGCGAAGGCGTCGCCGCCGCCGACGCGGTCGATGACGCCGGTCAGGGCGATGGGGGCGGCATGGTGCTCGCCGTCGCGCGTGATCATGACCGCCGACAGGGTCTGGTCCTGGACGCTGTCATTGACGCGCAGGGTGCAGCAGATTCGCTCCAGCGACGGCCAGGTCTCGAAGGCTGCGCGGGCGGCGGCGCGGCGGCGCAGGGCGGGGTCTGCGTCGTCGAAGCTGCGGCCCAGCACGAGGGCGAAGTCTCGGTCGTCGGCGAAGGCGAGGCTTGATCCCGCCAGCATCTGGCCCAGGACGCGGGGCGGGTCGCCCGCCCACTCGGCCCACAGCTTGCCCCGGAAATTGCCGTCGAAGCTGACCTTGACCCCCGCGGCGGTCGCGGCGGCGATGGCGGCCAGGGCGGCGGCCGATCCGGTCGGGCCGGTGGCCGGGGTGACGCCGGACAGGTGCAGCCACGCCACGCCATCCAGCAGCTTTGCCCAGTCCATCGCGTCCTCGACATGCTGGACGAAGGCCGAACCGGCACGGTCGTAGAGGACTTCGGACGGGCGGCGGACGGCCCCCGGCGTCAGGAAGTACAGCCCCATCCGTCCCGGACGGAACTTCACGCCGGCGGTATCGACCCCGTGCTTCCTGACCTCGTCACGGGCGGCGTGGCCGAGCGCATTGTCGGGCAGGACGGTGGCGAGGGCGGCGGGGGCCCCGAACCGCGCCAGCGATACTGCGACATTGGCCTCTGCCCCGCCCGGACGTGCGGTCAGGCCGGGCGACTGCAGCAGAAGTTCGCCGTCGTTGGGCGTGAGACGCAGCAGCATCTCGCCGAAGCAGAGGATGCGGCCGCCGGAGGTCGATTGGGTCATGCCGTCACGCTAGCCCGCGATCAGCGCGCGAGCCAGCCGCCGTCGACCGGCAGGGTGATGCCCTGGACATAGTCCGAGGCGGGCGACGCCAGAAAGACGGCCGCGCCGCCGATGTCGGACGGCTGGCCCCAGCGACCGGCCGGGATGCGGCCAAGGATTTCCTTCGAGCGAACCGGATCGTCCTGGAGCGCCTGGGTGTTGTCGGTGGCGAAATAGCCGGGGGCGATGGCATTGGCATTGATGCCGTGCTTCGCCCACTCGTTCGCCATCAGCTTGGTCAGGCCTGCGACCCCGGACTTGGAGGCCGTGTAGGACGGCACGCGAATGCCGCCCTGATAGGACAGCATGGAGGCGGTGTTGATGATCTTGCCGCCGCGCCCGCCCGCGATCATGTCCCGCACCACCGCCTGGGACAGGAAGAAGACCGACTTCAGATTGACGTTCAGGACCGCGTCCCAGTCTTCCTCGGTGAAGTCGACGGCGTCGGCCCGGCGGATGATGCCGGCGTTGTTGACCAGAATGTCGACAGGACCGAGGCCGTTGGTCGCTTCATCGACGATTCGCTGGATCGGCTCCATGGAGCCGAGGTCGGCCTGGATGGAGAGGGCCTCGACGCCCTTGGCGAGGCACTGTCCGACCGTGTCGTCGGACGCGCGGCGGGCGACCGAGGCGATGGAAGCCCCCGCGTCGGCCAGAGCCAGGGCGATCCCCTGGCCGATTCCGGTGTTGCCGCCGGTGACGAGGGCGACCTTGCCGGTCAGGTTGAATGGATTGGCCATGCTCATCACTCAGCTGCGCGACGGGATGCGTGTCCCATCTGAATGCGCCGGTCCGCTGACCGGCATTTCCGGTCGGTGGTAACCGGTGTCAAAACCAGATGCAAATGATCGCGCGACGGGGTAAAGCCATCGGCAACGCCACAGACCTGCCGAGAGGATACCCATGAAAATCGCGCTGATCATCGAGAACAGCCAGGCCGCCAAAAGCACCACCGTTCACGACGCACTGAACGCCGTCGCCGTGCCGCTGGGTCATGACGTGTTCCACTACGGCATGTATGCGCCCGAGGATAAGGCCTCGCTGACCTATGTCATGAACGGCCTTTTGACCGGCATCCTGCTGAACTCCGGCGCGGCCGATTTCGTCGTCACCGGCTGCGGCACGGGCACGGGCTCCATGCTGGCCTGCAACGCCATGCCGGGCGTCTTCTGCGGCCTGATCATCGACCCCACGGACGCCTTCCTGTTCGGCCAGATCAATGACGGCAACGCCATCTCCATGCCCTATGCCAAGGGCTTCGGCTGGGCGGCCGAGCTGAACCTGCAGGACGTGTATCGCAAGCTGTTCGAGGGCGAGCGCGGCCTCGGCTATCCGCGTGAGCGGGCCCAGATCATGGCCACGAACCGGGGCATCCTGAAGTCGCTGAAGGCCGTTACCTGCCACGATATGCTGACGGTGCTGAAGACCGTCGATCAGGACCTGCTCAAGGCCACCATAGCCGGCGAGAAATTCCAGGAATATTTCTTCGCCAACGCTACCGACGAAGGCATCCGCGACTACATCAAGGGCCTGGTCGGCGCGAAGGTGCTCGAGACGGCGTAAGGGACATCCCTCCCCTTCGGGGGAGGGACAAGGCCTACAAGCCCCGGGCCGAATCCCGGACCACAAGCGACGGCCGGACCTCGGGCTGGCCCAGCCTTGCCGGATCCAGCCCGCGCATCGGGGCCAGCAGCTTTTCCGCCGCCATCCGACCCATGTCGCGGATCGGCAGCCGGACCGATGTCAGGTTCGGCCAGACCCGCGAGGCCATCGGCAGGTCGTCATATCCCACGACGGACAGGTCCCGGGGGATTTCCAGGCCCAGGTCGCGTGCGGCCTTGAAGACGCCCAGCGCCATCTCGTCGTTGCCGGCGAAGATGGCGGTCGGGCGCGGATCGAGCGCCAGCAGGCTCATCGCCGCCTCGACCCCCGATTCGAACGTATAGGCCCCCTCTGCGACGTAGCGGTCGTCGAGCGCCACGCCCCTTTCGGCCAGGCCATCACGGAAGCCGCCGCCGCGCACCCCGCTGGACCGGAAGGACGCGGGGCCGGAGATGAAGCCGATGCGGGTGTGGCCCAGGTCGGCCAGATGCCGCCCGGCCTCGGCCGCGCCAAGGTGGTCGTTGGTCACCAGCATGGCTCCCGGCACATCCAGCGCGACGGAGGCGATGCGGACGTAGGGGCAGTCGAGGTCCCGCAGCGTCTGGACGACGCGTTCGTCCTCCGACACCGAGGGCGGCAGGATCACGCCGAACAGCTTCTGGCGTTCCACGAAGGCGCGGATGTCGGCCACGACGGTCTCGGACTGCCGCGAGCACGGGTGGACGACCAGCTCCAGTCCCGATCCCTTCAGGGCGTCCAGCACGCCCTGCTGCATGTTGACGATATAGTTCGGGCTGGGATTGTCGTAGATCAGGCCGACCAGGAACGAACGCCGGAAGGCCAGGCCGCGCGCCTGTAGATCCGGGACGAAGCCCAGCTCGTCGATGACGGCGGTGACCTTGACGCGGGTTTCCTCCCGCACGAAGGGCGACTGGTTGATGACGCGCGAAACGGTCTTCTTGGAGACCCCGGCGATGCGGGCCACGTCGTTGATCGTAGGCCGTTTGCCTTGCTTCGATCCGGGGGGCGCCGGGGCAGTGTCGTCGTCGGACAAGCTCGACCTCATTGAGTGCAACGCATTGCCTTACAGGCGAGCGGCGTTGGATGCCATGGCGGCCCTGGCCTTCGCAAGGCCGTTGACACCGGTTACCATCCCCGTCAGTTATTCGCCGATCCGGCATGAAGACCGGCGACAGGCAAAATGTGGGACGACGCGTGACGGGCATTCGGCAAGATTGGGCAGCGGCATGAGCGCCACGGACCTGACCCGCGAGGGTGACACGGCATCGATGATCGCCGGCAGATTCGTCGACGCGCGACGGGAGGCCCGCGGATTTTCGACCTATCCCGGTCGGGTGCCGACCAGCATGTCCGAGGCCTATGAGACCCAGGATGCCGCCATTGCGCTGTTTCCTGACCGGATTATCGGCTGGAAGGTCGGCATGGTGCCGCCCGCCCAGCAGGCGACCTTGAATGCGAAGCGTCTGGCCGGGCCGATCTTCGCGCGCAATCTCTGGCACTCGGGCACCGGGCCCACGCTGCTGCCGGCCATCGCCGATGGTTTTGCCGCAGTCGAGGCCGAGTTCGTGGCCCGGGTCGGTGCGGTCGATTCGGCCAGGATGGACTGGACGCTGGAAGAGGCGACCGCCTGCATCGCGGCGCTGCATGTCGGCGTGGAACTGGCGGGCAGCCCCCTTTCGACCATCAATGACCTGGGCTCCGCCGTGGTGGCCTCGGACTTCGGCAACAACGGCGGACTGGTGCTGGGGCCCGAGATCGAGGACTGGGCCTCGCGGCTGGACGGGATCGAGGTCGAGACGACGGTGGACGACGCTGTCATCGGCCGGGGCACGGCCAACTCCATTCCGATGGGGGTGCTGGAATCGGTGCGCTTCCTGATCGAGCATCTGGCGCGTCGTGGACGGCCGGTGTCGGAAGGCACGCTGATCTCCACCGGGGCGGTCACCGGCGTGCACCGGGTCCAGATCGGGGCCCGCTCCGTGTGCGCCTTTTCGGGCGTGGGCGAAATCCATTGCACGGTCGTCGCGGCCGGGACTTGAACACATCATCCGGAACCCGTCGCGCCGCACCTGCGGTGACAAGGCGGGTCAGGACGCGGAAACATAAAGGACGGGGTTTATGACAGACGCCACTGCCACGACAGACGGGCCGATTCAGATCAAGCCGCCCGTCGGCAAATACCGCTGGGTGGTGGTGTGGCTGCTGTTCTTCGCCATGGTCATCAACTACGTCGACCGTCAGGCCCTGGGGGTCCTCAAGCCCACCCTGATGGACGAGTTCGGTTGGACCGAGACCAACTATGCCGACATCGTTTTCTGGTTCCAGGCCTCCTATGCCGTATCCTACCTGCTGTGGGGGCGGCTGGTCGACCGGATCGGCGCGCGCTGGGGCTTCGGCCTGGCCTTCATCATCTGGCAGCTGGCCTTCATCGCCCATGCCGGCATCCGCAGCCTGAACACCGCCATCTTCGCGCGTGTGGCCCTGGGCATCGGCGAGGGCGGCGGCTTCCCGGCCGGGATCAAGGCCGTGACCGAGTGGTTCCCCAAGAGGGAACGCGCCTTCGCCGTCGGCATCTTCAACGCCGGCACCAATATCGGCGCGATCATCACGCCGCTGATCATCCCCTTCATTGCCTCGATCTGGCTGGGGACGGTCGAAGAGCCGAACTGGCAGATGGCCCTGATCATTACGGGCGTCCTCGGCTTCATCTGGGTGCCGATCTGGTTCGCCGTCTACAAGCGTCCGGGCGAGCACAAGCGCGTCACCCCGGCCGAGCTGAACTGGATCGCGCAGGACGCGCCCGATCCCGTGCACAAGATCGGCTGGCTGAAACTGCTGACGGTCCGGGAAACCTGGGCCTATGCGCTCGGCAAGTTCCTGATCGATCCGATCTGGTGGTTCTTCCTGTTCTGGCTGCCGGGTTTCCTGCAGAAGACATATGACCTGAACATCCTGACCTTCGGCCCGCCCCTGATCGCCATCTATCTGCTGAGCGACGTCGGCTCCGTCGGGGGTGGCTGGCTGTCCAGCCAGTTCCTGAAGCGCGGCATGAGTCTGAATGCGGCGCGCAAGCTGACCATGCTGATCTGCGCCATCGCCGTCCTGCCGGTCGCTTTTGCCGGCATGGCCGCCAACCTGTGGGTCGCCGTCCTGATCATCGGCATCGCCACCGCCGCGCACCAGGGATTCTCTGCCAATCTGTACGCCATGCCGGGCGATGTCTTTCCGCGCTCGGCAGTGGGATCGGTGGTCGGGATCGGCGGCATGATCGGCGGGTTCGGTGGCATGGCCATGGCCAAATACGCCGGCTATGTGCTGGACAAGATCGGCAGCTATACGCCGATCTTCGTGGTCGCGGCCTCGGCCTATCTGGTGGCTCTGCTGGTCATCCACATCCTGTCGCCGAAGTACGCACCAGCGAAGGTCTGAGGCTTTGGGCTGGACGGGTCGGGGCGGCGGTAGCAATAGAGCCGCTTCCCAGCCCGGAGGCCCGCCTTGTCCCAGTCCTTTCCGATCCCGTCGCCGGCCGACTGGCGCGTCGAGGCCGAGAAGGCGCTGAAAGGGCGGCCGGTCGAGGGGCTGGTCCATCTGGACGCCGACCATCTGACGACACGGCCCCTGTATGGCCGGGCCAATGCGACCGACGCCGTGTTCGCGCCGAGAGCGTCGGACGCCGATGGGCGGGCATGGGACCTGCGGACCCTGGTCGAGGGTGACGACCCCGAGGCGGCCAATGCGGCGGTGCTGGCGGATCTGGAGGGCGGAGCGGCATCGGTGATCCTGTCGGGGGCGGTGCTGGCGGATTCCGGGCCGCTGGCCGGCGCGTTGAACGGCGTGGCCATGGAGCTGGCCCCGGTCGGGCTGGATGCCGGGATCGACGGGCCGGATGCGGCCAATGCTCTGGCCGTAGTTGCCAAGGGCGCGCCCCGGGCCAGGCTGATGTTCCACATGGACCCGTTGAGCGCCTACGCGGTGGCGGGCGGGTCGCCGCGTCCGATCGAGGCGCATATCGAACTGGCGGCGAACACGGCGGCGCGGCATGCCGGGGCCTATCCGGAGGCGACCTTTTTTCTGGCGACCGGCCGGGCGGCGCATGAGGCGGGTGGGTCGGCCGGGCAGGAACTGGGCTTTGCCGCCGCCGCCGCCGCGACCTTTCTGAAGGCGGCGGTCGAGGCGGGGCTGCCGATCGAGCGGGCGCTGGCGGGCACGGTTCTGGGCGTCAGCGTCGATGCGGAGTATTTCGACGGTCTGGCCAGGGTGCGGGCGCTGCGCCTGATCTGGCGGTCGATCAGCCGGGCGTTCGGGTCCGAGACGACGGCCCGGATCGAGGCGCGGTCGTCGCGACGGATGCTGGCGGCGAAGGATCCCTGGCCGAACCTGCTGCGGCTGACGGCAGCGGGATTCGCGGGCGCTGTCGGGGGGGCGGATGCGGTGGTCCTGGACGGGTTCAGCCGGGCGGTCGGACGGCCCGATGCCTTCGCGCGGCGGGCGGCGCGCAATACCCAGCTGATCCTCATGGAAGAGGCCCACATCGGGCGCGTCGCCGATCCGGCGGCGGGGTCATGGTATCTGGATCACCGCACGCGCGATCTGGCCGAGGCGGGCTGGGCCGAGTTCCAGCGGATCGAGCGGGAGGGAGGCATCGTCGCCTCCCTGCGCGGCGGGGCATTTCAGCAGCGGGTCGCCGCGTCGCGGGCAGCGGGCAAGGCGCGTCTGGCCGACGGCGGCGGGCAGATGGTCGGAGTGACGAAGTTCGTGGATGCGGAGGCGCGGCTGGTGTCGGTTGAGGGTGGGGCACCGCCGCCTGTGTCTGGCGGCGATGATCGGTGCCCGCCCCTCTCGCCGCTGCGCTGGGCCGAGGCGTTCGAGCGGGGAGCGGCGGCATGAGCATGCCCGATTTCACCAGGGCTGCACTGGACCTGTCGCCCCTCGGCGGCGCTCTCGACCGTGCGCCCATCCGCACGCCGGAAGGCATCGATATCGCCCCCGCCTATGATGCGGCGGCTATCGCCGACCTGAGCTTCACCGACGGCCTGCCCGGGTTCGCACCGTTCGTGCGCGGGCCCTATCCGACGATGTATGCGTCCAATCCCTGGACCATCCGCCAGTATGCCGGCTTCTCCACCGCCGAGGCCTCGAACGCCTTCTATCGACGGAACCTGGCGGCCGGGCAGAAGGGGTTGTCGATCGCCTTCGATCTGGCCACGCACCGGGGTTATGATTCCGACCATCCGCGGGTGGCCGGCGATGTCGGCATGGCGGGGGTGGCCATCGATTCCATCCTGGACATGCGGACCCTGTTCGACGGCATCCCGCTGGACCAGATGTCGGTGTCGATGACCATGAACGGCGCGGTCCTGCCGATCCTGGCCCTCTATGTCGTGGCGGCCGAGGAGCAGGGCGTGGCCCATGCCGCCCTGACCGGGACCATCCAGAACGACATCCTGAAGGAGTTCATGGTCCGGAACACCTACATCTATCCGCCCGGACCCTCGATGCGGATCATCGCCGACATCTTCGCCTGGACGGCGCAGGAGACGCCGAAGTTCAACTCCATCTCCATCAGCGGCTATCATATGCAGGAGGCGGGAGCCTCTGCCGATCTGGAGCTGGCCTATACCCTGTCCGACGGGCTGGAATACATCCGCGCCGGGGTGGCGGCCGGCATGGAGGTGGACCGGTTCGCGCCGCGCCTGAGCTTCTTCTGGGCCATCGGCATGGACTATTTCATGGAGGTGGCCAAGCTGCGCGCCGGCCGCCTGCTGTGGGCCGAGGCGGTCCAGGCCGAGTTCGCGCCCAGGGATCCGCGCAGCCTCTCCCTGCGTGCCCACTGCCAGACCTCGGGCTGGTCGCTGGCGGCCCAGGACGTGTTCAACAACGTGCCCCGGACGATGATCGAGGCCATGGCGGCAGCGGGCGGCCAGACGCAGTCACTGCACACCAATTCGCTGGACGAGGCCCTGGCGCTGCCGACGGATTTCTCTGCCCGGATCGCGCGCAACACCCAGCTGCTGCTGCAGCTGGAGACGGGGTTGACGAAGGTCATCGATCCCTGGGGCGGCAGTTTCTTCGTGGAGCGGCTCACGCACGAATTGGCCGAACGGGCGCGGGCACACATGGCCGAGGTGCGCGAACTGGGCGGGATGGCGGCGGCGATCGAGGCCGGGCTGCCCAAGCTGCGGATCGAGGAGGCGGCAGCCCGGACCCAGGCGCGGATCGACACCGGCCAGCAGACGGTGGTCGGCGTGAACCGTTATCTGAACGCCACGCCCGACGACATCCCGGTGCTGAAGGTCGACAATGCAGCGGTGCTGGCGGCCCAGATCGAGAAGCTGAAACGCCTGAGGGCCGAACGGGACGAGGCTGTGGTGCAGGCCGCCCTCGCCGCCCTGACCGAAGGGGCGAAGGGGTCCGCAAACCTGCTGGAACTCTGCGTCCGCGCCGGCCGCGCCCATGCCACGGTCGGCGAGATGTCCGACGCGCTGGAGGCGGCTTTCGGACGCCATGTCGCGACGGTGAAGACGGTGTCGGGCGTCTATGCCCGGGAGGCCGGGGCCAATCCGAGCATAAGCCGCGCCCGCGACATGGTTGCCGCTTTCGTCGAGAACGACGGGGGGCCGCCGCGCATCCTGATCGCCAAATTGGGCCAGGACGGTCACGACCGGGGTCAGAAGGTTGTCGCGACGGCCTATGGCGACCTGGGCCTCGACGCCGTGGCGGGACCTCTGTTCCAGACTCCGGCGGAGGCCGCCCGGGACGCTGTGGCGAACAACGTCCACGTGGTCGGGGCCTCCTCGCTGGCGGCGGGGCATCTGACGCTGGTGCCTGCGCTGAAGGCCGAGCTGGAGAAGCTGGGGCGACCGGACATCATGATCACCGTGGGCGGCGTCATCCCGCCGGGCGACGTCCAGACCCTGATCGATATGGGAGCGGCGGCCGTCTATCCGCCCGGCTCGGTCATCGCCGACACGGCCATCGACCTGATCGAGAAGCTGAACGAGCGGCTGGGATACGCCCAGAAGGGCTGACACGTATCAGGGGCGCTGGCGCGACGGCAGGGCCTCGATCTCCGCCTCCGTCAGTTTGCGGTCGATCCGTGCGCGGCAGGGAACGTCGGTCACTCCGGGGCCACCTGCGGTATACAGCCGAACGGTGTCGCCGACGCATACCTGACCCGAGCCGCCGAAATCCTGAGTGATCGCGAGCGTAACGGCAAAATCGATATCGAGGCAGCCGCCGGCCGAGAGCTGATAGACGTCGCGGTTCAGCACGCGGATGTAGAGGCTCCGGGCGTCGCCCTGGCGAAAGTTCGTGACCTGGGATTGGTCGAAGCACTGACGCGGCCGGGTCTGTCGGGCGACCTCGGCCTCCGGATGGACGGGCGCGGTCGGCGCGCAGGCGGCGACGGCGGCGAGGCACAGAAGGACGGCGGAGCGGCGCATCGGAGGATCTCCCGTGGGAGATCAATCATCCTGCCGGACGGATGGTTCCGCAAGAGCCTGAAGCGCCGTGCGCATGAGCGCGATGCGGTTCGCGATATCGGCGGGCAACGGCGACGGACGACCCAGGGCCCGGGCGACGAGATGCTCTGCCAGCAGGGGAGCCAGGCAGAAGCCGCGTGAGCCGAGCCCGCCCAGAACGATCAGGCCGGGCTGGTCCGGCACGGCCCCGCAGACCGGAAGGCGGTCGCGCGTCGTCGCCCGGATGGCGGCGCGAGACGTTACGGTGGCCGGATCGACACTGGCCGCCAGGTCCGGGAAACGCGCGGCCAGGGTGGCCAGGTTGCGGATCGTGTCGGCGGCGCGAACCTCGGTCGTCGTCTCGTCCCGGTCGTGGGTCGCCCCGAACAGGAAGCCGTCGCGGGTCGGTGCGACATAGCCGCCCCAGGCCGTGGCAACGGGCCGCGCGTGAAGGATCCAGTCGGCCTGACCCCGGACCGGCGAGAGCGTTACGCCCGGGATCAGGTCGGCATTGCCCGCGCCCGCGCACAGGACGACGGTTTCGACCTCCGCCAGGGTCTGGCCCCCGGCGCTCAGAAGCGTCCAGCCGGAGCCGTCCGGCACGATCGAGGACACTTTTCCCGGCTTTATCACCGCCTGGCCCAGCCAGTGGGCAAGGATCGCAGCAGGGGCGACAGTCAGGGCATCGCGCATGACCAGATCCCCCTGGTCGTCCAGCCGCACCGCGCCGCGATCCCAGATCGGCTGGTCGACGATCCGGGCAAATCGCGCCTGGTCACGCTCGCTGCCTGGCTTCTGCACCACGCCATGGGCCAGGACGGCGTCTGGAATGTCTCTATAGAGGGCACCCGCCCGCTCCAGCGCCTGGGCGAACAGGGCCGCGATGGTCCCGTCGCGGAGATCGAACCGGGGGGTGACCAGGGCGGCCGGAAATCCGGACGCGCCATGGCCGGGTCCGGACGATTCGTAAACCGCCGCCGACACGCCGTGCGCGGCCAGGGCGCGGGCGACCGAGGCCCCCGCGATGCCTGCACCTACTATGGCGATGGAAGCCGGGGCAGGGTCAGGCAGGCCGGTCCCCCTGAGTCTGGCCTCCAGCCGCTGGCGCTTGCGCCCATGGCCCGGCATCTTCTCGACGACGAAGCCGCGGTCCGAAAGGCGACGGCGGACGTCGCCCGCCACCGTGAACGTCGCGATCCGGGCGTCCGGGGCGGAGCGCGCCGCGATCGCGTCCATGACCGCTTCCGACCACATGTCGGGATTGGTCGCGGGGCTGAAGCCGTCGAGGAACCAGGCGTCGGCCCGGCCCGACCACTGCGCCAGCGCCCGGTCGACCGGTCCTATCGCCAGATCCAGGGTGGCGGCGAAGCCGGGCAGGTCGATCCTGTGAAACCCCGGGGTGGAGGCGGGCCATCCGGAAAGCAGGGCCTCGGCTGAGGATGCCACCTCCGGCCAGTGCGACAGGGCCCGCCTCGCCTCCTCTGATACCAGGGGAAAGCCCTCCACCGAGAACAGGCTTAGCCGCTGGCCGGAGGTCCGGGTCCGCTGCCACAGGTCGAGCACGGCGACGATGTTCAGACCTGTGCCGAAGCCGAGTTCCGCGATGGTGAAATGCGGTCGATCCTTCCAGGCGTCCGGCAGGCCGCACCCCTGCAGAAAGACGGCACGGGTCTCGGCCAGTCCATCTTCGGCGGAGAAGTAGACATCGTCGAACCGGCCCGAGCGCGGTTCGTCCGCCTCGGTCCAGACCAGCTGTGGATCACGATCGGTAGGGGCACTCATCGGCGCGGCTTAGCCGCTGAGGCCCGAATCAAAAAGGGGCCGCCCGTGGGCGACCCCTTCCCGGGACGAGGATGACCCCGCCCGGACGCTTTCTTGAGACCGACAGGCCTTAGTGCGCGGCGGACTTTTCAGCCGGGGCCATGGCGGCGGCGGCAGCCGGAGCCGGAGCCATGGCGGCGTCGGCAGCGGGGGCCGGGGCAGCAGCGCTGGTGGCGGCACCGGCAGCAGCGGCAGCGTCGGTGGCGGCAGCGTCGGCGGTCGCAGCAGCGTCCATAGCGGTGTCGGCAGCGGCGGTCGCGTCAGCGGCGGCGGCGTCAGCCTTGTCTTCAGCAGCGGGTTGGCAGGCGGCCAGGGCCAGAGCGGCGGCCGAAGCGGCAATCAGGGCAACGATGCGCATGGTAGATTTCCTTCCCTAGGGGTTTTGCGAGATTTTGGACCTCGCTGTGTCTGAGATAACGGGATCGTGAGCGAAACCGCAAGGGAATTCCTCACGCGTTCGTGATGCTCCGCAGGCGAGAAGATGCGGCGCGACGTCGCGTTCACAGACCGGCCCGGATGGGATCCGGACCGGTCTGTCGCAGGATCAGGCGGCGGGCCTGGACGGTGCCATGGCGCCCTCTGCGGCCGGGGCCATCGCGTCGGCCGACGGGGCCATCTTGTCGGTTTCCGGAGCCATTGCGCCCTCGGCGGGGGCCATGGCACCGTCGGCGGCGGGAGCCATGGCGTCGGCGGCCGGGGCCATCGCGCCCTCGGTCGATTCGGTCTTCTCTTCGGCGGCGGGCTGGCAGGCGGACAGGGCGAGCGCGGCGGCACCGGCGCAGGCGACGGCGATCAGAGTGCGGATGGACATGGGAAACCCCTCTCGGTTGAGACGCCCATGCAGGGATGCATCGGCGATGCCCGGGCTTACGCCCGGTCCCGGAGGTCGGTTACACGGGTCCGCGATCGCCGCGCGACGATCCGGCGTTGACGATCAGCCTACCGCCGGCGCAGCGGACAGCGATTCTTCCATCTCGAGGAAGGACGGCTGGGCCGAGGAGGGAATGTCACCGCGGCCGATTTCGACAGAGATCTGGGCGGCATTGCCGTGCAGATGGGCGACCAGCACCGACCGTATGATCTTGTAGTAGGCGCTCTCCTCGTCGACGATCTGGGTCAGGCGCGCCGCCAGCGGACCCACCAGGCCATAGGCCAGGAAGACGCCCAGGAAGGTACCGACCAGGGCGCCGCCGATCATGCCGCCCAGCACCTCCGGCGGCTCCGTGATCGCCGCCATGGTCTTGATCACCCCCAGCACGGCCGCGACGATGCCCAGCGCCGGAAGGGCGTCGGCCATGTTCTGCAGCGCATGCGCCGGCCCCAGGGCCTCGTGGTGATGCTTCTCCAGCTGCTTTTCCATGACGTCCTCGATCTGGTGTGGATCCTCGAGGTTCATGGTCATCATCCGCAGGGTGTCGCAGATGAAGTCGGTGGCGAAATGGTCCTTCAGCACCTTGGGGTATTTCTGGAAGATGGTGCTGTCGCCCGGCTTCTCGATGTGGCTTTCGAGGGCGATGACGCCCTTTGATTTCATCGTCTTCGTGAGCTGGAACAGCAGGCTCAGCAGGTCCTTGTAGTCCTGCTTCTTCCATTTGGGGCCGGCGAAGACCTTGCCGAAGCCGCCGCCCACACCCTTGAGGGTCGAGACCGAGTTGGACATCAACAGAGCCGCCACTGCGGCGCCGCCGATCATCATCATCTCATAGGGCAGGGAGTGCAGGATCACGCCCATCTTGCCGCCGGCGATGGTGTAACCGCCGAACACCATGCCGAACAGGACGACGATGCCGATGATCTGAAACATGTGATGGTCCGCGTCCGAAGATAGCGTGAACCATGGCGGTCAATGCTTAACGTCGCCTTGCGACTAAAGCCGGGTCGCGCCGCTTTGTATCGCCTCGTACCCCTCGGCGGTGAGTTTCTGATAGCCGGCCTTGCCGCCGCGCACATAGACCTGTCCCGGCAGGGCGGGGTCGAAGCCGTCAGCGACCAGATCGACCTTGCGATACTTGAAGGTGCCGGTCGTCTCCAGAGACCTGGCGATGCGCACGAACACGGGCTGGGCATAGGGCGGCAGCTGTTCGGCGACATAGGCCCCGAAGTCCCTGGCTACGAACTTGCCTTCCGGGATCACGGTGACCATGCCGGCCTTGCCTTCGGCCCCCGGCACGGGAACGCCATAGGCGATGACTTCCTTGACGCCGGGCGCGTCGGTCAGGCGCTGTTCGACCTCGGCGGTGGAGACGTTCTCGCCTTTCCAGCGGAAGGTGTCGCCGATCCGGTCGATGAAATAGAAATAGCCCTCGGCGTCCTGACGCATCAAATCGCCGGTGCGGAACCAGCGGTCGCCGCGCGTGAAGACGTCGGTCAGGATCTTCTTCTCCGACGCCGCCTTGTCGGCATAGCCCGAGAAATCGTGGCGGATGTCGTCGCCGATGGCCCCGATGGCCTCGCCGATCTCTCCGACGCGGGCTTCCTGACAGAAACCGTTCGGCAGTCGCACGGGTTGCTCCGTATCGATGTCGAAGGCGACCATGCGGATGTTGATCTGCTTCTTCAGGAATCCCGGCACCCGCCCGATCGCACCCTGTTTGCCGTCGAAGTTGAACAGGGAGACGTTGCCCTCGGTCGAACCGTAGAACTCAAGAATCTTCGGAATGGCGAATCGCGACTGGAACTCGGGCCAGACATCGGGGCGCAGGCCGTTGCCGAACGCCAGCCGCAGCTTGTGGCCGCGCTCGCCCTCCTGTTCGGGGCCGTTGACCAGATAGCGGCACAGCTCGCCGATATAGACGAACAGCGTCGCCTGGGTCTTGTTGACGTCGGCCCAGAAGCTGGAGGCCGAGAATTTGCGACGCAGGATCAGCCGCCCGCCGGTCAGCAAAGCCGGACCAAGCCCGACCAGACCGCCGGTGGAATGATAGAGTGGCAGGACGTTGAACACGCGATCCTGGGCCGTCGCATCGGTCGCGCCGGCGAAGGCGCGCATATAGGTGCGGGCCCGCGCGTGATGGATGCGCGCAGCCTTCGGCATGCCGGTGGTGCCGGAGGTGTAGATGTAGAGCGCTGTGTCGCGGTTGGTCAGGCCGGCGCGAACCGACTTCTGGGGTCGCACCGACGAGCCGCTGCGGACCGGATTGTCCAGGCCGCGCCGTTCCGACACCTCGTCGGCGTCCTCCAGGCCCAGAACCCATAGCATCATGGTGCGAGTGACGAAGGGGCGTGCCTCCTCGCAGCGCCGCCACGTCTCCTCGTCGGCCACCACCTGGGCGACGCCGGTGATGTTCAGGCAGTGGGCCAGGGCCTGGCCGGTCAGGTTGGTGTTGATCAGGGCCGTGGCCACGCCGACCTTGGCGAAGCCCATCCAGGCGGCGACGTACTCCGCCCGGTTCGACATCACCAGACCGACGACGTCGGACCGGCGCAGACCCCGGTTCCGGGCCCAGTGGCCATAGCGGTTCGCCATGGCGTCCAGCTCGCGATAGGTCAGCGAGCGGGTTTCATCCTCCAGCGCGATATTGTCGCCGAACCTGTCGACGGCCTCCTCGAAGTCGTCGCAGATCAGGACGTCGCTATCGAGCGCGATGGGTTTGATGCGTTGAAGCAGCCGACGCAGACCGGCCGCGAACGTCAGATCGCGTCGGATATTCGCCGCTAGCCCCATGGTCGGCATCGCTCCGTCTTCGTGCGCAAGTTTCAACGACCGTGATGGACAAGGGTCGAGTCCGGGTCAACCGGCAGGCGAATCTGTAACGGTGGACGTTGGCGTTTCCGGTCCGGTCGTGGCGCCGCTGCATGGGTCACGTAGCGGAAGGCGATGATATCTGTCGCTGTTTCCGGGCCGCTCTGTTGTCGAGGGCCTGCATGACGCCTGTGTTCCAGTGAGCGCCAGGGTGTGCACTGCCAGGATTTTGCCCCGGTCATCCCGGACGTGGACACGATTGCGGCCAGCATGGTGTTTCTTCCGAACAAGTCGCGATTCGCTGGGACTGTGTTTTTCGAGATCCTTCATTCATGCCGGACTTGGGAGAAAACACAGATTCCCGTCACTTGGTGCGGATTGGATCCACCCGGTTCTCGCCGGGGCCCTTTTGCGGCCTTACGCTGCGGGCGAAACCCGCCAGATCACATTGCCGACGTCGTCGGCAACGAGCAGGGCTCCGGTCCGGTCGGTCTCGACACCGACGGGACGCCCCATGGCCCCGTCCCTGTCATTCAGGAAGCCGGTCAGGACGTCCATCGGCGCGCCGCTGGGGACGCCGTCAGCGAAGGGCACGAAGATTACCTTGTACCCGGCCTTGGGCTCACGGTTCCAAGATCCGTGCTGACCGACGAAGGCCCCATGGCGGAAGGTCGCCGGGAACAGGGTTCCCTCATAGAAGGTCAGGCCGAGCGAGGCCGTGTGGGCCCCAAGGGCGTAGTCGGGCGCAATGGCCGAGGTGACCCTGGCCGGGTCCTGCGGCTGGACGCGGCTGTCGATGTGCTGGCCGAAGTAGCTCCAGGGCCAGCCATAGAAGGCTCCCGGCGTAACGGACGTCATGTAGTCGGGCACCAGATCGTTGCCGAGCTCGTCCCGCTCGTTGACCGCGACCCACAGTTTGCGACTGTCCGGCTGCCAGGCTATGCCGACCGGGTTGCGCAGGCCGGACGCGTAGATCCGCGACTGGCCCGTGGCGATGTCGATCTCGTGGATGGCAGCGCGACCGATCTCTTCGTCCATGCCATTCTCGCCGATGTTGGAGTTGGAGCCGACCCCGACATACAGCTTCGTCCCATCGGCCGAGGCGACCAGGCTCTTGGTCCAGTGGTGGTTGCGACCGGCCGGCAGGGCGGCGATCTGGGTCGGGGCGGCCGTGATCTGCGTCGCGCCGGTCTGGTAGGGAAAGGCGACGACGGCATCGGCGTTGGCCACGAACAGGCGGTCGCCGACCAGCGCCATGCCGAAGGGCGAGGTCAGATTGGTCAGGAAGTCGGCTTTCACCTCGGCCACGCCGTCACCGTCCGCGTCACGCAGCAGGACGATCCTGTTCGGGCTTTCCACGCCCGCGCCCGCGCGCTTCATGACAAGGCCCATGACCCAGCCGCGGATGCCGCCCTTCTTGTCCTCAGGCCTGGGAGGTGCATTGGATTCGGCCACCAGGATGTCGCCGTTGGGCAGGCGATACAGCCAGCGCGGGTGATCCAGGCCGCGGGCGAACGCCTGGACGCGGAAACCCGGGGCCGGGGTCGGCATCACGCCGTCAGGCCAGCCGACCTTCGGCGCGATGTTCACCGTGGGGGTGAACAGGTTCCGGTGCGGTTCGGTGATCCGGGGGTTCGCCCCATAGGTCGCGCCGGGGGGCAGCAGGGGCGGGGCCGCGCAGGACGACAGCCCTGCCACGAGGGCCATGGCCGCCGCAGCGGCAGCGAGGGTGGAACGGGCGACCATGGCGGTATCCTTGTCGATCAGGCGGTCGGAGGGAATTCGAGGCGGCTGGTATCGTAGCCAAGTGCCCGGGCGCGGGCGACGAGCCGGGCCAGCGTTTCGGCACTGGGCACTTCGCGGGTATAGATCCACAGCTTGTCGAAGGTCGGATCGGCCGAGATGAACCAGGTATAGTCGTCGTCGTGGTCCAGGATCCAGTATTCCCAGGTCACGAAGCCGGCGAAATAGCGGGCCCGGAATTTGGCGTTGGTGCCGGGGTCCAGGATGGTCGCGTCGGCGCCGATGGCCTTTTCCTTGCCGGTCGGCGTGCCCGACTGGCAGGTGTCGAGCACCGCCAGCGTCGTTGGCGAGCGCAGCTCATAGGACGAGGCACCAGCCACACAGCCGTCCGTCAGGCGCATCGGCAGGCGGGCGATCTCCAGCCAGCGCCCGGTATAGAGCCGCTCGGCATCGACCGCCCTGGTCGGCTGGGGGGCCTTCACCTGGTCTGCGGGGATGGCGGTCGCGCAGGCAGCCAGCCCGAGGGCGGCGACGACGGCCAGCGAGAGAACGATGGACTTGCGCGACATGAGGTATCTCCGGAAAAGACATGAAGACCCAGGATACGGCGCAGGTTCCCGAAACGGACGCGACGAAAGCGCGCGGAGCCGATGTCCGGGCCGCTGGGCAGGCCGACGGGCACGCGAACTCTGACCAACGGGGCCGTACAACGTCCGGACCGGAGGAAAAGGAGACCCCCGCTGTCTTGAGCCTGTCGCCACAAGCGCCATATTGCGGACACGCCGCTTCGGCCGATTTCCCAGGACGCGCCGAATGCCGCCGACCTCCGCCCAGCCCGCCTCCGCACCCGTCATCGATATCAAGGGTCTGACCAAGACCTATGCCTCCGGGTTGCAGGCACTGAAGACCGTGGACCTGCAGATCGGCAAGGGCGAGATCTTTGCCCTGCTGGGTCCGAACGGCGCGGGCAAGACGACGCTGATCTCCATCGTCTGCGGGATCGTGACGCCGTCGACCGGAACGGTGATCGCCGACGGTCACGACATCCAGACTGATTATCGCAACGCGCGGATGAAGATCGGCCTGGTGCCGCAGGAGCTGACGACGGATGCGTTCGAGACGGTGCTGGCGACGGTCACCTTCAGCCGCGGCCTGTTCGGCAAGGCCCCGAACCCGGCCTTCATCGAGAAGACCCTTCGGGCGCTGAGCCTGTGGGACAAGAAGGACAACAAGATCATGACCCTGTCCGGCGGCATGAAGCGCCGGGTCATGATCGCAAAGGCCTTGTCGCACGAGCCGGACATCCTGTTTCTGGACGAGCCGACGGCGGGCGTCGATGTCGAGCTGCGCCGCGACATGTGGAACCTGGTGCGCGAGCTGCGCGCGGGCGGCGTCACCATCATCCTGACCACCCATTATATCGAGGAGGCCGAGGAGATGGCCGATCGGGTGGGCGTGATCCTGAAGGGCGAGCTGATCCTGGTCGAGGACAAGTCCGAGCTGATGAAGAAGCTGGGCAGGAAGACCCTGACCCTGAACCTGCAGGACCCGCTGGGCGACATTCCGCCGACGCTGGCGCAGTGGGATCTGACCCTGAAGGCCGACGGCAACGAGTTGGAATACGTCTTCGATTCCAATGCCGACAAGACTGGTGTGCCGTCGCTGCTGCGCGCTCTGTCCGATCAGGGCATCGCCTTCAAGGACCTGAACACCCGCCAGAGCTCGCTGGAGGACATCTTCGTCAGCCTGGTCCACCGTGAACCGGCACAGGACATTCAGACGGGAGCCGCCGCATGACCTTCAACGGATACGGCGTCTGGGCCATCTATCGCTTCGAGATGGCGCGGGCGCTGCGCACCGTCTGGCAGTCGATCGTGACGCCGGTCATCACGACGGCCCTCTATTTCGTCGTGTTCGGCTCGGCCATCGGGTCGCGCATGACCGAGATTGACGGCGTGCCCTATGGGGCCTTCATCGTGCCGGGCCTGATCATGCTGAGCCTGTTCACCCAGTCGATCTTCAACGCCAGTTTCGGCATCTATTTCCCGAAGTTCACCGGTACGATCTACGAGATCCTGTCGGCCCCCGTGTCGTCGCTGGAGATCGTGATGGCCTATGTCGGGGCGGCGGCGACCAAGTCGGCGGTGCTGGGTCTGATCATTCTGGCGACGGCCGCCTTCTTCGTGCCGCTCCAGATCCTGCATCCGGTCTGGATGCTGACTTTCCTGATCCTGACGGCGACGACCTTCAGCCTGTTCGGCTTCATCATCGGCATCTGGGCCAACGGGTTCGAGCAGTTGCAGATGATTCCGATGCTGGTGGTGACGCCGCTGACCTTCCTGGGGGGATCCTTCTATTCGATCGACATGCTGCCGCCCGCGTGGCGCACGGTCACCCTGTTCAACCCGGTGGTCTATCTGATCAGTGGCTTTCGCTGGAGCTTCTACGGCTCGGGAGACGTTGGCATCGTGTGGAGCGTGCTGGCCACGCTCGGCTTCCTGATCGTCTGTCTCGGCATCGTCTTCTGGATGTTCAAGACCGGCTATCGGCTCAAATCCTGACGGAGATTTCGACATGACTACCGCGACCTGGAACGGCGTCGAGATCGCAAAATCGGACGACACGGTGGTGGTCGAGGGCAACCATTATTTCCCGCGCGCCTCGGTCAATCCCGATGTCTTGAAGCCCTCCACGACCAGCTCGGTCTGCCCCTGGAAGGGCACGGCCTCCTACCATTCCCTGGTGGTGGACGGGAAAGAGAACAGGGACGCCGCCTGGTTCTATCCCGAACCCAGGCCGGCGGCCGCCGAGATCGAGGATCGCATCGCCTTCTGGAAGGGCGTCGAGGTTCGCTGATCGGTCATTGGACCGCCACATCCAGACCGTCTATGGTGGGTCATGGTCGATACGCCCTCCTCCGAGCCCAAATCCGGCCCCGCGCAAGGCCTTGGCCTTGAACCCTTCAAGCGGGGCAGGATCACCTGGTCGCGCCCGCCCCAGCCGATATTCCGCGTGGGGCCCCCGCCGCGCGGATCAGGGCCCCTGCCGACTCAGGGCCAGCGCCCTGTCGCCCAAGTTCCACTTCGGCAGAATGGGGTTGGCATTCTCAGCGGCTCCATGATTCCAAGGGCCGTCCCGCCTTCGACGCCGGCCAAGGCCCGGATCGAGAGTGCAGCGCTGCCGACGTCCCGGCCCGAGGCCGGGCCGGCGTCCGTTCTGCCACCCATCGAACCTCCGGCCCCGGCCCGGCTCGATTCCGTCGTTGGTGCCATTGAGACACCCCGCCTGCCCGAGCCCTCGCTGACGCCGCGTTTGAATACCGAGGCCACCGTGCCCCGCATCGAGACGGCACCGCTGTCGGTTGCGCCGGTCTCATCGCCTCCGACGGCGGCGGAGGCTCCAGCGACCGACGCCGACGCCCCGATCCGGACCCAGTCCTTGAACTAGGGTCTCAGCGTTCGCTGCCGCGATAGGGCAGGTATCCGCGCTCGACCATGCGACGCAGACCTTCGTAGGCCTCGGACAGTTCCTCATAGGCGGCGCGCATGCCGGAGAGGCGCTGTATGTCCGCGTCGGCGACGGCCAACCCCGTTTCTGTCAGTCTCAGCGCCTCGGCGATCCAGCGTGCGCGGGCGGTGGTGGCTGCGACCGCCAGGCGCTGGAAGGCTGCGGGCTCGACGTGGTTGGTCCCGAGGCCGAGCATCTGCGGGATCACTTCGCGGTTCGACACGAAGGTGGTGTAGTCGATCTGTTCCAGATGGCCGCGCAGACGCCGTTGTTCCTGGGGGTCGGTGTCGCTGGGCTCGAAATGGTCCCGGCGGCTGCGGTAGCTGGCGGTCATGATGCTCGACATCCCGATCTCCGTGAGGGGCGACCTCTCAGGGGATCAAAGTGCGCCTGTCAGGTTAACGGCTTCTTGCAAAGTATTCCTTATGCGCCGCGGTCAGTCGGCCTTCCGGGCCGGTCCAGCCGGGCGGCATGGGTTCAGCCCATCCGTCGACCACCCCAGCACCGTCCTCGGGCGTGAAGTAGCCGGCGGCCGAGCGGAAGCCGAAGATCCACCAGATTTCCAGCATATAGCCGTGCGCGCGACGCGCGTCGGCCTCGGTGCGTGTGGAGACGGCCGCCACGGCCAGACCCAGACGTCCGGCCAGGTCCGAGGCTTCGACCGGACCATCGGGTTCGGCCAGGATGTCGTCCAGCAGGTCGTCGATGACGGCCGACAGCTTCGCCCGGGTCTTTGGCCCTCCTTGCCCGGGGTAGTCGTCTTCGGCGGCGAACTTGGCTTCTTCGCGCAGGGCTCTCAACCGCGCCCGGATCTCCGGCGACAGCAAGGCTGACTCTTCATACAGGGGCTCAGGCCCACGCTTGATGAGACGCCACGCCGCGCCGCCGATGGCGACCAGTCCGAGCACGACCATGGCGATGAAGCGGGCATAGTGAGGCATGAAACGAGTCTGGATCCTGATCGGCCGAGGTGGAATCGCTTCTGCTTCAAAGGCTCATGCTTCGGGCCCCGCCCATTCGGCCAGAACCCCCGCATCGGTTTCCCCTGACTGCCTGACATTCCGTAAGGCTGCAAAGGCCGGGCCGTCCAGCAGACGCGACAGGGCCCAGACGGCGGCTCCCCGGACAAGCGGCGAGGCATCGGTCGTGAGGGTCGAGGCCACCTCGATCAGGCCCGCGTCGCCGCTGTTGCCGATGGCATAGAGGACGTTGCGCACGAACCGGTCGCGGCCGATCCGCCTGATCGGGCTTTTCGGGAACAGGGCGCGGAACGCCGCGTCGTCCAGCGAAGCGAGGTCCCCAAGACGGGGGGTGATCGAGGCCTCGCGGGCCAGGAGCCGTGCCTCGCTGGCCCCTTGCGCGAACCTGTTCCAGGGACAGACCGCCAGGCAGTCGTCGCAGCCATAGATGCGCGAGCCGGTCAGGGCGCGGAACTCCACCGGCCACGGCCCCGCGTGCTCTATGGTCAGGTAGGACAGGCAGCGCCGGGCATCCAGCTGGAAGGGCGCGGGAAAGGCGTTGGTCGGGCAGGCGTCGAGACAGGCGGTGCAGGTGCCGCAGTGTTCCGTCCCGGCGTTGTCGGGCGTGATCTCCGCGGCCGTCAGGATCACGCCCAGGAACAGCCAGTTGCCGTGGTCGCGGCTGAGCAGATTGGTGTGCTTGCCCTGCCATCCGAGGCCTGCGCGCTGGGCCAGGGGCTTTTCCATCAGGGGCGCGGTGTCGACGAAGACCTTGACGTCGGCGTTGAGGCGGGCTGCGATCTGCCCGGCCAGGGTTTTCAGCCGCCCCTTGATGACCTCGTGGTAGTCGTCGCCGCGCGCATAGACGGAAATGTATCCGGCGCTGCGATCCGCCATCTCCGGCAGGGGATCCTCGGCGGGACCATAGTTCATCCCCAGCACGATGGCGGTGCGCGCGCCGGGCCACATCGCCGTCGGATGAGAGCGGCGTTCGAGCGTCGTCTCCATCCAGCCCATGTCGCCGTGCCGGCCGGCCTCGACGAAATGGGCGAGCCGCTCGCCGGCCGACCATGGCTCGGCCGCCGAGGCGAAGCGGCAGATCGAGAAGCCGAGATCGGCCGCCTGGGTGCGGAGCAGGTCGCGGAGGTCGGGCATTGGGGGTGGTTTAGCCTCTCTCTCCCCGGTGGGGGAGGGCGAAGCCCGTGTCGCCCTCAGAAATCCAGGTCCGCATAGTGCGCTGCCGGGGCGAGGCCCTGGAAGCGGTCGGCCAGCAGCGGGCGGAAGCAGGGACGGGACTTGAACTTCATGTACCAGGTCTTCAGTCCCGGCCAGGACGCCCAGGCGATCTCGCCAAAATAATCGAGCGTCGACAGGTGGGCCGCGGCGATGATGTCGGCCTGGCTCAGGCGGCGACCGGCGAGCCAGTCGCGCTGGGCCAGCAGGGCCTCGAACACACCCAGATGATGCTTCAGCGCCTCGCGGCCCTCGCGCAGCATCCGGGCTTCGGGCGGGCCGAGGCGCAGCAGGGGCTTTTCCATACGCTCGTGCAGCAGGACCGCATTGACCTCGTCGGTGAAGCGCCGGTCGAACCAGGCGGTCAGGCGACGCGCCTCGGCGCGTTCGGCGGCGTCCGACGGCATCAGCAGAGGCGTCGTCAGGGTGTCCTCGATCCAGCCCAGGATGGCGGGAGCCTCGCACAGGGTGAGGGACGGCGACCCCTCGACCTGTAGCACCGGTGGCATGCCGGACGGGTTCAGATCGCCAATCGGGCAGTCGGATTCCCAGGGTCGGACGAGAACCTCTGTCCATTCGATCCGCGCCTCGCCCAGCGCCAGGCGGGCGGCCCGCGAGCCGGGGTCAAAGGGGAAGTGGAACAGGACGTTCTCCGACATGCGCCTGACCTGCACCGCCGCCCGTTAAATCCGCGTTTACGCTGTTGTCAGCCCCAGGGGGACGTCGGCACCGAAGGGCGGGCCCCGCGCGGATCGGCGTGGATCAGAACCTCGGCATCCGGGAAGGCCGCGGTCACGCGACGCTCGGCCTCCACCACGATCGAGTGGGCGGCTTCGAACGACAGGGTCGGGTCGAGATCGATGTGCATCTGGGCCAGCAGGCGGGTGCCGGACATTCGGGTGCGCAGCTGGTGAACACCCTCCACGCGGGGATCGGCCAGGACAGCGGTGGTCAGGGCCATGCGGTCAGCGTCGGAGACCTCGGCGTCCAGAAGCTGATTTCCGGATTGCCTGAGCACACCCACCGCGCCCCAGAACAGCCAGACGGCGACCACCAGACCGGCGGCGGCGTCGAGCCCGGGCGCTCTCAGATAGGCTCCCGACACCACGCCGACCAGCACGACGACGCTGGAGGCGAGGTCGGCCGCATAGTGGGCGCGGACGGCGGAGACGGCCAGCGAACCCGAGGCCTTCAGGGCCCGGGTCTGAAGCCAGACCAGCCCGCCGGTCAGGACCATGGAGATCAGGACGACGCCTATGGCCCAGGCTCCCCCCGAAACGGGATAGGGGTCGAAGATGCGCCGGAGCGCCTCCCAGCCGATGAAGGCGGCCGAGGCGAACACGAGGCCCGCCTGGACAAGCGCGGCCATCGCCTCGGCCTTTCCATGGCCATGGCGATGGGTGGTGTCGTTCGGACGCGCGGCCCAGCGCACGGCATGGAAGGTGGCCAGCGACGCGATCAGATCGAGCGCCGAATCCCCCAGCGACGCCAGAATCGACACCGAGCCTGAAGCGCCCAGGGCGAAGGCCTTCAGCGCGATCAGCACGACGGCAACCCCGACGGATACGGCCGTGATCTGGCGGGTCGTCAGGACGGCGAAGACGGGGCGGGCGACGGGGGAGGTCATTGCCCGCCTTGTCGCCTATCGCCTTCCGGTTGCCAAGGACGCCGGTCGTCGCGGAACCGTGTTAGGAGACCAGTCATCAAACCGCCTCATGGTGCGGATTAGAGTGGTTAATCGGCGGGGGCGATGGCGATGACGCCAGCAGCAGCGGACGAACGGATCGGGGAGGCGGCGGGTCGGTGGATTCCCCGCGCCGAGGTCCTGTCGATGCTGGGGGTCAAGACCCAGACCCTCTACGCCTACGTCAGCCGGGGCCGGATCACCGCCCGGCCTGACCCCAGCGATCCCCGCCGAAGCCTGTATGCCGCCGCCGACGTCGCGCGCCTGAAGGGCAGCTCGGGTGGGGAGTTCGTGGGCCAGGTCCTGCCCTTCGAACCTGCCGTCAAGGGTGAGGCGGTCATCCAGTCCGGCGTCAGCCTGATGACCGATGGGCGCATCTATTATCGCGGACGGGATGCGACGGAGTGGGCGCAAGGCGCGACGGTCGAGGAGACGGCGCGGCTGCTCTGGGGATGTGGCGACCATAATCCGTTCGCGGGTCTCGGCGTCCGGGTCGACGGTGCCAGCGGGGCGTCTCCTCGCGCGCGCCTGTTCGCCGCCCTGTCGCGGCGCGCCGAAGAGGACGAGCCGTCCCAGGGACGCGATGTCACAAGCCTGCAGCGTGAGGCGGCCACGGCGCTGAACGAGGTCGTCGATGCCATGGCCGGGCCGGGGCCGCGCCTGTTCTTTCACCAGCGGCTCGCGCGGGGCTGGAAGATGCTGGAGCGCGACAGCGTTCACCTGAAGCGCGCCCTGGTACTGGCAGCCGATCATGATCTGAATCCGGCGGTGCTGGCCACGCGGGCGGCGGCGTCGGGCGGTGCGTCACCGGCTGGAGCCGCCATGGCCGGTCTGGCGGCCCTGTCCGCCTCGCCGATGGCGCGGACGCTGAAGGCCGTCATCGTCTATGTCATCGAGGCCCGTCGCGACCCCGCCGGGGCAGCGCGCCGGCACATGGAGGCCTCGGGAGCGATCCCCGGGTTTGGCAGCGAGAGCTTTCCGCTTGGCGATCCGAGGGCCGATGCGCTTCTGGCCCTGGCCGATCTCCCCCCCGATCTGACGGCGGTTCTGCGCGAGGGCGAGGCGGCAAGCGGATCGCGTGCCGGGTTCGCGGTCGCCCTGGCGGTCCTGGCGCGTCGGCTTGACCTGCCGCGCGAAGGGGCGCTGGACGTGTTTCTGGTCGGGCGACTGACCGGGCTGATGGCCCATGCGCTGGATCAGATCACCGACGGCTCGCCTATCCGGGCGCGCCTGCGCTATGTGGGGCCGAGGCCGGGAGCGGAGTGAGCCCGGGACGACTTCGGGGATTTCATGTCTGACTGGCTGGCGGCGATCATCCTGGGCCTCGTCGAGGGGCTGACCGAGTTCATTCCGGTTTCGTCCACCGGCCACCTGCTGCTGGCCAAGAGCGCGCTGAAGCTGGCCGACGAGCCGTGGGACACCCTCATCGTCATGATCCAGCTGGGGGCGATCCTGGCGGTCGTGGCCCTGTATTTCGGGCGGCTGTGGAAGGTGGTGATCGGCCTGCCGGGCAAGGATCCGTCCGCTCGGCGCTTCGCATACTCTGTCCTGCTGGCCTTCTTTCCGTCTGCGTTGCTGGGCCTGCTGATCCACGACTTCATCAAGGCGGTGCTGTTCAATCCGACCATCGTCTGCATCAGCCTGATCATCGGCGGATTTGCCCTGATCGCCCTGGAGCGTTGGGCCCCCCGGCCGCGCGAGCACGACGCCATGACCTTCTCGCTGAAGACGGCCCTGGGCGTGGGCCTGTTCCAGTGCCTGTCCATCGTTCCCGGCGTGTCACGTTCGGGAGCCACCATCGTCGGCGGCCTGCTGCTGGGCGTCGACAAGCGGGCGGCGGCGGAGTTCTCCTTCTTCCTGGCCATCCCGACGATGGTCGGGGCCTTCGCCCTGGATTTCTGGGAGAGCCGCGATCTTCTGACCGGCGATGCGATCCAGCTGATCGGCATCGGCTTTCTGGTGTCCTTCGTCAGTGGCCTGTTTGTGGTCAAGACCATGCTGGATTTCGTGACCCGGCATGGCTTCACCCCCTTCGCCTGGTGGCGGATTGTGGTCGGCACGGTGGGGCTTGTGCTGTTGTGGACCGGCGTCCTGGCCTGACTTGTCAGACTGCCGGTTTCGGGGGAACGTGATCGCCATGACCCACCAACCCACCTCCGGCGAACGCTTCCGATCGTTCGAAGCCTTCTATCCGCATTACATCCACGAGCACTCGAACCAGACCTGCCGACGGATCCACATCGTGGGCACGTCGCTGGTGATCGTGGCGGCCCTGCTGGGGCTGCTGGTCAATGCCTGGTGGTTTCTGGCTATGCCGTTCGTCGGTTATGGCTTCGCCTGGGTCGGGCATTTCTTTTTCGAGAAGAACCGGCCGGCGACGTTTCAGTATCCGCTGTGGAGTCTCATGGGCGACTGGCGGATGTTCTTCGAGACCGTGGGCGGCAAGCGGAAGTTCTAGTCGCCTGTCCGCGTCAGGCGGGTCTGGTTGCGAAAGCGCCAGGCGGTGTCGTCGGCGCCGATGGGGCGGACCTCCTTGACCTCCAGCAAGGTGTCGCCGTCGCGGGTCTCGGTGACGCGGATATCGGCGGGCTGGTCATCGTCCTCGCCCGTTTCCGAATAGATCAGGGTCCAGCGGGTGGCGTCGGTGAAGGCCGCGACTCGGACGGTGCCGGTCGACAGTTCCGGCGTGGTGCCCGCGCGGAAGCTGGCCGACGTCGAGGTACCGGTGGCGCGATCGTCCAGGCTGACGGTGGTGATCCAGACCGGCTTGCCGGGACCGTCGTCGAACAGGGACTGGCGCACCTGGGTCGCGCCGTCGCCGGGCGTCGTAATGGTGGTGGTGACGGGGATCTCGAACAACTGGTCGGTCTGGTAGTCCCGGTAGCCCAGCGCACCGGACCATTGGCCGACAAGCCCGAGGCGGAGGTCGGTGGCGGTCGGCTGGCTTTGGGCCGCAGCCGGTCCTGCCAGGGTGAGGAAGGCAAATGCGGTCGCGGTGAGATGCCAAGGATAACTACGCACAGGCCGATGCTCCGCTTTTGATATTGGAACCCAGACCATAAGCACAGGATGCCGTTGTGGCGTCAGTTGGACGCGGTGTTCCAGGCGGGCGGGCAGCCGTCGAAACGGCCCGCATTGGTGATGGTCAGGCGCTGCTGGTTGAAGCGCATGGCCGGTTGCATCGAGCCGCGGCCATAACCCGTATAGAGGTCGACCCGCTCGCCCCGGATGGCACCGCCGGTGTCCGACGCATACCAGTAGCCGTCGTGCAGGCTGCCGTCAGGCATCCGCATGCCGACGGTCTCTCGGATGAAGACGCGCGTGCGACGGGGAATGACGCGGGGGTCGCTGGCCAGGGTCCGCATCGCCACAGGACGGCATCCCAGGGAATCGTTGCCTGTCGCCCCGCCGCCGCCGGCATGATAGAGGCTGGCACGGGCGCTCCAGTCGGGATCGCGGGCCATCAGCTCGGCCTGTTCGGGGCTTAGATCGGCCAGATCAGCGCCGGGCGCCTCGACGGAACCGTTCGCGCTCGCAGGGCTTTCCATCACGACCGGATCGGCAGCCACGGCTGCCTCGTAGGTGATGGGATCGCCAGCCGGAAAGGCTGAGGCCCAGAGCATGGCGAACGCCGCGAGGGTGCTGAACACAGATCGAGCTCGTCGTGACGCCGGTCCCCAGACTGTCCCGGCAGGGTGCCGTGTCGCCGCGATCGATGGCGAAAATGTGGCAAACTGATCGCCTGCGACCGGCTGTCCCCCTTTGCGGACGGATCAGTCAACTGTTGCCTGAGATAAGCGGAACCGGGGTTGGGCAACGCCCGAAAACGCGATAGCAGTATTGGACGATCATAAATCCTTTGCTGGGGTCCGATGCTTACTGTTCATGGAGATATTCGTTCGGGAAACTGCCTGAAGGTCAAGTGGATGCTGGACGCGCTTGGCCTTGATTATCAGTGGGTCGAGGTGGACATCATGGCGGGCGGCAGCCGTACGACGGAATTTCTCCTTCTGAATCCGTTCGGTCAGGTGCCGACGCTGGTGCTGGAGGATGGCCGGGCCCTGGCCCAGTCCAACGCGATCCTGCTGCATCTCGGCGAAGGCACGCGCTGGATCCCGACGGAGCCGTGGGAACGGGCGAAGATGTTCGAATGGCTGTTCTGGGAGCAATACAGCCACGAGCCCTATGTCGCGGTCGCGCGGTTCCAGCGGGTCTATGCCGGCAAGACGGCGGCGGAGGTCGAACCCCGTCTGATGGAGCGGGGCCATCTGGCCCTTGCGCGGATGGAGGCGGCGCTGGCGCATTCGACCTGGCTGGCGGGCGGACAGGCGGCGACGCTGGCCGATCTGGCGCTGGTCGCCTACACCCGGGTCGCGCACGAGGGCGGGTTCGACCTCGCGGCCTATCCGTGCGTGCGAGACTGGATCGGCCGCACCGAGGCGGCTTTCGTCATCGTCTAATCCATGCCCCGCACATTGTCGTCCGAGTTCCGGTCGATCCATTTGTTGTAGGGATCGACGCCCGCGAAGGTCGGCCTGGCCGCCGTGACGAACCGGAACGTCTGGGTGCCCGAGCGCAGCGCACGGCGTTCCAGAACCACGACGTTGGACCGGTCGAAGGCACCCTTGCCAGGTTCGGCGGTGAACAGGCCGATGTCGATGCTCTCGTTCAGCGGCGCTTCGGTCTCCACGCCCTGGCCGTCGGCATAGAGCTTTCTCGCCTCCACCGTGATGGCGACGTCCCAGCGGCCGTCGGGGCGGCGCGTGGCCGTCGAGGCCGTCGTCTTCAGATCGTACAGGGTGATCCTTTCGAACAGGTCGGTGATCAGGGCCTGTTTGTTGGCCGGGGCATTGGCGCGGATCAGGGCGATCAGGTCGACCGAGCGCGGATAGGGTGCGCCCCTGAAGGCATGGGTGCTCAGGAACTGCGACAGGGCGCGGTTCAGGTTCGCCTCGCCGATCTGGTCCTTGAGCAGATACATGACCAGTGCCCCCTTCTGGTAGTGGATGTATTGCTGGTTCTCGACCCTCTCCAGCGGCAGTTCCTCGATCCGTTCCGTACCGCGCGAGCGCAGGTAGTTGTTCAGCTCGAACTGCAGGAAGCGGCGGATCTTGTCGGGACCGTACAGCTTCTCCATCACCATCAGGGCCGAATACTGGGCCAGGGTCTCCGACAGCAGGGTCATGCCCTGCATGTCCGCGCCCACGACCTGATGCGCCCACCACTGGTGCCCGAACTCGTGGGCCCCGACATAGGTCACATAGTCGATCTTGTTGGGGTCCTTAAGGTCGGCGATGAAGCCGAGCCCTTCGGACCAGGCGAAGGTGTTGGGGAAGGACTGGGCGTAGTCGGCATAGGCGGGGAACTCGCTGATCCGCGCCTGGCGGAACTGATAGGGCGAGAAATTGGCCTGGAAATAGTCCAGCGAAGTGGCGAGGGCCGTCATCATGCGGTCGACGTTCCGGCCATGCTGGGCGTCGTGATAGACGACCATCTCAACCCCGTTGTGCATCCGCCGGGCGATCTCGTAGCGGGCCGACTGGACCGAGAGGAAGTACAGGACCGGCGACTCGGTGACGAACCGGACGGTGCGGCGGCCGTCGCGGGTCACGTCGCTGCGCTGGTAGCCGGGGGCCAGAGGGGTCTGGTCGGCGTCGGTGGTGACGGTGACGTCGGTCGTGACCCAGTCCGCGCCGATGTAGTTCCGGCCCGTCGCGCTCATGTCTTCCAGCTTGGCCGGGCGCAGTTCTGCGGGCAGGCCGAACTTGCGACGCTTGGCCCGGTCCTGCAGCGTGCCATTCCGGTCCATGCCGATGATCGGCGCGAACTCCTGGTTGGTGACGAAGGTGCCGTTGTCGACGATCCGGGTCGTATTGCCGCCGAGCCTGAAGCCGCGCTGTTCCAGCACCGTATCGAACGAGACCGTGCGGCGCTCGCCCGCGGCCATCGGGGTGGCGAAGCGATAGATGCGGTAGCTGAACTCGGGCCACTCGCGGACCATCCGCGCGCCCTGGACGTCCAGGGCCCTGATCTCCAGATCGTCGTTCCAGCGCAAGTGCATTTCCGACAGGGGGGCCCCGGTGCGGTTCTCGATCGTATAGGTCCCACGCGTCTCTAGCCGGGGGGCACGGGGATGCAGGTCGAGGTCCAGCTTCACGTCCACGAGCGTCGGCTGGGGCGTGGTCTCGAAGCGTAGAAGGGTCTTTTCGTAGTCGGCCTGGAGACGTTCCTGCGACCCCTGGTTCCGGTATTCGTTCCAGACGTTGGTATTGACGTAGATGAAGCTGCCGAGGCCGATGAAGGCGACCAGGGCGACGCCGCCGATGATGCCCGCTGGTCCCATCAGCCGCGACGGCAGGCGGCGCAGACGGGGCAGGTACCGGGTCTCGGTCCCCCGCCGCCACAGCCCGTAGCCGAGCACCAGCAGGATGACGGCCGCCATGGTCCAGTAGGCGTCGGTCCAGTTGGCGAAGCCCCGGAAATCGCCCTGGCCGTTCATGTCCGACAGCGGCACGCCGATGCCCGCGCCGTAGCGGTACAGGATGTGGTCGAAGCCCAGATTGGACATCACGAGGGTGGAGATCAGATAGACCACCATGATGGCCCAGCCGATGAACTTGTTGGGCGACAGCGACTGGACGAAGATGGCCAGGACGGCGATCAGGCCGAAGTTCACGGCCCCCGGCAGCACATACCACGTCAGGTATTTGCCGAGCTCGAAGTCATAATAGCCCTTGAACGTCTGGACGGTGACGCCGGCGACGACCCCCGCCAGCAGGATCGAGACCAGCACCAGGATCAGCGCCAGGGTCTTGGGCAGGATGAAGGTCCAGTCCGGGGTGGACGAGGCGTCGATGATCTCGTGCACCTTGCGGTCGCGATCGCGCCAGACCAGCTCACCGGAATAGTAGATGGCGACGATGATGGAGATCAGGCCGAACGCGCCCAGCAAGCCCGAGATGACCGTGCGGGTGACCAGCAGGATCGGCGCGCCATAGATTTCGCCCAGCACGAGCAGGGTGGTGGTTGCGAAGGCGAAGCCCAGCAGGATCAGGACGGCGAACGCCGGGCTCTTGAACACCATGGCCATCTCGATGGCGGTGCGCGACGCCAGACGGCTCCAGCTCGCGGCAAGGCCCTCGGTCGGCGAGGCGAGGGGCCGGTCGGCGACGCCGGGTGCGGCCGGGGCGGCGGCGAGGGCGCGCAGCTTGTCCAGCTTGCCCGCCTTCGCGCCCCGGACGGCCGGCTGATAGAGGACATAGGCCAGGGCCAGGACACCGACGCTGATCCCGATCCAGATGATCCGGTTCCACAGCAGGACGCCTTCCAGAGGGGCATTGATCGTGTTGCGCTCGATCGCGGTCCAGTAGCGGGTGACGAGGCCATAGGCCCCGGCTCCGAAAGGCTCGCCCCAGGCCATGGCCGTCTCCAGCTCAGGCTTGGATCCCAGGATGCCTGAGGCCGCCAGATAGGCGATGAAGACCCCGACAACGCCGACATAGGTCGCCATCATGGACCGGGTGACCGTGGCCAGGGCGAAGAAGATCGCCGAGGTCAGGAAGACACCGGGCAGGCCGAAGACCAGGTAGGCGTAGGCATAGTCCCACGGCCGGAACGCCCCGATGGTTTCCTTGTCCACCCAGGGGGCCAGCGTGCCGGCGACGATGCCGATCGTGACGGACAGGAAACACAGGGCGGTGGCGGCGAAGGCCCCGGTGAAGCGGCCGTACAGATATTCGAACTTGTTGATCCGGGTCGCCTGGACCATGGGCCCGAAGCCCGTCTGGACATCGCGGACCACGACATTGGCGACGATGGCCGTGGTCGCCAGCATGAAGAAGACCGCCATGATCCCGTTGATCGTGGCCAGGGCATAGGGGGCGTTCTTGTGGACGTTACCGCCTGCCCCGATGGAGATGTTGTCCGAAGCCGCCACAAGCCCGAAGCCCAGAAGGGCGAAGATGATGGCGATGACCCAGAAGGCCGGCTGGCGCAGCTGGTAGCGGAATTCGAAGGCAGCGACCTTGGCGAACATGGTCTTTACGCCGCCACTTTGCGCGAGGCGCTGAGCGTCGAGAAATAGACGTCCTCAAGCCCGCCCGGCACCGGCTCAAACCCATCGCCCGGAAGACTGTCGCTGAGGACGTGGATCACGGTCCTGCCGGCGAACAGCCGGGTCGAGATGACCTCGTACTTTTCGCGATGTTCGGGCAGGGCGTCCCTGTCGATGGTCTTCTTCCAGACCCGGCCGTTCAGCTGTTCCATCAGCTGGGCGGGGGCCCCTTCCAGCTGGATCTTGCCGCCGGCCAGCACGGCCATCTTCGGGCACAGGTCGGCGACGTCCTCGACGATGTGGGTGGACAGGATGATGACGACGTTGTCGGCGATCTCGGCCAGCAGGTTCAGGAAGCGATTGCGCTCCTCGGGGTCCAGCCCCGCCGTCGGCTCATCGACGATGATCAGCTTCGGGTTCCCGATCAGGGCCTGGGCGATGCCGAAGCGCTGGCGCATGCCGCCGGAAAAGCCCGCCAGCGCCTTCTTGCGCACGCTCCACAGATTGGTCTGGTTCAGCAGGGTCTCGACCGTTTCCTTGCGGTCCTTGCCGGAGGCGATGCCCTTCAGCACCGCCATGTGATCCAGCATGTCCCAGGCCGAGACGCGCGGATAGACGCCGAAATCCTGGGGCAGATAGCCCAGGGTGCGGCGCAGCTTCTCCGGCTCCGCGATCACATCGATGCCGTCGAAGTCGATGGAGCCGGACGTCGGCGTCTGCAGGGTGGCGATCGAACGCATCAGCGTCGACTTGCCTGCGCCGTTGGGACCCAGCAGCCCGAACATGCCGTTCGGCACCGTCAGGGAGACGTCGTCGAGCGCCCGCGTCCCATTGCCATAGACGTGAACCAGATTCTTGATCGTGAGCATGATGGCACCCCTGTCAGTCAAGCAAACTTGTCACCCGGCAACGGGCGCGGCAAGTTACAGAAGCGTAAGAATCCTTTTCCCTTTCCGGGAGAAGGAAGTGGATCAGTGGATACTCTCGCCGTGCTGGGAGTAGTCGAGGCCCTCGACCTCGCCGTCCCTGGGCACGCGCAGGCCGGTCGTGAACCTGCAGATCATCAGCACCAGGAAGGTCCCGGCCGCGCTCCAGGCGATGACGGCGGCGAGCCCGACGATCTGTTTGACCACATGCGCCCCCTCGGCCACGCCATTGACGGCAGTGGTGGCGAACACGCCGGTCAGGATGGCGCCGACGATGCCGCCGACGCCGTGGATGCCGAAGGCGTCGAGGCTGTCGTCATACTTCAGGGCGTGCTTCAGCCAGACCGCCCCGGCGTAACAGGCCGGTCCGCCGATCAGGCCGATCAGGAAGGCCCCCTTGGGATCCACGAAGCCTGCTGCCGGGGTGATGGCGACCAGGCCGCCGACGATGCCAGACAGCAGCCCCAGCAGGGTCGGCCGCTTCTTCTCGATCCACTCGATGGTCATCCAGCCCAAGGCAGCGGCAGCGGGCGCGATGAGGGTGTTCAGGGCGGCGACCGAAGCGATGCCGTCGGCGGCCCAGGCGCTGCCCGCGTTGAAGCCCAGCCAGCCGACGAACAGCAGGCCCGTGCCGATGGCGGTATAGGCGAGGTTGGCCGGGGCCATGTTGTCTCGCCCGAAGCCATGGCGCGGCCCGAGCACGAGGGCGCAGACGAGGCCCGCCACGCCCGCATTGACGTGGACGACCGCGCCGCCCGCGAAGTCCAGCACGCCCCACGATCCGAGATAGCCTCCGCCCCAGACCTGGTGGCAGATCGGGGCATAGACGATCAGATGCCACAGGCCGAAGAACAGGAGCGATGCCGAGAACTTCATGCGTTCGGCGAAGGCCCCGGCGATCAGGGCCGGGGTGATGATGGCGAAGGTCAGCTGATAGGCGATCCAGAGATATTCCGGCAGGCCGGGGGCCAGGCTGTGCGCCGTGTCGACGCGGACTCCGTCGAGGAACAGGGCCTGCAAGCCGCCGATGAAGGGGTTGGTCGCATCGCCCGACGTGCCGAACGACAGGCTGTAGCCGACGATGAACCACAGCACCGTCACCACCATCAGGGCGGCCGTCGACGAGGCGATGGTGGCGATGATGTTCTTTTTTCGCACCATGCCGCCGTAGAACAGGGCAAGCCCTGGCAAGGTCATCATCAGCACGAAGGCCGTCGAGACGAGGATCCACGCTGTGCCCGCGCCGTCGAGGACGAGCGGCACCTGATGGGCGAGGAGGTCAGGCGTGGGGCGCGTCATCGGCGGGGAGGCCTCAGGGAGCTAGATGTGAACGGCGATCATGCGGGGACCGCTTCGCCATGGTCAAGCTTGCGCTCCGCCTCGGCCACGGGGGTCGGGACGATGCGGACAAAGCGTTTGACGCTGTCACCCCAGGCCGACAACAGCCTGCGCGCGAGGGGCGATCCGGTCGCGGCGCCATGCGCCTCTATCAGGGCCTTCAGACGCTCGGCCGCCGCTGCCGTCACCGGGGCGAATGATGCGAGATCGCCGTTGAGCGCCAGCCCCGTTCGACCGGCTTCATCGAGCACGAACAGCTCGCCGCCCGACATGCCGGCCGCCAGGTTCCAGCCGACCGGACCCAGGATCGCGACCCGGCCGCCGGTCATGTATTCGCAGGCATGGGCCCCGGCCCCCTCGACCACGGCCTCGGCACCCGAGTTCCGCACCGCGAAACGCTCGCCCGCCGAACCGGCCACGAACAGGCGGCCGGAGGTGGCCCCGTACAGGGTGGTGTTGCCGATGGCCGGCTGGTGCTCGCGCCATTCGATCGGCCGGACCACGATGTCGGCACCTGACAGCCCCTTGCCGACGTAGTCATTGGCCTCGCCGGTCAGTTCCAGTTTCAGCCCCCTGGCCCCGAAGGCCCCGAACGACTGCCCGGCCGATCCCTGCAGCTTCAGGGTCAGGACGCCGGTCGGCCCGGCCGGCCCCCAGCGGCGGACGATGGCGGAGGATACGCGGGCACCGATCGTGCGCATGACGTTGGAGATCGGATAGGTCAGCTCCGACGTCTGGCCACGATCCAGGAAGGCCCAGGCATCATTGAGGACGCGGGCGTCGAGCGTCTCCGGCACCTCGGCGCGGCCCTTTTCAGCCCACAGCTTCTTCTCGGCTGCCTCGACCCGCACCAGCAGGGGGTTGAGGTCGAGGTCGTCCAGATGCGCTCCGCCGCGCCGGACCTGTCGCAGCAGGTCGGTACGCCCGACGATCTCGTCCAGCGACCGCGCGCCCAGCATGGCCAGGTATTCGCGGACCTCCTCGGCGATGAAGCTGAACAGGTTGACGACCTTGTCCGCCGTGCCGGTGAACTTCTCGCGCAGGCGCGGGTCCTGGGAGCAGACACCGACAGGACAGGTGTTGGAATGGCACTGGCGCACCATCAGACAGCCCATGGCGATCAGGGACGCCGTGCCGATGTTGAACTCCTCGGCCCCCAGGATGGCGGCGATGACGATGTCGCGGCCGGTGCGCATGCCGCCGTCCGCGCGGACCACGACGTGGCTGCGCAGGTTGTTCAGGCTGAGCACCTGGTGGGTCTCGGCCAGGCCGATCTCCCACGGCAGGCCGGCGTGCTTGATCGAGGACTGGGGCGAGGCGCCGGTGCCGCCGTTGTGGCCGGCGATCAGGATGCAGTCGGCCTTGGCCTTGGCCACCCCGGAGGCGATAGCCCCGATGCCCGAGGCGCTGACCAGTTTGACCGTCACCCGGGCGTCGGGGTTGATCGACTTCAGATCGTAGATCAGCTGGGCCAGATCCTCGATCGAATAGATATCGTGGTGTGGCGGCGGGCTGATCAGGGTCGTTCCCGGCGTCGAATGGCGCATCCGGGCGATGAACTCGGTGACCTTGAAGCCGGGCAGCTGGCCCCCCTCGCCGGGCTTGGCACCCTGGGCGATCTTGATTTCGATCTCGCGGCACTGGTTCAGGTATTCGGCGGTGACGCCGAACCGGCCCGAGGCGATCTGCTTGACCGCCGAGTTCATATTGTCCCCGTCGGGTCGGGTCGCGTAACGCTCCGGATCCTCTCCGCCTTCGCCGGAGACCGAGCGGGCTCCGATGCGGTTCATGGCGATGTTCAGCACCCCGTGCGCCTCGGGGCTGAGGGCTCCCAGAGACATGCCGGGTGTCAGGAAGCGCTTCCTGATATCCGAGACGGATTCGACCTCGTACACAGGAACCGGCTTCAGGCCCTCGCGCCAGTCGAGCAGGTCGCGGGGGGCCAGGTCGGGCTGGTCGCGGACGGCCTCGGAATACTGTTTGAAGCGCTTGTAGTCGCCGCGGTTGCAGGCGTCCTGCAGCAGGTGGATGACCTTGGCCTCATAGGCGTGGGCTTCCTGGCCCGCGCGGATGCGGAAGAAGCCCCCGATGGCGGGGGAGGGCGTGGTTTCCGTCCAGGCGGCCGTGTGGCGCTGGATCGCAGCGCGCTCCAGACCGGCCAGGCCGATACCGGAGATGCGCGACGGGGCACCGGGGAAGAACTCGGCCGTGACGGCACGGGACAGGCCCAGAACCTCGAACTCGCAACCGCCGCGATAGGCGGAGATGACGCTGATGCCCTTGCGCGCCAGGGTCTTCATCAGGCCGGCTTCCAGTGCGGCCTTGTAGTTCAGGCAGGCATCGCGAAGGGCGAGGCCGGGATAGGCCCCGCGATCCAGACGCTCCTGGAACATCTCCTGCGCCAGCCACGGGTTGATGGCCGTCGCCCCGACGCCGACCAGGACGGCGAACCCGTGCGGGTCCAGCACCTCGGACGACCGCACGACGATGGAGACGAAGCTGCGCAGGCCCTTGTCCGTCAGGCGGCCATGGACTCCGGCCGTGGCGAGGATCATGGGCACGGACAGGCGGCTTTCCGATGCCCGTTCATCGGTGACGACGATCAGGCCGCAACCGCCGCGAACCGCTTCCTCGGCCTCGTCCCTGATGCGGTCGAGGGCGGCGCGCAGCCCCGCGCCGGGGCGGTCGCCCTCGGCCGGGAGGGGATAGGAACAGTCGATCACCACGGTCGAACCGGCACCGACGACGTCCAGCATCCGCTCGTACATGCCGGTGGTCAGCACGGGGCTGTCCAGCACGAAGACGTTTGTCTGGGCCTCCTCCTCGGCGAGGATGTTGCCGAGGTTCTTGAAGCGGGTCTTCAGGCTCATCGCCCCGGCTTCGCGCAAGGGATCGATGGGTGGGTTGGTGACCTGGCTGAAGTTCTGCCGGAAATAGTGAGCCAGGGGCCGCGGCAGGGCGGACAGCACCGCCGGGGGTGCATCGTCGCCCATGGAGCCGACCGCCTCCTTGCCGTCCTTGATCATCGGATCAAGCAGCAGGTCGAGGTCCTCGCGGGAAAAGCCGGCGGCGATCTGCCGGCGGGTCAGGGCCTCGCCGGTGGCGGCGCGGGGCTCGGGTCCGGGGCCGATCAGCGGCTCCAGATCGACCATGTTCTCGAGCCACTCCGTATACGGATGATCAGCGGCGAGGACGTCGATGGCCTGGGTCTCGTCGAGGACAACGCCCGCCTTCAGATCGGCGACGATCATGCGGCCGGGACCGATGGGCAGACGCCGCTTGATCCGGCTTTCCGGCAGTCCGGCAAGACCGGCCTCGGACCCGGCCAGCAGCAGGCCGTCGTGGGTCTCCATGGCGCGCAGGGGACGCAGGCCGTTGCGGTCCTTGCCGCAGACGATGAAGCGACCGTCGGTGGCGCAGATGGCGGCGGGGCCGTCCCACGGCTCCATCACCGCATTGCAATAGGCGTACAGCGCCCGGTGTTCGGCCTTCATCAGGCCCTCGTCGCGAGCCCAGGCCTCGGGGATCAGCAGGGCCTTGGCCATGGGTGCCGGGCGGCCGGCGCGAACCAGAACCTCGAAGACGTTGTCGAGCGATGCGGAGTCGGACCCCCCCGGCTGGACCACCGGCTTGACGTCGCCGTCATGCTCGCCGAACGCCTGGGCCGTCATGCGGATCTCGTGCGATCGCATCCAGTTCAGATTGCCCTTCAGCGTGTTGATCTCGCCGTTGTGGGCCAGCATCCGGAACGGCTGGGCCAGCCGCCATTCGGGGAAGGTGTTGGTCGAATAGCGCTGGTGGAAGATGGCGTAGGCGGACTGGAAGGTCGGATCGAGCAGGTCGGGATACAGCTGGTCCAGCAGCTCGGCCCTGACCATGCCCTTGTAGATCAGCGACCGCGCCGACAGCGAGCAGATGTAGAAGCCTGGCACGCTTTCGGCGATGACCGCGCTCTCGATGCGCCGACGGATCAGGTAGAGCTCGCGCTCCAGGGCCTCGGTGTCGTCAATCAGATCGGCCGGGGCGGCCAGCATGACCTGCTCGATCTCGGGGCGGGTGGCGTCGGCCTTCGAGCCGACGACAGCGAGGTCGATCGGAGTCTGTCGCCAGCCGTAGATGGTGAAGCCGGCCCGCAGGACCTCGGTCTCGACGATGGCGCGGGCGCGGTCCTGCGCCCCCAGATCCGTGCGGGGCAGAAAGATCTGGCCGATGGCGATCGGGCCGGGCCGCAAGGTCTGGCCGATGATGCGGACCTGTTCGGCGAAGAAGGCCTGGGGGGCCTCGACCATCAGACCGGCCCCGTCGCCCGACAGGCCGTCGGGATCCACCGCACCCCGGTGGGCGACGTTCTTCAACGACTTGATGGCCAGCTCGACCACCTCGCGGCGCGGCACACCGTCGATGGCGGCGACCAGACCGACGCCGCACGCATCCTTCTCCGACGACGGTTCATAGGCATGGGCGTCGATCAGACGGGCGCGATCTGTTTCGTATTTCTGGAGCCAGGTCATCTCAGTCACTTCCCAATCCGCTCATCCCCGCGAAAGCGGGGACCCAGTTCTTTCTTGAGGCACGATGTTTGGGACTGGGTTTTCGGAGGTCACTGGCGGCAGTCATCGCCCAAAGCACTGGGTCCCCGCTTTCGCGGGGATGAGCGGAACAAAAATGACTCATGCCGCCACAGTGTCGGCTTGAGCGCGCAGATAGCGGTCGATCTCGGCCGCGGCGTCCTGGCCGTCGCGCACGGCCCAGACGACCAGCGAGGCCCCGCGCACGGCGTCGCCCGCCGCATAGACGCCGGGCAGGCTGGTGGCGAACCCGGATCGGGCGGTGGCCACCGTGTTCCATTCGGTCAGGCTGAGTTCGTCGTGATGGGCGGCGAATTCCTCCGGCTCGAAGCCCAGCGCCTCGATGACGAGGTCGGCCTTCAGGTCGAAGTCGGCCCCCGGAACCGGCACGATCTCGCGGCGTTTGCCGAACTCGGGTTCCGACAGGGCCATGCGCGCCGCGCGGACGGCCGAGACCGAGCCGTCGCGGCTCATCAGGGCCTTGGGCGCGCCCAGCCATTCGAAATGGATACCCTCTTCCTCGGCATTCAGAACCTCGCGGGCCGAGCCGGGCATGTTCTCGCGGTCGCGGCGATACAGGCAGGTGACGCTCTCGGCCCCCTGGCGGATGGCGGTGCGGACGCAGTCCATCGCCGTGTCGCCGCCGCCGATGACGACGACGTTGCGACCGCGCGCATGATGGCCGGTGGCGTCGTCCGCCTCACCCAGGTCGCGGCGGTTCTGGTGGATCAGGAAGTCCAGGGCGGGGAGGGTGTCGCCGGGACCCGCCCCGGGAACCTGCAGCGCCCGGGCCTGATAGACGCCCATGGCCAGCAGGACCGCGTCGTGCTTCTCGCGCAGTTCGGTCAGGGTGATGTCCGTTCCGACTTCGCAGTGGGTGACAAAGGTCACGCCGCCGTCGATCAGGCGATCGATGCGGCGCTGGACGACGCGCTTTTCCAGCTTGAAGCCGGGGATGCCATAGATCAGCAGGCCACCCGGGCGGTCGTGGCGATCGTAGACGGTGACCTGATAGCCCTGCTCGCGCAGGCGATCGGCGGCGGCCATACCGGCGGGGCCGGCCCCGACGATGCCGACGCTCTCCGGGCGCTCATGCAGGGGACGGATCGGCTCGACCCAGCCGTTGTCGAAGGCCGTGTCGCCGATGAAGGCCTCGACAGAGCCGATGGTCACGGCCTCCCAGCCCGACTGGTTCAGGGTGCAGGAGCCCTCGCACAGCCGGTCCTGCGGACAGATGCGGCCGCAGATCTCGGGCATGGTCGAGGTGGCAGAGGCGATCTTCCAGGCCTCGCGCAGTTCGTTCTCGGCCGACAGGCCCAGCCAGTCGGGGATGTTGTTCTGCAACGGGCAGGCGGTCTGACAGAAGGGCACGCCACAGTCGGTGCAGCGCCCGGCCTGGACTTCCAGGTTTTCGGTCGTCGGTTTGACGATGATCTCGCCGAAATCCTGCACGCGCACGGACGCCTCCGCCTTGGGCAGGCGACGCGGTTGAACGACGAACCCGGTGGGTCCGGTGGGGCCTTTCTGTTGCATGGCAACATATAACGACAGGCGAGGCCGTCAGCGCAAATGATTTCCCTGTCGGGCGAGTGTGGCTCCATCAGACAGCACGGAACGTGCGACGATACGCCGAAAGTTGCGATTTCTTCTCATTATGCCTCGGGCGGAGTCGTGAGGCACCCTTGATCGGCATCGCCTGAACGTCGGCCTCGCAGATCGCCGTCGTCGGCTGCGCAGCCGACCGGCCAACTATACAGAAGACAGGGGCTCCTCGACGCACTGGCCCTTGCCAGCGCCCGCACTGCGCATCGGTCGTGACGCTTTCATTACCCATAAGGCTTGTCCGGCCTTGCCCGCCGTGCTGCTTATGCCGCAACGAAGCGCCGGGACGGGCGCCTGGATGGGAGTGAAGCGTTGATCAGGACGGACAGGGCGCGCGCGGCAGATCGGCCGTGCACCGGGAAACACACCAGGTTCGGGGGGGACGCGTCGTGAACATCGTCGTCCTTATCGGCATCGTCATTACCCTGGCCACGGGCATTCCCGTCCTTCTCCAGATCCTCAAGACCCACCCACGTGGCCTGCTGATCTGCTTCTTCGCCGAGATGTGGGAACGGTTTTCCTACTACGGCATGCGCGGACTGCTGATCTTCTACCTGACCCAGCATTTCCTGTTCAGCGACAGCGCCGCAGGATCGATCTATGGCTCCTATACGTCGCTGGTCTATCTGCTGCCCCTGATTGGCGGCATCCTGGCCGACCGGTTCATCGGCACGCGCAAGGCGATCGCCTTCGGGGCTGTCCTTCTCGTCGCAGGCCACTCCATGATGGCCTATGAGGGTCGCGACACGACCCAGACCCTGACCTATGCCAGCCAGACCTACCAGATCGCCACCCAGGGTCGCGGCGACGCGGGCCAGACGGGGATCGTCCTGAACGGTACCACCTACACCTACGGCCCGGCCGAGGGTGGTGGATTGGCGATCCAGGGTTTGCCTTCCGCCTCGCCGCTTCCCGCCGTCATTCCCGCCGACCAGTATGAGTTGAAGGCACAGCGCGACCCTGTCGGCGAGAGCGTCTTCTTTCTGGCCATCTCGCTGATCATCATGGGCGTCGGCTTCCTGAAGCCGAACATCTCGACTCTGGTGGGCCAGCTGTACCCCCAGGGGGACCCCCGCCGCGATGCCGGCTTCACCCTCTATTACTATGGCATCAACCTCGGCTCGTTCTGGGCCGCCGTCCTGTGCGGCCTGCTGGGCCAGACCGTGGGCTGGTGGGCCGGGTTCGGCCTGGCGGGCGTCGGTATGGCGCTGGGCTTCATCGTGTTCGTCCTGGGCAAGCCCCTGCTTCAGGGGAAAGGCGAGGCTCCGGCCACCGGCGATCTCAAGAAGCCGCTGCTGGGCCCGCTCAACCGCGAATGGTCAATCTATCTCTTCGGTCTGCTGGGCGTCATCCCGGTGTGGTGGCTGGTTCAGCGCAACACAGTCGTCGGCTGGGTCCTGGGCGTGTCCACGATCGCGTCCCTGGCCTTCATCGGCTATGTCATGGCCGTGATTTGCAAGACCTGGGCACAGCGCCAACGCATGATGCTGGCCGTGGTGCTGGTGTTTGGATCGGTTCTTTTCTTCACCCTGTTCGAGCAGGCCGGCACGTCGCTGAACCTGTTCGCGGACCGCAATGTGGACCTGAACCTGCTGGCCAGCGCCCTGCAGATCGGCCCGCTGACGCTCGGCACCCCCGAACAGGTCGCCGCCGCCGGTCTCGTCGGCCAGGGCGTCTTCATCGACACCACGATGACCGCATCCCAGACCCAATCGTTCAACGCCGGCTTCATCCTGATCTTCGCGCCCATCTTCGCGGCCCTGTGGGTTGCGCTGGGCCGGGCCAGGCGTGATCCGGATCCGACGTTCAAGTTCGGTCTGGGTCTGATCCAGGTGGGGCTGGGCTTCATGGTCGTGGTCTGGGGGGCAGGCCTGGCCGACTCGGCCTTCCGGATGCCGATCATCCTCCTGGCCCTGCTCTACATGTTCCACACTACGGGCGAGCTCTTCCTGTCGCCGGTGGGACTGTCGGAGATCACCAAGCTGTCCATGCCCTCCGTCGTCAGTTTCATGATGGCGGTCTGGTTCCTGGCCTCCTCGATCGCCCAGTTCGTCGGCGGCAAGATCGCTGGCATCGCCGGGACCGAGACGGTCGGGGGCGAGGTGCTTGATCCCGGCGCGGCCCTGGCGAACTCCCTGTCGGTGTTCGAAAAGCTCGGCTGGGGCGGCATGATCGCCGGTGCCCTGTTCATCCTGGCCAGCTTCTTCATCAAGGGCTGGTCGAACGGGGCCAATGACGCCTCGAACCATCCGGGGCCGACCCTGACGGATCGCGGTCAGGAAGACGGTAACGTGGCCGCACCGGCCACCTCGACTCCGGGCTGAAGCGCAGGGGCGGCGTTCGCGCGCCGCCCCATGGTCGCCTCAGAAAGTCCGGCGCGCCTGGAGGAAGACGAACGGCCCCTGCCGCGTGCCCCGGTCCTCCCGGAAGGCCAGAGGCGAACTGTTGCGCGGGCCGGAATAGACGAAGCGGGTGCGCCGGCGCTCCAGATCGCTGGCATTGCCCGCGTCGAAGCGCAGTGTCAGCTCGGGGCGCGGCTTCCACTGGACGAAGAAGGTCAGGTCGGGATCGGTCTCGAGGCGGCGGACCTCACGGATCCGGTACTGGATCGAGTCGTCCATGTTGCAGCCGTGGTGACCGCCATAGGACCATCGCCCGCCGCGCAGGTCCTGGTCGAAGCTGACCCCGCAGCCCGATGACAGCTGCCCGCTGAACCGGCGGGACTGGCCGGTCAGGGGATCGACCACGCTGGACTGGTTCCAGCTGTAGCGTGCATTGAGACGGGCATTGGCGAGGCCGAACCGGTCCATAGGCAGGGCCAGCTGCACCTGCTGGAAATCGGAGGTTCCCCTGCCCACGTTGCCCACGGCCTCGAACCCGCCGACCAGGGGAATGACGTCGACGATGTCTTCCCACTCGCGGTGCGATGCCGTCAGGGTCAGGACGCCCTCGCCCCAGAACCGGCGCTCATAGACGCCCTCGACGACCCAGCTCTTCTCGGGCTCCAGGTCCGGATTGCCGCCCTCGACCTGGTTCAGATCGACATCAGCCGAGGCGACGAAGTCCTCGAAATCCAGCTGTCCGACCTCGCGCTCCAGCCGCAGCCGGACCTGGTGATCGGGGCTCGGCGTCCAGGTCAGCTGCACGCGCGGCTTGGGATAGAAGAAGGTCCGGGACCGGTCGCTGTCGCCCGACTGGCGGATATCGGACACCTCCACCCGCAAAGCCGCCTCGACCGTCAGGGTGGCGCGGGGCCGCCAGGTCGCCTGGCCGAACGCCTCGCCCCGCAGTTCCTCCACCCTGACCGACGCCGAGGGCAGCGGAACCTGCACGCCGTTCTCGGCATAGGTCGTTGTGCTGTCCAGAAAGTTGTAGGCCGCCTCGCCGCCGCCTTCCCAGGCCCAGCGGTCGTTCGGCCGAAAGCGAAGCACGGCGCGGGCGATGCTTTCGCCCGATGTCGAATCGGACCCGAAGTCGGATCGGCCCCGTGCATTGCGCGACCCCGACAGACGGTCCTCGGTCTCATAGGTCTGCAGGCCGATCAGTTCGATCTCGGCGCGCGCGCCCAGCGGCCGTGACCAGTCGGCCCCGACCTCGCCATCGGCGCTGCTGTAATCGCCGGTGCTCAGCTCGTCGCTGCCGAACCCCGACAGGATATGTGTGTCGATCGAACTGGCCATGTCGAACCAGTCGCCCAAGGCGTTGATCCGCAGCTTGCCGCCACCGACCCGCGCCTGCCAGGCCACGGTCCCCTCTACGCTCCTGTATCGGTCCCACAGATCCAGGTCCGCGTCCTGGGTCAGAGTGCCGGCCGCGTCGAAGCGCCGACGATAGCCCGTCGCCGTCTGGCCCGTACGGTCCGTGCTGGCGCTGAACGAGGCTTCCAGCTGGTCGTCGCCCTCCCGGCGCGACCACGACCCCTTCAGCAGCGGCCCCAGGTAGCCGTCCGGATACAGGTAGCTGTTGACCTCGATCACCCGCTCGATCCGGACCGTGCGTTTCAGCACGACATTGGCGATGACGGCCCGGCCCTGCATGTCGATGCCGGGCGCCCCGCCCCGGATCAGCTCGATCCGCTCCACGCTGTCGGCCGAGATGCGGCGAAGGATCGCGTCCAGATCCTCGCTCTTGGTTGCGGGGCGATCTCCGTCGATCAGCACATTGCCCGCCGCGCCCGCGAAGCCGCGCGTGTCGTTGTCGCCGCTGTCGAGGCCGAAGCCGGGCAGGCGGCCGATCATGTCCAGCGCGGTGTTCGGCCCGGAGCTGACAAAGAAGTCCGGCGTGAAGATCAGGACGCCCTGCGGTGGCGTGTCCCCGACCGTTGCCGGCTGGGCTGGACCAGGCGTCTGGGCGCCCGTCGGTATCGGAACCGAGAGGGCAGCGGTCGTGGCGAGCAGAAGGGCCCGGATCAACATGGTACGCACACCCCCGCCCCCAGGATCGGCTGGCCGGGTCCGCCTACAACGACAGGGGCAACCAGAGGATTAAATCTGTGTCAGGTTTGGCAGCGACCGGCGCGGCCGCTGCCGCCCCGATCAGAAGGTCTTCCTCAGGGTGATCTGGTAGAAGGTGTTGGGGTCGATATCGCGGGTCTCGGTGAATTCGACGGGCCGCCCGCCGGTGCGACTGGCATAGACGGTGCGCTCGACATTGAAGTCATTCCAGATCGTCACCTGGGCCCGAACCGAGATGGACGGCGTCGGCTTGTATTCGACAAAGCCCTGAAAATAGTCGTCGCCGTTGAAGCCGGACGTCTGGTCCGGATCGAAGGAATACCGCCGCAGCGACTCCAGATAGGTGGCGGCCCAGTTGATCTTCCAGCTGGTGATGTCCTGGCTGATCGTGAAGCCGGGCTGCGACGGACGAACTCCGGATATGGGGCGCGTCTTGCCCGTCGTCGGGTCGGTGACCTCGGTCCTGGTCCAATCGTTCTCGAAGGTGAACTGCCCGCCCGAGAAGCCGGTCCAGTCCAGCGGAATCGAGATGTTGACCTCCAGCTCATCCAGGGTCCCGTCGCCGATGTTGCCGACCGCCGACAGGTCGCCGGGCAAGGGCAACTGGTCGATCACGCCGGTGATCTCGTCGTGGCGATAGCCGATCGACACGATGCCGTCGCCCAGGAACCGGCGCTCATAGACCAGTTCGGTCACCCAGCGCTGTTCGGGCTCCAGATTGACATTGCCGCCGAACACATTGTCGTCGTCCAGCTCGGCCGAGGCCGCGAAGTCGCCGAAGTCCAGCTGTCCGACTTCACGTTCGAAGCGGAAGCGGACCTGGTTGTTGGCCATCGGGGTCCAGGTCGCCTGGAAGCGCGGCTTGGCGAAGTAGAAGGACTTCTCCTGATCGGCGTCGCCCGACTGGGTGATGGTGGAGGCTTCCAGACGGATCCCGCCTTCCAGCGTCAGATCGGGCCGGACGCGCCAGGTCGCCTTGGTGAAGGCCTCGCCGCGCGTCTCCTCGACTGTGACCGAGGCTGAGGGCAGGGCCACGGGCGTGCCGCCGACCGTGAAGGCCTGATCGGTCTCCAGCATGTTGTAGGCCACCTCGGCCCCGCCCTCGATCGTCATCGACGGCGACCGCTCCCAGCGCAGAAGGGAGCGCAGGATGGTCTCGGACGCATTGCCGACCGAGGTGAACCGCTGTTCGGGGCTGGCCACGCCTGCGATCACCCGGCTCGACACCGAGGTGTTGTCGAAGTCGCTCCATTCACGGATGAACCGTGTCTCGCTGGTCACGCCGGTGCGGATGGGCCGGGTATAGACGGCACCCACCTCGCCGCTGGTGCCTTCGTCGCTGAAGCTGTTGTCGCGGCGGACGCCGGGCGCGCTCTGCAGGCTGAAGTTGCGATAGTCGTTCTGGCCGATGCGGGCCGTCAGGTCGATCTTGCCGCCCAGGAAGGCGTCGGCATAGTTGCCGCGGATGGCCTGGCCGCCGCCCTGCTGGTCATTGACGTAGGCCTCGTCGCGCAGGATGACGCCATTGGCATCGCGGCGGATGACGCGGCCGGGCCCGTTGGCATCGCTGACGCTGACCCCGTCGGACAGTGTGATGCTCCACGACCGGTCCCCATCCTTGGCCGTGAACTGATAGTTGCCGTTGTAGGCATCCTGCCCGCCGTCGAACAGGAAGGCATTCCACGTCAGCACGGACTGGCGGCTGGACTGGCTTTTGGTGATGACGTTCACGACGACGGAATAGCCCTGCATGTCGATGCCGGGGGCCCCGCCGCGAATCAGCTCGATGCGCTCCACCTGCGTCGCCAGGGTCCGGCTGAGGACGGACGATCCGCTGTCGTTCTTGGATGCCGGGCGGGCCCCGTTGATCAGGATGTTGCCGACCGCCCCTTCGAACCCGCGCGAGCCGTCGCCGTCCCGGGTCGAGAAACCGGGGACCCGGCTGACCATGTCCAGCGCTGTATTGGGTCGATAGTCGGTGAAGAAGTCGGGCGTGAAGACCAGGACGCCCTGCTGGTCGGTCTCGGCCACCGGGGCCGCGGCCTGGGCCGATGGCGCAGGCGGGACGGTCTGGGCCTGCGCCACCCTGGCACCGAACAGGATGGCCGTGGTGGCCAGTAGGATCGTCTTGGTCATCGCCTGGGGTTCCCCTCGTCTTGTGAGGGCCGGTTTGGCGGTGGCGCGGATCGACCTCCAGTTACAAGGCGGACAGGTGGATTAAATCGAATACAGAATCACGGTGCCGTAATGCACTGCGATATTTGAAAACCCGGTTTGTTCAAGGAACGATCCAGTGTTTCTGGAAGGCCCGGACTGTGTAGCGGCGGCCGCGTTCATCGGCCGGCGGGTCCTGCAGCCACACTGATGCCACAAGGCGCTGCAAGCGTCACAGGGCGTCGTGAGGGAGTCGTCGATGATCCGTGGTCTGGCCCTTGGCCTGTTGCTGATGTGTGCCCCCGTGCCCGCCGTGGCCCAGGACGCGGATCAGGTCGATGACATCATCGTCGTCGCCCGCCGGTCCCAGACGCCGATCTGGGAGGTCAGCCGGGGTGACCGGTCCCTGATCCTGGTCGGCAATATCCTGGGCCTGCCGCGTGATTTCGAATGGAGCCCGGCCGGGCTTGAGGCGGCGACCGCGCGGGCGGACCGGATTATGTATCCACCCGTGGCCCGCGTCTCTGCGTCCGATCTGTTTCGCATGCTGTGGCGGATGCGGACGATCAGCCGATTGCCGGGCGAGACGACCATCGCCGACTATCTCGATCCGGCCGTGCAGGCGCGGCTGGAGGCCGTCATGGCGGACGACGGCGACGACTGGCGGCACCAGAGCTTCGTCTTTCTGAGCTTCGACCTGATACGGGAAAAGGCGGGCTATCGAACCGGCGGCGACGATGCCGAAGACGTGGTGCGGCGCGGGGCCCGGCGGGCGCGAATCGAGGGCCAGACGGTGGGCGAGGTGCGGGGCGACGAGATCGTCGACAGCCTGATCAACCAGCCGCCGCAGGCCTATTTGCCCTGTGTCGCCGCCGGCGTCGTGGCGGCGGAGGGCGGGCCGGACGGCTTCGTCGCCCGCGCCGAGGACTGGCGCGCTTTGCGCGTGCCCGAAGTGATCGGGAACCCGCTGGACGTCGCCCTCGGCCAGTGCTGGCCGTGGGGCGATCCCGAGATCGGGCCGCAGCTGCGCGGGCAGTGGCTGACGGCGATTTCCGAGGCGCTGGATCAGCCGGGTACGACTCTGGCCGTGGCCCCGTTGCGGCTGCTGGCTGAACCGGGCGGCGTGCTGGACGGGCTGGAGGCGCAGGGGTTCGAGGTGCGGGGCCCCGACTGGAAAACCGGCCAGGCGGACTGAAAAACACCGTCCGACCCGTCCGACCTGTTCGCGGCCGTCGGTGGAGGGATAGCGATGTCAAAGACCGGACGCGGCAAGCCTGACACGTGGCTGCGTCAAATGCGGTCGTGACCTAAACCGCTGTCCCGCCCACCGTCAGGCCGCCGATCTTGAGGCTGGGCTGGCCGATGCCGACGGGGACGCCCTGGCCCGACTTGCCGCATACGCCGACGCCGGGGTCGAAGGCGAAGTCGTCGCCGATCATCGAGACATTGGTCAGGGCCGTGGCTCCGTCGCCGATCAGGGTGGCACCCCGGACCGGCGCGGTGATCCGGCCGTCCTCGATGAGATACGCCTCGGTGCACTGGAACACGAACTTGCCGTTGGTGATGTCCACCTGGCCGCCGCCGAAGTTGGCGGCATACAGACCGCGCTTCGTGCTCGCGATCATGTCCGCCTGTTTGTCCTTGCCACCCTCCATGAAGGTGTTGGTCATGCGCGGCATGGGCATGTGGGCGAAGGACTGGCGGCGCCCGTTTCCGGTCGCGCGCTGGCCCAGCTGGCGCGCCGACAGCCGGTCGTTCATCAGCCCGACCATGATGCCGTCCTCGATCAGGACGGTCCGCGAGGTCGGCGTGCCCTCGTCGTCGACGCTGAGCGAACCCCGACGTCCGGCGATGGAGCCGTCGTCCACCACGGTCACGCCTGGGGCGGCGACGCGCTGGCCCATCATGCCGGAGAAGACCGACGAGCCCTTCCTGTGGAAGTCCCCTTCGAAGCCGTGGCCGATGGCCTCGTGCAGCAGGACACCGGGCCAGCCGGCGGCCAGGACCACGTCCATCTCTCCGGCGGGACAGTCGACGGCCTCCAGGTTGACCAGGGCCCCGCGCAGGGCCTCGTCCACCTGGGCCTGCCAGCGTTCTGGCTGGATCCAGGTCTCGAAGCCGGCGCGGCCACCAGCCCCGGACGACATGGTCTCGCGGCGGCCGTCCTTCTCGACCGTGACCGAGACGTTCAGCCGGACCAGGGGGCGCACATCGTTCACCGTCAGGCCGTCGGCGCGCAGGATCTCGATGGCGCGGCGCTCGCCGACGATGGAGGCGGACACCTGAACCACCCGGGGATCGCGGGCCCGGGTCCAGGCGTCGATCTCCTGCAGCAGGGCGATCTTGTCGGAGAAGGCGGGCGAGGCGAGGGGATCGACCGCGTCGTAGAGCTTCTGGTTGGTGGCGCGGGGGCCTTCTGCGGTGATCCCGGCGTGACCGGACCTGGCGAGGGCGGCGCTGTCGGCGGCGCGGCGCAGCGCGGCGGCGCTGATTTCATTGGCGTGGGCGTATCCCGCAGTTTCGCCGGCGACGACCCGCAGGCCGAAGCCCTCGGTCGCGTCATAGGCGGCGGCCTTCAGGCGACCGTCGTCGAAGACCAGGGATTCGGACTCCGAGCGTTCCAGGAACAGTTCGCCGTCGTCGGCCCCGTGGAGGGCGGACTGCAGGATGGACAGCGCTTCGGACGGATCGACACCCGAGGATTCGAGCAACGGCGGTGGGGGAGTGTGGACGGTCATGGGCAACAAGTAGGCGCTGGTCGGTCTCTCGCCAATCCTCCCCGTCGGGGGAGGGGGACCACGAAGTGGTGGAGGGGGCCGGCCGCAGGCACCGAACCAGCCG